>JACCDW010581500.1_pt1 | contig 31734 bp, 49 predicted proteins | sample 7449781 | NCBI WGS metagenome assembly JACCDW01 (sample SAMN15323449, study PRJNA562643) | freshwater metagenome | isolation source: river surface water | place: USA:Blue River Watershed | collected 2017-08-18
ACAACTAAAAACAATCACAATGACACAATTGGTCGTATACAACGAAACAGCCTACACGAGTGGGTTAACGCATAACGAAAAGGCATATATCACAAGTCTTGAATCATCAAAGATTTGCGATATAACGCTATCAATTTTTAAGCAAAATATAGCATATGGAATAGTCCTTTATGGCATCAAGAATTTACCCTCCGATGAGGAAACAAATCTTCTTTACGTTACGATGCAAACGCACTATCCATATCTAACCACGGGCGAAATGGCTCTTGCGTTTCAACTGAATGCAGTGGGTAGCGAATGGACACGTATCGAATCATTTAATATGATGTCGGTAGCTTTCCTTTCAGATGTTCTGAAGGCATACAATGATTTTAAGATGAAAACTAATTTAGCCCTTGATAAAAAGAAAGCTAAAATTGAATTGCCATCTAACACAAGTGATGAGCCAGTGGATTGGAAAGAAACATTCAATGAGGACATCAGGTTGTGGAGAGAAAACAAAAGAAATTTTGTCTTGATGTTAGCACCAATGAAGGTTCGCACGTTTTATGATAAGAAAATTATCAGAGATGAGATGTGGTCGGATGACGAGTGGAAAAAGTGGCAATTTATGGCATACAAAAAGACATTGGACGCTCAATCAATTAGCGCTTACAAGGCCAAAAGATTGGATAAGATGAGTCGCCAAAAGTTCAAAGATGATTACCAGTGTGAATTGTCAAGGCTCATTTACTCTGATATAATGGATAGCCACATATTGCAACAAAAAATAAAGGATGGGTTATGATTGAAATGAATAAAATCTATTGCGAAAACAATTTAGATACAATGGCTAAAATGGCAGATAACTTTATTGATTTAACTGTGACATCACCACCATATGATAATTTAAGAGAGTATAAAGGTTATTCATTTTCTTTTGAAGAGACCGCTAAAGAATTGTATAGAGTAACAAAAAAAGGAGGTATAGTAGTATGGATTGTAGGGGATGCGACAATTGATGGAAGTGAAACAGGAACAAGTTTTAAGCAAGCCCTATTTTTCAAAGACATTGGTTTTAAGATCCATGACACAATGATTTATTCAAAAACTCCAAGTTTTCCTGCATCGATTCATGATAACAGATATTCCCAAAGTTTTGAGTATATGTTTATTTTTAGCAAAGGAATTCCTAAAACTGCAAATCTTTTAAAAGATAGAAAAAATAAATGGGGAGGAAATCAATCATGGGGTAAAGCATCGCAACGATTAAAAGATGGAAGTATTAACATAAAAGAAAAAATTAACGTGCAGGAATATGGATTTAGATTCAATAATTGGGAGTATGCAACAGGTAAAGGAATGACAACTAAAGACGAAATTGCATATAATCATCCTGCTATGTTTCCAGAAAAACTTGCGGAGGATCACATTGTGAGTTGGAGTAATGAAGGTGATATAGTTTATGATTGTTTTGGTGGTAGTGGCACAACAGCAAAAATGGCTCATAAATGGAAACGTAATTGGATATTATCAGAAATCAGTGAAGACTATGTAAAAATTGCAGAGCAAAGGTTAAAATCATATTTAAATCAAACATCACTTTTTTAATGATACAATTCCACGATAAGCAAAAAGAGGCGCTGTCCTATCTTGCAATTGACAACGAATGTAGGCAATTATTATATAGCGGAAGTTGTTTATATCTTTTATCCATTGGATGCTCAACCAAAGTATAAATGTTGTATTTTAGTTGTATGAATTACACATTAAATCAATTGGGTATTGCATTGGATGCTATGCCTAACGAGGAATGGAGATACGTTCCCAACACAAACAACCGTTATTTAGTTAGCAATATGGGTAGACTATTGACAACTGGTTATAGAGGATCAAATAAATGCTCTATTATGAAACCTGCAAAAGATGCTAATGGATATTACCGCACTATGTTATTGATAAATGGTAAATTCAAAACTATTAAAGTGCATCGTATTGTTGCTCAAACGTGGATTGAGAACCCATTAAACAAATTACAAGTGAATCATATTGATTTTGTGCGTGACAATAACCAGATAACTAATTTGGAATGGGCTACACCCAAAGAAAATGCAATGCATTCTTATTTGAGTGGAAGAATTAAAAAACCAATATGCACAAATTTTGTAAAAGGCTCAAAGGTTGGTACTGCTAAACTAAACGAAGAACAAGTCAAAGAAATTCGTTTAAAATTCAAACCAAGAATTTACACTCGTGAAATGTTGGCAAAGGAATATGGAGTGAGTCCACACACAATTAAAGATGTAATCTTACGCAGATGGCAACACGTGAAATAGTCTATAATGACAAACAAAAATTAGCATTAAAATATCTATCCATTGAGAGTGATATTTGGCAGGTGCTATATGGCGGAGCTGCATCAGGTGGAAAATCATTTCTTGGCTGTGATTGGCAGATTAAACGTAGACTTAAATACCCAGGTACCAGAGGCTTAATAGGCCGTGCAGAGTTAAAGAAATTAAGGTTGTCCACTATGGCTACTTTCTTTGAGTTATGCGCTCAATACGGATTGGTGGCAGGAAGGGATTATACGTACAACGGTCAAGATCACGTGATTAATTGGTATAATGGCTCACAAACAATTCTAATGGACTTGGCAGATATGCCATCAGACGCAGAATTTCAGCGTTTTGGATCGATTGAAATCACAGACTACTTCGTTGATGAGGCAGGAGAGGTGAGCGAAAAGTGTATTGCGATTCTTGCCTCACGTGTGCGTTACAAATTGGTCAATGATAAACCGAAAGGACTACTCACTTGTAATCCACATAAAGGTTGGCTATACAATGATTTCTATAATGCGAAAAGAAATGGCACGATAAGGAGTGACCGTGAATTCATACAGGCCTTACCCACTGACAATCCCCACATTTCACCTGTTTATCTTCAATCATTACAGATGCTCCCCGACATTGACCGGAAAAGACTTTTAGAGGGTGATTGGGACTATGATGAGACAAAAGATAGACTTTACGAATACGATGATTTACTGCGATGCTTTCGCCCATCCACTACTTTGGGAGATAAATTCATTACTGCGGACATTGCCCGAATGGGGGATGATAGAACAGTTATAGTTGTGTGGAATAACTTACACGCTGAAAAGTTTGTGGTGCTTAAACACAAGCCAATCAATGAGGTTGTGGACACCATCAATGAATTAATTAAAAATAACTCCGTAAGATTATCTAACGTACTGGTGGATGAGGATGGCATTGGTGGGGGAGTAGTGGATTTTATCAGATGCAAAGGATTCTTGAATGGATCAAAAGCGGTGCGAGATAATTATATGAATCTTAAATCTGACTGTTATTTTAAGTTAGGCGAATTGATAAGTAGTAACGCTATCACATTTGAGTCGACTCACAAAGATACCATTGTCAAAGAATTGGAGATGATACGCAGGGAGAAGATTGATAGTGATGGAAAGTTAAGAGTCACCAATAAGGAAGACCTTAAAAAGAGGCACGGAATATCTCCCGACTTTGCAGATGCAATAATGATGAGGGCATTCTATGAATTAAAAAAGAATTTTGGAAAGTACGCATTCGCTTAAAAATTATTTATATATTTGTAACCAACTAAAAAAACACAATATGGAACTAAACAAACTAATTGAGATGCAAGCGGAAAGCTATGCATCATTTGGCAATGAAGATGATATGAGCGGAGAAGCTTATTTCGCTTTTATGGCAGGTGCAAAGTATGCACTGGAATTAATCAGCAAACAAATCAATGATGAATTATGAAAAACAAAATTACCCACGATGACCACGAAAAACTGAAGGTGCTTAACTTACTAATGTGGTTACAGGCTTCACTATATGCAGCAGATGAATGTGAGACTGTGAAATGGTTTTACAACCATCAGACAAAGATGTTAATGAAGCGACTCAATGAGAGTATTCAACGTGAACACGGAAAGACAATAACAGAACTTTGGAATGTGGATGGCGCTTTACTCCCGAATATTACTCGGCAGTTGGATGATTTTACCTATGAAATGGCAACTTATGGGTATTGGATGCTACCCGAATTAACCAAATTAATTCAGAACGCTAAAGAAGAATCGGAAAAAGTGGAGGTGGTGAATGAGTGAATATAGAGTTAAAGAATTTTTGGGATGTTTTGATATCCAAAAAAAAGAAGTTAGAAAAGTAACTACTGGTTATTTGTGGTGGAAAAAAACTAAAGAGGTAACAACTTGGAATTATATTGACAAGTGGGGTAATTCTATTTGGAATATTGATGGATATAGTAATGACTATTATCAATTACAATCTTTTTATGATTTGGAAACTGCAATAAGTACATTAAATAAAATATTGGAAGGTAATAAATATCACAAAGTAATAATAGAGGTGACAAATGAGAAAGAAGTGCTTTAGTTGCAATCGCAAGTTCCCTTTGTTCTTTTTCTCAAAGGACAAGATGAAATATCAAAGGCCAAGTGACCATAAGAGGGTGAAGTGTTGCAGATTTTGCAACTACTTAAAATGGAGTAAAGATGGCGAAGGTTGGTTCTTTGATTATTCACAAGGGAAATTCACGAAAGAAATATTTAATTCAAAAATTGACGTATTAAAACGAGTATTACAATGAATATAACACACGATTTCGACAACTGCCAAAGTGATGTCTATAAAGAAGTAATCACTGACCTTATCTCACGTGAGAAAATGGGCAGGATGAAGTATGGTACAACGGTTGACAAAGCTAATTTATCCGAGCGTGAATGGATGCAACACGCATACGAGGAGGCTTTGGATTTCGCTATCTACTTAAAAAGAATGATGTCAAAAAAATAACATTAGCACCTGATATCAAAAGAGTGGCATTGCGCCACTTTTTTTTTGCCCTTAATTGTTCAGTTAATTGTGTATTTAATTCCTCATTTTGCTGCTCTAATTGCTCAATAAATCGGACATTAAACGCATTCATTTGAGTTAACGCTTTGATTTCTGCACGTTGATTTTCATTTAGATCAATGTAGTAATCCAATGACCTCACACCCAATACAACTAATCGTCTTTCAATGCTCAAAGAATCCAGCTTTCTCCAGTTCAATGAGTCGTTGTATAGCTTTTGAGTATGCGCTATCGATGGCAGTACTATCAAGCATATAAATAGTATCAATGTCCTTTTCATAAATCTTTTTAAGTTTGATTCTTTCAATGGTTAACGTATCAATCTTGCGCTGATATTTTGTGATTGTGTCCGAGTGGGTTACATTTTGTACCCTACTGGGTTTAGGTTGGCACAATAGCACACCAATGGCAATGCCGATGCTAATAGATGCGGCCTTGATTAATACGATAGTTTTTAACGTGAAACTCTTTTGCATTTCCTCTTGTAATTATTGCAAATCCGTGATTGTATTTCGAGTAAGGATTGTAATCAGGTGACAATTCAGATAGACACCCCACACCCCAACACGTGATAACTTTGCCGTTAACATCTCGCTCAGTGTGTTCTGCAGTTTGGTGATGATGTCCACACATTGCGTTGGCTTTTGTCTTCAAAAACAACCCACGTGCAACGTTTACAGATGGAATAAATTGCTTACCAAATTCGTGACCATGAAAGATGGATAGACCGCCTACATTCAACTTGTTTTTCCCTTCAATCCACTGCACGTTATGTTTATCAAGATGGCAAAGACTTGCGAAATCAAATGCATCTATATCAAATAACTCAGGTGCTTTCACACGCATATACCTCCAATATCTTTCTTCGTGGTTGCCTTCCTTGTAAATGATTTCGGCATTGGGGAACGTTTGACGCAACTCATAAATGAAAGTACGCATTGCATACAATTCATCCTTGAACTTCCTTTTCTTAGGATCTTTGACAAAGTCGCTAATCATATGGCAGTCCAACGCATCACCATTTAATACAACAGTATCTACTTGCTCATCTATACCACATTGAATAGCGGTTGACAATGCGTCTATGTCGTGGTATGGGATATGAATATCAGATAGGATGAGAATCTTTTTTCCTTTTATGTCAATATGCTTTCGACCTTTTGCATATGACTTCGGCAACTTGAATGGATTGCGTGGTCTATCTTCAGAAACAATAAGTGATTTGTCCTTCATCATTTTTTTATATGCATCACCTTTCTTTCCTTCAATTCTACGCAATGCATCACGTGCATCTTCAACACCCAGAAAGGTCTCAAAATGTTCTTTGGATAATTTCTTGGCCAACGTTAAAGTTGGTGTATCAGGAAAACGCTCACGCACTTCACGTGCTAATTTTGTCTTTTGACTTTCTGGCATATGTTATTTTTAGAATGGTTGGTAAACAGTTCTACCACCACTCTTGACCGCACGTAACACTTGACCTCTATTCCCATTCTTATTCCAACTTACGTGTACCCAAGAAGGTGCATTCTCACTTCCGAACTCCCATATGAGTTGGTCAAATGTACAATTTTTTTTGATGTAATCAAATATATCTTTATTGCTTATACCTCCGTGAATATCTCCATCAATATCCAACGCTTTCCCTTCCATATGCTGACTTGACTTACTACCGCCTATGCGTGTATTAAGTTCGTGACTGCGGAAGCCTGATGAAATGCCAATGGGTTTTCCAAAATGCTCACGCACCTTATCAAAAATGTTGGTGCATACCAACTTTAAGTTAGCCAATTGTTCAGCATTTGGAATGTTAGAAATCTTCAAAGCCTTTGCTTGATTGCTATGAGTGACCTCAAAGTAACTCACATATTTACTTACCTTTTCCATCGGTCATTGCATCGGTTATATCTTCGCTCTTTCTACCTATGATTGCTTTAATCTTTGACCATAAATCTTTCCCAGTCACGGACTCAATTGATTCAATGATTGATTTGAATTCAATGATTGCCACAACGGTAGCTATCAACTTTGTGATGGGGATAAGTTGTTCAATCACATACTGCTCAATTAGAAATCCACTCACAATAGCTACTTGATACAATAGCATTTTTGTGATGGTATCACTCATCCTGCGTGAGCGAATTCGCTGACCTAATTTGATAGCTTTCCAAATACCCACAACCATATCCATTGCCACCAAAAAACCTATGGTTATCATAAGTTCTTTGATGGGTAAAAACACCGTTGCAATACCTAATAACCACAACTTTACTTTCATCTCTTTTCTTGTTTTTTAAGATACTGCTTCAATAGTTTTTCATACTCCTTTCGCTTTAATACGATGGGGGTAGAAAGTTTTTTAGACTCCACTTTGTTCTGCATTCTTTGTATGAATTTGAGATAAGAAAATTGCTCTTTCCGTATGGGTTGCGGTCAGGTGAAATGTTGTTATCAGTGTTATTGGTGTATTCAGGAAATAACTCGCTATTGTAACACAAATAGTCTACCATTCTTTTGGTGTACCAACGTGCGTTTTGACGTGCGGACTCTTTCAACGACTCCATCTCTGACTTTGTTACAGGCGTTGTGTCCTCACTTTGTCTGCTTACCAAATTTCCATTGTCGTGCTTGTATAAAAGAGACGGATATAACTCCACCATTGTCCACCACAACACAACCTTTAACACGTATTCGTTCAATAGTGTTTCATAGTCACCTGATAAAGTAGAATTCGCTACATCATTCTTTAATTTCACCGTCAAATTTGTACCCAAAAAGTTGGTCAAATACTTATCCTGCGCTAAATAGATGGCAGGTCTGATAAGGTTGGGATCAACTGCATCGGTAAGCGGTGTGAACTTCTTTATATAATCCTCATTGATGAGTAATATTTCTTGTGGTATTGGCATTTTTTAGGCGTATTTAATTGAACCTCTTGATGGTGTATTTATTGGAGCAACACCTTCAACTCCTTTCTTTGGAACGAATGGGTTATTGCCCACACGCTTGTCATTTTCAAGACCTTCATTGGGTAGAATTCTACCTTTGGAATCTCTTTTGCGCATATAGATTTGACGCTTCCAAAAATGGTGACAAAATGCGCCACCTTTGTAAACAAAAATATCGTAGGTGCTTTGTCCAGTTGGTGCGAAATCTCCATTCACTCCTTTGTCACTCATTCGCTTTATATCTTCGTATCTAAATACCGCACCTGCTGCCGACATTCCTACCATTTCAACGCAGAATTCACGTGAGTTAGCGGAAAGATTTTGTGAATATGCATATCTCAATTTGTAAAGTCCTGCGTCACCCCACTGCGATTTCTCCCCACCATTGGCATCATTTATTGATGGCATCTTGTTGAATAGTTGTGAGGTGTAATTTAACTCATTCTCAGGATGCAATACATCTTCCTCACTAATCAATTCCCATTCCTCAATATCAATATATTCAGCTTTCGACTTTAACTCATCAATGAAGATTCTCCCCTCTTCATCTGTGAAATCATTTGATGATTGGCACACGTGCGCTGACTGCTCAACATTCACACGCTCAACAATTCTCTTTGCCCAATCTCTACCTGCGTCACCTCCCCATAACTGCCAAGCTATTCTACCAGCAGTTGGAAAACCCTCTTCACCTTGATTCCATCCAGTTGCCTCTTTGTCTACTTCGTGCCTTGAAAAGTAACTATTCATTCTTTGCACTGTGTCAAAAGACAAATTGCGCTTATTGCTGATGTCCCTTGCACGTGCAACACCTACTTCAGTGCCACCCCTGCCATATTCCTCTCGCCACTTTAATCCTAACTCTGCTTCACCTGCCATTTCATCGGTTGGTGCATAGCTCTCATCTGCTTGAGATACGTGCGTGTGTTCACACTTAACTTTTTTTTTTACTGCTGACTGCTGCGCTTCAACTGGTGTAGGCTCTAAAATATCATTTGAAATAATCTTTGGAGTAGCTACCACATTGGATGCTTCACAAATGATGGATATACCATCCTCAATCAATCTTTGGAAAGGTTCAATAACTTGCTTTTGAAATATGAATAAAGCAGTTTTCATTTCGTCGGTATTGCTACCCAATCCACCGCCATCTCTCACACCAAATAATAAAGGAGATGTAACACGGTGAGCAATCATTATTTGCTTTGTGCATTCCTCACTCAAAAACTGATATTGCTTATCTGCATCGTGAATAGGAAAGGATGTAAATTCAACACCTCTATCTCTTTCTTCATTAAAAAATGTCAATACCTTTCCTGCATTTTCAGCACCTTGAATGGACATCTGCAACTGATTTTTAATCATATGCTGTTCTTCGAGTGAAGGGATGCCATTGTTGAAAGATGCAATTAATGAAGGAAAGAAACCATTGAGAATATTGTTAACGTGGTACTCACCTATTTGGCGAGTTAATTCTATATAGTTAACGCTACCAATGTAATCAGGTTTTGGATAGTATTCGCTACCCATTTTCAAAGTATGTACGAAAAGGACTTGCTTTGGCAATGCCTCTTTATTTTCTTCATCAAACATCGCAATAAAATGCGGTGTGTTCTTCTTTTTGCGTGTATCTGACCAGTCACGTGAATACCAAATACCAATGACATCATCATTTTCATCACTACACGCAAGGCGGCAATTCTCAAATGGAAGGTGATTCACCTGCGCAATGGTTGTTCTATCCATTGACCAGATAATCTCCAAATAATAACCGCCAAATAATTTAAGGTCTCTTGATACACTTGGAATGATTGAATCGATTTTTAAGCCACTTAAATAAGCGTTAGCGGTATCATTACCACCACTTACTCCTTTTCCTGCAATCATTTGACTGATTGAGTTTACAATAGACCCGTGAACAGGCGACTCACTCTGCAATTCAATCAAATACTGCGGGTACATATTACCCTCTCCAAAATTCACCCATCCTTTTGATACATTTTCACGTTCAATCGGTGCAATCTTAACGTATTTAGCCATTTCGACTTTTTCGCCGACTCGTGACTTTATATTTTCAAGGAGATTATCCATTGTATTCAATATCATTAGGGATTGTTAACGTTGGTTGGTCAAAGTATTGCGTTAGCGTAGTGAATTCGATATACCCTCTCTTAATCTCACCAACCACATCAGCATCAGTAGGATCAAGGTTAGTAGACGAATTTTGACCATAAATAATATAGTTATAACGACCACCATCAGTGATAAGAACACTACCGTTAACCTCATCATCAGCATCTGTGCTAATGGATAGCGTAGTGATTCTTTCATTTGTGTCAATAACTGATGGAATAACCGCAAATAATTTTAGTGTAATCTCATTTTGCAAGATTAACAGATAGTCGGTAAACGTAGGCAAAAGCAAAACCCCCTCCTCTAAAGAGAGAAGGAGGGTTTGCGATGCAGTATTAGTCTGTAAGTAATTCACTACCTACAAAGTTAATTAAATAGTTGGTGCTACAACAGTAATTCCAGCAAAGTTATCGAAAGGAGTTGAAGTAAATGACTCCAAACGATAAGCTTTGTGAGCCTCTTCTGCGGTGAATGTAATAGTATAACCATTCAAGTCACCTTTGGCAACTCCAGTAGCGGTAGTCATTGCGGTAACTTCAGCACCATCAGCCTTTCCAACCATCCAAATATTATCGTTGTTATCTTGTACAAAAACAACCAAACGATTTTTAGCAACTAATTCCAATTGCTTTCTACGTGCAGCAGTCAACTTAAAAAAAGTAGCAGCAACGGTTTGAGTATAGAATATTGTACCATTCTCAACGCTTGAAGCTACTTCCTCATTGAAGCTACCAGTGTGCTTAGGACAAGTATATTTGTAAATGGATGCAGTAGGTAATGCATCAACTTCCTCACTTGATGCGTCAATAGTTACACCACTCAAAAAGTCAGCGTGTTGTTGCAAGTATATTGCTTTGATTCCACCAATGGTATCTTTGCAATCAAGTGTAAATCCTGCGGTTAATTCACAAGCCATATTATTATATTTTTAGTTAGTTAAAATAAAGGGAAGGCAGAGTTAACCACCTTCCCAATTACTTGTGGTTAATTTTTAAGAGTAGAATACGATCTCGTTACCGAAGCCATATTGCACACCTGCTAAGAATTTAGCAGAGAAACGAACTGTCTCATCAAGAGTTACATTCTTCATTGAGATTGAAGCTACTTCGTTCCATTGTGCTGCAATGTTAGTACCGAACCACATATTACTCTTTTGAGCAAATACCATAGTGTTGTCAGACATACCTGGACACTCAGCGATGGTGTACTGACCCAACCAAGTCATTGCGATAGCATCACCTGATTGATAGAAGAAACCATTACCTGCAGTTGCCATAGCATTACGATAAGCCTCAGCTACATTAGAAGAAACGTATAGAGTAGGCTTTTCAGTTGCTCTACGTACACGGATGGGCAATGCTGCAATTACTTTTTCGATTTCTTCAACAACATTTGTTTTTGTTACAGTAGTACCAACTACATCAATTACATCAGCATCAGCAGTTAACAATGCTTCAAATCCTGCGTACTCTCCTGCAGTAGCGTTAACACCCTGCCAAATCAAACGCTCGTTATTTGCACCGATTCCGCCCAACATTGTTGCAGTTACTGCCTCCAACAATTCAGGAGTAATCTCACCATTTTGCGCATAAGATGTATCCCAATCAGTCAAGAAATCATTAGCACACAATTGACGTTGTACTTGGAATTTTTCCAAAGTCAAAATGCGCTCGGACAATGCGATTGTTCCGCTATCTGTGAAATCACAAGTAGGCGCAGCAAAAGTTACGTTGTCTACAATTTTTCTAACTACTTCTTTGTAATCAATATTCTCCTTGAAGGTCAAATATTGCAAAGACTCATTTGCAAGGAAGGCAGACTTGATGTATCCTCCTGCAACTTTACCAGCATATGTGGTAGCTAATGTTGTGGTTGTGGCCATTTTTTATTTATTTTTTTCGATTAAATATTTTACTCTATCTGTGTGAGACATTTTGAAAAATTCAGCTTGACTCATCTCCTTTTTTTGTGCAACTGCAACAAACTTCTTTACTGAATCGGTAGCAGGTTGCTTTGACATCTTTTCGATGGTAGCAGAAAGGTTCTCCTTTTCAGCGTTCAATGTTGCAATCTTAGCTTCGAATGCTTCAACCAATGAGTTGATTGTTGACTCGAATTCTTCACGGCTAACACCATCGAAAGCAGCTTGCTTTTCTTCTTCGATTTCAACCTCTACTTCTGTCTCAGGCTCTTTAATCTCAGCGATAACACCACCGCTTACAACGATTACCTTGCCCTCGGCAGTTGTGTGTTCACCATCAGGTGCAGGCATTGGGTTGCCTTCTGCATCCATTACGAATAACTCGCTACCAACTGCGAATTCAGCATCGGGGCTATATACCTCAGTGCCATCTGCAAGAATAGCCATCGCCATCTGCTCTTCTTTTTTCATTTCGCCATCTGCAGAAAGTTGAATGCCGAATGCCTTCAATCTATCTGCGTACTTCGAAACAATTTCTGTTACTTTGTTCATATCTACTTTTTTATTTTTCTAATCATAAGTAGCAAAAACACTACTTTTGTTCCAGCATAGTTTTCGTTTTAGTTCATTTGTTTAGTTGTTACAGAAAAAGGCCTCCAAACGTGGAAGCCTTTTTTTGTCGGGTAACATACACCTGCATCGGTGTAATGAAAAAACCCCCCACAGTGTGCATCGTTGAGAGGCAGGGGAGGCATACTACGTTACAATCCGCTTAACTCGTTTTCGAGTTCCTTCATTATCTTTTCGATTTCTTGTTGAGTCATATACTCATCTGATATTTCTGTGAAGAATCCTTCCAATGAAAATCCTTTTACATCACCTTGCTTAATGGATTGCCACACCTCATCATTGTCTATCTTCATACCTATACACCACGTTCCTTCGGGAAATGAGAATCCAAAGTTTTGGCTCTTATCATGCGCTCCTTCCACTATCCAAGACTCCACAACCGTACACCCCACAACTGGTATTTGATGCTCCAAATTAGAGTTGTGATGCATATTGCGTTTAAGATATTCCTGCGCTATCTTGTTAATGGTCTCCTTTGAATACTTGCAATAGTACTCACGGCCTACTGCATCGACACGATAGATCAATTGCTCGGGTAGCATCACCGCACCGTATACCATTTTCCTTTCGCCTTCCTCAACTGCAGCCTGTTGTACTTTTCGAGTCTTGGATAGTGCTACAAAATCCACCTCAATAGCAGGATTTTCGACAAGGCTCATTGCGTGTACACCAAGATACCCACTATCATCAATGGTATACTCAATTACTTTTACTTCTTCTTCTTTCATATTACTTTATTAATTTTGATTGGTCAAGAATCTTTTGTTGTGCATCTTGTGCTGACGTTACATTAGTAGCTAAAACGTAACTTTGAATCGGTTGCGCTTTGGTTTGTGCATTGTTTAAGAAAGACAAATCCAAGGCAGGCGCAGAGGTTGAACCACCACCTGCACCCATACCGCCACCTCCACCACCTGTGGGAGGAGGAGTGTTTCCACCGCCATCATTAAATTTAGTTGCTGCAATTTTCGCCACGTTCGCAAGTCCCATTGTAAGTGCTACACCCGCCTCAACAAATTGCGCACCTGTTGCCAACTTGATTGGATTACCACCTGCGGTTAATGCAGCGTTAACGGCCATAAATGTATTGATACCAGCTTGTGCAATACCTAACGCCTTATTTATTTGAAATCTCCTTTTTGCCCCTGCCTTATCTTGTTTGCCCAATGAGTCCATTATAGACATTAGCGAATTAGCCACGCTAAATGCCATCTGTATTTTTTGTTCTGCACTTAATTTTTCCGTTTCAACTGATGCATTAGCACTTTCCTTATAAGCAATTCCCAAAGATGCAAGATAACCTTTTGTACTTGTTAAAATTTGATCATTTGCTTGAGTTGTGGATGTTACTCTTGTAAGGTCTTTACCTTTAACAACTAAGGTGTGTTCATCTTGTATCTTTTTAGCTTCTGCTGCATACCATTGGTCTAATTGCTTCAATAATTCAGCATTGCCGTGCGCTTGTTTTTTACGTTCTTCGTATTGCAGTCTTAATTGTCTAATCAATCTATCATCATCCGCAAGTGTATCTTGATACCTTTTCTCTTGTTCCGCTTTTAAGAATTCAGTTAAAGACTTTTGGTCATCTCTGATTTTCTGCATTCTTTGAGCCTCTTTTTCTGCTGCCTCTTTGGCTAATCTCTCTTTCTCATTTTCAACTTCTTTAGCTTTCTTTAGTTCCTCATCCTTTAACTTTTTACTTTCCTCGGCTCTTTTCTTTTCATTCTCAGCACGTTCACCCGCTTTGGAATCGGTTAACCCTATCCAGTCCATAAAGTCTACCAATCCACCAATGACACTATCGATAGTTTTTTTAATGAACCCAAACATCTCACCAACCAGTCCACCTGCTTCAACTAACTTATCAAAGTTCATCACAATAGCTGCGATGATTCCACCAATTAAAAAGATTGGATTGGTAAGTAATGCCTTACCCAAATCCATCATTGTACTGCCAAAGGATTTGGCCGCTTTTGTTAGGTCTCCAAATTTGAAATCTTTAATTGCACTTGTAACCCCTTGCAATCCAGTTTGTGCTGCGCCAAAGTCCAAGGAAAGAATGGATGAACCAATCATTCCAAAGGAGTTGTTAAGTCGCTCTAATGGATCACCTGCTAACGTGTTAACCGACCTACTTAAATCACCAACTTTATCAGTCAGTTCCCCCAACTGCCTTTGCACCTTGTTGTATTCCGCAGTGCCTTCTGGTAGCTTTGCAAGTTCTTCCCTTAATTGACGCATTTGCGTCCTTAACGATTGAGTCTTTTCAGTTGCGTTACCTTGTAATTCGAATTCTAAAACTACTTTATTGTCAGCCATTGAAAATCATTTTAATTAAGTAAATAGTACCTATAAGTAAAGTAGCAACAACACTCAAATTGATGCCTTTCGTTAGCCAATTTGGTAACTTATTTTCGCTTGATGGATGCGTTGACTTAATGCCCATCTTTTGCATTTCGCAAATATTCTTAAAGGTCTGCTGTGGATTATTCATAGTGGTATTGATTGTAAATTAATTGACCGCCAACAAAGATATTGTCTTGTGGGTACGTGTCATTTTTAAGCAATAAACGTGGCGCAAATGTTAGTCCTGAAATGTCAATGTCGAATTGAAAATTACCTGAGAATGTTTCAAGATTTTCGCTCACAATGATTGCATCTTTCACGGATAGCACACCTGCAGATGTAGCCAAATGAAGGTTGAATTCAACTACTCCATTGCCATCTATTCCTGCGCTTATTTGCGCTACGGTTAGCATCAATTTAGCATACCATACGCAGTCATCAGGCATAGTGATATAGTTACCCGAATTGGTTAGCGTTATTGGTGTTGTATCATTGGTAAAGTCACCGCTACCAGTGAGTTGAATTATACCGCTTTGATACTCACCTGCATAAGTTCCACCGCTACCAATTGTCACCTCTCTATTGATTGTCTTTGCTGCATCACCAACAACGGTAACCGAACCCAATCCATCCTCTACATAGTTTCTATCCCCACTCACAAATGAGCCGTTGTTGTTCGTGCCAACATAACTTGTATCACTTATTACAATAGACCTATCGTTGCCTTCTTTAACTACTGAATTGTCCGCTTGTATTAATCCATTCTTTTGGTTGTTGACGTTTGATGTAGGTTTACTTGTGTCGTCAAGTATGGATGGCTCTTTACCACCTGCGCCTTTTCCATCTCGCAAAATAGCATAGCACTCATCATTAACCCAAAAGTAACCGTACTTATTACAGCAGCTTTCAGTTGATGCAGCAGGATCATTATTACTATCCAAGAAAGGAACGCTTCCATCTACGTTTATTGTAGCACCTGGATGAAGCAAACAATCGGGAGTTGCGCTCACTATCTTGATAAGCTTCACCTTAACCGTGTCCTGCATTCCAACAACGTAATCACTGATTTCAAGGATGCGCCAGTAGGCATCTTTGATAAAGATTTTATCATTGAATTTGAATTGATAAATGTCGGCAAATTCTAAGGCAAAGAATCCCTCTAATATTCTCGCATCAGGTGCGTAAATATCAGCGATGTAATCATTCCAATATCTTGCGTATAATGTTTGCCACGGAGTTGACTCAATCGGATGCAATGGTATCTCCTGCCCAAAGTTCAAATCTTCATCCGCAATAGTTGGAATAGCAGTAGTGTAATGGCTAAAAATATCCAATGTTTCGGATACAATTGTAGCTGCGTCATTATTGAATAAATTGATGACTAATGTGCTATCACTTTTATACAATATCTTCGCCCCTGAATTAACATATTGCCCCGTGTTATTAATGAATTTCGGGATAGGATAATCCGTTCCTTTAATCAATGCCAAAGGTGTAGGGCTAAACATTAATTCAGTCTTTTGTTCTTTGGTTGCAAAGTCGTTTTCGGGATCAATCAATAATAGTCTACCATATACACGGTCTCCTTGTGAGTTGTAAAGACTATTGATGTAGTCAGTAGATGGCTTATATGTCCAAAGATTTTGTTGTGATTGAAAGTCAGCAGTTGACATCAATGTGATGTCCTTTGATATGTCTAACTTATTTGACCAATCTTTGGTATTTCCCTGCGCTAAGTATTCCTGAATGGGTATAAATGATAATAGTTTTGGGTTAATATCATCCGCAATAACCACCAAGTTGAACATCTTGAAAATAGATGAAATGAACTCACTGCATTTCATTATTGGCGCATTGGCTGCCCAATCTATGGCATTACCGAAATATGGTTTAGTGATGGAGTTAGATTTGAATAACGTATTGAATGAACCGCCTGCATCATTGCGCAAAGTGATTGTACCACCCCAAGATAATATTGATGAATTGTAAGCAAATATATAAGGCTCAACGATTGCACCTTCCGGAATGTAATTATCCGCTATGGTTGTTGGACTCCACGATGAATATGCGCTTTGAATTTTGGGAGTGTTCAAAGAATAACTTCCTGAAATAGCATCGTAAAAAGGAAACTGACCAGTGTATGGATATAATTGTTTTTGACCTCCATACGTGCGTACTAATCCAACATATAAACCAATAGATGAAGCAGGTAAAGATGTATCAATTTCCGCCACACAATTAGCTTGTAAAATATAACGTGCTGAAATAGGAGCAGTGTACTGATTGCCTGTTACGTTATTGCCATAATCAAAGATTTCAGTAATTGCCGAAAGTGGCGCACCATAGATAGTTGATCCATTGTCCAAAGTAATTGCGCTAAAATCTCCACTCGTTATGGTATCACCTTCTACACCGCCTTCTAATTTGAATTTAGCAGTTTCTGGATTCCCAACGGTTTGAATGTATCCAGCTTCACCACTCCACGGAATCCACATCTTATCCAATTGCTCTACCAATGTAGCACTATCGGTATCATTAAATTGAAAACCGCTTAGTGTAAAAATCTTATCGAATATATAACGTGCTGACACCATTGGTGTAAGTTCACCAATAGCAGGTACAGTGGATTGATTAGTTGAATAGATTGAACGTGTACCCGTTTCGCTAATTTCACCTACCCAATTTTGACCTCTATCAGCAAATCCAAGATAAACCTCATTGGATGCGTTTAATGTGGCTAAGTTATCATAGGTTAAAATAGTATTGTAATCAATTTGAAGTTCAGCACCAATGTAGTTTTTGAAATCAGCATCGCCTATCGTCTTGAAGAAGTCCACCGTGTTGCCAAAGAAAACAATTTCCAAATCAGATACCTCACCATTACTTGTATAGGCCGCTTTGAATTGCACATATCCTTCAATGATTGGAATGGTATCCACTGTGATGGATGCATTGATTTTGCGCTTTGGATTAAAGCCACTGAATTGAAAAGTATTCTCTTGAACAAATCCAAATATCTTGGCATTGGTCTCCGTGAATGGAATGCGAAAAGTCCTTGAATAGTTACCACGTGGAGTGAGGTCTTTGATATCATTAAACGAATAGTTCAATGAGATATTCTCATTCTCATAAAGGTCAACCAAATACGGAGTATTGTCCGCTTGAGTGTAAAGTATTAATGCTGTTTCCATTATGGGCAAGTACCTGAATAAACGTTAATTGTTATTGTGCCATTGTAACCTGGGAAGGTCAATCCTGCCTTTCCAATGATGCCATATATACCCGTGCCACCGCTTAGATTGTAAGGATTCCACACCAAGTTATTGACTTGCGTTGTGGTCAATGCCCCATTCAATTCCCAATCCCATCCGTTAAATGATGGCGCACTTGAAAATCTACCGAATGAGAAATAAACAGAGCCACTCATCGCCAAGCTAAATGTGATTTCCACTCGGTATGTCTGACCTGTTATTAATCCATTAGTGTCATCGGGTTGGCCATTGACATTCCAAATCTTTGGTTGGTATTTAGTACCTCCATTGATACCCCAATTAGTAGCTTGGAACACAACTGGATATTCGTTTGCAACGGGTGAAATATTTGTAATACCATTTGCAGCAACCACCGCTACTGAGTCAACAATTTCGCAGGGATTCGGATCAGGTAACGGATACTCATAAGATGTGATATTGATGGTGTCGTATTCGTTAGCCAATTGCAGTCGCAATGATTGGTTATATTTGCGACTATTTCTTTCACGTCTCATCAAATAGTTTGTGTCCTCCACAACAACAGGCAAAATGTTAAAGCCATCAACGTTGTCATCCACCATCCAAACCGATTTTGAGTAGAATAAATCCTTCATCCATTTGTATTCACTCTCCGTTATCCAATCGCTTGTTAAGTTGATGAATGTCTTTGTGATTGGCTCACGCTCGGTTAATGACCTCGAATAGTTTTTGGTATCAAATGGGGTGGTTACATCAGCTGTATTATAGTTACCGAGATAGGTCTTATAACGTTTCTTTTCAACATCAATAGACCTTTCATTTTTCTTGATGAAAGAGTAGCTATCCCATCCACCCATCTGATTGAGCCAATACACGTGTACTGGGTTGTACTTGCAATCTTCGTCTATATAAAATCCATACTTAGCAGTCACCTCAACATCACTTGCGTCAACTCCTACGATTGTCCAAAATTGCGTCTCATCCGCTTGTACTTGTGTGATGAAAGAACCATCAACTAAATTTTTCAGACCTGCAGGAATATGAATCAATCCACCATCAATGAATTCCATCGGAATATCAAAGGTTGTGATTTGACTATATGCATTGTCGTATAAAACATACCTAAAATTCGCAACTGTGAAATAGGGGTAATTCGAATTGATGAAAGTCCCATCGTCTGCAATCCAAGAAAGAATCTTGTATGCACTGTCCTTTTCACCTGTTACATTAGAACGTGATATGCGCTGCCAATTGATAACCTCTTGTTGTAATGTCAAAGGAATGTTGATCCGTGACGCTATTGTCTCAGCGTTGAATCCTATCGTGTTGTCGTAGCATTGAGATAGTGCGATTGGTTTGGTGTCATTGCTACCCATTACAAGGAAATTACTTTTGCCCTTACCATAAACGCACATCAAATCATATGTGACTAAAACTGACTCATCCTCAGTAAACACCCCTGCCACATCATAACCCTCAAAAAGTCTAACTCTGAAATTTCTAACCAAATTATCACTCATCAATAATGCGTCTGATATTTGGAGTATCACATCATCACTATTTGGAATAGTTACGCCAGTCGTGACTAACTGATTAAAAATAGTCTTTGCATTGAACACACCACTGCCCACCGCATTGGGTGCAATATAAAATTTGTATTCATTGCCATTTATAGAATCGACTATTTGAACTACGTACTTGAATCCGCTATTAGCGAACTCTGTTGAGGTCATTGTAAATGAGACATCATTATTCGAGTAGCACATTCCTGTGAATGCATCAGTTCCTTGTGCGGATAGTCCTCTTATTGCTGTTGTATATGCCATTATACTTTTATTTTACCTTGTAAATTTTCTTCTATTGCTATTGTGATTTCACCCTTTAAGGCTGCTAAAAATCTATCGTTAAAATCCACCACCGTTTCATTCACTGCATCTCTAAAATAGAATAGTGGTTTGATTCCTCTTGCACCTATTGCTCTGCTAATATTGAAGGCAATTCCTTCCATTGCGTTTTCTTTCGCTTTTGGAGTAGCAAACTTTTTGAATGATCCGTTCTCATTACGTGGCTGGATGCGTTTAATTTTCATCCATTCCAAAATCTTATCTATTGGCGGTCGCTTACCTGCCTTTCTCCCTTCCTCCACATAGTAAGCATATTCACTCGCACTACCTTTCGCAAAGAAATCAATGCGCTTATATTTATTGTCGTACCGATATGTCAATGACTTGCGTAAAGTATCAGATGCCACCGCCCTTCTTTTCTTTCCATTGACTGTCCTATACACACCAAGATTGAGCATTGCCTTTTCGACAACCTCCTGCCCGAATTCCTGCATCAATTGGTTTAGTGGATTATTAGCCATTGCAGAAAATTGTAAATGCTGTGTTTGGATTGTCAATCAAAAGGTCAACAAAAACATCAATCCCTTTGACATCCAATGCATTTCTGAAATCAATATAATCATCGGACATATCCCATCCGAAAAAGATATTGTGACCAATGACCTCAAGTATATGCAACTCCCCTTTATTTGTTATTTGATATCTCATATGGTTATCATAGCTGATGTGTTATGTACTGCCGCACTTGTTGCCGTTGCGTTATTTACCACCTTAATTGAGCAATCATCACCTGCGCTTAATGAAACGGATGACGCACCGCTATTTGCTTCTGTATTGGCAGCACTACCTGCCGCTATCGTTACCACCACAGCTGTATCAACTGCGTTCTTTCTAACAGTAAATACAAGTGAACCCGTACCCGATTGTGCCGTGAAAATTCGCACGTAAAAATTTGATAATGTACACGCATTTGGGATGACCATTATCCGTGCGTTTTCATTCACATTGAAAGTGCTATAATTGAACGTGCCATATGTGGTAGATGACGCCCCAACAGTTGCACCTTGAAGAATTCCAATGAATGACTTTGATGTGGATATCTTACTGTCTATTTGCGTCTGAATAGCAGATGTGACACCACTCAAATAACTCATCTCAGTTGGTGTAGCACCATTGATATTTTGAGAAGTTGTGATGTTACCAGTAGCACGATTAATGGCTATTGGTGCATCAACAAAAGTACCTGCATCATTATATCTACGTATCTGAAAATCCGCACCGCTATTGCTACCACTTTCCGTGCCATCAACACGCAATGCCCAACGTTGTACATCGTCAGTTCTAAATGAAAGAATCCTACTAACTCCATTGTCAGCATCAATCTTGACACGTGTGGTAGACGCCCCGCCATCTATATGTAACTTTTCAGCACCTGCGGTTGTACCTATTCCAATACTATCAGCAGTCAGCGAATAGTTACCCAAATCAACATCGGCAGTAGCACCCGTGTAAGGCACACCACCACCACCTCCAGGTACTGGCTTCCAAGTGTTATCCCCTGCCAAGTAATCGGTAGAGGCTGATGGATCATTGGTTGTATATTGAAGCTTCTTCATTAATCTCCGATGTATGGGATATCACAAGCGTTCCATTCATAATCAACTGTGATGTCAATGGATAATTGCACACCAGTTAACACGTGGCTGAATTCCTCAATGAATGGCTGCGCTGAAATTGGTTTACCCAAGACAACCGACTCATCGAATATGCTGCCATTTTCCAACATATTTACAAAGTCCCCTGCAAGTTGAATACATTCACTCATTGACTGCCTTTGATATTCGGTCTTTTCTTCTTTGTCACGTGGAAGGTCTGAGAAATAAACGTCAAAAGAATAGGTTAACGCACCTGCATCAAATGAAAATGAAGTAGGGGTAACGTGCATCCACGGCCATTCGCCCTCCTTTTCCAAATCCGCTTGAGATATTTGACCGTGCGTGAACCTACGTATCAATGCGTGAGCGTTCGCAAACTGCTCGAATTTACCAATGACAACGTTGTATGTATAAAGTGATGATGCGCTCATATAGTTAAGTAGCTTTAATGGTCGTTTTTAGACATCAATTGCTTTTGATAATTGTAATAATCTAACCGATACGAAAGATGTGCAAATATGGTTGACGCTTGCGTCTCAGTTATTGCATCGAATTTAGTGATGTCCCTATCTGCTAACTCTTCGATTACGTGAAACCATCCATAGCGTTCCGCTAATTCGCTTGTTGCAACTCCTCCTCCATCATCGTCATCGCCTTCGTCAAGTTGGTCTGTATCTGCTGCTCTAAAAACGAGAGGGAAGTGGTCACTAATTCGCTTTCGATAGTCGAAAAAAAAAGCAGCGCACCATTGGCAATGGATAGAGGCATTTGCTCAAAGTCTTTTGCATTACTCAAATGATCCGCAGTGTACTGCTCAATCTTGTATTTCGTTCCTATCTCCGATGAGATGGGGCGGTAAAGGATAGACAATAGCTTTGGTAAGTTCTTCGGAAAGTCTTTGCAGTTAGTGTCAAGGTCAAGCCATTCACCAAATGAGATTTTGTTAATGTCCGGAATAAATCCGTACCCCTTCCATTTATGCTGATGATTCGCTAATGGGTTAGCGATGACTTCACGAAATGCAGTGATTGCTTTCTCCATATCCTCAGGTGTGAGTTGTCTCACGAAGTCTTTAGACTGTCCTAAGATAGCGGACACTTGACCAACATCATTACCTTCGTTATTCAGAAAGTCAACGTACTGCTTTACAGTTATGCTATTGTAGTCAAGGGATATTTTAATCTTATTCATACGATTGGTCACCTCTCGGAGGTGTGTATTTAATTGACCTATTTATTTTTTTATTCATTGTCGGGCATTTTCTTTGAAAGTTCGGTAATCCATTCGGTGAAAAGTTCGGTGATTTTTGCCTTTGCTAATCTCTTGCGTTGCTCCTTTTGTTGTAACCACATCCCAAATAACACAGCGATTGTGAAGGTCGATTGGGTTTCGGGGTGAAGTGTTTTTTCTTCCATTAGTCTAATTTAATTTGATTATCATTTAGTATCTCGTAGAACTTTGAGCGCAGTTTATCCAGTGCGTCTAATTGTTCACCTGTATAGTTTTCGCTATTGTACTTGATTTGCCTGCGCATCTCTTGATCGAACTCCCATAAGGCAATATACACCCCACTCAAGTTGGTGAAACGTTTGTGAGCCTCAATGTCGGTAGGCTCGTCTAAATCGAATTCGATAATGGCTCTCATAATTTGTTCAGTAGATTGCTTACAATTTGTCAGATATGATTATTTGCACTGGTGCATCTCCATCACCCACGATTGTATTCCTCGCTTGCTTAGGTTTGAAGTATTCCAAAGTCTTTAGGTAAAGTTCTGATGCAATCATCTTGTCCTCATCATTGCGAGAGTTCCATAGCTTATCAAGGAACGCATTGAACTGCTCAGCTTGTTGACCTGTGATTGATTCTCCGAGCGCCTCCCATTGTAGTGACTTTTGAGACTTTGCCCCGACTGGTTTAAGACCTCCGTGACCTTTCTTTAATCTACCTTGTTCATCTCTTTCCATAACTGACTATAATTTATGGTGTTATCAATTCCAAGACCATTTGACAAATCTAACTACTGAATAGATAATTAATCCAATTACACTTACTTTAATAGTGAAAGCAATTAGCCACATAGTAGCATCAAAAATTTCACCTTTCAATCTTTCTTTATTCATAAATATTAACTTAATACCTTTTTAATTATTGCCCACCTACTTTCAAACGTTATCTTTTCAAATTTCTTAATCGCAAAGTTAAAGAACCATCCTTCCCTAACCTGATTCCATCTCTTATACTCGCACAACCTGCATACCTTCACCCTGCCTTTATCCGATTCTCTCTGGTATCTCATCCCATCTTTGGAGAAAAGGAATAAAGGTAACCGCCATCCACAGGTGAAACACTTTTTCATATCTCCAATTTAGTCTTAAAGTGGTTTATTAGTTGTTCCATCTTATGGTCGTAGTATTTAGTAAAGGTAAGGAAGCCTTCCTTATCTTGTTCGTATAACTTGTAAAGGACATTCCTTAACCTTTGACCATTTGATTTCTTTTCAATTTCAAAGTCAGCTTTAAGGTCATTGAGAATATCCCTTTCATTAGTAGCAAACTCCTCCTCTTTTATCGCCACGTACACGAATGAATTCTGCAAAGAGAATATTTGCCCAGCTTGGTCAGGTGTTAGTTCATTAGTGCCAATGACAATAGCAGTAGTTCTATCCTTGCGACTTTTAATAGATTCGATTTGTGCAGGTAGTATTATCATTTACTTTCGATTATTTCAATTTCTTTCAATGTAACACAAGAATTATCTTTGTCATAAGTAAACGCGTAATCTTCACCTGCTGTTTTACACATACATTTTGCGTGTGCATAAAAGTAATCAAATGCTTTTTCGTGTGTTTCAAATTCTTCATTCCAAAGAATTTCACCTTTGTACTTTGCTCTTACGATGTATGTCATTATTTTTATTATTGAAGTTTGAAATTTACAAAAAAAAAGTTAATTTAAGTATTTATAAGTATAAATATAAGTAATATTATTTAATCTAGAGAATAAATCCTGAAGTCATTAGCGTTTCTATTTCCTTTTTTTATGTTGCAAGATTTACATAATAATTGAAGATTGCCATAGTCCATTGATAAAGCTGGATTCCAAGAATATGGAATAATATGGTCAACCTCAATTTGAGATGTAGAATTACATTTCATACATTTTTCCCCGTATTCATTTATCAATCTTACTCTCATTTTTTTGAATTGATTTTGAGTGTAATTTCTAACTAGTTCATTTCTTTTAATCAAATTAAAATTTGAATCTTCATATAAACTAACTAAAAATTGAGATTGATTTTTTTTAGTTGGACAAGGAAGATTTTGAATTTGACAAAATAATTTAATTAAATCAAACAATTTATATTTATTAGATTGATCATTTAATACACTATTCATCAATCTATAAAATTGTCTCTTTGAACTTAATAACTTATTATTAAATATAGTATTATTCATATTTCAAAAGAAAAGAAAGAAAAAGAAAAAAAGGTAAAAAAGAAAAAGAAAGAAAAGAAAAAGTCCCCCCAATAAAAACAAACAATTTCGCATAAGCGAATTTACCTGAACCAAGCGTTGGTGTATCGCAAGTTTGCCGTTTGCATCTCCCATTGGCAATGGAGAGTAATTTCAATTGATTCATAAAAGAGAATCCCCCAATGATTTAGATAATGTTCAGTTACCAAAATCAAAGGGGGAGTACACTGTTAACTGAACACTACAAAGATAGTGAATCAGTTGAATGGTTGCCTTGTTAATTACTCATTAGTTTTGAACAATTCCACAATTGTCATTGCAAGGACTACTGGCCAACAAACAGCGGTAAACAACATACCCATAATATTTTCAATTATAGTAGGTAGCATTCGCCTTAGCATCATCACGCCCATCAGTCCAATAAGTAACAAGGCGATCAGTAAATAGCACGTAAAACAAAAATGAAGCAGATTCATCATATTGCTGATTTTCTTGATTTTCTTCCACGTTTTTTTGGTTGTGGGGTTTCTTCAGTAGTAAGTAGCACCTCCTCAGTTTTTAGTTGATTGTGCAAATCATCCACCATCTTTTTAACGCAAGGGATACAACTGCTCACTTTGCCTTTGCTACCTTTCATTAGCTCATCGAATTCGGCAAGAAGTCTGCGTTGTGGATCAGTCAATACATTGGTTGCCTTAACGCTATCAACTAACTCTTTCGCCTGCGATTTCTTTTCGCTATCCACCACAATGGGCCATTTGCCAGCAGGGCAATCTTGGAAGGTCATTTTAGTTTTCAAATCAAGAAAACACCCGCAGGGTTTGAAGGTCACTCCATCCAACGTTACTGGTTGTGCAAATGGGTTTAATTTGTTGAGTGGTGTTCCACAAGTTCGGGTTGTTGAATTGTAAACGGGACACTCTCGACAAATAGCCATTCGCATATTGGCCATTTCAATGATTTTATTCATATCACTATTGCTTTTTTAATTTCGTTCTTAGCGTATTTCACGGCGTTATAAAGGACTTTCTTGGGGATGCCAGTATCAATACTCAGGTCATTGTAAGAAAAGTCATTTAAGGCATATAAATAAAAGACCTCACGTTCAAAGAAAGGAAGGCGACTTATCAATATATCTAATTGCTCATTTGTAATGCGGTCACCCAACCACACGGTCACACTCTCATAGTCACGCAATTGTGACTCAGTAGGCTCATCCGACATTTGATTGAACTTGCGGATAGTGTTGTGATAATGGGAACGATTAGACCAGTGCGCAATTTTGAGTGCGTGGTTAATGTAGTGTTCGCTATTGCGTATCTCATTGCCATTTTCAAAGATGCATAAAAGAGTATCGTGCAGAAGGTCATCTGCCTCATAGACATTGCCACCGCACAAGTTAATGGCTAACCGCCTATGCTGGTCATATTGCGTTCTTGAAATATGCATCAATTACTTTTATGGCATCTTCAGTACCTTTTACATAAGTAGCATAATAGCCACGTTTGTTCAGTTGCTTAATCCATTCCTTTTGCTCCTTGCTCACCACACCTTTGTCAGTCTTGACCTCTATAAATAACCCGTGGTATTTTTCGTTTGGCTCGCAAATTTGAAGATCAGGAAATCCTTTCACGTATCCAGTCATCTTCATTTTAATTGCCTGCTTCATACTTGTAAACATTCCACCCGCAGAGGCACAATACAAGGCATTTGGATACTGCATCTTGATGTACTGCACAATGGCAACCTGCACTCCAGCTTCACCTGCCAATGGTTTTTTGGCTCTTGGCTTCATACTCTGTATGATTTTTCCTTTCATTGGACTAAATTAAACACAAATTTGATAGGTTGCACAAAAAAAAATGCATCTTGAAACCCCCGAAAACATTGGAAAACTAAAAATATTTTAATTTTTTTCTTGACATATTAAAATTTATTTCTATATTTGCCAAACAAACACAAAAACAAAACGAAAATGTATCACGTAGAATTTTACAAAAACAGCAAATTAGTTCAAGAGTTCGAATTTGCCACAGAAAATGAAGCAATCAATTGTTTAATGCGTCACGCATCAGACAAATCTTTGAATGTTCGTGAAGATATGTATTATGCGTATTCAGACGGAAATAAACCCGAAACTGAAATTGAAATTGTACAATACTCGTAATCAAATGGGGGATGCGCATCCACAACGCACAAACAAACAACAAAAACAAAACACTATGTATCAAGTTTATCAAAAGAAAGATGGTGTATATAATCACCACGAATTCCAAACATTGGAAGAGGCAAACGCATCAGTAATTAGAATCGCTGAAGCTACTGGCGCACTCATCACATACGATGAGGACCTTTGGGTTAGTTGCCAAACAGATGATGAATCAATTGATTGTTTCATAATGCAAATAATAAAGTAATGAGAAACAAAGTAATTGAAATTTACGGCAGTGATTTAAGTCAGTTCGAATCTGCAAAATCCAATTTAGAAACAGTGCATCTGTTAAATGTAAGCGAACGTGCAGCAATTCTTAATTTGTTGGATTGGTATAACAAACCTGATAGATTCCCAACTTTGTTGAGTGATGAAGAATTCATTGAATTAAAAAAGAAAATCAATACATTTTGCGGATATGAAAAACCTTAACTTAACCTACCCACGCAAGTTTATCTGCGTTCAATCATCCAGTTATCCAAGTGAGCAATTAGATTTCAATGCGATTGCTCAGCACATAGCGCACTCATCACCTCGCAAACCATTTGAAAGAATGGAGGCATTGCTCAAAGAAAAAACATATAAGAGATGATTGAGTTCAAAGAATTAGATTGGATTGACTGCATTAAAAAAATGGATGCGATGAATGTCAAAGGCAGTTGTTCAGGTGCAACCTACATAATTAACTCAATCAATGATGAGTTTTGGGAGTGGGTTATGCCAATAGCAAAAATACACGGTCACAAATTGGATAGAAGATTTGTTGTGTGGTACGATTGCCAAGATGAATCATTGCGACTTAGAGGAACAAATGTCGAAAAGAAAGCAAGTACATCAATGCGAATTTCTCCAACGATTATGCCACCTCAATTATTAGAAGTGTTTAATGAATTAAAAAAAGTAAAAATTAAAATCACACAAATATGAAAACAAGTAAAATCAAGTCCATTCAAAACAATGGCACCTGGAAAGACCTCTTTAAGTTTGAGGTCGAAATGGAGAATGGAGACGTTGGCGGATGCTTTGCCAAGACGCAAGAACCAACGTGGAAAGTTGGGGATGAGAAAAGCTATGAGTATACGCAAAATGGCAAGTACTGGAACATCAAATGGGCGAAAGACGAACGACCTGCTTATAGCGGTGGTGGTAAATCATTTGGTAAGTCGCCAGAAGATAAGGCAGACATCGCTCGTGCGGTAGCACTAAAGGCAGCAGTTGACTTGCACAAGGGCGAAGGTGAGCCAATCAATCAACAAATAGGAATGATATGCGCTACTGCTCAGGCATTCGAAATCTATTTGACCACAGGCGAAAATCCTTACAAGGATGCAATCGCTGATGGCAAAATGAATAACGCTGATGACCTCCCTTTTTAAGGGGGGACATCACGTTTGAAAGTCCCCAAGAATTAATTGATTACTTAAAAAAGTTAATATGAAATTTAGAACCTTAATAAGAACGCATTACCCATCTACCTACGAATTTGCGAAGGCAATGGGAGTGACTTGGCCAACTGGAAGGAAGTATGAAACGTATCCAATCACAATGAGCATCCATCACATTGATAAATTATCTAAATTGATAAACGTGGATAAGTGCGAATTGATCTCATTGGCGGTGGATGAAAATACAAACGAACACGAATGCGTTAAATACTGCGAGCGTTAAAATAAAAACTAAATAACCATGAAACAGACAAAAACAATTACAATTGATGGAGTTGAGTATGAATTAACTCCTATTAAAAAACAAGAATCATTGATTCTTAAACAACAATTCAACTTTGAAATTCACCCCGATGAATTGGGTAAAATGTCATGGGATGAAGCAATTGAAGCAGTTAAACAGTTAGGTGATGGATGGAGATTACCTACGATAATTGAATTGCATTTGATTTACAATAGTCAATTAAAAGACAAATTCAAAACTGATGATTACTATTGGTCCTTGTCGGAGGGCGGTTTAAACATTGCATGGGGGTTCGCCTTCTACGATGGCGACACCAACATCAACTCTAAGAACTACATCTACTACGTTAGGGCTGTTCGGGATATAACTATTTAATTATTGAACTATGAAACAAACAAAAACAATCCCATTTAATTGGGAAGAGTACAACAACAACCGTGATAAGTACAAGGTCTTTACACGAGGTGGTGATGAGGTAACTCAATTAACCAAGTTTGAAAAAATATCAGCATATTGTCCATTAGTAGGAGTAACAAATGACGTGTTATATTCTTGGTATGATAATGGTCAATTTGCATCAGGTGGAGAAAGTAATTTTGACCTTCAACTCCAATACGAAGAAGAGGTTGTTGAATCTTGGGTGAATTTGTATAGCACACATGATGGTTTCATAAGCACGTCAGCTACTTTTATTTCTAAAGAATCTGCTAGATCAATAGGCATTTGCACTAAAGGTTATGTCAAAACAATTAACTTAAATGATTTGGTATGAAAAAAGAAACAAAACTTTACATCATGTTTATATGCACATTGATTAGTGCATTGTTATTACCAATATTCACTCAATGGTATGAAGAACAAACAGGAATATGGCCTGGTGGATTCTATTTTCTTCTTTGTATTGGTGGAATTATGGCATATTTTGCAGTATTTACAAATAACTTTAAAGATTTATAACTATGAGTAAAATGACAGCAGTTCAATGGTTAGTAGAACAAATCAATCCTTATGGAGTAAGTGTTCATCAAGATTTATTTGAACAAGCACTACAAATGGAACGTAAGCAAATTCAAAATGCTCATGTAAATGGGAATAAAGAATATACTATTGGTGGTGGTTATGAATTAATAGCAGAGCATTACTACAACGAAACATACGGAGTTTTGAAAATGAAAGCCGAAATAATACAAGCGCAGAGGGAAATTATACAGGGATATTACAATAGAATAGTAATGCAGCAACCCGACCTTGAAACCATAATACAATGGATTGAAGATGATTTGCAAACGATACGAATGGATGACATTGTATTAGATGCAGAAAACATAATTAACGCACCTAAAGACCCACACGAAGTATCAAAAGTAAAATGTGATGTGTGTAATTATGGTTGGGTTGCAGTTAGGCCATTAGGATTGACTAAGTTAGAATGTCCACAGTGCGGTGGCTTATGTTCATTTGAAAACGAAACGTAGCTATTGGCTATAACGTTAAAAATAAACGATGGTGGCGTATGTGGTTAGTAGATTCCGCCACTATTGTTTATTGATTGTTAGCACTTCGCCTTTTTATTTACAAACAAATATTAATTTTTAAAACAAAATATAATGACAGGAAAATATTTAATTACCACAGATGCGTGGTTTTATGGAGCAGACGGCAAACAATATAAATCCGTTTGGGGAGAAGTTGAAATTGTTAGCGATGCAATTTTAGGAATAAAAACAAATGTTAGAAGTTCTAATTGGTTTGCAAAAGTTAGCGGAGAAAAAAATCACGTTATAATAGCTGGTTGCCAAATCCATTATGCTGTAAAAACAGAAGAAAAACCACATACAGAATTAACTGCCGATTATACAATTGAAGTAGGAGAAGTCAAAAATTATAATCGTCCGACTTCTATTTATGTTGTTGAGTAAGGTGAGTGCTAACATCCGAATAGACGCAACCATTAAACAAATTAAAAACAAAACAATATGAGTAACGAAAAACAAGGAGGTCAAGATGAATGAAGCAATACTAAACGCAATAACCGCAATAGAAAGGCAACTTGCAGACCTTCGTGAATTGATTGTAACGACATCGAAAGACCTTGAAGAAATCGAAAATATCAAGAAAGTTGATGAGATACTTTACCAAACGTGCAAAGAATTGATTGATGTTGACGAAGATCAAATCAAAAGTAGGACACGCAAAAGAGCCGTTGTTGACGCACGTGCTATATGCATTGCATTCACTTATTTTGCTGAAAATCATAAAACGCTGAAATGTATTGGAGATTCATTTGGATTAGACCACGCAACGGTTCTGCATTCAGTAAAAAAATGCTGTAATCTTTACACCAGAGACGCTCAATTCAAATTCTTGGTGAATGATTTTATCTTGGTATTTGAAAAAAATGGTTATAATTGCAAAACAACTAAACAACGATTAACAGATGGACATCAATACTTTAAGCTCAAGGGTACTATTACTCGAGGAAAGAATCTCGAACCTGGAGAGCCAGTTGAATCAACAAACAAAATCGAAAGAATGTCGTTTCATTGCGCCATCACTTGAAAATGTAGCAGACTACTTTCTTGAAAGAATGCCCAATGCCAACTCAGAGGATGCGCTTCATTTCGCAGATGTCTTTATCTCTCATTACACGAATACAGGATGGAAGTATGGCAAAAACAAAATGAAAGACTGGAAGGCAGCAGTGAGGTCAGCTTGGGACTTAAATAAATTTGTAACAACTAAAAACA
>JACCDW010047223.1_pt1 | contig 31732 bp, 38 predicted proteins | sample 7449781 | NCBI WGS metagenome assembly JACCDW01 (sample SAMN15323449, study PRJNA562643) | freshwater metagenome | isolation source: river surface water | place: USA:Blue River Watershed | collected 2017-08-18
GTCGCAACCCTGAGTTGGCCCGTCAAATGGCTGCTGCCGCTGCGAACCAAGCTGGTCCAGGGTTTGGAAATTTCATGGGAATGGCGATGGGTGTTCAACCACCAGTCAACGGTGCACCCACAAGCGGTTTCCCAGGTAACGGTGGTCCTCCTCCCATGGGACCTAACCCCTCTAACAACATCCCTATGGCACAAAGCGGAGCCTTTTACTCTGCTGCAGGAAGCACGCCCATGATGGCTCCACAACCCGTTGTAAATCAACAACAAAAACCAACTACCGTTCGTCGTGAAATGAGTGGTCCAAGTGGTGTGGATGATATCTTGAAGACCTTTGAAGAAGTCAAACGTGCAGAAATGACAATGAATAATATGACAGAACCTATTACGGGTATGAGTATGGGTCCAGCGGTTGCTGCAACAATGTCAGGTGCCGTGAGTGTGATGAGTGGTGAAGATATGATGAGTCACGCAGAATCCCAACGCACAGGTAATACTGCTCCAGGTCGTCGCCGCAGAAAGGCACAAGCTTCTGTGGGGAATACCATTAGTTTGAATGTATAATTAGGCTGATTTGATTTTTTGAATATTTTGAATAGCTTTTTGATACACACTTGACGCCGTTGGCGTTTCATGTGTTTCCTCCTTTTTTTCTTCTTCACCTTTTCCTTCAGCTTGTTGTGCGGCTCGTTGTTTGTCCTGTAAGCGTTTTAAAATCATCGCCTCTTCCGCTGTTAAACCCACAAAACTTTGTTCTTGTGGATTGGTCATAGGTTCAGATACACAACTTTTCCACAAACATAAACTCGAATTTTCATTAAACAAATACCCTAATAACAAAATCACAATAAATGCCAAACCCGCTGCGATGATGATATTACGAGTCGCAACAAATAACACGGCAAACAAAAAGAAACGACGCACCATAGGTTGACTCAAAAACTTTTCTTGCTCTTTGCTGATTTCTAATGATAAGAAACGACCACCTAAATTTAACAACAACATCATGAGGCCAATGAAATAGGGATTGGTGTTGATGCTTGTCATGAGAACATCTAATGGGTTCATGACGGGAATCTGTGAAATCGCCCCTGTAACAGCCGGAACCGCAGCGTTCATCTGCTTAGGTCTTGTTAATAAAAAATAAAACATCAGCACCTAACATGACATACGCTAAAGCAGCCATTATGCCAACGGAAGGACACCAATAAGCAGACAATAAGACCAAGACGAGCAAGGAGATACGTGTTAAAGGGATGGAATAGGCTTCCACTAAAGAAGACGGGAAGGGAGTTTCAAGATTTGTTCCCATGAGAACATTGAAGATGAGGAGTAATACTGAAGTAACAAGCCGTAAATATTTATCCACTTCATCGGTCGGTCTTAGAATATCCGTCCAAGACATTTCTAAGGTTGTACAACTTTATTCATTTGGAGGTACGTCCTGTTCCACTTTGGTTGTCATCTTGTACGGCAAAGGTGGAAATGCGATCTTGGACAATGCGACGGGGATTTTCATGAAGCACCCGTTCAACAAACCAACGATGTCCTTGTACTTTTGTTTTCTTCACATTATCTTGAAAACCTTCCTTTTTCTCTTCTTCTTTGTCTTCAAAGCCTTCTTCAGGAACTCCTGTTGGTTTTGCTAATGGGCGATTGGACCATGTCAAAGCGATTGCGATCGCAAATAACAAACCAGGAATCCATCCACCAACAGCCATTACGATGTATAATAAAAGAAGTAAGAGGGCACGTCCAATAGGTGTTGAGAGTTGCCAACGCCATTCCATAGGGACTTTTTCAGCATAAGAGGCATATAAAACGAGAACAATCATGAATATTGTGTAAAAGAGATTGCTGGATTGTTTTGACCATTCCATAATCATTGTTTGTAACTTTGCGCCACCAACCATTTCCTTTTCCATTCTATCGGTGGGATGAAAATAAAGCAACGCGATAATCGTTGATTTGTTTGCGAAAACAGAGTTAGAAGGAGATGTCTGGATATTTAATACAAGACGCATTTCCGGACACGGCCCTCCAATCGGGTCGTGTTGCCCGAAAAGAAGAACGAAAACGTGCCAAGCAGTGTAACGGGCCTGCCTTGGCCTTTTTAAAAGGTGGAGGTGAAGGAACCGACTGGCAAGTGGAAGATACCCCTTTAACTGCTAATCCAGATCCAGATCGTCAACAATACAAACGAAGTGTTTTACCGAAAGCCATGGGAGGATACGATGGTTTTACAAGCAATCAAACGTCTGATAACAAAAAATGGATTCCTAAACCAACAAGCTTACAAGATGAAGAAGAAAAGGAACTTGTGGCGAATCTTGTTGGACAACAAGTGAATGATGTGATTGGATATAAATCTCAACAAACACTTCCAAAAAACCTTCCCAGGGCATCACAGCTCCCGGATACTCGTAAAGATATGTTTGGAAAACCAACAAAACCCTATTTTGGTAAAGGATTGGAAGATTCCTTCGCAGATTTCAGCAAATCATTGGAAGATAATCCGGGTTATACGTTAACACAAAATACAGCAGATTTTTTGGGTTCCTTTGGGGCGGTTGGACTTGCCAACTCACAAGGAAAGCCTTTTTCCGCAACACCCTCCGTGAATGATGCGTGGAAACCAATGACTCCTGCTGGAGCTCGTACAAGTTTTTATGAGTTTTTACCACCACCGGCAGGTGAATACCCAACGAGCAGTCAGGATTATGGAGTCTTCAACAAAGATGAAAAGACGGCTTTGTTGAAAAAGTTAGATACCCTTTTTGCTAGACTTGAAGAACTTGAATCAAAACGAAACGAAAATGCTCATGTTGAAATCAGTTTGTTTGTTTTGAGCGGGCTTTTTTTAATGTACGGGATCGACGCTGCCCGCCGCTTGTGAGCTTCTTTTTACGCGTGCCACCTGTAAATGTTTCTTTAACAGCTTTTGAATATCCTTCAAGTTCTTTCATTTGTGAACTTTTTCCCGATTGTTTGTCAAGAAGAATCGTTGAATATATACGATACCATGCGCTACGAAGAGGATCTTCTTTTGGAAATCTTTTTATATCCAAATATAAAAATATTTGAAAATATTCTTCAATGATTTCATTTGCTTTCCACTCTCGTTTTTCTTTATAGGATTCATTGTTTTGAAGAGCTTCCAAAAATGCTTTACATTGTGCCTGTATTTTTTCAGCTGAAAAGGTATTTTTAGAAGAACTTATTTTTTTTATTTCTGGAAATGTTTCTGAAAATTCTTTTATGATTTCTGGTTTATGGTCTGTTACATCCAATAGCTCTTGTAACATTTCTTTTACAAAATCATTTGGCATCTGTGTTCCCTTTTTTACAATCGACTCTAACGCATCAACTTCTTCATCTATCATTTGTTCGATAAAAGCTTTATTGTCGTTTTCATTTGTTGGTTGTTTTTCAACCTTTTGTTTTTTTGCCCCTTTGATATTTGTCGTTTGTTTGGCTGTTGTTGCTGCTTCAGTTTTTATTCCTCCTTCATCATTTGTCGCTAGTTTTGTAACAGGTTTTACATCATTTGGACGAGAAACCGGTTTTTGTATTTGGTCATTCACTTGATTTTCCGTATCTTCAACATTTTCTTCTTTTACCTGACTTGCTTGAACTTCTGTGGAAAGTAAATATCCAATCGCATTTTCAAATAAATACTTGCGATAGGCATCCAAGACTCTTTGTAAAAAGTTGCTGATTTCCCGTCCTTCCCTTCTGGTCATAATAGTCATATTGCTTGTTCCATCAAGATTTATGAACAAACGCCAGAAGTTAAACCATTCTTCTTTGTTTTCAGGTCTTTGGAGAAACTCTTTTATAAAAGGACGACCCACTTTGAAGAGTTGATTGAAGATTTCCTTTTCATCATGTGTGAACTTCAATGCTTGAATATCCCCTTTGACTGAATCATCCACAAAACGAACAATGTGCCCTGAAGCAAGTGTTCTTGTAGCAGTGATTGGAAGTGACATATCATTTTCCTGAATATTTGGCATTTGTGTGACAATCGAGGATTTATTGTTTATGCTAAGATTACTTTGGATATCCGAAATATTTGAGTTGTTATTTTCATTTTCCTCTTTTACTGGAACAAATACAGAAGTTTTGGATTTGAGTTTATCTGTGAAAAAAAGAATGAACTGGCCATTGTTTGAAGTAAAAAGTGTTTGACTATTTGTGTGTGAAAGTTCTCCTCCTGTTGGTGAAAAGAAATACAAGTTTTGGATTGGAATATTGTGGATAGTTTGTTCTTCTAAATACTTGAGTTCTGACTGTTCAGTTCCTTGGCGTTTTGAAAAAATAACTGGAAGAACTTGAAATGTTCCATCTGTTCGTATTGGTTTGAGTTCATTTCCCAACTCAAGAATAAGAGTATTTTTTTTTAAAGAATCAGGAATATTTGTTGTTGAAACTCCACGAAATGGACTTACATTAACATCCTTTTTCTGTTCCACGAAGCCCCCTCCTTTATATTCTATCATATCCACTTTTTGTGATGGAAGAGGAAGCAAACTTTCTGGAGCCTGTATTCCATCAGCTGTGCCACCTCCTTGAAATACTTTCATTGGAGCTGGTGTATCTGGTTGTTGAAGGTTATCCCCCATTCTAACAAGACAAGTAAATAAAGAGGCCTAAGATTTCCGGGAATCATATCATAGCAACAATGGAACAACCTCCTACAACAACACCCGATACGCAGACCCGTAAGCGTAAAATCCACTGTAAGCAAGAGTTGATCATTCAAAGTCTCCAACGGTTTTATTCCACGCGTGATGATATTGAAGAAATCGTGAAACATCTTCAAGGAACTTCCGATATCAGTCTCCGGTTGATTGACTGGTTTGTAACAAACTATTCTCGTACACACAATACATCCTATATTGTGAATAGTCAAGAGTTTGTTGTCTATACAAACTACAAAAATCAGTTAAAAGCTTATAGTAAAAAGTTATTTGATCCATTTTGCCGTCGTGAACGAATCTTATTTCAAATCCCTGATCATGAGGCTTTTTTAACAACAGTTGGTAAACTTAACTTTTTCCGTTGGGCGATTGAAAAAGGTGTCTTAGATTATATCAAAGGAAATCAAACGGAAATTGAGCGTGAAATGAATCAGGCGATGCGAGAACAAGCCAAGATACGAACGGGAACAACACCGACATCACGCGGTGATTCCCAAAAATCTGATGCCTCATACGAGTCGGTTGCGACTTCTGTATTATCCACCAACAGCGGAACACGTAAACGAACAAGTCATAAAGAACCTTCCGCCATCAAACTTTTACAAAAACATGATTGTCCGATTGAAATGCGATTTGACTAAAGAAAAGCAAACCTAAATCTAAGCAGTATGAGTTCCTGGGGACAAACCTCGAAGGCACCATTGAAAAAAAAACCCGATGGATATTTTTTTCAACCATCTGATCCAAATCTTTGTTCTTTGTTGAATGAATATTTTGAAAAATGTTTATTCATAAGACAAAAAAATAAAACATTGTTTCTTCAGGAAAAGGCGATTGAACCTGGTTTTAAACTCATTCAAAATACATTTATGAGACCTGAATTTGTTGAGTATGTGGATATGCCCAACCCCTATTACACTTCATTTGATAAAGTCGTATTGAATACTTCAGATGATAAACAGTTTCAAAGATCTTTTGCAGCGAATCTTTTTGTTTTACGAAATGACATGAAACAAACCATTCAGTTGCTTCATGAAGGACTTCCTGAAAGATTTGATGTTGGAGTGTACATTGATTCCGAAAAATCATTACCTATTGATAACTATGTCGCCCTTTTACATAAACTTACAAAAGGCATTTCATTAGAAATTTTTATTATGTCGAATAATCCAAAAGCGATTCGTGAATTTCAAAATGCCATTCTAACCTATCAGTTACCATGGAATCTGTATCATAGCGGAGATGGAAAACAAACACAAGGCAAAAAGGTCCAACTGATTGAAACTTTGTCAGAGATTGAAATCATGAAACATGCGCGTATTGTTATATGTGGTGCTTCTACGCAAATGGGTAAATTCTTATATCGTGTTTGTGATCATGTGGATAACTTTATTGGGATTGAGCCTTAACGGTACCGTCAACTGCCAAATACAAGGTCATCCTAATGTGATCGCCGACGGAGTCGGCGATGATATTAAAATATGTTGTATTCGGCAGTTTCGGCACGGCTGGAGAGTGCCCTTGAAAAGGGCACTCAACGGTACCAAGTTTGACTATCATTCATTTTTGGTCTCATCAGTTCATATGCATTCAAACTATCAAGCTGGTTATCTTCCGCATAATGGGGAGGCAACCATCGACTTTGCATTTCTCGTTGTAGGAGTTTTTGCGATTCACGCACGCCACGATCAACAACATCCTCTGTCACCGCAGAGCGAAGTTCACGAACCACATTGCGAGAATCACCTGCCACATCAAACTTTTCAAAATATGGATTTTGGCTCAAAGAATCTGTTTGTAACTGTTTTTGCTGCTGTAAAAGAGTTTGGTAAAACTGTTTTTGTGTTGCGAGTTCATTGCGAGTTGCGTTATAGGTGCGTTGATCGGGTGCGACAGACATTTGTTGTGTTAACTTTTGAATTATTACCAGTGTCTTTGCTATTTTGGTTTGAACCTCCAAAGCTTGTTTATCATTTCCTTTTTGCTCTTTTTGTGCGTTGTATTTTGGCGCTTGTTGAAGATTCTCACGATACAATCGGGAAGGTGTCGGATTCATATCTTGAAAACGATCAGTTGATTCAACATCCCGTAAGGCATTTGTTAAAGATGGTGCGTCAGTTTGCCAATGTTCTACCAAACGACTGTTTGTTGTATCAAACACGTTTTGTTCACGACGACTTCGAATCGTAAGTTGTGGCACCAAGTTGGTTGGTTCAAACGGTATTGGGAATGGTTGCATTTTCTAAACACAAGGGAAAATATCTTTGTCCAAAACACGAACTAAAGCAGAAAATATAAGTGTGTGTAGAATGTTTATTCTTCCATACGTTCTTGAAGATTACAAACAAGGATCCTCTGAGTTTTCCATTCGTACCCTTTGGTTGTTTCTAACACAGAATGGAACTGCTCTTTGGGAAACAGATGAAAAAGGAAAGTTGTCTCATGATTTTGTCGTTCGTGAATATTTACATACAAATGGATTTTATGGAAAGATCAAATGTGTAAAACAAAATACTATGTTTTTTGAAGTTGATTCCACAAAAACCAATATGGATAACTTTTATATGTGGACAGATGATGGTTTAACAGAAGATTCCGAAGTGTGGCGTCCATTTTTTTACTTATCTGAAGGTTGTTCATTGGCAAAGCCACATGATATTCAGGAACAGTTCTGGGGATGGAAAGAACAAACCCAAAGCATTCGGTTGGGTCGTTTTGGAACTCTTGACGCAATCTGGAATATTGTTTTGGCGGTCTAAGCCCTCCTTACGAAAACTATATAGATGCAGCATCAATATCCTCGCAATAGAACGAGACGCGCTTCCCCTGCCCCTTCCTCAGGACAAGGCCAAGAACAACAAATCCCCTCTTACGGTGAAAATACTGGTCTTGAACAGTTCTTAAGTTTAAATGCTAGTGAAGCGTACAAGCGCCCGTGGCATCGTTTAGAACGTGGACTTCGATTGAATCGTTTACGTAAATTTATTGAATCTGAGGCAACACGCATGAATCTTTCTGAAGCCGACCGCGATTTATTAACAAATGTTCTTCATCGTGCGCTTGATGCCAAACTTTTAAATTCGAAAACCGCAGTTGTCTATAGTTCTGATACAGAAGAAATCCAAGAAATCAAAGGTTTGATTTACCATAAAACCGCAGATGGTCGTGTGATTTCCAAGATTGTGGAAAAGAAAAGTAGTGTAACTTTGCGTCGAAAAAAAATTGACGACTCGCCACAAACTATTTCTACAACAGCAGAACAGACAACAAATGGAGGACCTTAAACACCACCTCTTACATGAAACAAAGAAAGAAAAAATCAAGCACATGTTCCATACAGTTTGTGAATTTCTCAACACTATGGAACAAATCTGTCCAGTACCCGCACATCAAAAACTGCTAGATAACTGGGAAACTGAAATACGAGAACAATGGGAACTTACATTTGATGATGAAAAACCAAGTCGTAAGGCTCAGCAAGTCTTTGAAGCTGTTCTTGCGTTTCGTCGTGAAGTTCATGAAGCTGCCATCTTTCAACAACCAACACAACCAACACATTCCAATGAGTGGTCTTGGCTTTTGACAACCCAACAAGTGGAGCAACGAACGGAAAACTGGCACAAAGAAAAATGGGATCTGTTAACGGCAAGTGAAATAGGGGATATTTGGGCTGGCGAGCGTACACGTGCGCGTCTCGTCATGGCTAAAGTTCCCAATGATAATCCTCCTTTTACTCAACGTCTTGCCGTTTTGCGTTCTATTGGACATGCCATGGATTGGGGTGTTCGTTATGAACCTGTTGTCAAAGAGTATCTACAAAAAGAACTGGGAATCGTCATTACTGATCTAGGTCGTATTCGTCATAAAACAATCTCACGACTTGCCGCAAGTCCTGATGGATTAATCACAGAAGGCCCTGCTGAACTCGTTGGTCGTCTTGTGGAAATTAAATGTCCTCCCACTCGCAAAATTACGGAAGAAGTTCCTTTTGACTACTGGGCACAAATGCAAATCCAAATGGAAGTTTGTGATCGTCCTGCTTGCGAATATGTTGAAGTAAAGTTCGAAGAGTTAGAAGCCAATAATCCTGAATGTCAAGGTTGGATTACATTGGAACGCCACACAGAAACACAAGAATATCGTTATCAATATCATACTATCCAAACACCTGAGCAAAAGGAGGGTTATGAACAACTCGAAACCTATGGATGGAAAATCGTTCAAGTTCGTCGCGTAACACAACATCGTGACCCAACTTGGTTTCGAGGGATTCAAGCCGATTTACAAAAGTTTTGGGATGATGTGGAAGGAGCTCGTTCTGGAACGTGGATTCCACCACCTCCCAGAGTCAAACGGGTCAAAGATCAAAAATGTTTAATCGTTGAAGAAACTACATCGCCAGAGTAGGATTTGTATAAATCGCATCCACAAGTTCCGTACGAGGAGCTGAACAGTTATCAGGTGTTCCATGACGAAAGTTATTCGTGCGTTGAATATAGTTTCCTACTTTTTCCGTTTTTCCCATAAAATCCTTCTGGAAGCATGAACCAGCGTTCATTGTTCCTTCCGTTCCTTTTGTTTTTAAGACATCTGCCAAAGGTGTGTAAGAGGTTGGCGCACCGGCTTCACCAGGCATTCCACTTGTTAATAAATCAGTCTTCTCAACAATCCCTTTTACATCTGCCATTGAACTTGGCGCATCCGCAAAGTTTTCTTGTCCGTAACTCGCAAAGTAACGTCCCCAACTATCCGGTAAAAAATAAATGTTACGACGCTCTGAAAGCTGACGGGCGATCGCAAGAACTAATGTGATCATCGCCAACCATCCCAAAAAAGTAAATACTTTTTCCATCTAACGATAGTCAAGTATTTTTTAGCAACTAACCTGATGCATATTTCAATGTATGTAGTCTCGCCTGATTTTCATATTCCCTCTTATTACTTTTATACAAATGTGCGATATCTGGTACAAGAGGATCATTGGGATTTGGATCACACAGCAAAGAACAAATACTCAACAGTACTTTTGAAATCGTCAACGCGGGTGACCATTGCGTCTTCAGAATATCCAAACATATGATTCCCGCCGCATTAATATTCGGATGATAAATCTTTGTTGTAAAGGTTATCGTTGGACATTTGAAAGGATAGTCACTTGGAAAGACAATGTTTAATTTAAAAACACCCCCGGCATATGGACTATCGCTTGGACCAAAGATCACACCTTCCCAACGGAATAAATCGCTCTCTTGGATTGGGCCAGCAGAACAGTTATCAGGAGGTGAGTTTTGGATTTCAACTAACTCTCGTTGTATACGTTTGAGTGCCATTTTAATGTGTCTTCTCAAAAAATCTTTAGCCGGATACTTAATAGAAAATGCGTGCTCTTATTGCTGAATTTGTCGGTACTTTCGCCCTCTTGTCTGCTGTCCTTTTTACTGGAAGTTGGTTGTGGATTGGTGCTACATTAGCTTTGATTGTGTACTCCATTGGCGGTATCAGTGGTGCCCATGTGAACCCCGCTGTGAGTTTTGCCATGTACATGAAAGGTGCCTTGTCTATGAATGAATACCTCATGTACACCCTTGTACAGTTGGCCGGTGCCTTCGCTGCCTTGTACACATACCGTGCCTTGGCATAAACTATTTGGAATGTTTAAGATACAATAATACCCCTATAACTCCCGTGGCAAGCAAAACCTGCTTGATTTGGTTGCCTTGGCCTTTGCTTATGATTAAGCCTTGAAAACCTTCTTGACTTGTGCTTACTAAACGACGATTACAATCATTCCCTTCATGATTTTGTGGACGAAATCCATCAGGACAATGTGTTTTTGGTGCGTTTTTCCATTGCTTTGGTAAAAGACTTTTTTCAAACACCCAACGACCTTGATGGGCAACTCCATTAATCATGGTGATCATTTCCGGATTTTCGACATATGATTTTCCACTGGCAGGATTGGTAGGTCTTCCATTTTGATCTCCAACCGGTCTCATCTCAAAACGACACTGGGGATAGCCCGAGCCAAATACGGCTTGCATCAAAGGTTTTGGATCAAGCGCATCTTTGGCATCTTCCACAATCCCTGGCGCTAAACCTTGAAGACCATATCCAATATTATTCAAACCATTTTTGATTCGTTCACCCAAAGCGTCCCCTTTTGGAATACTGTCTGTATACTGCCACATTTTTGCCCCATTGCTACATGTAAATCCTGTCGGCATCCAAAAACGAACCCCTAACGGCTTGATATCCATTCCACGCGTGATTAAAGTTGTTGGTTGTCCAAACCCAATCGTATCCACATAATATCCAACTGCGCGAACAGAATCTGCTACACTACTTATCGTATCTCCATCACGTACACCTATTTCATGTGGTAAGGCAATGTTATCCGCAAAACTATAATCGGGTCCCATAACACCTGGACCCGAAGGAATCTCGGGTGTTGGTAAAATACTATTTCTACTTTCCAGTCCAACCGACATCTATCTAAAGTTCCCAAAGAGATATTTTCTATGGAACCCTTTTTATGTATCGCAATCCCAACAATGAACCGTTGGAACTTCTTGAAGCAAAATCTCCCCCTTTTTCTCTCCCGCCCTGAAGTGTTAGAGGTTGTGATTTGTGACGAAACAGGCGACGATGTAAAAGAGATTGAAGCATCTTCTCTTCACAATCACCCCAAGCTTCGTTGTTACACAAATCCAACCCGTCTTGGTATTTATCATAATAAACGAAAAGCACTCAGCCTTGCCAAAGCCCCCTGGGTAGCTGTTGTGGATAGTGATAATAGTTTTCCTGAAAGTTGGTTTGAAGTCTTGGCAGATTCAATTGATTTGAAGAATGAAAAAAAAATGTATGGGAGTGCCTCGTTTCGTTCCGTGAACCTTGTTACAGGGGATATCCAACAACACTGTGCCCACTTTGAAGATGTTACACTTAACAAACATAACTGGAACAAGATAATTGCGATTCCAAAATGGAACTTTTTGTTGAATGATGGAAACTGGGTTGTTCATCGCAACGCTATCCAACATCTTCCTGAAGATGTTCCAAAAACATATGAACCTGCTGCGACTTACTGTGACGCAATCTATAGCTTACGTTGTTTCATTCAAGCTGGTTATTCCATTTGGTATGTTCCTGAGTTATTTTATATTCACACAGTACATCCTGGTTCTTCCTGGTTGACCCGCGAAAAACCTTCCACCATTGCCTTTAACACCACCAACTGGTTTTTGTAAAAACTAAAAATGATTCCAATGCTTAAACCTTTTTTTCTTAAAGCAAAAAGGAATGGCAACACTTTTCCCCGCACTCAAATCAAAAAATAATGGGTCTGACGAATTTAACTGGGATGACTTTGAAGAAAAAACGGCAAAGTCAAAACAGTCTTGTGAAAAATGTAGTGACATCGATTGGCAAGACCAAGATGAGTTAAATATTTGTAAAGCATGTGGAGCGATTCTTGAGCGTCCTTTGGATATGGGCGCAGAGTACCGTTTCTTTAGCAATGATGATCGCGGTGGTGGTGATCCATGTCGTGTTGGCGCACCTATTGATCCTCGTTTTGCCGATTCATCTCTTGGTACCATTATTTTGGGAGTGGGAAGTGGTGGAAGTAGCACGGCAAGGGCACAAATGATGCGTATCCGTCGCTTTCACACCTGGTCCATGTTTCCCTATAAAAAACGCTCGATTCTTCAAGTGTTTGAACAAATGACTCTTGCTGCAACCAATCATGGTATCGAACAACGTGTGATTGAAATCGCAAAAGATTTGTATATGCAACTTGTGGAACATTGTGAAAAACGCGGTCTAAGTCGTGCCTCTATTATTGCCTCTTGTATCTACAGCGCCCTCAAAATGGTCGGCGCGCCACGCAAACCCAAGGATGTGGCTGATATCTTTCACCTACAAAACGCACAGTTTACAAAAGCCTTCAAAGATTTCCAATGCGTTCTTGCGATGGCCAAGCAAAAGGGGATGTTGTCTGAATCCACTATTATTCCTTCCCAACTCAAAACAACTCACGCAGCCGATTACATCGCCTTTCCACTCAGTAAACTCGCTGTTTCACGAACCGATATGGAACTTATTCGCCAAACCGCAATCAAAGTGGCGGAGTTTGCGGAAAATGAAGAGTTGAGTAAAGAAAATATGCCACCCTCTTTGGCATCCGCCGTGCTCGCTTTTGTCATTCAACATTTTAACTATGAAACGATTACTACTGCTGATATCGCAACTGCGTGTGATGTAAGTGAAGGCACATTGCTCAAGTGTCTCCGACGTTTGGAACAATCAGAAGAAATGTTGCGTGATTGTTTTCCGAATAAGAAAGTATTTCAAGAATAAATGTAAAATCTTATTTCCGAATAAGAAATAGTATGGGTGCTCTAGGCTCCAAGGATATAGGTTCATCTCCAGAACGATATGTAGAACGTGCGAGAGAAGTTCAAGAACTCCCAAACAAAATACTTCACATCCTTTTTTCACAAACCGATTTTAAAGATATTTTGGCGCTTTCCTCCATCGAGGCATGTCCATCTTACATTTTTACAACAGCTTCTGCCTTAGAAACCCTTTTTCAAAAACTGGATATCAACCCTTTAGCAGGAAAAGGTGGTGAAATCCTTTTTGCTCCTGTCGCACGTTTAGCTCCTGGAATCACTCCACAAAAAGAATCAACTTCAGAACTCGTGGAACGAACAAAACGTCGTAATGAAATCTGTTTGAGTGTTGCCTTTTTTTATGTTCGTGTTTTCCAAATCTATGCCGCTCTTGCGCTTACAGTTATGAATACCAGTCCAGTTCGTCGTACATTGTATATTCGTCAAAAACAAACAACACGTAAATCTGGACCACAACCTGCGCCACTTATGGGTGGGGCCAAACGACGTGGTCTTCGTGAACAAAAAGAAGAATCTTCCAAATGGAGAACACCCTTTTACGAAGTTCAACGTTCGCCTTTTAAAGTTTTAGAAAACTATTTTCGTTTTGAAGAAAATCGTGCGACTCGAAAAACTTTACTTCACTTTTCTGCGTTTTCATCCCCCTTTGGTGCTTTTGATATTGAGTGGGATCCAACAAAAGACACCCTTGTTGGAGTCTATACCGATAAAAGAACAAAAACGGAATCGCCACATGTAATTGTGACAGTTGAAATTTTTAAACGCGGAGGTGTTGAAGAAGAAGCTGTTTTAAAATTCAATGGAACGGATGTGATCACATTTATTTCTAGTTCAACTCTTGGATGGATTGTTGAAAATGAAACAACACAAGACCAAAAGGATCGTTATTTTGCCGCAAAGATTGACAACTTTTTTGAAGAATTTCGTGAAGCGATTCAAGAAGGACGTCCTATTCCAAAAACAAAACCATCTACAGGTCAAGTTGCCTTGGGACAAGGAACAGCTAAATCTCCTTTCTATGCGTTTGAAGATTTGAAGAAGATTTTTGAGGCATACCACAAAGGTGATCCTAAAATGATTGACTTTCCAAAAGCATACTGTATTGCGCGCGCAATGACTCTTTTGAACCCAATCTTCAATGAAGAACGATTAGATGCCAGTCAACCTTTTCGTTCCTCTGTTTGTAATAAGGAACAAGATTTAGAATCCTTGAAATTCATGCCCCGTTCTGGAACATATGCGAATACAAATCTGTATTTTCGTTCCTTGGTTGCCTTATCCTATGAAGGATACGAATACAATAATAAGGAAGTCAGTTTGATTCAATCACCCACATCGGCAACCCTTTTACAAGACATCAGCCGTCGTCTCGCAACTCTCTATAACATTCCTGGTGATGAAACAGTTCGCAAATCCTTTTTAACTTCCCGTATTGCCTTCAAAGATTTTGACCTGTGTGGAAAACAACAAGCAACAATCACATTTCTCAATGACGCATTCCGTAAAAAGTTTCAGAGTGATATCGTTATGCCAATGTTAAAATTTCAAGAAGAACACAATAAAAAGGTTGAAGAAATTTTGAAACGTTTATTTACAATGAAAGATGGTCAGTTGAAATTTTCTTCTGCGATTTCCAAACAAGGTATTTCTGCGATTAATGAAATCGCGCATGAAGCATTCAAAGTTTTGACAAACTATTATATTCGATCTGAAGCATTTTACTTAAAAGGAATCTTAACACTTCAAAATAATCGTGGAAAAGATTATTTCATTTTCCAAACATAAGCCCTATAAACAAAGTACAGGAAAATCGTGACTTAGAAAGTTTGACGATAGATTGTAACACACAAGTTGAAACATAGAATCCCTCGTCCATCCCTGCGAACCTTCAGGACATCCCGCAGATAATAAAACACCAAATGGTCCCACAAGGCTCAACTGATCTATTGCTATCGCATTTCCACTCATCACTATTCCTATTGCCTCATTCTTCAAACTACGATGAAATGTATCCCACACAATCACATACCCTGCTGGAAGCTGAAAGATCTGAACTTCACGTAATGAACCAACCTCAGACCAAATATCTCTCCCTTTTACTGCTGTATTCCAAATCGTTTTTTGATGTGTTGGATTTGTTACTAAAATACACGGTATTCTTTCTTTCGCTTGGGCTTGTGCTATAGGGTAAAGTTTAGGACGTTGTTTGACCCAGTAGAGATTTGTTACCATGGGTGGAAGTTTGATTTGAACTCCTTCCCACAAAATCAAATGGGGTGGCATGGGTACTGGCGCAGTATTATGAAGAGTTGCCAACAACCAACGACCAATCCCCTGTTTTTGAAATTCTGGATGGACGCAAAAATAATCCACCATTCCCGCTTTCTCAAACACAACCCCTTTGACATGAAGATTGGAAATCCAACGACGCACCGCAGTACCCACCAAACCTTTTGTAAGTGTATGTTCTACTATAAAAATCTCCCAGCGTTTTTCTCGTATGGATGTTTGGATATGTTCTGGTGGAACAATACAGCGACACACATTGGATTGTAAAAAATAACGAGTCCAAAACGCACTAATCAAAGTTGCGTCTTGTTCCGTTGCAAATCTACAAACAAACCCTTTGACTGGAGCAAAAGGGATTGTATGCCTTGTTTTACATAGTAAACTTGGTTCTGTTCCATTCCACCAAGAGCCGATTTTATCTGTCCAACCTGGTACACACGGATTGTCCGACCAAAAATGCTCGGCCATCTAAAAATTGATTTTCACAATTTGCTTAACCTAAACTCAACACCAAGAGCAAATCAAGATGTCCTTTTCCTCCAACTTTCCCGTTGAATATCAGAATCTAAAGGTTCAAATCCCACTTTTCAACATGGATTCATTGCTGGAAGAAAAAAAAGAATCGAAACCCACTCGCTGTTGCTTTGATGGATGTAAAAAGAAACTTGCTCTCACTGATTTTGCTTGTAAATGTGGAAAAATCCATTGCTCCGCACATCGTATTCCAGAAATCCATAAATGTACCTTTGATTTCAAACAAGAGCATAAAAATAATCTTCTTCACCACATGAGCACAGCAGTGATTGCTTCAAAGATTGATTCTATTTAGAATGGGCTTTAATGCTGAACCATTGATTTACGGAACATATATGGCATCTGTTGATGTGTTCATGCTTGGACTATTAAAGGCGATTAACTTAGGCTGGGTCAATAAAGTTGCCATTTTTTTACCCACTCTCATCTACGCAATGCAACCATGGGTATTTTTATCTTCACTTCAATTTGAAAGTTTAACTGTTATGAATTTACTATGGGATGTGCTAAGTGACTTGTTTGTTACAATAACAGGTTTATATTTCTTCAATGAAAAACTCAAACCCTCACAAATGATTGGTGTTGCTTTTGCCTTTGTTGCGGTTTTCTTTTTAACCTGTGGCGATGTTTGTGGATTTTAATAAAATTGATACATAAAACTATTCTCTTTACCTTTAAACAATGTTGAAGAGAATAATGAAGACAACAAGTAAAATGCCACGTCTAGAAGATTTTCCAGGATTTGTTGTGCGCAAAGGTTCCACACTCTCTTCCTTCAACCCGTTTGAAGATGAAGTGAAGAACGATGAAGGAGAAGAACCCCCCTCTAACACCAAAAACAAAAAGCAGTTTCTTGTGGAAAATGTTTTAGACGCGCCGAAACCCAAAGCCCGTTTGGAAGCTGAAGTGGAAGCAAAAGGAGCCTTGGATTCTATCGATGATCATATTGAAAGTAAAACCTTTGTAAGTTTATTTCCACAAAGTAAACCACAACCCACTGAAAGTATTGAGTTTGACGCAGAACTCCGACGCCACATGACATTTGCCATGATACAACCACGCGATAAAGAAGGAAAACGTTTGTTATACAAACATCCAAAGATCCCAACCGTTGGAACAGATAAACAAAATCCCTATTTCATGCTGGTAGGACAAGCTGATTTGAGCGCAACAGCTTACCTTTTACAGTTTGATGGAGGTGCCAATCCCAACCCAGGTCCCGCAAGTTCTGGCGCTGTCTTATGGAGTCCTTTGGGTATCGATGGAAAACGTACTGTCCTATTTGAACGTGGAAAGTTTCTTGGAAAAGCTACGAATAACATCGCAGAAGCCCAAGGTCTTTTGATGGGTCTTCAAATCGCTGCGATGAGGGGAGCAAGAGAGTTGTTGATTGAAGGTGACTCTGAGTTGATTGTCTTTCAACAAACAGGTCGATACAAAGTTACAAATCAAAATCTCAAACGCTGGTGGGCAGAAATTCAAGCTGCACTTATGGATGAAACAGCCTTTGATTGGGTCGCTATACGCCAAGTGCCCCGTGAATTCAATCAACGGGCTGATGGCATTACCAAAGAAGTCTTAGACAGAAAGGAAGGGTTTACAAGAGCTTAATCAACAAAAATTGATTCTTTTGTTTTATATTTTATAAATGAAAACAAAAGAATGATTCAACAAATGTTTAAAAAAATCAATGTTCGTTCCCTACAACAAATGAAAGCATTTCATATGCCACAAAAAGTATCTCCAGGTCGTTGGACAATCGAAACCTGTGAAAAGAAAATCTTTACAAAAACCGATTCTTCAAATGAAGATCATTGTGGAGTTTGTCATAAAAAAATGGAAACAAACCGTTGCGTTCTAAGTTCAGTTCAAGAAGAGGATGATGAAACTTTCAAATACTATCTTCTTTAGTTACGACGGGTTTTACGACTTTTACGACTTTTACGGGTTTTACGACTTTTGCGTTTGCGCGTGCTTCCTTGTGTACCTTGTACACGAACTTGAATCGCGCGTTGAAAGCTTTCTGGATTAAACCATTGTACTTTACTTTGTGGAGGTTTCACATTAATCGCAACAGCTTCTTTAGGTAATATATATCCTTGTTCAGCAGAAGACATTTTTCCAGTTTCGTTTACGTTTTTCGGAGCGGTGGCCATTCTATTTTAAGCTAGATAAATACATCGCCACAATCTTTGGTGACCAACGACCCATAAGTTTATGATCTGAAGGTGAATACCAATCCAACGCATCTTTTTCACGTTTATCACGCTTCAAACGAGCAAACGCAGCGGGATGCGCACGATACCAATCTAACTCTTCTGTTGCCCGTTGATACTCGTTCGGATGAATCAACGCTTGAAAAATATGGTACTGAAAAAAATGATTAGGAGGATAATCCTTTTCACGTCCTTGAAACACTAATCCTGTATGACGCAAACCTTGTACATGACGAACCCGTGCCTCTTCTCCCATTTCTCTTTTTACATTATCCCGTAACAAATCCATCACACTCGCAGATTTATCCCGTAAACCATCCTTCCCTTCCATCTGTCCTTTCGGAGGTTCCCATGCCTTTTCCTTGGGATTTTGACCCGTTCGTTTCACAACTAAAAACTTTGAATAATCAACTTTTTCATTACATTTTGGTTTTTCGTGGATCATACAACAAGCTCGTAAATACACACGCCAACCTTCGGTAGGATGTTCGACGTAAAAATACTCTTTGACGGGATCAAATGGAAGGCTTTCAGCGCCTCGTAGGAGACCGCGTTGAAAGACGTCGTGCATCTGTTTGTAAATTATAAAAGGTATTTTATGCTTTTACAAAATATAAATGGTAAAAATATTCTGCGGAAAGTTTTGTTAAATCACTAAATCCATTATACGTCCATCCTGCCGCTTTGGCAAATCCAACAATCGTATCTATATCTTCCATTTTGAAGGTATGGCGTTGACGTCTGACTTTTCCATCTTGGAAACGGAAGGTTTCACGGAACTCGGCGGAAGGATCGTGTAAATCAAACTCACCAACATATTTGAACTTGTCAAAGGTAACTTCTGATTTTGTGACTCGTTCTTTGGAATATTTTTGAAGTGAAAATCCAACCCAAGGCGCAGCAGATTCCAACATAGGATCAAACTTGTGTTTATTTACAACTTGTACACATAGTCTGCCACCAGGTTTTGTCCATAAAAATAAATTTCGAAAAACTGACTCCTTATCCGCAAAATAGTATACTGTAAAATATGTCATTAAAATATGTGTAAACTCTCCTGCGGCACATATTGAAGGATCAATCAAATCCCCTTCACGCCAACTTATCAACTCTTTTTGCTCTTCCGTTAATGTACTTTGTGGAATCACAACCGTTTTTGCTTGTTCCAACATTGCCTTAGATTTATCCACGCCCACCACCTTTTTTACATTCATTTTGGCTAACGCTGCCACTGCGATTCCTGTTCCACAACCCGCGTCTAATACTTGAAATGTTCGTAAATCTTCACCTTTTTTGGTCCACTCATGAAGCATCAATCCAATCTCCGCCTGGGTTCGCACAGAACCTTGTGTTAGTTGATCATACACTCCCGCATAAAAGGTGTCATAGAGTTGAGTATTATCCATCCACTGAATCAACCCCTTTGACTCATTCACTGCGCCTTCTATTTCATTTGTAAACCCTTCTTCTGCTTTGAAAGGTTGAAGAATATTAGTTTGAATGTAGTGTTGAAGCGCATAAAGGGATACAATGATTAATAACCCAACAAAAAACATCCACGCATCCATACTAATAAAACAAAGTAGAAAACAAAAACTATTTCAACGTAAGGCTTTCCAAATATTCTGGAAATCCTTATTTCAACGAGTGGTTTTTATTCACTTTTTTTGTTTTCATAGGTCGACATGTTTTTGCCTTTCGTGTTTTATTACAACCGGACTTATGTTCTATCAAACGTTTACATACACTTTCATACTTTTCTTGATTGACCAACTCTAACTTTTTCTCCAAACAGCAACGGATACGCCATAACTCCCGTTTGGCTGCTTTTGCGCCTTTTTGGATTTTATAAAATCGTGGAACACAACTCTTCCATGCTTCACACCATTCTTCAAAGGGTAAAACATCTCCAAGCAAATTCCAAAACTTCATGTAATAGGGCATTCGTTCTTTCGCTGTCATATAGTTCCAACGATTACGTTCTCCATCTCCTTTCACTTTATCTTCAGGAGGAGCGTCAGGCATCGGAGTAGATCCATGAACTGCGTAGGGATGATTTTCCGCAATGCTAAATAAAAAGTCCCAACCTTCAAAAGCAGTTCTCACACAACCCTCTTTGACACGCTCTTCATACACCTTTTTTACAGACGCAAAGGATGGATTGGATTCATGTAACAGGTTTTGTTTTCGCAACTTTTCATTCACTAAATTATGAATTTTGTACAACCAACGTGTAAACTTATTTTGTGTTTGTAAAGCAGGTTCGATCGGTTCAGTGCGGTAATACTCCGTTAACGAGGCACGACAAAACTTACAAGGTAAAACATAAGGTAGAACTTCAAAAAACTCTTTTACTTCTTTTGCTTTGGATGGTGTATAGGTAAAGCTTATCAGATGGAGCAAACGCCATCCTGAGGGTCCCCAGAACCTTGTATCCATTTTATTATTTTCAGAGAAAATAATAAAATGGTTCGATAGAAAAATATAAAATCAAAAACATCTAAATACAATCGTCATGTATTCTAAAGATATGTCAACTGTCTTTGTAACCTTAACAGATTCTTCCTACGCTTGGAAAGCGAAACGAACGATTGAAGAGTTACGCACAAAAGGAAAATGGGAAGGAGATGTTGTTTTGATTGTTGTTGATTATTCACCAAACCAAGAAGACTTTCCCAACACAATCCTCCACCCTGTTACACATATCGACCACACACCTCTGTGGGAAACATGGAAAACATATCCTATCAAAAAAATGGATGATAATCGTCACCATGGTAAAGTCTATCAATGGGATAAGTTATACGTCTTTTCGGACTTTTTTAAACAATGGGATCGCGTTGTTTTCATAGACGCAGGAATGCGTATTGTGGATTCTGTGGAACACCTTTTAGCTCTTTCTTGGCAAGGTAAGTTTTTATCTCCTGATGATTCCGATCCATATGATAACGGAAATCGTTTGAAGATCCAGTTTGATTGGAATGCAAATCCAGTTGCGACCCGCCAACTCTTTGAAGATTTTGGAAACGATTGGTGGACATCCAAATACTTCCTCAATTGTATATTCCTCTTTGACACACGTATTTTGGAAGACGCATTTGAAGATATGAAACAAATGATGTATAACTATCCTATTTCTCTTTGTAATGAAATGGGTATTATGAATCTTTATTTTACTGTCAAACGTAAGGTGTGGGAAGCGTTTCCACAACGTACACTTGATGATTCTAAATATCTGTTTGGCTGGTCTGAGTTCAACTATCGAGAACGACCTAACTGGCAACAATTTTGCTTTTTGAAGTATCCCGCTACAATTTAGATTCAATGCCACTCACCTTCAAAATAATACTTACTTAATGGTTCACGAATGTAGACACTTTTGACACCTGTACTGGCTAAAATGTCTCCACAAAAAACTGCGTCTTCTTTTCGTTCATGATCTTTATCTTCACGATATTTGACTTTGTCCCACATTTCGCGTTTCACTGTGTTTTGTGAATGATGGATAGGAGCACTCCAATCCCCCTCTAACACTGCGCAACCAGAAGGAGCACGACGCAACTTATTCAACGCAACAGATACTTTTTCATACTTTTGAAAAGGTTTTTCTAAATCTTCTTTTTTTTCCAAAAAAGAATGTAAAATAATATCTGTGTCAGGTTGTGATGAAATAGCAAATCGAATCGCCTGGATTCGTTGTGGATGCATTTCATCATCGCCATCAAAAAACGAAATATGCGTACATCCTTCAAACTTACACAGTGCCGCGGCAATATTGCGATTTTCCGCTGCGTTTTGACGATTACGAAAGGTTAATATCTTCAACGGATAGGAATAATGACCCAAATACTCGTTTGGCACATCACTTAGTTCACATGAACTACAAGATACCACTACAAAATCTGGTTTGACAACTTGTCCTTCGATTGAATCTAAACAACGTTTCAACTTATCCAGATGATACTTGTAACAGGGAATAGCAACACCGATTTTCATCTTTGTTGATACTCTAAAAAAATGTTTAGGCGTTACATTTTATCATGATTGGAATAATAAAAATACTAATTGTAATACCTGTAAAAAATCCTTTCCAAAATCCTTTTTCATAAAAATAGTTCTTCAAATCTTCATCCATTCCTTTTTATCAAAGAAACAATGAGTTTAGGCATAAACATAACCGTATTCTTTTCTTCAATATGAATCGCAGAGATTTCTTACATTTTAAACGAACCCATTTAGAACCTGTTATATTTGATGATTTACGACATCAAGCAAAAGCGTTCATTGATCCATTTTGGGAAACGTATATACCTCCTTTGACTGCCGAAAAAACCATTTGTATCGTCGAACGACGAGAACATAAAAACTTTGAATTTATTCTCAAAAATATGTGTTATTACTGTCGTGACTGGTCAGTTACGATAATTTGTAGTAATGAAAACTATAGTTATGTAAAAGGGTTGTTACAAGGAAGACCCGCAACAATTCTACCACTCTTTAACGGATATGGAACACCTGAACAGGGAAGAGAAGAATATAATACCCTTTTACAAACCGAACAATTTTGGAAAGGTATTGACGCAAAATGGATTTTGACCGTAGAAATGGATTGTTACCTCCTACGCAAGTTACCAAACGAGATGTTTGAGTATGATTACGTAGCGTCACATTGGGCATGGGATAAAACTTCACAAGGTGGTGGTTTATCCTTACGAAAAAAAGAATCCATGTTAGAAATCTGTCGTCAAAAATGTAAAACATATCCTGCGCAAGATGTTTGGGTGAATAATGGATGTAAACAAGTTGGTCTTAAAACTCCAAAGTATGTTGATTTTGAAAACTGGTTTGTGGAATCTTGTTATTCCTTTCATCCTGTGGGTGTTCATCAATTCTGGACATTTTGGGAACCAAAATCCCCTCTCGCAATGAAAGAATATGAAATTCATACTCGTTTATTGCCTTATCATTTATAGCTTTATACTCCAAATGGTGTCATATTCATTGGAGCTAAGAAAGGACGTACCGTACTCATTGATTCTTCTTCAGCCTTACACTTCACTTTTGTGGGAGGGCAGACAGGGCGTGGGCAAGGAGCAGGAGGAGGGCACACTGTTTGTGGTGGGCATTTCACTTCAGGGCAACGAGGACGAGGGCATGGAGGACATAATCCTGCTTCCTTTTTACAGGAACTGTTATCAATAATCACAGGTTGTTGTTTTGGAATACTACTCTTTAACACATACTTGCTCAAATCAGGAACAGGAGGGCACTCTGTCTTCAACATATAGTTGCTCATATCAGGGCATGTTGGGCAAGGAGGAATACTGCTCTTCAATACATACTTACTCATGTCAGGTTCACGACAAGGAGGGCAGATTAAACGAGCCATTCCTTTAGGAGTACATTTACAACTTTCAGCGGGTTTTGTACAAGAAGAACAAAGAGGAACTCCCGCAATACTTGCGTCAAATCCTTCAAATACTCCACGTTTGCCAACCAAATATCCAACGTAGAAAATCACAAGACCTAACACGACACACATTGTTGGGGTTATTTTTACTGGGATCGTTGTCGCCATCTAACGTAGCAAAAGAAATCTACAATCTACAATCTCCAGCCTTTCCAAGAAACCGGAGGACAGCCCACTTGTTCAGGTACAGCGGGATCATTCGCAGTCGCTAAACGAGAACACATCATCTTCACATGTCCACGCCAACTAAAATCTTTACTTACAGATGAGTTGTCTTTCAACGCACCAAAGTCATAGGGGTTCATGCCCATACGACGGATATTTTGCGTTATATCCTCACACATCTTTTTCCAATCAAACTGGCCAATCTTTGTGGGTTGTTGGGAAGGAGGACGAATGCTTCCCTCAGCAAATCCCTTCAAATCCATTTCACGAATCTGTTCTTCAAACTCCCCTCTTGCTCCCTTCACCGTACCTGGATGGTTTGTCGCTGGTCCACTTGCTTTCGCTTTTTCCATTTCCACTTCATTTTCACTCGTGTACTTCACATTCACAGACAACCCCTTTAACAAATCCTTCGCATAACGGTCAAAGAGCTCACCTGCCATCTCAGAACCCTTTACATCCCCTTTTTCATAGTTGTTAAAGAGACTTCCCAGTGTTGGACTGACAGATTTTGAAATCAATCCGCCAATACCTGTTCCAGTCTTGTTCAACTCTGGTAAAAACTTGTTATAATCCTCTTCCATGATTGGGATTTGTGAAGCAGGCATTTGACCACTTTGTACTTTTATATTCAAGTCGTCAACTGTTTGCTTCATCTTTGTTAAAATACCCACACGGGCTTGAAGAACAGGATCTGTTGTTCCCGTTGCTTGAAGACGAGTTACTTCAACTCCCAACTTTTGCGCCAACATGTTCAACTGGTCGGGAGAAATGGCTTTTGAAGTTGAAGAATCTTCAAATCCTTCCAAACCTACTTTGGAAAGACCCGTTGATACTTCAGGAACGATTCCATTATTCATAAACAAACGGTAGTTGCGTTGAAGAAACCGAAGATTCGCTGCCATACCTTGAATATCATCCATAGTTAACTGTGATTCAATCCCTTCATTACGAGTGACAACACGTAACTCATCCTTGACTCGTTGATAATCCCCTTTGAAGCGTGTAATAGGGAGTTTTACTGCGGGATCGGATTTATCTTCCATACCTGGAAGTTCATTCGCAGCAAAGCCATCCATATCCTGTTTTAGTTCATTTAACACTTGACGAGATGCCTTCATTAAAGCAGGATCTTGAAAGGGTAAACTATTGGTTTGTGCTAAACCACTTACAGGTGCGCCAGGGAGTTCTGCTACATTTGTATATCCACTTGGTTCTGAACTATCGACAAGTTTGGTTGGCGGAGGAACTGGTTTTTTACTTTGAAATGGTTCAACAGCTGTCCAGTCTGCGCAAGTATTCGTGACTATGGCAAGTATTAATATAAGAAATGCCATAAGGACGAGTAATCCTAGTCCGTTCATTCTATCGTGTACTTATGATTTATGTTGGGATAGTACAAGCATAGCAAGGAATAGAATCTTTGCGTATGTAATCCGCCGGATTCTTACCTGGAATATAGCGCATCCATTCGGTTCCTTGTTGATTCGCAACGCTGTCAATACAAGAATCCGTTAAAACATTACCTTCTGATTTGGCTTGTAACTGACTACGAACAGTATCACGAACATCACTCACAATTGAATCTTTTACCTTAGTATACATATCTACATCAGAACCTTTTGGTACTGGCATTTGTGCTTGAACGTCTTTGGAAACCTTTCCTTGACCAATCAAGGCAAATAAATCTTTCAAACTCACTGTTACATATTGACCTGAGGCATCCACAAAGCTTTCCGTCATTAACAAAGGACCAAAAAACAAAATACATAAAAGTCCAAGAAAAAGAAACGTGTGTCGTTCCATCTGCTTTATTCACTAAAATTGATACGAGTTTATTGAATAAAACTAGATAACAAAAATGCTCAAGATACGACATACGGAAGATAGTGTGATTGAGGTAGGGATTGATGAGGCAGGTCGCGGATGCTTTTGGGGCCCTTTGTATGCAGCGGCAGTTATTTGGAAATCTGATCTAACAGATACAGAACTTGAAATAACAAGTCAAATCAAAGACAGTAAAAAACTATCTCCAAAACGTCGGACAGCCCTAGCAAAAGCCATCAAAGAAATCGCTGTTGCCTGGGCCGTTGGTGTAGTCAATCCAAAAGAGATTGATGATATGGGTATGACCAAAGCCAATCAACTTGCCTTCTCACGTGCTCTCGATAAGCTAAAAGTAAAACCCGAACGACTCTTGATTGATGGTATTTTAAGTATCTTTGAACCTCCTTGGTCATTAACGGAACAAGTAGTCGAAGTCGAAGCTGATAATCATTATGTTGCGGTCGCAGCTGCTTCCATTCTTGCGAAAACAGAACATGATGAATGGGTACAACAGTTTTGTGATCTCAATCAAAATATTGCGGAAACATACAACCTTGCTTCCAATAAAGGATATGGAACAGCGAAACATCGCGCTGCGATTGTACAACATGGAACTCACTCACTCCATCGCCAAATCTTCTTACGTAAACTCTTTGCGGGACAAACCACAGCAGGTGCCTCAGAGCTGGAATAACGTCAAAGGCTTGTTTTTTTATTTACCAAAATGGTCTATAAAAAAGCATTGGATAACCCTATCCTATTGTTCGTTCAAACAGAAAGCACCTTATTTGCGGTTAGCACGACGGGAAGCTTTGCGGTTTTTGCGAGTACTTTTGCGGTGTTTGCGGTTTTTGCGCATGGTCATGTTGTTACGACGGGCCATTTTATATATTCTCGGTGAAGATTTTTTATTTGGAGTGGAAGAGGTCCAACAAGACCGCCAAATCCTCCGCACGTTGCTGGAGACCTGTTCTGCCGGAAACAAAATGTCCCTGGTCCGCCTCCACGGCCAACAAGGCTCGTTGCCCACCACGCACATCCCATGTGGCAGATTCATACGGGTAAACCTCACTGTCGTTCAACCCTGTTCGCACAATTTGCCATACCCCTCTGACACCTTCCTTTGGCACATTTTCCATCGGAGACCAACGAAGAACAGACACAAAATCGGAAACACGCTGGGATGGAAGTCCAAACTCATCCGCTTCAATGTCTGTTAAAGGGAGTGTGTGATTTGTTGTGGTTCGTAAGACATCCAAATACGGAACTTCCATATACGCTCCTGTAAACAACTCCCCTTTGGAAAACTTTGCCACCATTCCTCCCACCCATAAACCACCTGCGCTGCGTCCATTTAAAACTGTTTGCGATGGCTTCATTCCTGTTTTTACATGAAGCTCTCGGAGAGCTTCCTCCACATCCTCTAACACCGCCTCACGACCATGACGACGACCCGCATCCTCCCATTCGGGTGTATGATCACCTCCTCCACGCCACAAACCAATCGCTACAATCCACCCACGTGATAACAACGGCTCCCAACGAGCTGTACTCAATGGTGTACTCAATCCATAAGCACCATAACCAGTCACCAACATTCCTACAGGTTTTCGTTTGGGTTTTACAAGTAAAACACGAGTTCCACGACCCAAATCAATCTTGTCAACATCATAACCAACCCCTCTTGGAATCCCGTCTTGACTTTCCGAGTTCCACCATACCACCTCTTTTCCAGCTTCAACAATGCGTACAAAAGGACCTCCCCATGGATCCATCATGATTTGTCCAAAACCTTGCCACATATGTTCTGCGGGTTTTCCTTTGTGAATCTTCCACAATGTCCGTTCGCCTTTCGTTTTGGTAATCAACCACCCTTTTACACAATCCAAACTCTCCGGTGTAACTGAATGATTCAACATCGGCATTTGAAATCCATGACGACGAAGCCCTTTGGACATTCTCCAACCCGTCATGCGTTCCCATACCCAATAACAATCTACATGATTTCCAACCACAAATCTACGGGATTCTAAAGAACTTCCATCGCATACACCATCTTCTCTTCCATTAAACCATAACAAATCTTGTTTACAACCGGCTTGACGACGCACATAGACAATATCACAACTACAACGGATTAGTTCCAAGTTATATTGTTGATTCTCTTCTTCATAATGAACTCGTCGGTCTTTTCCTGTTAACGCATTATAACTCACAACCCGAAAGTAAACCAACTTCTTTTTGGCTTCAATACAAAACACACGTCCATTTACAACAGCTACAGCGGGAGCAATAGGGTTGTCATGTGACCAAACAGGTTCCTTTCGTTCTTTTACATAACAACGCAGAGCATACTGTTCAGCTCCTCCAGAACCCGGTGCCTCTTCAACCACCCACGCAAATCCAGGATACTTTTTACAAATATCAAAGACAACTGCCTCCCTGGACTCTTTATTTTCAAACTTCCAACTCAGGTTCACATTGCTCTTCACTGCCACTTCAACTCTCAACGAACCAAATAAATACGCATTATTCATTGCGGAAGATGCTTCAAGTTCTGTCTTCAAAAGTGTTCGTAAGGATTCTTTTGTTTTCGAAACTTGTCTTTGCCAATGTTCTTGTTCAGTACTTACAAAGTCTTTCCATCGTTTACTTTTCATCTCTTCCATCCAAGCCAGTGGGTCTTTCCACGTGACTCCATGAATTGTTCTCTCCATCTGCCTACAGGATATACTATCTATTGACTTAACCCTTTCGGACAAAGACCTAAACTTCCCTTTGACTGATATTTAGATGAGTAAGGTTTTCCAGAATATCTGGAAAACATTACCTATCAACATAAGAACTTTCCAAAATATCGTTTAAACGATATTTTGGAAAGCCTTACAGATGACCCAAGCTGTTTTCTTGTATAACAAATCCAATACATTTGGCATTCAAGAAGATGTCAAAGTGTTTGAAGAAATGATTCGATTGGCGGCTAGAGAAGCCAACCTTTCCTATAACAAAATCCGTCATTCGGATCCACTTGAACCTCCTGTGTTATGTGATGTAGCCTTCCATTTTGAAGTTCCCATTTACGCATATTATCCTTGGGCACGTAAAAATGTGCTGATTGTCAATCCTGAATGGTGGGAATCTGCGTGGGATCCTTATTTAACTCACACCCACGCATTAATCTTCAAGTGTACTCGTGATCGTGATTACTTTGTTGATAGTCATCCTGACTTTAAAGGACCTGCGATTGTGTTGCCTTGGACAACTTATGTGAAACCCTCTGACTTCAATCGCTACCCACAATCCACTGACCATTCCACAGGTTGTTTGTGGCTCTTAGGTGGAAGCCAACACAAACGTGCTGCCGCACTCGCAACACTTCCTCACTGGAAAGCGGAATGGCCTCCCTTAGAAGTCTATACAACGGGTGAACTTGAAGTACAACATGGTCCTAACGTTCATATCCACGTCCAAGATTTGCCAGAACAAACCCGTCGAACCTTACAAAGTCTCTATCCTTGCCATGTTGTGATGTCTGAAGCGGAAGCATTGGGCATGTCGGCACAAGAAGGACAAGCGGCAGGTGCTTTCTTGATTGCGAATAACTTACCTGTTTACAATGAAATCTTTCGCCATCCAAACTGTTTTGAAAACTGTACTCAGATTCATACCCAAACCCAACCCTATAAATCAGGAACAAAGGCAATCTTTGATTTAGCTCCACGAGAATCTCCTTTTCATTCCTATGACCCATTGAAGGATGCCGTCGAAAAGTTTTTACAACGTGATTTGAAAGCTTGTCGCGAACAGCAAAAGGCAGCCAATAAAGTTCGTTATGAAGCATTTGTGAAGAACACTGCGACCTTTTTACAAACACTTCAAGGCATTCAAGGCCAAGAGTTCCGTGTGCTTCCACCTGTTCTCAGTAACGAACTCTTACCTCCCATTAGTATTGTAACACTTATTTACAATCGTCGCAAGTTTATTGATTTAGCGTTACATAACCTTTTGATTACGGATTATCCAAAAGACAAGATCGAATGGGTTGTGGTGGATGATTCCGACATACCTGAAGAACAAGCCAGTGATAAGATTATGAAGTTTGGCCGTGAATGTGCGCCAATGAGTTTAACCTATATTCCTTTGCCCAAGAAAACCTCGATTGGTGAAAAACGTAATATTGCCTGTCAACGAGCCCAACATGATATCATTGTTATGATGGATGACGATGATCACTACCCTGTTTCATCTTTTCGCAGACGTGTGGCTTGGCTATTAAATCACCCACAAAAGCCAAATGCCGTCGCAACGACCACGATTGCTTGTTATGATTTGTTAAAGGGTACTTCTGCGGTGAATACACCACCCTATAACTTACCTCTTTCACAACGTGTGAGTGAAGCAACGCTTGCCTTCAAAAAATCCTTTTGGCAAGCGAAACATTTCCCTGATGCCAACATGGCAGAAGGAGAAGGTTTTTTGTTGGATCGTGAAGATGAAGTGTTGGAACTTCAACCCCAACAGATTATTGTTGCCATGAGTCACAATCGAAATGCCAGTAGTCGTCGCATTCCACCAGGACCTAGCGGACAACCCTCTTGCTTCTGGGGATTTCCGAAAGAGTTTCTCATTTTTGTTCACGGTCTAGCGGGTGTTGCGATTGAGGAAGATAAGTCAAAACCCAACACTAAGTCTCAACGTAAATAACTTTGTTGACTTTCACACGACGTGTCTTTCGTTTTGAGATTTTACCTTTTGCTCGAAATGTTTTATTTCGAAACCCCCCTTTTACATTTACAATTTTGGGTTGAAGTTTTTCTTGAACAACATCGACTACAGATGGATAGGGTTCTGGCATTCTACAAACGGCAAGTTTATCCTCTGCGGTAACAGGGATGCCTAACATTTCAATTAATAAACGTGTTGGAGGAAACTCTTTGAGCGGTGTTATAATCCCTTGAAATTCAGCAGAACAGTTCATAAGATTCCATTGTGCGAATGTTTGTAGATTTTGAATATCTTCCAGTGAAATTTTTGAAATTTGACTGAAATCTGCCTCTGAAAAAACGATTTTCTTTCCTTGTGGAAGCAATAATTTATTTGCCTTATCTTCAAGTGCCTTGAGTTTGTCTTCCATTCCTTTTGCCATATCACGGAGCTTACTTATTGCCATTTCAACTGGAGCTTTGACAATCATTGGCGGAAGAGTACTCGCACACCACAATAAAAATCCTATAAATATTGATTTCGTTCCTTTATAGGCATCTTTTAAGATTTGGTCACGAAGACTAGGATTAATCAGCATCCAAACATTAATCATGTATTTAAAAAGAACCCCTATGGCAACTCCTGACGGACTGATAAATCCTGCTGAGGTCATTATCATTTGTCGCCATTGGCCGGTTATAAGTTCTTCAATCAAAACAATAATTGTTAAAAGGTGATTTGAAAAACCTACGAGAGAAGTACTGAAACGAAAAACATCGATCAAAGTGATTAAAAAATAGACAATTGGTTTTGTATTCACAGGTAATTTTATTGGAAAGCCTTGAATCTCTGTATCAATCATAATATCTTGATTTAACATACGAGAAAATCCAGGACTTTCACGGGCAAACTTTGACCAAAAATCATCAAGTTCATTTGATTTTTTCAAATAAGCTTGAAACATGCGGTCAAGACTCACATCATCACCTGTAAGTTGGTCTGGGAGAAAACTTTTCACAAAGGAAGTTGCGGTTGTAAAAGAAGGTAAGTCAGAACCACCCTCTTGCTCCTGTGGTTGAGGTTTTACAGCTGCTAACATTTCCCAAATCCAAGGCGCTGAAGAAAACAAAGCTTCAATCGTTTCTTGTTCTTTATCCGTCAAAATAGGATTATTTTGTTCATCTGTAAGATTTTTTGACCAACCACTTTCCCCCTTTTTATGTAAAAAAGAAGTAAGAAGCAAACAACCATTCGCAAAACAAATGTATACATGGTCTTGTAAATCTTCATATGGCATGTTCCGGATTCTTTCTTTTACTGATTCAACTTGTTCTTCCAATGATTTATTGAAAGACATCTATTTACACGATAAAAAAACTTTTAGATAACTAAAAATAGAATGTCTTCTTTGACA
>JACCDW010793216.1_pt1 | contig 31728 bp, 29 predicted proteins | sample 7449781 | NCBI WGS metagenome assembly JACCDW01 (sample SAMN15323449, study PRJNA562643) | freshwater metagenome | isolation source: river surface water | place: USA:Blue River Watershed | collected 2017-08-18
CCTCATCCACTTCACGCGCATTCATCATGCTGAGAACCATCTTGTCAGAGAACCAGTAGCTGAAAAAGTTCATGCCAAAGGCCAAAAGCAGCGCCATCAGCATGCCTTGCTCTCCACCAATCATCCCACCAACAATAATAAATAGGGCGGTAATACCTGCCATCAATATGGCTGTCTTAAACCAATTAAACATCTTGCAAATCTCCGCTAGGTAAATTTGTATGAATTCTAGATTCAGAAAATAGCTCTAGCATCATATGTGTGTAATTGTTGATTTATTCAAGGGGTTGTTAATTTAAAACATCCCCAACTTGCCATCCCAAAGTCTTTGCAAGCTGTTCGGCAGGGGTTTTTTTGCCGCCCGGTTTTTGTAGCTCTTTCAAAGAAACGCTGCCAAGTCCAGTGGCCACTTCAACACCATCACGACTTATATCAATAACTGTTCCAGGGGCACCGGAAGAAGTGTTGCCAGATGAAATGGCTGAAAACCAAACTTTAATCACCGCATCGCCCTTTTCAAATGAAGCTCCCGGGAAAGGATTGAATGCTCGGATCTTTCGGTCTATACCCTTTGCATCATTTGTCCAGTCTATTCGAGCCTCTTCTTTTAGTATTTTTTTAGCATAAGTAACGCCATCAATTGCTTGTGGCTTGGCGACCAAATGACCATTAAGCTCATAGTTATTCAAAGCATTTATGATCATTTCACCGCCAAGAGTTGCCAATGAATCATGTAATGACGCTGTGGTTTCTTTATCTGAAATAGGTATTTGCTTCATGGATATCACCGGTCCCGTATCCAAACCCAAATCCATTTGCATAATGGCCACACCTGTCGCCTCATCACCAGCTTCTATAGCCCTGTGTATAGGGGCGGCACCTCTCCACCTGGGGAGTAACGATGCATGGATATTTAAACAGCCTGCCCGTTTTGGTTTTTCCGCAATTTCAAAAACTTCTTTCGGCAAAATCAAACCGTATGCAGCTACAACCATGACATCAAAATCGCAATCGCTCAATTCTTTAAGCGCATTGGCCGCTTCAGCAGCATACTTGCCATCTAACTTTAAAGATGTGGGCTGTATAACCCTAATTTGTTTTTCTAGTGCAAATTGCTTGACTGGGCTAGCTTGCAAATTCATGCCTCGGCCAGCTGGCCTATCTGGCTGAGTCATCACCATCACCACCTGATGACCAGCGCTGTAAATTTGCTCTAGAGCTACCCTAGCGAATTCTGGTGTGCCAGCAAAAACCACCCTCAGCATTAAAGCTCACCCGCTTTAGATCTCTTCTTGAGCTTTCCAGTGATTCGCATGCGCTTTAGTGAAGATAGATACTCAACAAACACTTTGCCTTTTAGGTGATCCATTTCATGCTGAATACAAACAGCCATTAAGCCATCAGCATGAATCTCAAACGGCTTACCATCTATATCTAAAGCCTTAACCTTCACTTCGGAGGGGCGCAATACTTCATCATAAAAATCTGGCACGGATAAACATCCTTCTTGCCAAACTTTTTTTTCTTCACTTGCCCAAGTTATTTCTGGATTAATAAAAACCTGTAATTGATTTCTTTCATCTGACAAATCAATAACGATGACCTGCACGTGGGCATTTACCTGCGTTGCTGCTAAACCTATCCCTGGCGCCTCATACATTGTTTGCGCCATATCTGAAACCAACTGCTTAATCTTTTGATTTATTTCAGTCACAGGTTTAGCAACCGTGTGCAAGCGCGGGTCAGGGTAATGAAGGATAGGTAGTACAGCCATTTCAGAAAATTCTTACATAAAGTTCAGGGATTGCTGATTGCTTGAAAAAATACAATTCCAGACAATTTAGTTATGCCCTCAATTATCTCAATCAATCAAAAACACCCCTATTATCCAAGCAGATTGCTAGATTTGTCTGATGCCCCCAAAGAAATTTACTGTCTTGGGAATATCAAGGCGCTAAAAATGCCCAGCATTGCTATTGTTGGCTCACGCAAAGCATCCAATCATGGGCTTAAATACGCCAGATTTTTTGCTCGAGCACTGGCAAACCAAGGATTTTGTGTCGTTTCTGGTTTAGCGGAGGGCATTGACTCAGCTGCGCACATAGGGGCGCTAGAATCCAACCTCAAGATTCCTACGATAGCAGTATGCGGCACCAGCCTAGACAAGTGCTATCCAACCAAAAATCGATCCTTATTTGAAAAAATTAATCAAATTGGCTTACTAATCTCCGAATATCCACCCGGAACCGCCACCAAACCATTCTTTTTCCCCCAAAGGAATAGGTTAATTGCAGCCCTATCTTTGGGCACGCTTGTTGTGGAAGCCGCCACAAAATCAGGGTCACTGATCACAGCAAAATTTGCCAACGAGCTTGGCCGTGAGGTTTTTGCCATCCCTAACTCAATCTCACGATTAAGCTCTGCAGGCTGTCACCAACTTATTAAAGATGGTGCAAAGTTAACTGAAAACCCCTCCGATATATTTGATGAACTTAGATTTTTTGCTTAAAACCGAGGGGTTTAAACACCAATTTTTTGAAATTTTTCCTAATTTTGTATTTATCGGTTAATAATAAAAAAAGGACATTAATTTAATTTGACCCCTCGGGAAGTCTTTAACGTGGCAAAAACTAGCACTCAATCTGGGCCCAACAAGGCTTTAATCATCGCTGAAAAACCATCAGTTGCAGCTGATATTGCTCGCGCACTTGGTGGATTTACTAAGCATGAGGATTACTTTGAAAGCGACGAATTCGTTGTTTCATCTGCCGTAGGTCATCTTTTAGAGATAGCAGCCCCAGATGCCTATGAAGTTAAACGAGGCAAGTGGTCTTTTGCGAACCTACCTGTCATACCGCCCCATTTTGATTTAAGGCCCATTGCCAAAACTGAAGCTAGGTTAAAGGTTTTACAAAAACTAATTAAGCGCAAAGACATCAATCGCTTAATTAATGCATGCGATGCGGGGCGTGAAGGTGAATTAATTTTTAGGTTAATTGCGCAACACACAAAAGCGCCTCAAAAAATTGAGCGCCTGTGGTTGCAGTCAATGACCCCTCAAGCAATTCGTGACGGCTTTACGAAACTGCGAAGTGACGAAGAATTACATAACCTAGCAAATGCGGCGCGCTGTCGCTCTGAATCAGATTGGCTAGTGGGCATCAATGGCACACGCGCTATGACTGCATTTAACAGTAAAAGTGGTGGCTTCTTTTTAACAACAGTAGGGCGCGTACAAACCCCAACCTTATCAATTGTGGTTGAGAGAGAAGAGCTTATCAGGAAGTTCATTTCTAGGGACTACTGGGAAGTAACTGCTGAATTTATCTGCGCGGCAGGCATATACCAAGGCAAATGGTTTGACCCTAAATTTAAAAAAGAGTCCAAAGATACTGCGGCAGATCCAGAGAAAAAAGATAACCGCTTGTGGAGCGAAGCCGCTGCTGCAAGTATTGTTGCCGCATGTCATGACAAGAGCGGCAAGGTAACTGAAGAATCAAAACCTAGTACTCAAGCAGCGCCACAACTATTTGATCTAACTAGCTTGCAAAGAGAAGCGAATGCGCGATTTGGTTTTTCAGCAAAGAACACCTTAGGGCTTGCCCAAGCGCTCTATGAAAAACATAAAGTTCTGACATACCCAAGAACTGATTCGAGAGCACTTCCTGAAGACTATCTCCCAACGGTTACAAGCACGCTAGAAATGCTTGCAGATAGCTCGGATAACTATTACCCATTTGCATCACAAATTTTGAATAACTCTTGGGTAAAACCAAATAAAAAGATTTTTGATAACAGCAAAATTTCTGATCACTTTGCCATCATTCCAACACTGCAAGCACCCAAGAATCTCTCTGAACCAGAGCAAAAGTTATATGACTTAGTGGTGCGCCGCTTTATGGCAATATTTTTCCCGTCAGCAGAATTTAAGGTGACGACTCGCATCACTGAAGTCAGCGGCCATTTATTTAAAACAGACGGCAAAATTTTGACAAGTCCTGGCTGGCTGGCTGTTTATGGCAAATCTGTACAAGATGACAAAGAGTTAGTTCCCGTTGCACCAAACGAAAAAGTTCAAACGGAATCCGTCAGCCCTGTTCCACTAAAAACTAAACCACCCGCAAGATATACCGAAGCCACGCTACTTTCTGCAATGGAAGGGGCCGGAAAATTAATTGATGATGATGACTATCGTGAAGCGATGTCAGAAAAGGGGCTTGGTACACCCGCAACTCGAGCGGCCATCATAGAAGGTCTACTGGCTGAAAAATACATGGTGAGAGAAGCTAGGGAATTAATACCCACGGCTAAGGCTTTTCAATTGATGACTCTTTTGCGCGGCCTCGGTGTTGAAGAGCTCACTCAGCCAGCCTTAACTGGCAATTGGGAGCATAAGCTTGCTTTGATGGAAAAAGGTCAAATTGATCGCAACACATTCATGCAAGAAATTGCTCAAATCACGCAACGTATCGTTAAACGCGCAAAAGAATATGACAGCGACACGATTCCAGGTGATTATGCTGACCTACAAACCCCATGCCCACACTGCGGTGGGTTAGTAAAAGAAAACTATAGAAGATTTGCTTGTGAAAAGTGCGGCTTCTCTATTAGCAAAATACCAGGTGGCAGAGCTTTTGAATACGATGAAGCTGAAGCTTTAATTGCCAATAAAGAAATTGGGCCACTTCAGGGCTTTAGAAGCAAAATGGGGCGCCCATTTGCGGCCATTATTAAATTAGTGGCTATTCCTGAAGATGACAAAGATTACCCAAATGCCGGCTTCAAATTAGAGTTTGATTTTGGCAATAGCCAAGATGACGATACAGAGGAAGTCGACTTTACTGGTCAAACTGCTTTGGGTGCATGTCCTAAATGTTCTGGTGCAGTTTATGAACATGGCATGAAATACCTGTGCGAACGTAGTGTTGGTCCAAGCAAGTCATGTGATTTCTCGACTGGAAAAGTTGTTCTGCAGCAAGAGATTTCTCGAGAGCAGGTTTCTAAGCTGCTGAGCGAAGGTAAAACAGATTTACTAACTAACTTTAAGTCTTTGCGAACTGGCAGAGGTTTTAAAGCTTATCTTGCTCGTCAAGCAGATGGAAAAATTGGCTTTGAGTTTGAAGCGCCTGCCAAAAAACGTGCTGGCAGCAAAGCTGAGGCCAAATCATCTGATAAGCCCGCTCTAGCTAAACGTGCTCCAGCAAAAAAACGCTCATCAAAAAAAGCTGAGTGACGCAACTCTTCTGCCAGATGTTCAGAATACATCTGGCAGGCTAGCGCTGACCACATGACCCCTCTAGAACCCAAGGCAGTTAATACATACAAGCCTGGGTGACCTTTGACGGGACCCATGACTGGCAGCCGATCTTTAGCAACACATCGAATTCCAACAAACGCATCTTTGGGCTTAAGCTCAGTTGCATCATATAAATCACCAAACATTTCCTGAATTAGAGTTTGGTTTTCCGCATGACTTTTTTCCCATATTGCTAGATCGTCTTCGTTTTCATCATATGTTGAGCCAACCGACCAATCATATGACCCACTCTCATCTTGCTGCGTTGGCGGCAAACAATAAACTTTCCCAGATAAGGCAACAACGGGTTTAGCTCTAGCCCAAGTGCTATTAGCTCCATAGTTGAATGTTGATAACTGCCCTCTAACAGGTTTTAGGGGCAACTCAATACCTGTGCTCTGAGCAACGGTTCGAGCTCCGAGCCCATTAGCCAAAAATAAACGCTTTGTAGAGCCAATTAGTTCATGATTGACGCCATAAACGTGCCAGCATTTGTCTTCATATTGAATACTCGTGACAACACAAGACCACTTCTTTTGTTTTTCTTTTAATTTTCCTAAGTGGTCTTCTGCAATTTTTTTTAAGTTAATCCATCCACCCTCAGGAAAAAATGTGCCCGCTAAAGCCACCCCCGTAATATCCAGCGATTCGTTTGGAGTTAGCGGATTAGCCATGTCCAGATTAAATCCTTGCGATAGCAAGCGCTCACTCATAACTGTTTTATCAAAATCCTTTTGCTCACGCGGTAGGTGTAAAACTCCTGATTTTGACCAATAATCCTTCCATGTTTGTCGCGCTTCTTTGAATGCAAGCATGGTTAAACGCTGCAATCTTGATGCCCCACGGCCAATATACGGATGACACAAAGCAAACCCATGCCCACTCGTCCCGCAACCAGGTCCTGGCGCCCGATCAACCACCAAAAAATTGTCTATATTATTGTTTTTTAAAGCTTTTACTATTGCCGCACCAGCTACTCCTGCGCCTATAACAATTGCACCATAGGGTTTTTGGTCTTTTGGAATATTCATGGCTGCATTTATAATGCATCTCTTAACGTATTGAACAATATTCATGCAATTAATGTGGGTCTCTGGTCCAACGGGCCGGGTTAGAAAAATATCTATTACTCTAAGAACGGTCTCCATGGCTGTGGGTATTTTTGCAGCCTTTTTAATTGCGGTTGGTGGCATCTTGCATTTTGTTGGCTTACGAATTGCCATTGAGGCTAGACCTGAGTTGGCCCGTGCTATGGGCGGGGTTTTAACCCAAGCCGAACAAGACAAAATTGAAGAGTCCTACAAGGAACGTTTGCGTTTGATCCAAGAAAAGCTTCAGGCGACCACCGATGAAATCATTCAAATTCAAAAGCTAAAAGATCGCTTTATGGAAATGGCGACCCCAGCGGCCGTTAAGTCACAAATTCCAACTTCCACTAGCGCTCGTGGCGGGCCACTAAAGCTAGTTGATAACAAGAACAAAACGCCAGCGGATTTAATTGATGCCCTTGATGAATCGCTTCAAGACGTCAATGAATTTAAACGCAGTGTTGCTGAAATCAATGCTCTATGGGCAAAACAACTAACTTGGTTAAGCAGTCTGCCCACGGGAACCCCCATCAAGGGCTCTTATAACTTGAGCAGTGGGTATGGGCTAAGAATCGATCCGTTTACTCAAGCCATGGCTAGACATGAGGGCTTAGATTTTTCCGCATCTGTAGGAACGCCTATCGTTGCCTCAGCTGCTGGCGTAGTAAGTCGGTCTGGTTGGGACTCACAATACGGTAATGTCGTGGAAGTAAACCATGCCGAAGGATTTAAAACGCGATACGCTCATGCTAGCCAATTATTAGTTCGCGTTGGTCAAACTGTAAAACGAGGTGATGTCCTAGCTAAAGTTGGCAATACTGGACGATCCACAGGACCTCACCTGCACTACGAAGTTATTAAAGCGGGTGCGCATCTTAACCCTGCCAATATGTTTCCCAAGAATCGCTAATTTATAGCGTAACTATTAAAGAAAAGCCCCCTTAAAAGGGGGCTTTTTCATTTGCTAAACCTGCTGAATTACTTAGCCAATCGAGCCTCTAAAGCTTTTTTGGTTTCCACTAACTCTGTAGGCAAGTGGTATGACAACTGTTCAAATAGTTGATCATGTAGCTTCATTTCTTCTTGCCATGCAGCCTTATCAATAGATGTCACTTTATTGAATTGCTCTGCACTAAAGTTCAAGCCTGTCCAATTGATGTCGCCGTGAGTTGGTGTTGTACCAAAAATGTTTTCTTGGCCTTTTGCTTTACCTTCAATGCGCTCAAGCATCCATGCCAATACGCGCATATTTTCACCATATCCAGGCCATACAAATTTGCCAGCCTCATCCTTACGGAACCAGTTAACGCAGTAGATGCTTGGTAACTTGGCGCCTTCAGACTCTAACTTCTTACCCATGTTCAACCAATGTTGGAAATAGTCGCTCATGTTGTAACCGGCAAATGGCAACATTGCGAATGGGTCACGACGAACAACGCCTTGCTGACCTGCAGCCGCAGCTGTAGTTTCAGAACCCATAGTAGAAGCCATATATACGCCCTCTACCCAATTACGAGCCTCGGTTACCAATGGCACGGTTGTAGAACGACGACCACCAAAGATAAATGCATCAATTGCAACGCCATCTGGATTGTTCCACTCTGGATCAATGACTGGGTTGTTTGTTGCTGCAACTGTAAATCGAGCGTTAGGATGAGATGCTTTTCTGCCTGCCGCTGAATCAGCTGGTGTCCAATCTTTACCCTGCCAATCAATTAAATGATCTGGGGCTTTATCTGTCATGCCCTCCCACCAAACGTCACCATCATCTGTCAATGCAACGTTTGTGAAAATCACGTTTTCATTTAATGAAGCCATGCAGTTAGCATTGGTTAAGGTGTTTGTGCCTGGGGCAACACCAAAATAACCAGCTTCTGGATTGATAGCAAATAAACGTGTTTGGCCAGTCACAGGATCTTTACGAGGCTTAATCCAAGCAATATCGTCACCAATCGTTGTAACTTTCCAGCCTTGGAAACCTTGTGGCGGAATCAACATCGCAAAATTTGTTTTACCGCACGCAGATGGGAATGCTGCTGCTACATGATATTTTTTACCCTCTGGTGATGTCACACCCAAAATCAACATGTGCTCAGCCAACCAACCTTGATCTCGACCCATCGTTGACGCAATACGCAAGGCAAAACACTTTTTACCTAATAACGCATTACCACCATATCCTGAGCCATAAGACCAAATCTCACGAGTCTCTGGATAATGCACAATGTATTTAGTGCTATTGCATGGCCAAGATACATCTTTTTCGCCAGCCTCTAATGGCTTACCAACTGTATGTACGCAAGGCACAAAATCACCGTCAGCGCCGAGAACATCAAATACGCCCTTGCCCATGCGAGTCATGATGCGCATGTTAATTGCAACATAAGCGCTATCAGATAACTCAACACCAATATGAGCAATAGGTGAGCCTAATGGGCCCATTGAAAACGGCACAACATAAAGCGTTCTGCCTCTCATGCAACCCTGGAATAAAGGTTGAAGTGTTTTACGCATTTCTGCTGGGTCCATCCAATTATTAGTAGGGCCCGCATCTTCTTTATTCTTTGAGCAAATGTATGTTCTATCCTCAACACGCGCTACATCGCTAGGATCAGAACAAGCTAAATATGAATTTTTTCTTTTTGCTGGATTTAGCTTTTTTAGCGTTCCTGCAGCCACCATATTGGCACACAAACGATCGTATTCTTCTTCCGATCCATCACACCAATAAACGTTATCTGGCTGTGTTAATGCGGCAATTTCTGCCACCCAGTCAATTAACTTCTGATGTTTAACATAAGATGGCACATTAAGGGCGGCCACACCTTTCATCGTAGGTTGATTCATGGTTAAGTTAGTAGTTTTGGAATACCGTAAGGATACCACTTGGGACCCTTTTTAGCCTTACAAAGGACAGTTAAGGAAATCCTTAACTAACCAAATAGGCCGCCTGAAAATGCAAGCTCCGCATCAGCTCTGCCTTGCTGATAAGTGATCGGCATCAACTCATGGTGAGCGTAATCCCAGCTAGAAATTGGCACGGGATGAGATGGCTGAACATAGGTTAACCTGAGGCCCGGTAATTCTCTAACCAAATAGTCTGGTTGGGGATACCTTCTAGTTAATAGCACCAATACTTCGCTTCTAGGTGACCCATTTGATGCGGGGGTTAAACCATCAATTGGTACGTTATCTACCAAACCGCCATCCAATACTGCTTGGCCACCACGATACATGACAGGAGTAAATGGCGGGGTACACGATGATTGCAAAATTAACTCGATTAAATCATCCTCTGTTGAACAATCTTGAGCTTTAATAAATTCACGGGTAAATCCAATTGATTTACCCAAGGTGGGGTGCAAGCTCTTTTTAAAATACTTCTCTAAGTTATACACAGTTAATCCAACAGCCACTGAGAGCCTTGGCCCCAACCATCCGGGAGTTTTAGCCAAACCAATTTCTATTGCCGGGCCTTTTTTAATTAAATCAAGGCCTCCGCCGAGGATGTTTTTTAGAGCTGCGCGATAAATTTGATGATGCGGGAAAACGGGTTCAGTTGAAAACAGGTTTGCCCAATTAGCATTTGTTCTAACGTCGGCTAGGGCATGGGCATAATAATTAAGACCCCACTCTGCACCTCTTTTTCCAGGTCGAGCATAAAAAAGACATGCCGTGGCGGCCCCTGCACTGATCGCTATTAGCTTTTTAGGTGACTGCGGAATTTTTTCATTGAGCACATGCCAAAAACCCGCCTGCCACCAACAGCGATTACCGCCACCCGCTAGCACTACCTGATCAAATTGAGTGACCACCGATTACTTACCAATGCAGAAAGTACTAAATATTTTGCCCAATAAATCATCTGGCAAAAACTGCCCGGTGATTTTTGATAATGCATCTTGAGCCAAGCGCATTTCTTCTGCAGCCAGGTCAACTGATGCCGTTTCTTTCTTCAGCAGAAGCAATGCATTATTAATAAACTGTTCTGCCTCTAACAACGCCTCAATATGTCGTTGACGAGCAAGTATTCCACCCTCTGCATCTGGTTGCCACCCAGCCACACTTAGTAGCTCCTGTTTGAGTGCATCAAGACCAACGCCCGTTTTAGCAGAAACATAAAATTCATTTTGAGTATTCTGATGGGCGCTTGAAGCTCTATCAAGCTTGTTCCAAATAATCTTAATTGGAACTTGTTTTGTTGCTGTTTCCTTGATCTTTTTAATTAGCCCTTGATCAAGCTCGGAGATTTTGGCGCCCTCGCTAACATCCATTAAATGCAGGACCAAATCAGCTTGCTCTATAGACTTCCACGTTCTTTCTATGCCAATTTGCTCAACACTATCGGTTGTCTCTCTTAAGCCAGCGGTATCAATGATGTGTAAAGGCACACCCTCAATTTGAATTGTTTCTTTTAGACGATCTCTGGTTGTGCCAGCAACCTCAGTCACAATTGCAATCTCTTCTCCGGCCAATGCGTTCATTAATGAACTCTTTCCCACATTGGGCTGCCCAACAAGCACTATTGTTAATCCGTCTCTAATGACAGCGCCCTGTTGTGCTGATTTTTTAACATCCTGAATATTGCTAAGGATATTTTTTAATCGATTGAAGACATCATGTTGCTCAATAAAATCAATTTCTTCTTCTGGAAAATCAAGTGTTGCTTCAGTTAACGCACGCAACTCAGTCAGCGCGTCTAAAAAGATTTGAATCTTTTTTGAAAAGTCTCCTTTAAGCGATCTTGCCGCCCCCTTAGCTGCCAAGGCGCTGCTAGCATCAATCAAATCGGCAATCGCTTCGGCTTGCGCCAAATCAATCTTATTGTTTAAGAAAGCTCGCTCTGTAAATTCACCTGGTGCAGCTAATCGCAAGTGATAAGGCTTGCCAATTTTTAAACAATGCTCAATTAAAAGATTTAAAGCGGCAACACTACCGTGACACTGAAGCTCTAATACATCTTCTCCGGTGTAGGAGTTGGGGCCCGGAAAAAGTATTGCCAAACCCTCATCGATTAAATCACCTTGATCATCTTCAAAGGTTAAGAGAGTGGCATGCCGGGGATGAAGCTCTTTCTGGCAAAGAACCTTGCTAATTTGCAAGACCCCCGCGCCAGATAAACGAATAATTCCTACGCTGGCGCGACCCTTCGCCGTTGCTAAAGCAATGATCGGATCGCGCTGACTATTCATTTTTATGCGGCTTTGCTACCACCATAAATTTTGTTGATTTGCCACTGTTGTGCAATCGATAAGATATTGTTCACAACCCAATATAGAACCAAGCCCGCTGGGAAGAAAAAGAACATAAATGAAAATACGATTGGCATAAGCATCATCAACTTAGCTTGAACTGGGTCTGGCGGCGTTGGATTAAGTTTGGTTTGAATGAACATAGAAACTGCCATCAAGATCGGCAACAAACCAATTGGCGCGCCAAACCAAACGCCAAATAATGTATCTGGTTTAGATAGATCTTGTATCCAACCCAACCATGGTGCTGCACGCATTTCTACTGATGCTAATAAAACCCAATACAGCGCAATAAATACCGGGATCTGAATCAACACAGGAAAACAACCGCCCAATGGGTTGATCTTCTCTTTACGATACATTTCCATCATTGCTTGATTCAATTTTTGTGGCTCGCCTTTATAACGCTCTTTCATTTCCAAAAGTCTAGGTTGGACTTCTTTCATTCTTGCCATAGATTTGTAGCTTGCAGCCGATAGCGGGAAGAAAACCAATTTAATGAAAACGGTTAATAAAATAATTGCCCACCCCCAGTTGTTTACAAGGGCATGAATTTTTTCCAACAACCAAAAAATTGGTTTTGCCAGAATGGTCAACCAACCATAGTCTTTTACTAGCTCCAAACCTGGGGCTACGTTTTCTAAAACGCGCTCCTCTTGCGGTCCAACAAACAATTTAAATGTTTCTACTTTTTCTTGACCAATGCTCAGAGCATCTAACTTAGATTTCACCCCAACACGGAACTGGTTCTTGTCTAGCTTTTCAACGTACAAATCTTTCGAGTAAGTAGCGGGCGGAACCCATGCTGAAACAAAATAATGTTGCACCATGGCTACCCAAGCTGTCTCACCAGCCGGTTGCGTTGATGGAACTTTTGACTTTCCTTTTTCGATATCGGAAAAGTCAATTTTGTGAAATTTTTCAGCGTCTGTATAAACAGCTGGGCCAGTAAAGGTGCTGTAAAAAGAGCTCTCTTCAACCTTGCCCTTAAATGACGGCTTGCCACCATCGCGCACAAGTTCAGCATATAAAGTGGCATCTAAATTTTGCGCACTAATATTTTTAATATTGTGCTTTGCCTCTACAACATAAGATCCTTTACTTAAGGTGTATGTTTTTTCTAGGCGGACACCATTTTTTTCTGCAATTAGTGTGATTGAATTATTGGCTTGATTTTTAGTAGCAGCAAAAATTTGAGTGTGATTTGGTAACTCGGCACCCGAACCAGACACCAAGCCTGTTCTCGCAAAATATTGTCTATCGTTACTACGATCAAATAATAAAACTGGTGATTTGTCTTCTTCTAAATGCTTTAACAGGCGTGCCTTACTCACTACGCCGCCTAACGTATCTACCTCAAGCTCTAAAACATCGTTTTTTAAAGTTAAAAGTTCGCCCGTTTTAGGTGTGCTTGGTTGCGCAGGTGCGCCCAAAGTACTTCCGCTTGGCTTAGGCAAATCTTTTGAGCCATTATCTGTAGCCGCCACCTGTTCTTTTGCTGGTGGTGATGATTTAGTAAACAATGAGCCTTGGCCCGTTTGCTCTTGCCATGCATTAAATAGCAATAATGCTGAAATAGTAAAGATGGCCCAAAGTAGCGTTTTTCTGATGTCCATTGAATTTTCTGTATTTAATTACGTAAGCAAGAATTGTAGTGTGAGATTGTTACTTCTTAATGGTCTTTTCAGGAACTGGATCAATACCCCCCTTTGACCAAGGATTGCATCGCAAAATTCTATAAATTGCCAACCCCGTTCCTTTTATTGAGCCATGCCGTTGTAGCGCCTCTATCGCATAACAAGAGCATGTAGGATGAAACCTACACTGCGAACCCCAAAAAGGGCTTAGCGTCAGCTGATACAACTTAACCAACGCCTGAAGAAACCGACTAATCACTTGCGCAGCCTTAAAGATGTTAATTCTTTACGGATTTCTAAACGCTCTGATTCCCTCAATTTATTCTTAGTTTTATCCCCAATTTTTTTACGCAACCTCAACACCACAGCATGCGCACCCTGTACCTCAGGAGCTTGCCTGTAGGCTTCTCGCATTAGTCGCTTTATCTTGTTCCTATCAACCGCTCTTTTGGCTAATTTTTTAGGAACGGTCAAGGCAAACCCATCATATTCATTGAAAATATGACAAGCGATGTATTTAGTAGTTTTGGGTTTTTGAGCTAATACTGTTCGTATTAATGCTGCATCAGAAAGACGTGTAGAGCGAGGCAATGATTTGCTCGCTCTACAGTTTTCATTACTTTGCTGTTGCTTAAACAGCGAGGCGTTTACGTCCCTTGGCACGGCGCGCATTCAAAACATGGCGACCACCTTTTGTTTTCATGCGAACACGAAAACCGTGGGTGCGTTTACGACGAGTTACGGATGGTTGATATGTACGTTTCATAATTATTTCCTAGCGAACCTTAGATTCTCGCTTTTTTATACATGTTAGTCAATAGATATTTGCATAATATATTTTTATTCACAATTATATCTTGTTGTTTTTAATATATTTTTTAGGTTATTAACAAGTTATCCACAGGTTATCCCCTGACTTATCCTTTGTGGATAACTTTTAAGACCATCTACAATCCACCCGTGACTACTAATACTCTATTAAATTCATCTATAAAAACAAATTCAGCCCTTGAGTCATTTTGGGAATTTGTGACAAATTCTTTTTCTAAAGAACTATCGCCCCAACAATTCAAGACCTGGATCAAGCCATTATTTGCTTTAAATTTTGATGAATCCACCAATATTTTAGAGCTTGCTGCTCCGAACAGATTCAAGCTTGATTGGGCAAAAAATCAATTTAATCAAAGATTTATTGAGCTTGCTCAAAATCATTTCGGCAGGGCAATTGTGATTGAGTGGGTGCTAGACCCCAAAATCAAATTACTAAATACCGAAGAAAAACATTCTGAATTCATCACCGAAACAAATGGTGATGGGCCTCATATATCGTTAAACGTTAATGAGTCCTCAAGCGAAATTAACGAGTTGCCAAGCATTGGCATCGATGGCAGGTCAAGACTTAATCCAAATTTAACTTTTGATAGTTTTGTTACTGGTAAGGCTAACCAGCTTGCCAGAGCTGCAGCCATTCAAGTGGCCAATAATCCTGGCTCATCCTACAACCCCATGTATTTATACGGCGGGGTAGGGCTTGGTAAAACCCATCTAATTCACGCTATTGGTAATCACTTGTTACAGGAAAAGCCTAAGGCAAAAATTAGATATATCCATGCTGAACAATACGTATCCGATGTGGTGAAAGCCTATCAACAAAAATCATTTGATAAGTTCAAGCAGTACTACCACTCTTTAGATTTACTCTTAATAGACGACATTCAGTTTTTCGCTGGAAAACCAAGATCTCAGGAAGAGTTCTTTTATGCATTTGAGGCTCTAACAGCCAATAAGTCACAGGTCATCATGACTAGTGACACCTATCCAAAAGAAATTTCAGGCATTGACGATCGTTTAATTTCTCGTTTCGACTCTGGACTAACTGTCGCTATAGAGCCGCCAGAACTAGAAATGCGCGTTGCTATCTTGATGAAAAAAGCTTTATCGGAAGGATTACCGCTTAGCGAGGATGTTGCTTTTTTTGTAGCAAAACATCTGCGTTCAAACGTTCGCGAACTAGAGGGTGCTTTAAGAAAAATTTTGGCTTATGTTCGCTTTCATGGGAAAGAAATTACGATCGACGTTGCTAGAGAGGCTTTAAAAGACTTGCTTTCCGTGCAAAATCGGCAGATTTCAGTTGAAAACATCCAAAAAACAGTTGCAGACTTTTATAATATAAAAGTTGCAGACATGTACTCTAAAAAACGTCCCGCTAACATAGCGCGACCAAGGCAAATTGCTATGTATATAGCAAAGGAATTGACCCAAAAAAGTTTGCCCGAAATTGGTGAGCTTTTTGGTGGTCGCGACCATACAACCGTATTACATGCAGTCAGAAAAATTTCTGATGAACGATCTAGAGATAGCCAGCTAAATCATGAGCTACATGTGTTAGAACAGTCTTTGAAAAACTAGTTTTTATGGTGTGGATATGTCTGTGGACAGCTTATGTATAACTGTGGGAATAAGTACTTGGATGAGTTGTTGATAGATTGTGGACAATTCATCTATTCATGCAAAAATGGAAAAGTTATTAAACTTTATCCAAGGGCTATCCAAAAGATATCCACAAGGTTTTAATGAAGGTAAAATACTGATTAATAAATGTTTTTTTAGTTATCCACAGAATTTGGCTGCTTTATTAACTACTACTATAAATATATATACATATAAACAATTACAGGAATAAGAACCATGGAGCTGGTCAGCACATCAAGAGACAAATTGCTAAAGCCACTACAACTTGTAAGTGGTATTGTTGAACGTAAACACACGTTGCCAATTTTGGCTAACTTGTTGTTCAAAAAAAATGGCAATGCAGTTTCATTAATTTCTACAGACATTGAAATTCAAATTACGACACATGCAGACTTTGGTGTTGGTGCAGATAACTTAAGTACAACTGTTGGCGCTAGAAAATTAGTTGATATCTTACGTGCGTTACCAGAAGGTCCAATGAGTCTTTCTTTGAAAGATAGCAAGATGGTTGTACAAAGTGGAAAGAGTCGTTTTACTTTGCAAACGTTGGCTGCCAATGAATTTCCAATCATGTCTGAATCTACTGATGTTTCAGCAAGCTGGGAAATGTCTCAAAAGTCATTGAAGCAATTAATTAGTCAAGTGCACTTTGCTATGGCTCAACAAGATATCCGTTATTACTTAAACGGTATGTTGTTTGTTTTAGAAGGCCAAAGAATTATTGCTGTTGCCACTGATGGACATAGACTTGCTTACAGCCATGTTGATTTAGATAAAGCTCCTACAGGGAATGGACAGAAGCAAGAGGTCATTATTCCTCGTAAGACGATCTTAGAGTTACAACATTTGTTAGATGACTCAGATGATCCAGTAGTTATTTCTCTAGCAAGCAATCAAATCAAATTTAACTTTGGCGACGTTGAATTACTTTCAAAATTAGTAGAAGGTAAGTTCCCAGATTTCCAACGAGTCATACCAAAAGGTCAAAACAATAAGTTAATTGTTAGTAGAGAAGCTTTGCAAGCATCTTTACAACGTGCTGCAATTTTGACAACGGATAAATTTAAGGGTGTGCGTTGTGTTCTTTCTGATAATTGTTTAACAATTCAATCAACCAACGCTGAACAAGAAGAAGCTCAAGAAGATATTGAAACGCAATACAGTGGTGACAAGATTGATATTGGTTTTAATGTTTCATACTTGTTAGATGTATTGGCTAACTTAAAGAGTGAATCTATTCAGATTAGCTTAGGCGACTCAAACAGTAGCGCTGTTATTACCCTTCCTGATCAAGAAGGTTTCAAATACGTAGTTATGCCAATGCGTATTTAATAGATTTAGTAGAAAAGATTAATCAATGACAGCTGAAGTAAAAACACCAGAACAGCAGTATGGCGCATCCTCTATTCAAATTTTAGAAGGTTTAGAGGCAGTAAGAAAAAGACCAGGTATGTATATCGGCGATACATCCGATGGTACTGGTCTTCATCATTTAGTTTTTGAGGTTTTAGATAACTCAATTGATGAAGCGTTAGCAGGACATTGCTCAGAAATTACAGTAACAATTCATACTGATAATTCAATATCTATTATTGATAATGGTCGAGGTGTACCAACCGGTATTAAGTATGACGATAAGCATGATCCTAAGAGAAGTGCTGCTGAAATCGTTATGACTGAACTACATGCCGGTGGTAAGTTTGACCAAAACAGCTATAAAGTTTCCGGTGGTTTGCATGGTGTAGGTGTTAGTTGCGTTAATGCATTATCTAAATGGTTACGCTTAACTGTTAAACGTGACGGTAAAGTTCATTTCATGGAATTTGCTCGCGGTGTAGTACAAAACCGTGAGTTAGTTGAAGAGTCTGGAGATATGACATCACCAATTAAAGTTATTGGTGAAACAGACAAACGCGGAACGGAAGTACATTTTTTAGCTGATACAGAGATTTTTGGTAATGTTGAATACCACTATGAAATTCTTTCTAAGCGTATTAGAGAGCTCTCTTTCTTAAACAATGGTGTACACATTCGTTTAATTGATCAAAGATCAGGTAAAGAAGAGAATTTTGCTTTTTCTGGTGGCGTTAAAGGCTTCGTTGATTACATCAACAAAAGTAAAACAGTTTTACACCCTAATATTTTCTACGCTGAAGGCGAGCGCCCATCTGACCTAGGTGGAACAATCACTGCAGAAGTTGCTATGCAGTGGAATGATGGCTTTAATGAACAAGTACTTTGTTTCACTAACAACATTCCTCAAAGAGACGGCGGTACTCATTTAACTGGCTTACGTGCGGCAATGACTCGAGTTATCAATAAATATATTGATGAAGAGGAGTTGGCCAAGAAGGCAAAAGTTGAAATTACTGGCGATGATATGCGCGAAGGCTTAACTTGCGTATTGTCTGTAAAAGTGCCAGAGCCAAAATTTTCAAGTCAAACTAAAGATAAATTAGTTTCAAGTGAGGTTCGCGGACCAGTTGAAGAAATTGTTAGCACCTTATTAACTGACTATCTACAAGAAAATCCTCAAGACGCAAAAATTATCTGCGGAAAAATTATTGAGGCCGCAAGAGCTCGAGAGGCTGCACGTAAAGCACGTGATATGACTCGTCGCAAAGGCTTGCTAGATGGTTTGGGACTTCCTGGTAAGTTGGCTGATTGCCAAGAAAAAGATCCCGCAAACTCAGAACTATTTATTGTCGAGGGCGATTCAGCGGGTGGTTCTGCAAAACAAGGTCGAGATAGAAAGTTCCAAGCAATTTTGCCGTTAAAGGGAAAAATTCTTAACGTTGAAAAAGCGCGCTTTGACAAAATGCTTAGCAGCCAAGAGGTAGTTACATTAATTACCGCACTTGGAACGGGTATTGGGAAAGAAGAATACAACGCTGATAAGCTACGTTATCACCGCATCATCATCATGACTGACGCGGACGTTGATGGTAGCCATATCAGAACATTGCTTTTGACTTTCTTCTATCGCCAGATGCCAGAGTTGGTTGAGCGCGGTCATATTTATATTGCCCAACCACCACTATACAAAGTTAAGCAGGGTAAAAATGAGCAGTACATCAAAGACGATGTTGCCTTAAATGCTTATTTGCTAAACCTAGCATTAGAAAATGCCAGCATTGTTTTAGCTGATGGCACAATTATTGATAATGAGCGCTTAACTAGCTTATCTACGGACTATCAAACAATCCAAAGCATTGTTGATCGTTTATCTAGAACCATGGATGAGGGTGCGCTACGTGCTATTGCCAATGGTGTGCGCCTTAATTTAGATACTGAAGAACAAGCCAATAAGTCTGCCGAGGAATTAAATAATTATTTCTTGGGACTTGATGATCGATCAGCCAAGCCACAAATTATTGTTCAAAAGGATGAGCGTACAGAGCGTTATCGTTTGATGTTATCTCGCAGAGTTCATGGCAATACAAAGTTGTCTATTATTGATTCTGACTTTGTGCATGGTGCGGATTATGAAGCTTTAGCTAAAGCTTCTGCAGCCCTAACAAATGTCTTGGGCGCTGGCGCAACAGTTAAGCGCGGTGATCCAGATAAGTCAATCAAGGAATCAGCAGTTAAAGATTTCAGAGAGGCAATGGAATGGTTGTTGGCTGAGGCGGAGAGAGGCGTTAGTCGTCAACGATACAAAGGTCTTGGTGAAATGAATCCAGAGCAGCTGTGGGAAACCACGATGGATACCAACACCAGAACTTTGTTAAAGGTACAAATTGAGGATGCTATTGCTGCTGACCAAGTATTCACCACCCTAATGGGTGATGAGGTTGAGCCAAGAAGAGCCTTTATCGAGACCAACGCTTTAATTGCAAGAAATATTGATGTCTAAAAAAGATAAGCTTGAACAGTTAATCAAAGTAAAACAATCCGAGGTTCACGGCAAAGGTGTTTTTGCCGTGACGGATATTCCTAAAAATACAAAGATTATTGAATATACGGGCGAAAGAATTTCCTGGAAGGTGGCAGAAGAGCGTCATCCACATGACCCAAAGCAACCAAACCATACCTTTTATTTCGGTCTAGAAGATGGATCTACCATTGATGCTAAATATGGTGGCAATGAGGCTATGTGGATTAACCACTCTTGCAAGCCTAACTGTCAAGCATTAGAAGAAGACTTTGGTAAAACCACTAGAGTTTTTTTATACGCCAAGAAAAAAATTAAAAAAGGCGAAGAGCTTTTTTATGACTACGGCTTAGTTGTTGATGAAAAAATGACAAAGCAGCTTAAAAAAGATTACGAGTGTCGTTGCGGCGCTAAGCACTGTCGCGGCACCATGTTGGCCACAAAATAAAACAGCAATGCTGTTCATTTCTATACAAGATCTTGAATTTGCCATTAATTTTTGGCGCAATAAATCACCTTCGCAGGGTGAAGCTCTTCAACTTTGTCCCCAAGCGTCAGCGCTAGCGAAACCCTATGCACTGATGATTATTCAGGGGGCGCAGCGTTTACCTATTGAGGCTTTAAGCGACAACGCAAAGTTGGCGTGGGGCGAATATTTGCAAAATCGAGATCACCATGGTGCGGACCAATAAGCACGATCAAATATTTGATCAACCATTTGATTACATCATTGTCGGTGCAGGCAGTGCCGGCTGTGTTTTGGCTAACAGGCTTTCAAGTAACCCAAATCTTCGAGTACTCTTGATAGATGCTGGATCTAAGGACACCTATCCTTGGATACATATACCAGTGGGTTATTTGTATTGCATTAATAATCCTAAAACAGATTGGTTATTTAAAACATCAAATCAATCAGGCTTAAATAATCGAAGTCTTATTTACCCCAGGGGCAAAGTGCTCGGAGGGTCTTCCTCTATCAATGGGATGATCTACATGCGCGGTCAAGCTGAAGACTATAACGTTTGGGCAGAAATGACAGGCGACTTATCTTGGCGATGGGATGCTGTGTTGCCATTTTTTAAGAAGATGGAAGATTATCATGGTGGCGCCAATGAATTTCATGGGGCTGGCGGCCCGTGGCGTGTAGATAAACAAAGATTGAAGTGGAAAGTTTTAGATGTTTTTCGATTAGCAGCTTCGCAGGCTGGAATACCGGCGGTTGATGACTTTAATCGGGGTAATAATTTCGGGTCGTCGTATTTTGATGTCACCCAAAAAAATGGATGGCGCTTGAATGCATCTAAAGCATTTTTAAATCCGATTAAATCTAGGACAAATTTAACTATTCTGACTAATGCATTGGTTGAGCATTTGGTGATGGACGCCAAGCATTGTTCAGGCATCAAATTTATTCATGCTGGTCGTACAGTTGTAGCAAAAGCCTCAAAAGAAATTTTATTATCTGCTGGAGCGATTGGTTCGGTACAAATATTAGAGCGATCCGGTATTGGAAATGCACAGCATTTGAAGGCATTAAACATTAAAACAATTCATGATTTACCAGGGGTTGGGGAAAATCTACAAGATCATCTGCAAATTAGGATGGTTTACAAAATTAATCGGCTTAAAACTTTAAATACACTTGCAGCAAATTGGTGGGGGAAATTTTTAATCGGCCTGCAGTATTTGTTAACAAGGTCTGGCCCCATGTCTATGGCCCCGTCACAATTGGGTTTGTTTGCCAAATCATCTGAGGATCATACGCGACCCAATATTCAATACCACGTTCAGCCATTGTCATTAGAAAAGTTTGGCGAGCCTCTGCACACCTTTAATGCTTTTACAGCTAGTGTTTGTAATTTAAGACCATCTTCAAGAGGTTCGATACACATCACCTCAAAAGAGCTTGATGCTCCTCCGCTGATTAATCCAAACTATCTGAGTACTGATCAAGATAAAAAAGTGGCGATTGATGCGGTGAGGTTTACAAGACAAATTGTTGCGCAGCCAGCGTTTGATCAATATTCACCGGTAGAGTTAAAGCCGGGCAAACAGTTCGATGGTGATGAAGATTTGCTAAAGCAGGTAGGTGAAATTGGTACCACTATTTTTCACCCAATTGGTACATGCAAAATGGGCAAACTAGGCGACCCTATGTCAGTGGTTGACTCTGAGTTAAAGGTGATTGGCCTAACCGGATTACGAGTAGTTGATGCCAGTGTTATGCCAACAATTACCTCTGGAAACACTGCCGCACCAACAATGATGATTGCAGAAAAAATTTCCCAGTTGCTTCTAGATAAACAAGCAAATGGAAATTGATTTTTTTAACTGGAGCGCCCTACTTCTTTTATTGGCAGCCGGGTGCGCAGGCTTTATTGATGCAGCGGCAGGTGGTGGCGGGCTTATTCAGGTGCCCGCTTTATTTTCTGCCTTTCCCCAAGCCGTGCCTGCTACTTTGCTCGGCACCAATAAATTGGCTTCCATTGGCGGAACATTAATTGCTTCTAAAAAGTATCTAAAATCAGTTAAATTACCCTATCTTATTTTAATTCCGTGCATTGCCGCTGCTTTTGTGGGGTCATTTGGGGGCGCTTATGTGGTTAGGGGGATTGCCTCAAGCCAGTTTAGGGTTGCATTGCCAATCATTTTATTGGCTTTGTTTGTATATACACTTTTAAGGCCCACCATTGGATTAACGCATGCGCCATCAACTCTTGGGGGAAGAAAGCTTTTGCAGGCTGTAGCGATGGGTGGGGCTATCGGTTTTTATGATGGTTTTTTTGGGCCCGGCACGGGCAGTTTTCTATTGATGGGCTTTATTCGGATTTTTGGATTTGATTTCTTGCATGCCTCGGCGGCAAGCAAGCTGGTAAATGCTGCCACTAATTTGGCAGCCATTATTTTGTTTGGAGCCTTTGGGCATATAGCAATCTTTTTGGGCTTGGCGATGATGGCTGCTAATATGGTTGGCGGCTATGCTGGGTCGCACTACGCCCTGCGTTATGGTAATGGCTATATCAGGGCTTTATTTATGTTAGTGGTTGCCTTGCTCATCATTAAAACCGCTTTTGATGCCGTTGGCGCTCTTAATCTGTAGCTAAATTATTGTTTCACGTGAAACAAATTATGGCTTTAATGATTGAGAGCTTTCGCTTAGGGTGATATCATCGCCGCCCTAGCTTGGTGATTTTCTATGGACTTTTCAGTTAAATTTGATGTGATCGTTATTGGCGGTGGGCATGCTGGCTCAGAGGCTGCTTTGGCTTCTGCCAGAATGGGTTGCCGCACACTATTATTGACGCACAGCATAGAAACCTTGGGCGCGATGAGTTGCAACCCCTCCATTGGCGGTATCGGTAAAGGCCACTTAGTTAAGGAGATTGATGCCTTGGGCGGCGCGATGGCTGAGGTGACTGATTTGGCGGGCATTCAGTTCAGAATGCTGAACTCCAGCAAGGGCCCAGCAGTTAGGGCCACCCGCGCACAAGCTGATCGTGCCTTATATAAAACTGCAATGCGCAGTAAGCTAGAGAATCAAAAGAATTTAACAATCTTTCAGGCGGCGGTTGATGACTTAATTGTTAACGGTGACGAGGTCTGTGGCGCAATAACCCAGTTGGGGTTAAGTTTTTATGCCTCAAAGGTTGTTTTAACTGCAGGAACTTTTTTGGATGGCAAAATCCACGTGGGGCTTGATAACCACTCTGGCGGACGTGCAGGTGATCCAGCCGCAATTAGGTTATCAAGCAGGCTAAAAGAGCTTAAGCTGCCCCAGGGTAGACTGAAAACAGGAACCCCACCAAGGATTGATGGGCGCACCATTAATTTTTCAGTGATGCAGGAACAGCCTGGAGATTTAGATCCGCTACCGGTTTTTTCTTATTTGGGGCGACCAGAGTTCCATCCTAAGCAACTCCCCTGCTGGATTACCCATACAAATCAAAAAACTCACGACATTATTCGTGGCGGCTTAGATCGTTCCCCAATGTATACCGGTGTTATTGAGGGCGTGGGCCCTAGATATTGCCCATCTATTGAAGACAAGATTCATCGCTTTTCAAGCAAAGATAGCCACCAAATTTTTTTGGAGCCTGAGGGTCTCACGACACATGAGTTTTATCCGAATGGTATTTCAACAAGTTTGCCGTTTGATGTTCAGTGGGATTTGGTTAGAAGTATCCGCGGTCTAGAGAACGCAATGATTGTTCGCCCTGGTTATGCGATTGAGTATGACTATTTTGATCCGCGAGGGCTTATGCCAAGCCTGGAAACCAAAGGAATCAAGGGTTTATTTTTTGCAGGTCAAATCAATGGAACCACGGGCTATGAAGAGGCTGCTGCCCAGGGTCTATTGGCTGGTATTAACGCAGCGCTCAGCGCCCAGGGCAAAGAGGCTTGGTATCCAAAGCGCGATCAAGCCTATTTGGGCGTATTAGTTGATGATTTAATTACCAAGGGTGTTCAAGAGCCCTATCGAATGTTTACCAGTCGAGCTGAATATCGTTTGAGTCTTCGGGAAGATAATGCGGATGACCGCTTGACAGAAATTGGGCGAACATTAGGCCTAGTAGATGATCGTCGGTGGGAGTTCTTCTGTCGTAAAAAAGAGGCTGTTTCACGTGAAACACAGCGGCTCAAATCAACTTGGATTAGCCCCAAATTAATTAGCTCTGAGGAGTCAGAGTTTTTGCTTGGGCAGGTCATCACACATGAATACTCTTTGGCTGAGTTGTTGAAGCGACCTGGCATTACTTATGAGGCCCTCACAACAGCTTTTGATGGGCGCTGGGCAGCAGAACCCCTTGATCAAGACGTTGTTTTGAGAGATCAAATTGCAGAACAAGTTGAAATAGGCGTTAAATATCAAGGATATATTGATAGGCAGGCTGCGGAGATTGCGCGCCACTCGTTTCATGAAGAAATGGTTTTGCCGGGCGATATTGATTACGCTAGCGTTCTTGGCTTATCAAAAGAAGTGCAACAAAAGCTCAATTTACATAAACCAAGCACTTTGGGGCAGGCCTCAAGAGTTTCTGGGGTTACGCCGGCAGCGATTTCACTTTTGTTAATCCACCTTAAAAAAGGATTGGGTCGTCGCCCAATGACCCATTAATGTCGGATGACTCAACTAAAGAAGCCCTTTTGATAGACCTAAAGGCGGGTATTCATAAACTAAATATTGATGTTAGTCAGGGTCAGGTCGAGACGTTAATAGACTATTTGCTTGAGTTCCAGCGTTGGAATAAGACGCATAACTTGTCGGCAATTCATGATCTTAAGGACTCGTTGGTCTTGCATTTAATCGATTCTTTATCAGTTTTGGGCTACTTAGATGCTTATGTTGCAGCTTTGGATGATCCATCATCCTTTAGCTTGGCTGACCTCGGCACTGGCGGCGGTTTGCCGGGCATCCCATTGGCAATTTGTCGCCCACATTGGCAGCTGCATCTAATGGAGGCCGTGCAAAAGAAGGCGGTATTCTTGCAGCATATTGTTAATAAGCTGTCATTGGCAAATGTTAAGGTGCATGCTGCCAGAATTGAGGTCAGTTCACCGAGCCTTAAAAATCAGATAAGTTGTTGTATTTCAAGAGCTTTTTCCGATTTTGGCAAGTTTTTAACCTTGTCCGCCCCTATGTTAAAGCCGGGTGGTTTAGCTTGGGCGATGAAGGCGAAGTTATTGGAAGAGGATTTAAAAACTATTCCTGCAGATTGGGAAATTAAGAAAAATCACCTCTTATTCGTGCCTGGTCTAACAGCTGAAAGAAGGTTGTTTGAGTTGGGGCGCGTGAGAGAATTGAGTGCTTGAGTTAATAACTAAATAAAGATTTTCATGGCAAAGATTTTTTGTGTAGCAAATCAAAAAGGTGGCGTAGGAAAAACCACAACTACAGTTAATTTGGCTGCGAGTTTGGCTGCGCAAAACCAACGTGTTTTGGTGGTTGATCTCGACCCTCAAGGTAACGCCAGTATGGGTTCTGGCATAGATAAAATGGGGCTTGAGCAAAGCGTCTATCACGTACTAATTGGTATGTCAGATGTTGCGAGTGCCAGAATTAAATCTGAAACAGGCGGTTATGACGTCTTGCCAGCCAATAGAGATTTAGCCGGTGCAGAAGTTGAGTTGGTTGAGTTAGAGCAGCGCGAGGAATTGTTAAAAAATGCGTTGGCGCCAGTTTTGTTGGACTATGACTTTGTATTGATTGATTGCCCCCCTGCCTTGTCACTCCTAACGTTGAATGGTTTGTGTGCCGCCAACGGAGTAATTGTGCCAATGCAGTGCGAGTATTTCGCTCTAGAGGGCTTGTCTGACTTGGTCAACACAATTAAGCAAGTTCATGCGAATTTGAACCCAAGTTTGACCATCATAGGTTTATTGCGAGTCATGTTTGATCCGCGAACAACCTTGCAGCAACAGGTTTCTGACCAATTAATGGCTCATTTTGGAGATAAAGTTTTTAATACCATCATTCCAAGAAACGTTAGGTTGGCTGAGGCGCCCTCTTACGGAATGCCAGGTGTAAATTTTGATAAGAGCTCACGCGGTGCGCAGGCTTATATGCAATTTGGCGCTGAAATGATTCAGCGCATTAAAACTATGTAATGGATAAAAATGACTGCAATTAAGAAAAAAGGTTTGGGTAGAGGCTTAGAGGCGCTGTTGGGTGCAAGCGATAAGCCTGCCACATCAAATCAAGGCGTTGCAATGCTGAAGTTGGCACAGTTGCAGGCGGGCAAATATCAACCACGCAAAAATATGGTCGACGGGCCATTGCAAGAGCTGGCTCAAAGCATTAAAGAGCAAGGGGTTATGCAGCCATTATTGGTAAGACCTATTGCGGATGGTAAATATGAAATCATTGCCGGTGAGCGTCGTTATCGCGCGGCTACGATAGCGGGATTGGCTGAAGTGCCCGTACTTATCAAGCAAGCTGATGACCAAGCGACAGCAGCAATGGCTTTGATAGAGAACATGCAGCGTGAGGATCTAAATGCCATTGAAGAGGCAAATGGTCTTTTAAGGTTGATTGATGAGTTTGGTTATACCCACGACAAGGCGGCGCAGGCTGTTGGAAAGTCCCGTAGCGCAGTGACCAATCTTTTGCGCTTGGTTCAGCTGGCTAAACCAGTTCAAACAATGCTAATCAAGGGCGAGATTGACATGGGGCACGCCCGCGCCCTGTTGCCATTAGAGGGTGCACAACAGGTTAGCTTGGCTCAAAAAATTGCTATTCAACAGTTATCTGTTCGTGAAGCTGAAAAATTGGCAACCCAAGCTGTTTTAGCGAAAAAAGGGCCTAGTAAGACAAAGCCGGCTATCAAGGTGGACCCAGATCTGAAGATGATTCAAGATAAGCTCTCAGATCAGATTAATTTAGCCGTCGAAATTAAGCAAAAGCGTCGTGGCGGTGAAATATGTATCAAATTTAGTCAATTTGATGAGTTAGACAGTTTATTCAAGCGTTTAGGCATTGAATAGCGCTAATCTTTATGAATTACATTGACCCCAAGCCTGTAGATTCTGTAAAATCTGCGGGCTTTATGTCTGGAGATGAGCAAAAAGCTCGATCTGTTAGAAATGCTAATTGGGACAGTGAGTTAGAAGACTCGGAAGAGCTTCCGCCGCCACTGAGTAAGGCTGAATTAGAGGCCCTTTTGGGATCAAATGCCTTAAGACCGAGCAAGATAACAGTAAAGCGTTTGTTGTTTCTTCAGGGCTTGGTTACTCTGCTGTCGTGGGCAGCATGGTCAGCAAAGGGTAAGCCGTTTGGCTTAGACTCTGCCGCCATATCTGCATTGTTAGGTGGTTTGGCGGCAATTGTTCCGGCAACACTATTTGCGATGCGTGCAAAGGTACTAGGTAGTAGAGCAAATGTTATGGGCGCCTCGGTTTTTGCGCTAGTAACAGGAGAATTAATAAAGATCATTGCCACCGTAGCAATGTTCGTTTTGATAATAGTTTTGTATCCAAAGTTGGATTGGTTACCGCTGTTATTGACTTATGTGCTGGCGCTAAAGTGTTATTGGTTAGCCTGGATACTAAGAAAATAAGGGCATACAAGGATAGAGGGAAGTAAACTATGGCAACAGAAGCGACTGGAAAGGCGTTAACGCCTACGGAGTACATTGCTGAGCATTTGCAAAACTTAAATACTTTGCATGCAAAGCAAGAGGCTATTGTTGATTTTTCAGTTATTAACTTAGACACAGTTTTCTGGTCATTGTTAATGGGTTTATTGGTTGTGGGCTTTTTGCTGTTGGCAGCTCGTCGCGCAACATCAGGCGTACCAGGTCGTTTCCAAGCATTGGTTGAGATGCTAGTAGAAATGGTTGAGTCACAATCTAAGAGCATTGTTCATGGTGATCGTTCTTTCATTGCTCCCTTAGCGCTATTTGTTTTCTGTTGGATTATCTTGTTGAACACATTGGACTTGGTTCCAGTTGATTGGGTTCATGGCATTAATGGTTTCTTGGGAATTTTTGGCCATGTGCATGTGCCACACCACAAGCTAGTTCCAACAACTGATTTAAACGGTACATTGGGTTTATCAATGTCTGTTTTAGTTCTAATGATTTTCTATAGCTTCAAAGCTAAAGGTGTGGGCGGTTTTGTGCATGAATTGCTTTCTGCCCCGTTTGGCGCTAAGTGGTACTTGGCACCATTTAACCTAGTGTTAAACATTATTGAATTTATTGCTAAGGCCGTTTCGTTGGGTATGCGGTTGTTTGGCAACATGTATGCAGGCGAATTGGTTTTCTTGCTAATCGCTCTGTTAGGCGGCATCTGGCATTTTGGTGTCGACTTGTCTGTTCTAGGTTTTGTCGGCCATGTAATTGCTGGTTCAGCCTGGGCAATTTTCCATATTTTGGTGATTTTGTTGCAAGCCTTCATCTTCATGATGTTGACTTTGGTTTATATCGGCCAGGCACATAGTCACCACTGATTTTTTATTAACTGTTTTTTTACTTAGGAGTCAACATGCAAGCATTTCTAGCGCAAATTCAAGGTTTAACAGCAATCGGTATCGGCATCATCATCGGTTTGGGTGCTATCGGCGCCTGTTTAGGTATCGCATTGATGGGTGGTAAGTACATTGAAGCTTGTGCACGTCAACCAGAATTGATGGAGCCATTACAAACTAAGATGTTCTTGTTGGCAGGTTTGATCGACGCTGCGTTCTTGATCGGTGTTGGTGTTGCAATGTTGTTTGCATTCGCAAACCCATTGTTAGCTGTAATTAAGTAATTAGCGTAGTTATTGACGGGCGCAATTTGAGCGCCCGTGGATATTTGTCATCGTGACCGAAAGGAACTAAACGTGAACCTAAACGCGACGCTATTCGCGCAGATGGTCGTCTTTTTTATTTTATGGTGGGTAGTTGCTAAATTTGTTTGGCCTCCACTAGTAAAAGCATTGGACGAGCGAGCCACAAAAGTGGCAGATGGTTTAGCAGCCGCAGAGCGCGGCAAGGCTGACCTTGAGTCTGCAAAAAAACGCGCTGAGCAAGCATTATCAGAAGCACGTAACGAAGGTACTCAGCGTATTGCTGATGCAGAGAAGCGCGCTCAACAATCAGCGGAAGAAATTAAAGCTAACGCACAAGCTGAAGCTGCGCGCATTATTGCCCAAGCTAAAGCTGAAGCAGAGCAACAAGTATCTCGTGCAAGAGATGCGCTTAGAACTGAAGTGGCTACATTAGCTGTTAAGGGTGCTGAGCAAATTTTGCGTCGTGAAGTAGATGCAAAAGTGCACGCAAGCTTGTTAGATCAGTTAAAGGCAGAGCTCTAATATGGCAGATTTAGCCACCATAGCCCGCCCTTATGCTGAGGCACTTTTCCGTAGCGCAAAGCCTGCAGATTTATCTGCATGGGCGGAGCAGTTAGAAGAGTTGGCTCAGGTTGCTGGTAATGCAGATTTGTTAGCCGTAGCTAATAATCCAAAGTTGTCTTCAGCAGATTTGCTGCAAATTTTGTTAGGCAGCATCAAAGCCAAGCCTTCAGACGTAGTTAAAAATTTTGTTGAAGTGTTGACGCAAAATCATCGTCTATTAGCTTTGCCAGAAATTTCTGCCCAATTTACAGCTTTGAAGAATGCTCAAGAAGGTGCTGCAGAAGTTCTGATTACAAGTGCATTCCCGCTGAACGGCGAAGAATTGAATACTTTGTTATCAACATTGAAGAAGCGCTTTGGTGGAAAAGAGCTACGTCCTACAGTTAGTGTAGATCCAGAATTGATTGGCGGCGTTTGCGTAAAGGTGGGCGATGAAGTTTTAGATACTTCAGTGAAAGCCCGCTTAGTTTCAATGCAAGCCGCTCTTAGCGCATAACCGAATAAGATCCCAGGAGTAAGCAAATGCAACTCAACCCATCAGAGATCAGTGAACTGATCAAGAGCCGAATTAGCGGTGTAGGCGTAGGCGCCGAAGTCCGTAACCAAGGCACAGTAATTTCCGTAACAGACGGTATTTGCCGCGTGCATGGCCTTTCAGGCGTTATGCAAGGTGAAATGCTTGAGTTCCCAAATAACACATTAGGTCTTGCGCTTAACTTAGAGCGTGATTCTGTTGGTGCGGTTATTTTGGGTGAATATGAGCACATCAGTGAAGGTGACCCAGTTAAATGTACAGGTCGCATTCTTGAGGTTCCAGTTGGTCCAGAATTGTTGGGTCGCGTTGTTAATGCTTTGGGTCAGCCAATTGATGGTAAAGGTCCAATTAACGCTAAGTTAACAGACGTGATTGAAAAAGTTGCGCCAGGTGTTATTGATCGTCAATCAGTTAGCCAACCAGTACAAACTGGTTTGAAATCTATTGATGCGATGGTGCCTATTGGCCGCGGTCAACGTGAATTGATCATTGGTGACCGTCAAACAGGTAAAACAGCTGTAGCGGTTGATGCGATCATTAACCAAAAAGGTAAAGGCGTATATTGCGTTTACGTTGCGATCGGTCAAAAAGCTTCAACAATTGCAAACGTGTTGCGTAAGTTAGAAGAGCACGGCGCAATGGAGTACACAGTGATTGTTGCTGCTTCAGCTTCTGAGTCTGCAGCGATGCAATACTTATCAGCATACGCTGGTTGCACAATGGGTGAATACTTCCGCGATCGCGGTGAAGACGCATTGATTGTTTATGACGACTTAACAAAACAAGCTTGGGCATATCGTCAAGTTTCATTGTTGTTACGTCGCCCACCAGGACGTGAAGCGTACCCTGGTGACGTTTTCTATTTGCACTCACGTTTGCTAGAGCGCGCAGCTCGTGTTAACGAAACATATGTAGAGAAATTTACTAACGGCGCCGTAAAAGGTAAAACAGGTTCATTGACAGCATTGCCTGTTATTGAAACTCAAGCTGGTGACGTTTCTGCATTCGTTCCAACAAACGTAATTTCTATTACTGACGGTCAAATCTTCTTGGAAACAGACTTGTTTAACGCGGGTGTACGTCCAGCGATTAACGCGGGTATTTCAGTTTCTCGTGTGGGTGGTGCCGCTCAAACTAAAGTTATTAAGAAATTGTCAGGCGGTATTCGTACTGACTTGGCGCAGTATCGTGAATTGGCTGCTTTTGCGCAGTTTGCTTCTGACTTGGACGAGGCTACACGTAAGCAGTTAGAGCGCGGTCGTCGCGTTACAGAACTGTTGAAGCAAGCACAATACCAACCGCAACAAGTTTGGCAATTGTCTGCTTCATTGTTTGCTGCTAACAATGGCTTCTTGGATGACTTAGATGTGAAACATGTATTGGCCTTCGAAAAAGGTTTGCATGACCATCTTAAGAGCAAGTTTGCTGATTTAGTTGGCCGTATTGAAGATACTAAGGATCTCTCGAAAGAAGACGAAGCCGCATTGCGTGCTGCAATCGAGGACTTTAAACGTTCAGCTTCTTTCTAAGAAGCGAGGAGAGCCGAGATGGCCGGAACAAAAGAGATACGGACAAAGATCAAGAGCGTACAAAATACGCGCAAGATCACTAAAGCGATGGAAATGGTCGCCGCATCTAAGATGCGGCGTGCTCAAGAGCGCATGCGCAATGCCCGTCCTTACTCTGAAAAAGTAAGGAACATTGCAGCAAACTTGGGTAAGGCCAATCCAGAGTACCGCC
>JACCDW010289465.1_pt1 | contig 31725 bp, 21 predicted proteins | sample 7449781 | NCBI WGS metagenome assembly JACCDW01 (sample SAMN15323449, study PRJNA562643) | freshwater metagenome | isolation source: river surface water | place: USA:Blue River Watershed | collected 2017-08-18
CCCCTAAAAAAAAGAATAATAGTACTTTAAAATATGCTTTCATGCTTTAATTTTTCTTTTTGTTTTTTTTCGAATTTTTCTTTAATTTCTCAACTTTATCATCATCATCTCGGCGTTTTTGCATGGTTTCGGTGCGGTCGAGTTCTTCAGAACTCACAAAGAATTTCCAGTCAAATTTTTCATCAAATGGTGTTAAGGCTTTTTCTGGGTCAAAAATTCGAAGGTCAGATTGTACGGCATTGTACGGCGAGAAATCTGGTTTATCCGTAAAAATATCGGCCATATCAGTTGCTCCTGCATCATATTGATTTAAGTACGGAATACCCAAAATGTGCCAAAATGTTTTAAAAATACTCCCAAAACTGTAATGAACTTTACTTACGAAATCTTTTTTTGTGTAAGGAGAAACTACCATCATGATACTGCGGTGGGCATCTACGTGGTCAACTCCGCCTTGAGGGTCATCTTCGGTAATAAAGATTGCCATATTTTTCCAATAAGGGGTTTTTGATAAAAATTCAACCGTGCGACCAACTGCTAAATCATTATCGGCCATATAACTGGCTTGGAAAGGAAAGCCTGCGTTTGGACGTTCCCCCGTACCGTGGTCGTTAGGTAACATAAGTGTAATTACCGATGGAAGATTATCTTTTGACCAACGCTCGTTAAATTCTTTCATAAACAAATCGGCTCTAAACTGGTCAGGAATTGCCATATTATAGGTTGGAAAAGTCTTTGATGATTTATCGATTAGCGGTGCGGGTAATGGATAATTTACAGTGTAAAGTTCTCCGATATATTTCATAGTGCTATCGCTGAAAGCTCCCGCCATTTCTACGCCAAAACCAAAATTATAAAAATCAATTTTATTACGTTCGAGGTGCTCCCACATACTACCACCTTCGTTATAATCTTCGGGATAAATTGAGCCAGCCGAACCATAAATTGCTAAGTTTCCGGGGGCATTTGAAGTATCTCGCTGCGAAAGTTTCCCACCATACGAAGCGGCGGTTTCGGTTTCGCACCATTCATTTGGATATGTATTTACAAGCCAGCGATGTCCATCGGCTGATACATCAGAATCACAGAAAAAGTTATCGCTCATCGCAAAACGTTTGGCCAAAGCAGCATGATTAGGCATTACGCGTGCATCGGGAATTGTTTTAGTAGCTTTTCGATTAATAACTTTTACACCATTACCAAAACGTGCCAAAGTAGAATCGCCAATACCGTTTTTATTCTGCCCGAAAACTTCATCGTATGTACGATTTTCTTTGGCAATAAATACGATATATTTGATTTCCTCTGATGGATTTTTATTAGTGGCAGGAATCGGATTTTTGCCTTTTCGTGGGTTAGTAAACTTAAAATTATTTTCTACCACAACCTTTGTTTCAGATTTTAGTTGCTCATCCGTCGGAATATCAATCACCGAAACAAGCCCTTTCATTAAGCCACCGATATAACTTCCTTCGGCACCTATTTTAAAATTTTTACCAGCATTGGGGCCACTTCCGAAGCCTTTTGCATTGGCAACTATCAATTTTTTTCCATCATTACTCACTTTTAGTTTTGATGGGAACCAACCAGCTGGGATATGGCCAACCACATCAAGGCTTTCTACATCAATTACGCCCACAGCATTAATGCCCGATTCGGCTACAAAGAGGCGTTTTTGGTCAGGCGAAAGCGTAATACCAAAAGGGATTACGCCGCGTAAATTGCCGAGTCGTTTATCAATCGAAAGTGGAATATTTTTGAGCACTTTCCCAGCCTTAATATCAATCACCGAAATGCAGTCATTATTGCCATTGCTCACAAAAACGTAGTCGTTGGTAGCTACTACAGAATTGGGACTACTCCCCCCTACCGCAGGAAAATCCTCAATCATTTGCCCAACTAAAAAACCCGTTTTTATTTTTGCAGTTGGCTGTGTCGATTGAGTCGGGTAAATCCAGACTGAGAAAGATTCGGGGGCATTGGGGTCACCTAAAGGCGGAATACCGTTGGCAGCATCGCCTTCGAACATTTCTTTCGAACCATATTTTGTTGAAGGGAATTTATGAGCCGTTCCTTTAATATTTTTTGGGTCTAAATCAGTAAACCTTTTGTATTCAAAAACACCCACATTGGCCACTATTACGTTCTTTTCGTTGGGTGTAAGCGTAATTCCGAAAGGATAACGACCCGTTGGGATGTTCTGAACAATTTTTTCGGTAGCTACATCAATCACCGCAATTCGAAAACCAATTTGGTCAACTACATAAATTATTTTTCCATCTTTTGTCATAGCCATATCGCCCAAATATCCGTGACGATAATCAGCTTCATTGGTCTTTAATGCACAATTGATACTCCCTTTAGGTTTACCAGTACCGACATCATATTTGAAAATCTTATTGGATTGTCCACCCGAAACATAAACAGTTTGATTATCTGGGCTGATAGCCAAACCCATGAAACAGGCCTCCAAAATACCCTCATTATTTTTTGCACCTTCGGGAACTTGGATGGCTTCGGGAGTAGTAGAAAGTATATTTTTGATAATTGAGATAGAGAATGGACGAATACCCGAGTTGGCCGTTATAGCCGTGTTTCCATCTGGACTTAACACCAAACCGTAGGGATGCGGAGCGGTTGAAATCTGCACGCCACGAGGTGTAATGATACGACCATTCGGAATGATAGTTTTGCCTATTTTATCTATTTTAGCAGGAGTATTTCCTGCGGGAGCTTCAATGATAAATTGGGCTTGAATGACGAATGGAAGTACTAATAATAAAAAGAGTTTTTTCATGATTTTAGGGGTAATTAAATGGGTATTTCAAGTTAAAAAACTTGATTTATTAATGGTCGATTTTCAAACTTCGACCAGCTTATTAAATTTCAATATTCAAAGTCAGCCATAAACTTCTGCCTACACCATTAATTCCAGAACCATGTGTGCGGTAATCTTTATTGGTAAGATTTTGTGCAGAAAGATTGATATTCAGCCACTTATACTCATAACCACTATAAATGTTAACAACCTGCCAAGCGGCTGTACCATTTTTACCGATACGATTATCATCTTTATCGCCCTGAGATAGACGGTCTTGTTTGGCAGCAAAAAGTACTTCAGAACGAACAAAGAAATTGCTCTTGCGATACTCTAACCCGAAACGACCGTTGAGCGGCGGAATACGTCGCATAGGTTCGTTTTTTGTAATGTTTTGTCCGTAAGTATATGAAACCCCACCATAGGTTTTCAATTCCTTACTAATTAGCCCTTCAAATTCAGCTTCGATACCTTTAATATTCGCTTTTTCGATATTTTCTTTTCGATAAACACTATAACCATCAATAACTTGATTGGGCACTTTTATGCGAGCAATCAAATCACGTAAATCACTGTAATAAAGAGCTGTTGCTGCAGAAAAACGACTGGTTCGGAATTTATACCCCAATTCATAATTATGCGATTTTTCGGGTTTTAGATTGTTGGTTGGCAATTCATATCTAAAATCTACGATACCAAGTGTACCCAAATCATCAACATTTGGCGTACGAAAACCCGCATTATAAGAAACATAAATATTTGATTTTGAACCAATTAAATAGGCACCTGAAGCACTTGGCACGAGTGCTTGTGGACTCAAACTTGTTTTACCGATGGTCGCATCGGGAACAATAATAGAAAAACCATTATAGCGAAGCCCTGCCGAAAATTGCCAATGATTTTGGATAAATTGATGCAACGAATAAAGCGAATAATTCAGAAAAGTTGACTTATCAGGGTATAAACCACGTAAAGTTTTTGGTGCTTCTGATGAAGTATTTAAGGCTGGAGCATCAATTTTTGTACTGCGTACTAAATCATGGTAAATTTCAATACCTGAATTCGCAGTCCATTTATCCGAAAGCATAGAAAACACATTGGTTGTCAATCCTTTTGTATAAACTTTATCTGTTTCATGAATCAATCTTATTGCTCCATTTTTCAGACTATTTCTACCTTCAAAAGTCATTTGTAATGAGGCAATTAGCGACGTTTCGCTAAAAAATTTTGATTCATTTTTTTGGTTAAATTTTACGTACGAAAGATTACGTCTTTGTGGCTGAAATTCATTAATAGCAAAATTTTCTAACACTACTTTATGATAAACAGGTACATCTTTAGCCTCAAAATATTGGTGAGCCATCGTCAAGAGCCCTTTCCCAAGCTTTAGTTTTGCTTTCAGGTTTCCCATTTGCTCGTCATAGCCCGAAGGCGACTGCCGGCCAGTAAGTTTTCCACCAACTAAATCGCCAAAATTTCGATAGCCGAAACTCGCAGAAATTGCCAAGTTTTCACTGCCATAATTTATTTCGCCACGGGCAGTTTTCTCCATACCTTGCGTGGCGAGTCTCCCCATCAGATTGACTTTCAATCGGCTATCAAATTCGGGTTCAGATGTAAACACTTGAATCGTTCCGCCCAAAGCATCTGAGCCATACTGCACCGAGCCTCCACCTTTAAGCACTTCGATTTTTTCGATTGAAAATGGGTCAATTGTATTAAAATATTGATTAGGTCCATAGCGAAATGTGCTATTACTTAAGCGAATACCATCTACCAAAAGCAATGTTTGATTACCCGTAAGACCACGCACGAAAGGAGAACCTCCACCATGATTTGTTTTTTGAACAAATACGCCATTTACGCCCATTAGGGCTTCGGGTGTAGTACGTGGGCTGTATATTTTGATGTATTTTTTATTCAAAACCTTGACACTATTTGGTGTCTGAAACTCTTGGTTTGCCGAACGATTTGCAGTAATGACGACTTCATTTAAAATTTCTGTTTTGGTGCTGTCTGTCTGTTTTTTTTGAGCAAACAGCGTTAATGGAAATAGTGCGAATAAAAGTGTTTTCATTATAAGTTATAAGAGGGGTTAAAGTCTTCAATTTAACTTTTTTTTAAATATACTTCGCAGATATCTATAAAATATTGTAAATCAGGTAATTGTACGGCTTCAACTTTGGCAGCTTCGTCCCAGCGTCGCATTTTTATAATAAGTTCAAAATAAGGATTTTGTTCAAAACTTTTCGCTTCGTTTTCGGTCATTCTACCACCTTGAAATAGCAGTGTTTGCTTGCTGGCTTCCGAAAGACCCTCATAATAATCTTCATCAATATAGGTCAGATACCGCTTGGCATTGACATGATTTTCTACCAAAACAGCTATTTTGTCGCCAAACCCACGTTCACGAAGCCAATCGGCTGCTACTGATTCGTGGTCTTTTCGGCCATACATTTCCATTAATTCATCTTCGGTTTCGGCAGGAAACAAATGCCCAATATCGTGCAAAAAAGCAGCAATTTGTACTTCGTCGTCGTAGCCTTGTCGTTTGGCCAGAATGGCCGCTTGGGCAGCATGTTCGTACTGGCTGATGTTTTCGCCGTAATATTCATCATCTCCTTGATTGACAAAGAGTTGGCGAATTTCTGAAATTGTTTGTTGACTCATATATCTTAAATTAAACCAAAGAAAAGCGGAGTTAAAAACTAACTCCGCTTTTGAAAAACTAAACCTATGATGCTGAATTTTTATTTTAATAACCAAAGCATATCATTGATGTCGTCTTTTCCAGCAAACTGACTGTCAATGGCTGCTTTATAGTTTGTTGCGTTGGTCGTACGCTCCGAGAGCGGGTATTGCCAACGAATAGCGATACGGTTCGAGTTTCCGTTTCCTACGCCTGCATAGAATTTAGGGAAACCCGTACGACGCCAATTGAAATAGGCTTCCATACCTGAATTCATAAAAAACGCCAAGTATTTTTGGGTAAGAATCTGCTCTTGTCCTTTGGTGGTTTTACCTGCATATTTTACCGATGCTTGAGCATAATATTTCTCGAAATCAAAATCAATGTTGAAAGTAGCTAAATCGGCGGCATCGCGACCACCTGTTTTTGAATAAGTCATGGTATTAGAACCATTTTTTACTCCGTAGAAATCCATCGATGCTTGAATACCTTTTTTGTACCAAGTTTCGGCATCGCCTGTAGCCCAACCCAAATGATAGGCTTCCGCAATATTGAAACACATTTCTGGATACCCTACAATAAATGTAGTCTCTGCCACATAATTACGATAATAACGGTAACGGTTCTGGAATGAATAAACACCTGGAGCAAAACCAGCCCCATTGTTTCGGCCTGCTTTTTCACTCATATCGGTCAAATCTTCTGCCGAAGATGCCCCTACATACGCACTGTAATCTGATGGTTTTTTACCCGCTTTTAGTTCTGCACCTGCTGGCTCGCAAGTAATCATTACACGTGGGTCATTCATCAATGAAAGTGGCTCTACATAAGCCTTTGACATATTCTGACGAGTAGCATCAAAACCAAAGTTATCAGGGTTTGATGGATACTTATTAAAGTTATTATAGGTGTATTGCAAACTTTCCGATAAGCTACTCAGCAACGGAAACTTTGTAGGATTACCCATCATTTCAGCAAAACGTGCTTTCACATTCAAATCTGCATCAGCATCTTTTTTGCTCAATGCCACCAAGACTCTCAATTTGTAAGCATTAACAGCTTTCTGCCATTTACGTACATCGCCACCGAAATAAAAATCGCCTGCTACTGAATTTTGACCTTTTGTAATTAAGGCTGACATATCAGTATTGGCATCATCCAGCCATTTCAAAACTTGTACGAAAACTGCTTTTTGAGAATCGTATTTAGGAGAAATATTCTCGATACCTTTTAGGGCTTCAGTCATTGGTAAATCTCCCATACGAACAGTCATTTCATAAAAGAAAAACGCACGGAAGAATTTACCTAAAGCACTATATCCATTTACGTCGGCTAAACCTGCACGCTTCGCTTCTTCTTCCATTTTAATTACATTTTTGAGTGTATTATAATGGTTTGAGCCTGATGTCCAGGTGTATTCGTTGGTTGCGTAATAGTTGTAGTTTGAGCAATAAAACTGATTCCAACGCATTTCGGCACTAAACGGGCGACCAATGTTATTGAACATATCAGATTCTACACCTTGTAATACCAAAGATGCTGGTACATTTACAGGGCGATTCGGGTCTTTTTCGAGTTCCTCGAAAGATTTTTCGCAACTGCCCAATGTAAGAGCTGCTACTGCGAAAATTGATGTAAATATTTTATTTATTTTCATTTTTTTGAGTCTTTAATGTAAGGAAGAGAATCTAAAAAAGTGCTTAAAAAGTAAAATTCAAATTAACACCATATCTGCGGGTAGAAGGTGTTTGTAAACCAGAACCTCCATCGCCAATATATTGGTTTAAGTCGATGTCTTTTTTCTCAGCAAAGTATAGTAAGTTTCTGCCTACTACTGAAATGGAAGCATTTCTGATTTTATTCCCAAACCATTTTTCTGGTAGTGTGTAGCCCAATACGACTTCACGTAACATTCCGAACGAACGGCTCATTAAATTACCCTCGTCAGAATTATAATAACGACTTACGTAATCCTGCACAAATTGCTTAGTTGTATTCGGAGCATATTGCAATTCTGCGTAGTTGGTTATATTTCCATCAGCATCGTATTTGATAGCTACGCCATTTGATACCACAACACCTTCGCCAACGTAGGCTTTCACACCTAAATAATCTTGGTAACGAGCCTCAGCAAATTTGCCAGTTGTGGTTTCGATATGACGACCTCCACGGAAAGTCTGACGTTGAATATAATTAGAGATAACCCCACCAATACGACCATCAAACTGGAAGCTCATATTGATATTTTTATAGCTAAATCGGTTGTTGATACCAAACACAAACTTAGGATTGATGTAGCCCAAAAACTGACTTGTTGGATTATAAATCGGGCGACCAGAAGCATCGTTAATTATTTGTCCATCAGGTGTTTTAGCAAATGCACGGCCATAGAATTTATCGAGTCTATCGCCAACTTTAAAAAACTGATTGAGGCTATTTACTCCTGGGTAAATCTCGGTTAAAACCTCCTTAAAAGTAGAGTAGTTGGCTACTACATCCCAGCTAAAATTAGCGGTTTTGATTGGTGAACCTGTAATGGCTAATTCCCAACCCGTTTTTTGGGTTTTGATACCATTCACCAAAGCAGAAGTATAGCCCGTTGCTGATGAAATTGGCAATGAGAAAATCTTCGGACCTTCATCAGAAATGAAATAAGTAAGGTCGAAACCAAGACGGTTTTTCAATACTTTAACATCAAGACCAATCTCGGTTTGTGAAGTAGAGCTTGGCTGCAAATTCGGATTATTTAAAGCACCTGTAAAATATCCAGCAGGTTGGTTATTATAAGCAAATGGCGTAGAATAAACCGCTGAGTTTGAATAAGCAGGGCCATCGTAAGGCGAATAATATTGGTCGCCATAACCAATCGGGTTGCCGTCGCCCGTCAAGGCTGGCGTTGTACCGATTGTCGAGCGAGTCAAACCATCTTTTACATTAGCATACGAAGCACGAACTTTTAGATAAGAAATAAGCTCTGGTACTTTTACATAATCAGAAATAACTGTTGAAAGTGAAACAGATGGATAGAAGAACGTATTATTTCCTGAAGGCAATGTTGAAAGTTTATCAACACGACCAGTGGTAGCAAGCGTCAAGAAGTTTTTGTACGAAAAGTCAGCTGAATAATATGCTGAATTTACACGCATTGCCGAAGCAAAATTAGCCGTACGAACAGGGTTAGATGAATTATTGAAATTATATAAGCCTGGAACATTCAAATAATCTGTCGAGCCATATTGTGAGTTGTACTCAAACGTACGAATGTTTCCACCCGCCCAAACTTTAGCATTAAAGCCAGAGAATAGGTCTTTATCAAATTTAATCAAGATATCAGTATTATTCTCGAACAAATTACGACGGTCTTCACGGTAATCACCACGACGCTCGTCACGGCCATACGAACCAGCAGAATATGGCATTTTTTCGCTACGGAACAAGTTCCAAGTAGTAATCTGCGAACGAACTGAGGCCTCTAAATAATCGGTTAATTTATAAGTTAAAGCAGCTTGACCGATGATATCAGACTTTTGGTGTCCACGCAACCACTCATAGCTCATAAAGTATGGGTTATTGTAGCGTTGGTATTCGGCATAAATTTGTTGGATACCTTCTTTTCCTGGCTGCCAATAATTACGCATATCGTCCACATTCCAGTCAGCCCCCGCCCAGAGTGTCATGTTATAAATGATTGAATTCGGCCCGTAGTTTACATCAGGAATATTTGGCGTGTATTGACGATTATACTGTAAGTTTGAAGTAAACGAAAGTTTATTTGAGAATTTATAATCGGCTGCTACATTGAAGTTAGTGATATTCAATTTAGTATTCGGAACAATACCACGCTGCGAAATTTGAGAAGTAGAAAAACGTAAATTATATTTATCGCCCGTTGAAGCTACCGAAATATTATTTGTTGAAAGAATACCCGTTTGTAAGAAACGCTCCATATTGTCTTTTCCACGAGCTACCCACGGAGTGCCTGTTCTTACACCAGTTGTAGGATTAATAGGACTATCGTATTGTGGAATCAACTGACCTTCAAATTTTGGTCCCCAACCGCCATCGTAGTCACCATCATTCAAACCACCACCTTTACCATCTACGAAAGCATAGCGACCGTGGTCACCTGGGCCATACTCATCTTGTACTTTCGGGATTGCATAGAATCCTCTATCAAACATTGTCGAAGAGTTTACATCCACCGAAAAGCCACGTTTATCTTTCGTTCCACGCTTAGTTGTAATCAAAATCGCACCGTTTTTTCCACGGAAACCATACAAAGCCGATGCAGAAGCACCTTTCAAAACCGAGTATGTATCAATATCATCGGGGCTGATATTCCAAGTGTCCGAGTTAATCGGCACACCATCAACCACATAAAGAATTTCGCTATTTCCACGCAACGAAATATTTGGTTTACGAAGCATTTCTTGCTGAATACCCACCGTCAAACCAGCCACTTTACCCGCCAACGCATTGATGGCGTTTGGTTCACGAGCTTTAATAGTAGAAGCACCGTCAACCGACTGAATAGCATAACCAATACGACGAGCATCTTTTTTGATACCAAGTGCCGTAACTACAACTTCATCTAATGCTTTATTATCTTCTTTAAGTGTCAGGTTAATAACCGACTGATTGCCAACTATTTGCTCAGATGTAACATAACCAATGGCTGAAAAAACTACTACTGAGCGGGCCGAAAGGCCACTAAGTTTATACGTACCGCTGGCATCTGAACTGGTTCCTTGATTAGCACCTTTCACGAGTACACTAACTCCAGGGATTGGCTCACCATTTGGAGCAGAAATTTTACCACTTATGTTTTGATTTTGGGCATTGGCATCTACGACGGCCAAAAGCATACAAAACAAAATACTGAATAGGCCAACAAATCTGGCCTTGAGTAGATTTTTGTTCATAAAAGGATATGGTTTAAAAAATATTATTTGTTGTTGTTTTGTTAAATTTTAAAGCTGTTTCGAACGCATAAAATTTGATGGTGCAAAGGTCTTGAACTCATGTAACCTTACGATGAAGCCAATTTTATGCAATTGTGATGTAAATGCCAGAATTGTTATCTTTTTGTTAAGACTCATCAAGAATGCTATGTTTTTGAAAGATTATAAGCTTCTTGAAAGCGTAGAAAATGGAGGATTAGATTGCTAAAAATCAAATATTTGTGCGAAAACCTACAGATTCTTAATGGCTCGCTTATAGCGGTATACAATACTCTTTTATGCCTAAATAGTTTCATGTTAGAGCATAGAAAAGTAAGGTCGAGGCTATATCAGTCCCGAAGTAAGATGGCATGCAGTAGCAATATTACATCAGCTTTTTAGGCCAGTCTTATATTGATTTGCAAGAAAGAAAATTCAGATTTCGCATAAAGCCTTGTGTCAGCTCATGTTAGATAAGCCAGTTGATGCAAACTTAGAAATTGCATCTATCCCAAAACATTCCGTAATAAAGAAGTACGATAGTCGATGTCGCAATAGCTAATTGTATCAGGATTTACAGTCAGTAAAGACTTTCAACTGCGAATACATAGCGGAGGGAAAATCAGGTCTTCGGAGAATTTTATTTTTGATTTTTGTAAATGGAAGCATAAAGGTGTAGTTTTTAGAGTGAACGGATTTTATTATTTATTGAAACATTGTGCAATAGATTTAATCATAAAAGTATCTGCTACTCTTTATACTTCGATAAAATATAAAAAATATTCGTCGAATATAATTCTTCCTACCAACCGAATTTCTTTATACAAGTTACTCACTATTAATCTTTTATACAAGCATTTAGAATATTTTTTTTTATTTCGAATGCAATTAATAAAAAAAATTAATTAGTCTTCTTGAATACATAATTACAAGTAAGCTGATTCACTAACATTTTTATAAATACATATTCACTTGCTCTGTCCACTTTTCGAGCTTTTGAGTATATACTTCACGATATTTTGCTATCAATAGGGCGTATTTTTGTTGAAATTCTTCGGTCATTATTTTATTTGTTTTGTTATCTCGCAGTACGCATTCAAAATTATTTACTCGACCTACAAACAGCCTATAATCAGCACTTAATAAGGTTTTATAATGAAAATGAAACCAGTTTTTTGAGTAAAACTCTACGGCAGTTTCGTTGATTGCCAAGCCTTTAGCGAGCCAATTTTGTTCCTTGCAAAACCCTTCGTACGCAAAAAACTGCCCAGTAAATAACCCATTCTTTTTGGTTTCAGATGCTTGCGTATAGAATAGGTAGTTATCAGGGGTTTCAATTTCTACACGAAATTTCCGAGCTTGCATTCGTTCGAGCCATTCAGCCATCGTCAAGGCCTTTTCAGAATCAAGAAATAAATCAAATACACATTCTCTTTCCTCATATTCGAGCAATAAAGCCACATGGAAACCCCAATTCAGCAAGCCATTGGGCGAAATATTATTGGGGTCGAGCAGTTGTATAGTCTGTCTTGAATCTTCTTGGTAACGAGTAGGAGCAAAAATCCAAACTTTATTATGTTGTACACCATGGTTTCGTAAAATCAGCGAAGCAAAATGGGTCATATTATGGCAATTTCCTTGCTTGTAAACAAAAAGCGGAGCGAGCAAATATTTCAATTCTTCAAAATAATAATCAAAGTAATTATCGGTAATTCGAGAAAGTCGGCTTTGAGAATGCGTTAAAACCATCATAGTTTTTTCGGCAAAAATATGCCACTAACTATACATCGTTTCTACCTTCACTATTAAGTATTTGTTAATTATATCGGGCTAATATTAGCTTAACAATTTGTTTATATTTCGATAAAATCAAGCTAATTTTAAACGTTTTACTTTGTTGTGCAAAAAAACAAAAATCAGAAATGCTACCGATAAAATTAGTTGTCTTTGATATGGCTGGCACAACCGTGCAAGACAAAAAGGAAGTCGAAACCTGCTTTGCTCGTGCTTGTGCCGAAACTGGCCTACAAGTATCAGAAGAGCGAATCTTAGCTCTACAAGGGTATTCCAAAATCGAAGTTTTTAAACTCCTCTGGGATGAACGAATTGGGCAAAACCACCCCGAATACGACGAAAATGTGGTGTATTCGTACGATTATTTCCGACTGATTCTCGAAGACCACTATAAATTCAACGATGTCTTACCAACCGATGGTTGTTTAGAAATATTCGATTTTTTACGCAAAAACGATGTAAAAATTGCTCTAACGACTGGTTTTTATAGAAAAGTGACCAACATTATTCTCGAAAAACTCGGCTGGCTCGATGGCTTAGAATTTAACTACGTGAATACTACGGGCAAATCGGTAATTGATGTTTCAATCGCCAGTGATGAAGTTGCCAAGGGGCGTCCAGAACCGTTAATGATTCAAAAAGCCATGAAACTCATGGGCGTGGTTGACCCTTATGAAGTAATCAACATCGGTGATACGCCTTCCGACCTAAAATCTGGTATAAAAGCAGGATGCCGTTTATCGTTGGGCGTTACGAATGGCACCCACACACACGAGCAACTACAATTTATTCAGAATAATGGTTTGCTTTCTTCGCTGCGTGAACTCCGCCCCATTATCGAAAATAGTAGTATTTTAAACGAAGCCTAAATGAAAAACTTTGACTTAATTATTGTTGGTGGGGGTATTATGGGGGCGTTTCATGCCTATCATGCAACCAAACTTGGTAAGAGTGTACTTATCTTAGAAAAAGACAATTACCCTGTTAGCTCAACGGTTCGTAATTTCGGCCAAGCCGTACCGTCAGGGTCGTCAGGCAGATGGTTCGATTATGGCCGCCGAAGCCTTGAGATTTACCAAGATATTCAATCAAAATTTGATATTTCGGTTCGCCGAAATGGCACTATCTACGTCGCTTCCGACGATACTGAATGGACGTTGGCCAACGAATTATTTGCCATTCACCAGAGTAAAGGCTACGCTTGTATTCTACTTTCAAAAAGACAGTGTTTAGAGCAGTATCCCGAACTAAAAAGCGAGTACGTAAAGGGTGGCATTTATTACCCAAATGAAGTAAGCGTAGAGCCAAACTTGCTGATTTACAAACTCTTAGATTATCTACAAGAGCAACACAAGGTTGCGTACAAACCCAACACATCCGTAATTGATTGCCAAGAAATCAACGGTAAAGTTGAGGTACTGACAGCGGCAAAAGAGAAGTTTTCGGCCGAAAAAGTAATCATTTGTAGTGGTTATGTATTTAATTTACTTTTTCCTGAAACCTACGCTAAAAGCGGACTGATTGTAAGCAAACTACAAATGATGCAGACAGTTCAGCTAAAAAACGTTTCGCTAAAAGGTAATGTCCTTACAGGACTTTCAATCAGACGATATGAATCTTTTGAAGAATGCCCTTCTTATAAAAATAATACAACGCCAGAACATTATACAGAACTCAAAAAGTGGGGTATTCATATCCTCTTCAAGCAAGCCATTGATGGCTCAATTATCATCGGCGACTCGCACGAATATGCTCCCGTGGGCAAAACCGATGAGTTGGGCTTCGATACCAAAGATTACATCAATAAACTGATGCTCAAAGAGGCCGAACGCATCGTCAATTTTCCTGTCAATCAAATTGCTCGTACGTGGGCGGGATTCTACGCCCAGCACCCCAATGAGATTTTTGAGCATAGTATTTCACCCAATATTCATATTTTTACGGGCATTGGTGGCAAAGGTATGACTACCAGTGCGGGATATGCCGAAGCAAATATTCAAAAGTTATTTTTGTAGCTTTGTCTTATCATACAACACCGTAGAGACGTAATATATTACGTCTCTACCAATTGTCATTTTCACCCAATCGGATTATACTCTGATTCTTTTGGGGGTGAAACTCGCCACCATAATTTCCCTTTTAGGTATTTATTCGAGAAATACAGAAGTTGAATGATAAGCAGAACAAAGCAACCGAGTGAGATGATGTAGCTAAAAGTCATTAGAATATTCACGAAAGCAATTTTTTTCAAGAAAAACTCGCGGCAAAGTAGCAAAATAACACTACCGAGATAGCCCACCGAGTCGCAGATATAAACCAAGAAACCCACATTTCCACGAGCTTTAAAGAGAGCAATGAGTCGCTCAAAAACAACTGTCTGAATCAATAAATAAGGCAAGAAAAGTCCAATTCCCAAACTCAACATCCAAGTTTTAGGCGTAATTAATTGCTGCTCAAATGCCCACGTACTTCCACCACAAAGCATTACGGCCACGAGCATCATGCTCGAAAAAGTAAGATACGACCGAAAATTATTTTTGATAAAAGCATTGAGAGCAATCAAACTCACCACTACCAACCCAATGGTTGTCTCAGTCGTTGAAAAAATACGTTTATCAAATTGAGGGTCAATTTCTCGCCAAACTTCAACCGCAAAATTATCTCTAAAATCACGCATCGTGGCCAGCAGCAAATAAGTACCCACAAAACAAATAAATCCCAAACCAAATTCTTTTATTATCAATGATTTATCGGTCTGAGTCATGGATGCACGCTTGCTTCGCAGCGTTAAATCTTCGGCATTTGGCGGCGGAATTTGAGCCAGCATCCAAACAAAAAACAAGAAAAATGGCAGGAAAACGAGTCCAATTACGAAAGGTAAATGAAACTCCGCTAAGTGAAAGGTTTCTTGCAAATACAGATAAATGGTTTTCAGCACGCCCGAAGTCATGACTAAGTTGAGGCTCAGACCAAGTGCCAAAAACTCAGTTAGTTTTCGGCCTTCTAAAAAACTAAATATTACACCCCAAACCATTCCTAAGGGCAACCCGTTTAAAAATAGAAAAATGAAATTATACGGAAAAGGCACCCAAGCAAAAGCCAGCAAAGCACTTTCAGCAAAAGCTATTAAGCTAATAATCAACAAAATACGTTTCTTTTCTTTTAGTTCGGCAATGACTTTGATTCCGATAATTTTTGAAAGCATGTATCCAAAAACTTGCGAGATAATCAAGATACTTTTATAACCAATACCCCAAAGCTCGTAGCTCTCATAAAGCCCCGTAGTAAACGGTTTCCGAAAGGCATACATACAAAAATATGTACCAAAAGCAGCAATAATGCACCAAATCACGAGTAGCACCTCTGATTTTTCGAGTAGTTTTTTCACACTAAATTGTTGATTGAAATAAAGTAAAACAGCTTGAAAACAGTTAGTTTTTGAATCTGTGAGGTGCTAAAATCTTTATAAAGGTCAGAAACCAATGTAAACTCAGCATTAAGGCAGCATTACGCTTAGATTAGGTTTTTGGTGTAAAACTGGTGGATAATATGTTTTTCGATTTTCAGAGAATGCCCTTACCTTTGTTTAATTAAATTTTTGCTTACTATAAATTAATCCAATAGCGATGTCGAATTGTTGGTATCAAGGAAAAATCCGCTACCAAAGGGTAGATGAAAAAGATAAAACCATAAAAATTACCGAAGTATATTTAGTTGATGCCGTTTCATATACCGATGCTGAGGCTCGTATCTACGAAACTGTGGCCTCAAACACGCCTGATTTTCAGTTGTTTGGACTATCAAGAATGAGAATTCATGAGGTATTTTTTGTGGATGAAGGTTCAGAAAAATGGTTTAAGGTAAAAGTAAACTTTATCAGCTTCGACGAAAAAGCTCAAAAAGAAAAACGTACGGCCTACACAATGCTCATCAATGCCGATAATCCGCTTTTAGCTTATCAGTTGATTTCGGAGAGACTCGGTACGGTGGAAGATTATGAAATTACAGACGTGAATATCACGAATATATTAGAAGTTGTGCCATACGAAAGTCCCGAAGAAAAGAAACTAAAGAGTGGTAATTTCAAGCCACTTTCGGAGGTAATGGCTAACGCAGAATAAAGTCGAAGTACAAGTCTCCGACTTATGCAGGTTAGGGAAATACAAGTCAGAGACTTGTGTTACGAAACAAAGAAAAAGTCAGAGGCAAGGCCTCTGACTTTTCTGATTTTAACACCAATATGAATCAATTGAACTACCGAAGTAGTTGATTCAAGTCTCAGCCATAAGCTGATAATCTTTTTGCTTTCGCAAATATCTTTTGTTGAAGTCCACAGACGAAAGTCCATAGACGACGGTAAAATTCTTCTTTAATTCTCTGCGGACTGTTGACTATCAACTATCGACTTTTTCCCCACCCATTCATTTATCTTTTTATCATAAACCAGCGTTGAATCTGGCCATTCGATGTAATGCTTCATTCCTAAATACTTGTTCAAATTGCCTGTTTTTGTTAGTTCTTTGAACAAAAACGTTCCTCTTTCTTTCACCAATGCCTCTTCCAAATGTGGCGTATTTACTACTTCTTCAAAATCTACGGGCATTAATGAATGCTGCTTCAATCTAAATCTCCCTACTACTCCTCTGCGATATTTGAGGGTATTACCCACTGGACGAATCAGGAAAAAATAATGTGTACTATCGGGAGCTATATAATAGTTTTCGAGTGAAAACTTTGGTAAGTTCTGCACATAATATTTTCTAAATTGTGGTTCGAATCTCGTAGCGTTGGTTGCGTATGGTGGCTTTAGGTATATGTATGTAATAATGTTTGTAAGTAAGGTGTCTCGTTCGGTATTACTGTAATACTTGCTTACTTTATTGTTGTTGTTTTGGCAAGCAAACATTACTACTGAAATCAGCAGAAGTAAGATTTTGGCTTTCATATTGGTGTAGTTTGTTGTATTTTTTTAAATACCCTTTCCAAAACCTGAATTTCGGAAAGGGTAAATTTATCTTAAAAGAAATCTTTTCCAGCTTCTTCAACTATTTTTTGCCGATTGTAAACTGAAAACTGCTGACCTCCTTATTTTACATACTTGATAGACTGTGGGTTAAATTCAGCCCAAGTTTTTGTCCAGTCAGTATCTTTAAATGCACCTACGTAATCTGTTTTATCGAAGAATGCAGGCAATGTTGTTGGTAAAGCAGCACCGATTAATGTTTCGGCTGTTCCAGTTGTAAGCGTGAAGGTTGGTGTACCCGTTCCCCACAATGTAGAGCTTACACCAGTTTTGCTTGTGTTATCTAAGATTTTATTTCCTTTCAATGCTTTAAACCAGTTGGTTGGTGTAGCAGTGCCAATCAAGATTGGAGTTAAAGCTGCATTTTGCTCTACATCCGACACCGCAAAACCTCTTGGAAGGGTAGCAAAACCTTGTCCCCAACCGTTAGTTCCCCAGCCATCAACACCAGCTAAAACTACATTTTCTAATGCAATTTCACCTTTTTCGGCGTTTACTTTTGCACTTCCTCTTTGGCTATCAATATATACACCATTCGGGTAACCCGTAATCAAAGTATTATAAATTTTCAATTTACAGTTTCTTCTTAATTGAGCACCATTTTGGAACTGTACGTTGATAGAAGTTTCAGCCTTACCTTTTGCACCAATGATTGAAACGTTTGCCCAAGTTGCAGAAGTAAATGGCGTATTTGCCGAACCGTTAGCATCATTATCAACCTCGAAACCGTTAGAACCCGATTGGTCTGCTTGGGTTGTTCCACGAATACCTACGGCATACTGTACATTTCCACTATAACCATTATCGTTATCAAAATCATCATCCAAACCACGGTAAGCGATTAAGTGCTTACAGTTTACAGTTCCACCGAAAAATTCAAATGAATCATCCAAACCATAAGAAGCCATTACGTAATCAACCGTAGTACCATTACCTACTGAACCAAACGTAAATGAGTTGATTTCTTGGTTAGGGTTTACTGGAATACCTGCATACTCAACACGTACATATTTCAATGAACCTGAATTATCAGCTGCATCAGCACCACCGTGGAATGCACCATAACCACCTTCTAACTCACGGTTTGTTTTGTCATCTGGCAAGTTGTTTGGAGCTTTACCACAGATTACTAAACCACCCCAGTCGCCAGCTTCTTTTTCACCTGGATTTCTTTCTGAGGTCATCACGATTGGCTTATCAACCGTTCCGTTTGCAATGATTTTGCTACCACGTTGAATCACCAATGTACCTTTTGACGCACGGTCGCCGATGATAACTGTACCTGGCTCAATTGTAAGTGTACCCGTTTTTGTGATTGTTCCAAAAACATCTTCTTGACCCACACGTACAAAACCAACCAATTTGTAGATTTTATCAGCTGTCCAAGTTACGTTTCCTTCTAAATTTCCTTTTACCTCAACCACTGGTGTTGGCGGTACAGCAGAAACCGTTACGGGAATAGTAGTAAGGCTTGATGATTGATTGTTGTTATCTAACACTTGTAGTGTAAAGTTTACAACCGTTCCAGCTGCCAAACTTTCAATAGTATATTCTTTGGTATAAGTCGTTGACGTTTCGCCCGCAAATGTTTTTGTATCAAATGCAGCACCATTTTTCAAAACTGTAACTGTTTTCAAGCCACCTGGAGCAGAGATGTTAGCCGTAATAGTAACCTTCGCACCTGGAACACCTGAAAGTGCAGCACCAGTAGAAACCGTTGGAGCAGGAGCAATCTCGTCTTCTTTTTTACAAGCCGTAAATGCCAATGTCATCGAAAACATTACCAGCAAAGCTTTTGTAATTTTTGATTGAATGAGTTTCATTGTTTTTTGCGATACGTCGCCACGATTTTTTTGGTTTAAGATTTCGGAGTATTATTTGAGCAAATTATTTCTTACTAAATGTATAAGCCACACCCAATGAATAAACTCTACCCGCTCTGTACGACTGAATCACTTGGTCTTGATTAATGTCGAACTTGCCATCTTGGTTACCATCTTGAAGCACTAAGTTTCTGGCATTCAAGACATCGGTAATACCACCTTTCAAGACCAAATTTTTGCCAATTCCTTTCGAGAAAGTTACGTCAACAACGTTTCTTGGCATTTCGTACCAGTCTGGATATTGGTAGCCATAGTTATTACCTACTGCGTAGATACGCTTACCGATTACATTATATAAAATATTGATTTGTAATTGTTTTTTGGCATCGTTATAACCTAAACCACCGTTGATTACGTAAGGGGATTGCCCTTGAAGTGGGCGGTTGTTTGATTGATTAGCGGCGATGTCATAACTCAATTTTACTCGGCTATAAATAAATGCTGCGTTGAAAGTAACGTTGAGTTTGTTTAAGAACGGAGAGCTTGTTAGGCCTTCCAACGATTTGCGAGTTTCGAGCTCGATACCTGAGCTGAATGCACTGGCGGCATTAGCAAAGCTAAGGTTCGGGTTTGAGCCACTGGCAAATACAACCTCAATCGGATTCGTAAATTTCTTGTAGAAAGCCGCAATACTTACCACTTCGGCAGGTGTTGGATAAAACTCATAACGCAAATCTACATTCTGCACTTGGGCATTTCTGAGGTTTGGATTACCCGTGATATTACGGTTATTCACAAAATCATAGAACGAAAACGGAGCAATCTCACGGAATTCTGGACGATTCAAGGTTTGTCCGTACGCTACACGAAGCAGTGATTTCTCCGAGAAATTATACGTAACGTTAGTCGATGGTAAAATGTTGGTTTTAGGGTTATTATACTTTAATGGGTTATTCACTAAATCGTAGCTATCGAGTTTTTGTGTGTTGTTTTCTACTCTCACCCCAACGATAGCATTCAATTTTTTAGTCAAAGAATAATTTCCCGAAACATAATAAGCCAATAGCGTATTTTTTGCTGTATATGAGTCGTTCGGGTTTGTTTGTTCGTCAATTTTCACACCCGTTGTATTGTTGATATTCCCTGGTGCAAAGATTTGCTCGATTGGTAAGCTGCCGATATTAAAGTTCGCACTACTTGCTTGTACATAACCTAAGTTGCGAGCATCAAATTGGCGGTTTTTTAGTTCATAATATACGCCCGCTTTCAATTCAAGTTCTTTGTTGTCTTCTTTCTGAGCAGCTTTTTTCACCACAATTTTCTGTACTAAATTTACACCCGCTGTATAAGAAGCCTCCGTCATTTGGATATTCGTACGGCCTAAGTTGAAAGTCTGAGCCGAACCTTGTGGTACTAACAAAATCGGAGTTGTTCCATCAAGATTATATCTAAAACGCTTGTAGTCAGGCTGGTCACGGTAAGAATTATTATAACCCACTACCCAATCAATGTTTGTTTTATCTTTTACGAGTGTATGTTTTCCAACCAACTGACCCGAATAAATACCACGATACACTTGGTCGAACGAGCGAATATTCCATTTATTACCACTATCAAAACCCGTACGGTTTACAAACTGTCCGTTGCTTAATTGATTGAAAAGGTTTTTAAATTCAATCGTATTTTTTTCGTTCAATCTAAACGCCCAGTTATGTAGCACACCCAAACGAACAGCGTGAGTATATTGCTTATCGTTGAAGTTGAAAACCTCGCCTGCTTCGCCATTTTTCATGATTTGACTAAACTCGTAGTCGTTGCGTTGCATTTCAAAATTTGTGTAGCTATTGCTATAATTTACGGCCGAAAAATTACCGATTTTAAGTTCACCTTTCTGAATTTTGAAACCGCCAGTCATCGAGAAACGTAGGTCTGGAAGAGCTTTTGATTGGAGTGGAGTCCAGTTGTTTTTCAACATCTGTCCGATTTGCGACAAACGGTCAGCACCCGCATTGATGATGTCGGTTTTAGTAGCAGGAAAATATTTTGGTAAATCGCTGTATCCATCGTTGAAGCCAGTCCAGTAGTTAGCACCGTGCTTCGGCTCAAAGAAATCTTTGCTCGTTGTACCTTCACGATACGAACCACCCATGTCAACTGTTAAGAAATTTTGGTCAGGAATACTCTTCGTGAAGATTTTTACAACACCACCCGAAAACTCGGCAGGAAGCTCAGCCGCAGGGCTTTTGAAAACTAAAATACGGTCGATTTGATTACTCGGAATGATGTCGAACGAAAACGAACGTACATCGGTTTCCATACTTGGCGTAAATACGTTATTTAACATTACTGTATTATAACGCTCATTTAAACCTCTAATATTAATGAAGCGATTACCGAAGATTGTTACACCTGGAACACGCTTAACTACCTCAGCAGCGTTACGGTCAAGGGTTTTACCAATTTGTGCAGAAGAAATACCACTCACCACCATTTGTGAAGCCTTAATTTCGGAAATAACCGAAACCTCAGTACCTGTAATGCGATTTGCTACAACTTTTACTTCTTGTAGCACTACTTTATCTTCCTGAATCGTCGTATTAATTTCAATTACCTTATCGGCTTCTACGTTTATTTCAATTTCTTTAGTTTTATAAGAAACATAAGAAATAATCACTTTTTTCTTACCTGCTGGTACTTTTGCAATCGAAAAGAAACCATTAATATCAGTAGCAGCTCCGAGAGTTGAGCCATCTATTTTTACAGTCGCTCCGATAATGTCTTCATCAGTTGCAGCATCTTTGATTGTCCCGCGGACAACCCCCGTTTGGGCAAAAGCAATGATTGAAAAAAGAAATAAGAAGAGAAACGAGACTTTAAATTTGGCGTTCATAATTGATATTGGTGTAAATAACCTTTATACGATTTGGTGCATTTGATTTTCAACTGCAAAGGTCTGAATCCAATGTTAACTAATTGTTAAGTCAATGTTACGAGTTAATTATGATTAGTATTTCTTGAAATTTCACCAAAATTGCACCTAAAAAAGTAATAATTGTATTATAGTAGGTTTTTCGATTTTCGGCCAAACATTTTAAAAAACTAAAGTATTTTCAAACAATTTGGCTTAATTTTGAGGATAATTTAAGCGTATAAAACACGCTATCTACTTTATCAGCAATTCATTAAATAGTACAACAGTGGAAATCATACACGAAAAAAACCTCGGGACTAAGCAAAAGGCACTGCGTATCAATATGAACAAGCAAATCTATGGTAGCTTTGCGGAGATTGGTGCGGGGCAAGATGTAGCCGCCAATTTCTTTAAGGCGGGAGGAGCTTCTAAAACGATTGCAAAAACTATTTCGGCTTATGATATGACCTTTTCCGATGCTATTTATGGCGTTATGGAAAATAGCCGATACGTGTGCGAACCTCGACTCATGAGTATGCTCGACCACGAATACGGTCTTTTAATCGAACGTTTGGGTGAAAAACGTGGCAATGACTCTACGTTCTTCGCTTTTTCAGATACCGTTGCGGCTCTCAATTATCATAAAAACAACGATGCTCACGGTTGGATGGGCGTAAGATTTCAGCTTACACCCCACGGCGAGTACAACGATATTATCTTGCACGTAAAAATGCTCGATAACGATAGCATTCTCCAACAACAAGCACTTGGAGTTTTGGGCGTAAACTTGATGTATGGCTGTTTTTTTTATAATCAAGACCCTGAAGTTTTATTGCTATCCTTGATGGACGACCTCGCTCCTGACCGTATCCAAGTTGACATGATTCGCTTTGAAGGGCAAGATTTCAAGCACGTCGATAATCGTTTGATGAGCTTACACTTAGTGAAGTACGGTTTCTCGGATATTGCACTTTTTGGTGCCGATGGCAAAAATCTCCAACCTTCAGAAGTGCTTTTCCGCAAACACGCTTTGGTGCTGCGTGGTCGCTTCCGTCCGCTCGTAAACGTACATCTGGATATGCTCGCCAATGGCAAGAAACAATTTATGCGTGAACCAGATGTTGATAAAGAACGAGTAGTGGTACTTTCGGAAATTACATTACAAGGCTTACAAAGAGATGATTCCGAAATTGATGAAAAAGATTTCCTCGACCGTGTGGATATTCTCTGCTCAATGGGGCAAATGGTGATGATTTCGAACTACCAAGAATACTACAAATTGGTGGCGTATCTATCAAAAATCACTAAGCTAAAAATGGGTCTGATTATTGGTTTCCCGAATCTTCAATATATTTTTGAAGAAGAGCACTACAAAGACCTACCAGGTGGAATCTTGGAATCGTTTGCCACACTCTTCAGTCGAAACCTCAAGCTTTTCGTTTATCCGACCTATCAAAACAGTAATATCATGAACTGCATGAGGTTTAATCCACCAATGCACTTAATTGATTTATATCGTTATCTGATTGCCAACAATAAAATAGAAGATATTCATCATTATAATGAAACAAATATGAATATCGACACCAACCAAACGCTCGAACTCATCAGAAAAGGCGAAGAAGGCTGGGAAGAAAACGTACCTGATGAAGTAATAAAAATGATTAAAGACCGTTGTCTATTTGGTTTTCCGTGTGTGGTTATTCCAGGTGTTCCTGGGCCAGCCCACGCCAAAGAAAATCAAGGAGTAGCCGTCGAAACCGATGATGTATAAATGTGGCAAATACACTTGCTAATTTGTAAAAATCAACAACAAAAATGAAATTTAAAACCCTGACAATTAGTATATTAGTATTTTTTTCGTACCAAATATTTGCACAAGAAACCCCAAAAATATTATTACCAGCAGGCAAAGAATGGACCCAACTCAAAGAAGGGTCTGAGGTTTCTTTTGAGCTAAAAGTAGAAGGAAAAAACTGCGAAAAATTCCGTTTCACGATTCCCCAAGGCAAACTCGATGGCATGGCTTTCGATTCGATTGGGCGATTTACGTGGACTCCCCCCTATTCGATGGTCGATAGGCTTGATTCTTACAAATTTCAGCAGGTAATCTTTGAAGCAAAGTGCGATTCTACTAACGAAACACTTTCTTCAAAAGTAGAATTTCGTATTCAGCACGTCAATCGTAGTCCTATTATTCGAGATTTGAAGCCTTTTTATGTGCAGTACAATACCAATAATGTCTATAAAATCGACCGTGATTTTGTGTACGACGAAGATAACGACCCGATTGTCGTGATTCCATCATTTGAGTCTATGCCCGAAGGAATGAAAATGACCTCTCAAGGTGAAATCTCGTGGTCGCCATCGTTGACACAGTTCAAGAAGCTGAAAGATAAAACACTCGATGGAAACCCCATGTTTTTGGAGTTTTATGTAGAAGACCAACCCTCTAAAACACAATCGAAAGGACGTTTGAAAATTGAAGCAACACAGATTGACCTTCCACCCGAAATTGTGGTTGTGCCGAAAGATAATGTCTTCAAGATAAAAGAAAATCAAACTATCAATATACGATTCTATTTGTCTGACCCTAACGGTGATGATGACATTCAAGAATTTGACTTTCTGACTGATAATCCGAATGTTAGCAAGAAAAATTTAATCAAAAACACTTCAAATCAATACGAGTTTACGTGGCAACCTGGCTATGATTTTGTGAAAGACCCACTCGACTCACTTGGTTTTAATATCGACTTTTTTGTACTCGATAAAACCAAAAAACGTGATGTAAAAACTATCAGATTCGTGGTACGCAATGCTATCAACGAAGCCGAAACTGATTTAAAACTCTATAATTTGTATCGTGGTACGCTCCTACGTGGCTGGGAATTGCTCGAACAAATGAAAGAAAAAGAAGAAGAACTCAAAAAAGCGTATATTAGAGCCAAGAAAGGCAAGAAAAACCGCTCGGTTATCAATGCTTCGCTGGGAGCAACCACGAGTTTATCATCGGTTTTTGTACCAAAAACCGACCCTGATACTCAGCGATTAATTTCAACTATTGGTGGCACAACCGTATTAACCATCGGTACGCTCGAGGCCACCGAAGTAATTGGCCGCTCGATGAAAGACATTATTGACCGCCTCAATTATATTATCGAAAAAAAGAACGAATTACAAAGCAAAGGCGATATTTTCGCCCGTGATTTTGCTCTAAAATCATCTCGCCGTGGGCCCGATTTTGTAAGAAAAGTAGATGATTTCATGAATGCTATGAGCCTAAAAGGCTTAGTTGTTCTTGATTTAGATGCGGCTTGGGAGCCTAAGAATAAAGCCTCAGATGCTAACATTAAGAAGGTTTTTAAGGATTTTAATGCAGAGTGATTTTCAATATTCATAATTGCGTAGAGACAAGGCATGCCTTGTCTCTTTTATTTCATATCTATTCCTCGTAAACAATTTCACATCTTCATTAACGCCACATAGGTTTCGATTCCATTCCAGATATTCTGAATTCTGATATTTTCATTTTCGGCATGTTGGTTGTTATCGTGGTTGGCAATTGGTACAGTGATGGTTGGCGTTGCCAAATGTTTTTCAAATAAAAACAATGGTAAACTTCCGCCCAAACTTGGCATAAGCACAACTTCTTCGTTAGTGCTTGATTGCACCGCTTTTATCACATTTTGGGCAATCGGCAAATCAATCTTTGTGCGTTGAGCATTGTAGCCTTTACCCGTTGTTACTCGGGCAATGAGCGGATACTTCATGCGTTCTTCGTCGGTAATGCTTTCATTCTGAGTTACGTAATAACCCTGTGCCTTTATATGATTAATCACCTTTTGGACTTGCCGTTGGGCATCGTTGCCCAAAACTAAACGTAAATCTATGGCAGCTGTTGCCGAAACAGGAATCACATTGGCGGCCATTTTACCAACATTCGCACTCGAAATGCCATTGATATTGAGCGAAGGTAAATTGATAAGCTCTACCAACGATTTTCCGCCACCTTCGGCACGCATAAAGCCCAGTTCGTTTCGCATTTGCTCGTCAACCGATGGTACTTTGGCAATGGCTTTTTTCTCAGTTTCAGTAAAAGGAATGACATCATCGTAGAAGCCCTTAATCAATACTCGGCCGTTGTCGTCTTTCATCGAAGCCAACAGTTTTGATAAAAGCATCGCAGGATTTGGAGCCCAGTTACCATAATGTCCGCTGTGCAATGGGCGTTTGGAAGCATACACTTTTACTTCCATATTTACATCGCCACGTACACCAAAAACCACTTGTTTTTTGCCCGACTGATGCACGGGGCCATCGCAAATAACCCAGAGGTCTGATTTGAGTTTATCTTTATGTTTTTCAAGAATTTCAGATAAATGCGTTGAGCCAGCTTCTTCTTCGCCTTCAAAGAAAAATTTGATATTAACACTTGGCTGAATGCCCAATTTTAACAGCACTTCGTAAGCCGTCAGAATCGAAAAAACACCTGCTTTATCATCAGAAGCACTTCGGCCATAAATTCGCCATTCAGGATTTATTTTTTCATCAGCTTTTGGGGCTGGAATTATCTTCCCACCTTTTTCGAGCGAAGCATCTAAAAAGACCGACTTAAAAGGCTCAATTCCCTCAGCCCACTGATTTGGATTGACAGGTTGCCCATCATAATGAGCATAAAAAATAACAGTTTTGGTGGCATTTGGCACGTTTATTTCACCAAAAACTGCGGGTGGAACGCCCTTTGTAGTGGCATCTAAAAGCTGGGTTTTAATCCCGCGAGCTTCCATCATTTTTACGATGTAGGCAGCAGTTTTCTGAATCCCAATGGTATCATAAACCACATTCGGAATTGACAGTAAACCCATAAACTCGCTTAAAAGTGCATTTTCGTTGGCTTTTCGGTAGTTACGGGCCTGCTCAATCAAAGGACTTTGAGCAGAAGCAAGGCCAGTGATAAATAATAAAGGTAATAGGTAGCGTTTCATAGGTCAGATGATTGATTTTTTAACAAACTTACTCCATTCTCACTTTTTCCCAACCTACTTCTTAGTATTTTTTAATTGCTTTTACAGTTGAATTAAAATAGGTTGTCAAATACAGGTAAAATATAGGTAATGACGATGTGTATTGTAATCAAGATACAGTTAATCAATTAGTTTGGGCTTTTTTGAAGGTAAGTTACTTTTATTTAATCAGTTTGGTATTTCGAAGTGAATTTTCAATGCACATCAACACAATTCTACCGTTCATCCTTGTTTGATAAAATTCCACAAAAAGTCCTTGACTCGTATTGTTTTTTTTCATAGGTTAGATTAATGAAAGTTCTTTGAAAGAGCAGAAACAAGATATAAAATCGAAGACGTGAGCGATTGTTGGCTTTAGACCTCAGATTAACATCTTGAATCTCAGTAGTTTATGTAATTATTCACTCTAAATTAGTGTGTTATGAAGATTCATGTGCATGCAGTCCATTTCGACATCGACCCTAAATTGGTCGGATTCATCCAAAACAAATTAAACAAATTAGAGACCTTCTACGACAAATTTATTAGTGGTGAAGTTTTTCTTAAATTAGACAAAGGAGATAGTAATAAAATTCACAAAAAGCACATTGAAATCAAGTTGAGTGTTCCAGGTAGCACTATTTTTGCAGAAGAAAAAGGCACAACGTTTGAAGAAGCAACCGATTTGGCTATGGAGGCCCTAAAATCACAAATCAAAAAATTTAAAGATAAAAGAAACGAGGTAGAGCATAAAAAACGAGAAATTCCAGCAGCAGAAGAAGAAGTTGTAGAAGACGATTTCTGATAAATAGAAAAAAGGGCGTAAATCTGATTGATTTACGCCCTTTTTTGTTTTGGCTAAGTGTAGCAATTTTTTCTTGAAAAGGACTTGTGCGATAAGCCCTACTCAGTGTCTCACTGATAATTTACTTACCCGATAAATTTTTCGTTGCTCGTTGGTCATTATTAAATCTGTGTCATTTACATACGCAATGGCTTCCAATTGATTTCTACCTACTTTTATACATGATTTTGGTTTAGAAAAATCAATTTTACCTTCAGAAATCTCAAAAACATAGATTTTACCGTAAGAAAGCAGTGCAAATTCTTTTCCGTTTGGGCTAACGTCGGCAGAAGTTACTGGGCTTTTTAAGAATATGCTTTGCTCGGGTAAAAGTGCATAATCGCCTGCTTTATCGGGTAAGCTATAAAGCCGAGTTTGGTGCTTTCGTGACCAATCTTTCGAGAATAAATAGAGTTTTCCTCCATACCAAAAAAAAGCTTCACAATCGAAAACCTTATCTCTGGCAGGAAAATGGTCTTGGTCGGCATAATGAAAGGTTATTTTTTCGGTTTTGCCGTTTCTAAATTTATAAATCGTGAGGTCTTTGCGGTTTTGGCCATTATTACCAAAATCACCGATATAAACATTCCCTTTATTATCTTTGGTCAAATCTTCCCAATCAATATTTCGTGAATCATTCACCAAAAGGGTATCAAAAACACGGCCTTGCTCGCCAATCATGTAGAGTTCAGTATTGCCTCCACTATCGTTAATCGTCCAATAATAATTTTCCTGCCATGCTTTGGCCAAACCCGAATTTTCGTTGATACAAGTGGGCATTCTGCCTGTTTTCGTAATCTCGTATTCACTTTTTGCCTTTCGAAAACCACTTCTTTGTATTTCACTGTGGCAGCTACATGTAGCAATTTTGAGAGAAAACAAGAACATATAGAATTTATAAAGAAACATAGCAGAAGGAATGGTTTTCTAAATCAACGAGAAAAATTTGAAATTGGCTAACAAGATAGTTAATTTTGAAAAAACCTATCAATAAAACAGCGAATTATCTCCCAAAAACTTTTTATGAAGATGAAAACATTTCAGCAGCCTTTCCCTACACGACTCGCCTACGTATTGATTTCGTTGGTGATTATCATCTATGGAATGTATATGCTCCAAGACCTACTTATTCCACTTACTTTCGCAGGAATCTTGGCTTTGCTGTTGCTACCTGTTTGTCAGTTTCTTGAGAGATTACGTTTCGCTCGCTGGTTGGCCATTTCGATTGTTATTTTGCTAACACTGGGTATTTTGGCTTCACTTTTCTATTTAGTTTATATTCAAATAATGGATTTTGAAGAAATCTTGCCTCAATTAAGCGATAAAGCCGAAAAGTTTTACGCCGATATTCAAATTTATATTCGCCGCAATTTCCATATTAGTCGTACTCAACAAAAAGTTGAGGGAAAAAAATATTTGACCGAATTGTTGAAAAATAATAGCGATATTCTGGGCAATACACTCTCAACGACTACTGGGCTTTTGGGTAATCTGACGCTGATTCCACTTTATATTTTTCTGATATTACTTTACCGTGACTTCATTAAAGTGTTTTTCTACAAAGCATTTAAATCGGTGAGTAGCCATCGAGTAAATGTAGTGTTGAAAAAAATCAAAAATGTAGTCATTGATTACATGGTAGGCTTGATAATGGTTATTGGAATTATTGGAATCCTTAATACTGTTGGTCTATATATTTTAGGCATCGACCATGCTATTTTCTTTGGCTTTCTGGCTTCTTTTTTAGTGCTTTTACCCTACATTGGCATTGCTATTGGCTCACTTTTACCGATACTTTTTGCGTTAATTACAAAGGATAGTCCGCTTTATGCGGTTGGTGTGGCTTCTTTGTTTGCTATTATCCAATTTCTTGAAGGAAATTTTATTACACCATATATAGTTGGCTCAAAAGTAAGCATCAACTCAATGGCAGCTATTATTTCGCTGATTCTTTTTAGTTCACTTTGGGGAATGGGAGGTTTAGTTTTGGCTTTACCTCTGACAGCCATTATCAAAGTGATTTTTGATTCGGTTGAAGGCCTAAAACCTTTCGGTTTCCTACTTGGCGATGCTGACCATGTAGATGTTACTAAGTAGATTGGTTATTGGCAAACTGGTTGCTCGAAAACTTGTTTTAATAAATAATAACCAGTAACTAATAACGAGTACACCAATAACCAATTACCCCATTCCGATTTCGGTTAAAATTCTGGTAAATTCATCGCTCATGGGGGCCATAATATGCACGTTTTGCCCTGTAATTGGGTGAACGAAACTCAGCTCACTGGCGTGAAGCAGCATGGTATTTAAGCCGAAACGCTGCTCAAACATCTTGTTGTGTTTGCATTCGCCATAGGTTTTATCGCCAATCAAATAATGGCGTAATTGAGCAAAATGCCTTCTAATTTGGTGCATTCGGCCAGTTTCGGGCGTAATTTCGGCTAATGAATAGCGAGACGTGGGGTAGCGACTTACTTCTATTTCCAATTCCACTTGTTTCAAGCATCTAAAGTGCGTTACGGCATCTTGGAGCGTACCATTTTCTTTGGCTAATGGTCGGTCGGTCATGCCTGTTTCGGGCAGATAACCTCGCACCAAAGCCAAGTATTTCTTCTGAGTCGTGTGGTTTTCAAATTGCATTTTCATGGCTTTATCAACTTCGGCCGAAAGAGCAAAAAGCAGCACTCCCGAAGTTTTTCGGTCGATTCGATGGCACGGACTCACCCAGCAATTAAGTTGGTCACGGAGTAATTGTAAGGCAAAAACACTTTCTTCGGCAGCTATTGATGAGCGATGTACCAATAAATTATGTGGCTTGTTGATGGCTACCAGATATTCGTCTTGATAAAGAATAGGAAGTACGGTGTCTTGCATTGAATTGTCATTGAAATTTCGACAAAGGTACGGAAGAAATAATTAACCTCTATGCTTAACGTCGGCATGGCTCGAAACCATGCCGACGTTTTTGTGGAAGAGAATTACCGCATTTCTTGCCATTTGCTAAGTAGATTTTATTTTTTAGTACTAATCTTTGTTCATCGAATCAAAACACCTCGTTTTATGCACGCACTTCATGCCGTTCCTGCTTATGTGACCATTAGTTTTGTGGCTACAACTTTGCTTGCTATTTGGCTATTTTTCAGAGCGACGAATCATGCAAAATCAACGCTTATAGTCTTATTTTCGTGGAGTATTTTACAGAGCCTAATTGCTCTAAGTGGCTTGTACTTAGATACTTCAGCCATTCCACCACGCATTTTACTATCACTTTTACCCGTTTTTATTCTGATAGCCTTACTTTTTAACACCAAAAAAGGCAAAGAATTTATTAATAGTCTGAGCCTCGAAAAACTTACCTTACTGCATATCATTAGAGTACCCGTCGAGATTGTGCTTTATTGGTTATTCTTGTCTAAGGCTATTCCAGAATTAATGACCTTCACAGGGCGAAATTTTGATATTCTGGCAGGAATCACTGCTCCAATTACCTATTACTTTGTTTTTGTGAAGAAAACTATGAACCACAAAATACTTTTGGCTTGGAATATTATTTGTCTTTTATTACTCATCAATATTATCGTCCATGCTATTTTGGCTTCGCCAGTGCCGTTTCAGCAATTTGCTTTTGAGCAACCTAACATTGCTATACTCTATTTTCCGTACAATTTATTGCCGAGTGTGGTGGTTCCTTTGGTGTTGTTTTCGCATTTGGTGGCGATAAGAAGGTTATTGAAGTAGAATTTCGATAGTTTTATACATTCTTTTTGCACTTCTATTTAAAATTTATCGTCTTCATTTCTAATTCATCAATATCGTTATATCTTGCAACACAAACTCTTAAAATTGTGCGTGTATGCCACTAAAACCTACCCTAAAA
>JACCDW010332152.1_pt1 | contig 31689 bp, 31 predicted proteins | sample 7449781 | NCBI WGS metagenome assembly JACCDW01 (sample SAMN15323449, study PRJNA562643) | freshwater metagenome | isolation source: river surface water | place: USA:Blue River Watershed | collected 2017-08-18
GAATCACCCATGACCATCACCTGGTTGCGCCGCGAGGACCACACCAGCACCGATGACGCCATCCTGGGCTCGGTGGGCATTGCCCGCACTGGCGTGGACGTGCGGGTGGTGGACGCAACGGGGCATGCCGTCCCCCCGGGTGACATCGGCGAAATCATTGTGCGCGGCGATGTGGTGATGTCAGGCTATTGGCGCAACCCCACGGGCACGGCGGAAGCATTCCGGGAGGGATGGCTCTACACCGGCGACATGGGCTCGCAGGACAAACGCGGGTACATCACCTTGCGAGACCGCAGCAAGGATGTTGTGATCAGCGGCGGCTCCAACATTTATCCGCGCGAGGTGGAGGAGGCCTTGCTCACGCACCCCGATGTCTCCGAGGTGAGCGTGGTGGGCCAACGGGACGCAGAATGGGGCGAGATCGTGATTGCCTTTGTGGTGCCACGGCCTGGTGTCACGCTGCACACCGAAGCCCTGGATGCGCACTGCCTGGACCGTATCGCCCGATTCAAGCGCCCCAAGCGCTATGTGGTGCTGCAGGCCCTGCCGAAGAACAGCTACGGCAAGGTGCTCAAGCGCAGCCTGCGCGAGATGCTGGATGACGGGTCAATGACGGGCCATTGACCTGCCATTGCCCTCACAAGCACCGTTTATTGACCGGCCTTGATGTTGTTCTCGCGAACCACCTTGCCCCAGCGCTCGACTTCACTGCGCACAAATTTGCCAAAGTCATCAGGGCTGGACGCGGTCACCTGAACGCCCATTTCTTTGAGACGCTCCTGCACGGCAGGCAACTTCAACACCTTGGCCATCTCGGCATTCATGCGTGCCACGATCTCAGGCGGCGTGCCAGCCGGGCCGAGCATGCCCCACCAGGCCTGAGATTCAAAATTGGGCAGCCCCTGCTCGGCCAGCGTGGGCACATCCGGCAATTGCGGCATGCGCTTGGGCGAGGTCACCGCCAAGGCACGCAAGCGACCTGACGACAGGTGCGGTGCCCACAGCGCATACGTGGCGAGGGTCACCGGCACATGGCCCGCAACGCCGTCGGTGGCCAAGGGACCACCCCCCTTGTAGGGGATGTGGGTCCAGTCGGCCTTGAGCTGATTGCCCACAGAGGTCATGGCCAGATGCGCCAGACTGCCCGAGCCAATCGTGCCGTAACTGACAGCGCCCGGCTTGCTGCGCGCAGCTTGCAACAATTCCGCGAAGGTTTTGTAGGGCGTGCTGGCATGGGCCGTCACCACCATCGCGCTGGTGCCGATCAGCATGACCGGTGCGAGATCTTTCAGGGTGTCGAACGGCATGTTGGGTATCAAACTGGGGTTGACGCCGTGGGTATCAAAGACCATCACCCAGGTGTAGCCGTCTGGCGCAGCTTTGGCCGCAGCCGCTGTGCCAATGGAGCCTGAGGCGCCGGCCCGGTTGTCAATCACCACCGGTTGCCCCAAGGCCTGCTGCATGTGGGGCTGGAGCAAACGAGAAATCTGGTCCACCGTGCCCCCGGTGGGGAAAGGAACAATCCACTTGACCGGCTGGCTGGGCCAGGCGGCAGATTGAGCCAGAACGCCCGTGGTCAGGAATAATCCCAGAACCGAACCCACTGCAGCCGATGTGAATAAGCGACGCAACATACCGTGACTCCTGAAATAGTTATCGACAAGAGTATCGTACGAATCTTGAAGACCCTCTGGTGTTGGGTGATTTCCTGCTCAATCACACGCCGTCACCCTCTCTTGAACCCCACTCCCAAGCGGACATGACCCCCATGGACGACAGCCACTTACCTGAATTCAGCGCCGACGATCTGCAGCATTGCGCTCAGAGCAAGCCCTCGGCCTGCAACTGCTCCCTCAAGGCCTGCCTGGGCTGGGAGAGTGTCAGCCAAGACCGATGGCCCGCCCAGCAGTTGCAGGCGGTGGGCACCTTGCGTCGACCGGTACCGGTTGGACAGACAGAGCCCACCTTTGAGGAATTTCATCCCCATGGGACGCGCTACGAGTCGCCCCAGGCGCCGATTGCCCTGGCCTACTTTCCGTTTAACCGCTGTGATGTCCATGCCTGCACTCGGTGTGGGTGCGCCGTGCTGCGCTACACCGAGTACGGGGGCTATTACATCGACCCCCGTGCACGGTTGGTGGACGCATCCCTGGTGGTGCCAGACCAGGACGACGTTGCTGGGTGAACCCAAAGGCTGTCTTGCCTCGTCATCACCCCTCCACCGGCCGTGCAGGCGTCTCCAGCAGCAACTGATAAAACGCCAGGTCTAGCCAGCGGCCCGACTTGAACCCCACCTGCGGCAGGGTCCCCACATGCTGAAACCCCAGGCGAGCGTGTAGCGCGATGCTGGCGGCGTTGGTGGTATCAATGCCACCCACCAGGGCATGCAGGTCGTGTTGTCGGGCCGTCTCGATCAGCGCACGCATCACCTCGAGCCCCAACCCACGGCCGCGGTGCTCGCGGTGCACATAAACCGAGTGTTCCACGGTGTATTTGTAGGCGGGCCAGGCGCGAAAGCTCCCATAGCTGCCGAAGGCCAGCAATTGGCCTTGCGCGTCTTCCAATCCAATGACCGGAAAATTGCCAGCTTGCTTGGTGGCAAACCAGGCCGTCATGCTCGCCATCGGGCGCGGTTGGTAGTCGTACAGCGCGGTGGAATTCACAATGGCTTCATTGAAAATATCCAGAATGGCTTGCGCATGTCGCTCATAGGTGCAGTGCACGCGGTGGATTGAATTCATGCGGGACTCCGTGAACCAGATGCCTGGTTAACAACCCGGGACTCTGTTGCATGGAAATCATAGAGGCCATGCCACGCTGCCACAACCCACCACCCGGCGCGTCATCACGGCGCACCGCGCATAATCCGTCCTGTCACCCTCACCCTCACATGCCGGCCGCCTCATTCGTCAAGGTGCTGAGCCTCATCCCCCCGATGACGCAGCTCAACACCCCGTACCCCTCAACCGCCTACCTGACGGGATTTCTCCGCTCACGGAAGCTGGAGGCCGTTCAAGAGGACCTGGCGCTGGCGCTGGTGCTGCGCCTCATGAGCCGCAAGGGGTTGTCACAATTGCACGAAGCAGCGCTTTCACAACCCGAATCCTTGCGCAGTGCTGCGGTGAATTTTTTTCTGGACCATTTTTCCCGTTACGAACAGACCATCGATGCTGTGATCGGTTTTTTACAGGGGCGCGACAGCACACTCGCACACCGGGTTGCCGGCCGTGGTTTTCTGCCTGAGGGTCCGCGATTCGCTTCCCTGGACGCCTTTGACGACGAGGAGACCGGCGATCCGCTGGGATGGGCCTTCGGCGCGCTGGGGCAACACGACCGCGCTCGACATCTGGCCACCCTCTACCTGAACGATCTGGCCGACGTGCTGCGCGATGCCGTGGACCCACGGTTTGAGTTTGTGCGCTATGCCGAAAGCCTCGCCGCCGCTCAGCCGAGCTTTGATCCCTTGGCCGAGGCACTGGCCTCGCCACCCAACCTGATTGATCAGCACCTGGCCGAGTTGACCTTGGCTGCCATGACCCAGCACCACCCTCAACTGGTGTTGCTGTCAGTCCCCTTCCCCGGCTCGGTTTACGGGGCCCTGCGTATCGCACAAACCATCAAGCATCACCATCCCGAGGTCCGTGTTGCGCTCGGTGGGGGGTTTGTCAACACCGAGTTGCGAGAACTCGCCGAGCCCCGTTTGTTTGATTTCGTTGACTTCATCACCTTGGACGGCGGAGAGCGACCCGTGCTGTCCCTGATCGAGCATCTGCAGGGCTCTCGCAGCCGCGAGCGGCTGGTCCGCACCTTTGTCCGCGAGCACGATCGCGTGCGGTATGTGAATTGGCCCGAGCCCGACATTCCCTTTGACGACGTGGGCACCCCCACCTGGGACGGACTGCCCATCCATGCGTACTTGAGTTTGCTGGACATGCTCAATCCCATGCATCGCCTGTGGAGTGATGGGCGCTGGAACAAGCTGACCGTCGCGCACGGTTGCTACTGGAAACAATGCAGCTTCTGCGATGTGAGCCTGGACTACATCAGCCGCTATGAGACCACCAGCGCCAGCAACCTGGTAGACCGCATTGAACGCATCGTGGCGGAAACGGGCCAAACCGGGTTTCATTTCGTCGATGAAGCCGCGCCGCCCAAGATGCTCAAGGCCCTGGCGGAAGAACTGTTGCGCCGCCATGTGCAGATCAGTTGGTGGGGCAATATCCGGTTTGAAAAAACCTTCACGCCCGCGCTCAGCGAGTTGTTGGCCCAAAGCGGTTGTATCGCCTTGTCGGGCGGGCTTGAAGTGGCCTCCGACCGCTTGCTGGACCTGATGCAAAAGGGGGTGACCGTTGACCAGGTGGCCCGTGTCACCAAAGGCATGACCGAGGCCGGCATTCTGGTGCATGCCTACCTGATGTACGGATTTCCCACCCAAACGCTGCAAGACACGGTGGACGCGCTGGAGTACGTGCGTCAGCTGTTTGAGAATGGCTGCATCCACAGTGGGTTTTTCCACCGCTTTGTGTGCACGGTGCATTCACCGGTGGGACAAGACCCCGCGGCCTACGGAGTGGAGCTCATCCCCCTCCCCCCGGGACACTTTGCCCGTAACGACATCGGGTTTACCGACCCCACCCCCATGCCCCCCGGCGTCGACCACGATGTACTGGGGCAGGGATTGAAGAAGGCCATCTACAACTTCATGCACGGCGTTGGGCTGGACCAGGACGTGCGCGACTGGTTTGAACTGCCCCGGGGCGTGTGCCCCAAACCCGGCGTGAAACGTGACAGGATTGTGCGGGCCTTGCGGGCCTGAAGCCGGTCAGCCCGAACAGTGGACAATCGCGTATGTCCAAACCCGATTCCTCCCCCGCCCAGGCCGCAGCAACCCCGCCCGTGCCAGCAGAGACCGCCTTTGCCAGACTGCCCTTGTCTGCCTCGATGCAGTCCAACTTGCAACAACTGGGCTATCTCGCAATGACGCCCATTCAGGCGGCAAGTCTGCCCCTGGCCTTGGCGGGTCACGACCTGATTGCGCAAGCCAAAACCGGCAGTGGCAAGACGGCCGCCTTCACCCTGCCGCTGTTGCACAACCTCGATCCGCGCCGCTTTGCGGTGCAAGCCCTGGTGCTGTGCCCCACCCGGGAGCTGGCCGACCAGGTCACCCAGGAGATCCGTCGGCTCGCACGCGCCGAGGACAACATCAAGACGCTGACGCTGTGTGGCGGAGTCCCCCTTCGCAACCAGCTCACCAGCCTGGCGCATGGCGCGCATATTGTGGTGGGAACGCCGGGACGCATTCTGGACCACCTGTCCCGACAATCCCTCGCGCTCGATGCTCTGCGCACCCTGGTGCTGGACGAAGCCGATCGCATGCTCGACATGGGGTTTGCCGAGGACATTGCCCAGGTGGCGCAGGCCTGCCCAGCCACGCGCCAGACCTTGCTGTTTTCCGCCACCTACCCCGATGGGGTCTCCAAACTGGCAGCTCGATTTCTGCGCCATCCGAAAGAGGTCAAGCTCACCGAACGGCACGCCGCTTCCAAGATCCGCCAGCGTTTTTATGAAGTGAAGGAGACCGAGCGGCTGCATGCAGTCGGTCTGCTGCTCAACCATTTCCGTCCGGTCAGCACCCTCGCCTTTTGCAACACCAAGCACCGCTGCCGCGAATTGGTGGCGGTGTTGCAGGCGCAGGGGTTTGCGGCACTGGAACTGCACGGCGACCTGGATCAGCGCGAACGCGATCAGGTGCTGGTGCAGTTTGCCAACCGCAGCTGCAGTGTGCTGGTGGCCACGGACGTGGCCGCGCGCGGGCTGGACATTGCGCAGCTGGAGGCGGTGATCAATGTCGACATCACCCCAGACCCGGAGGTGCACACCCACCGCGTGGGGCGTACCGGCCGGGCGGAGGGCGACGGTTGGGCCTTCAGTCTGGCGAGCATGGACGAGATGGGCGCTGTGGGGCGTATCGACGCCATGCAAGGCACAGAGAGCGCATGGCACGCCTTGAGCGAGCTCAGCCCTGCGGACAGCACAGGCCCCTTGCAGCCGCCCATGATCACGCTGCAAATCGTGGGGGGTCGTAAAGAAAAAATTCGCCCGGGCGATGTGCTGGGCGCGTTGACCAAGGATCTGGGCTTTGCCGGCACCCAGATTGGCAAAATCAATGTCAACGAATTCTCGACCTATGTGGCCGTGGAGCGCAGCGTGGCCGACGCGGTACTTCGAGGTCTAAACACGGGCAAGGTCAAGGGCAAATCGGTCAAAGTTAGGCGGATCTGACGCCGCTCAATCGCGATAGCCCGGATTGACCCGATCCAGCTTTCGCAACAAGCCGGGCCAGACCAGCCGATTGGCCAATTCCGTCATGTTGGTGGCCTTCATCAAGTCTGCATTTTTGGCGATGACCTCTGGCGCGGTGGGATAGTCCTGCCCCAGGGGGGCGATGGCGCGTGTTCTCACCTGCATGCTGCAAGCCCGTTCCAGAAAATACATGCGCAAAAAGGCCTCGGCACAACTGCGACCCACCGTCAGGGTGCCATGGTTACGCAGCAACAACGTGTTGTGATGTCCCAAGTCGTGCTGCAAGCGGGGCCGCTCGGCGTGGTCAAGGGCTACACCTTCGTAGTCGTGGTACACCAGGTCATTGACCACCAGTTGTGATGTTTGGTTCAGCGCCACCAACCCCTCTTGGGATGAGGCCACTGCGATGCCGTCCAGCGTGTGGAGGTGCATGACGCAGTGTGCATCCTCGCGTACCTCATGGATCGCCGAGTGAATCGTGAAGCCCGCTGGATTCACCGGGTACATCGATGTACCAATGACTTGACCCGACAGATCCACTTTCACCAAGCTGGAGGCCGTGATTTCCTCAAACAGCATGCCGTACGGGTTGATGAGAAAGTGGTGCTCCGGCCCGGGCACCCGCGCCGAAATGTGCGTGAAGACCAGGTCATCCCACCCATACATCGCCACCAACCGGTAACAGGCGGCCAAATCGATGCGGACCTGCTGCTCCGTGATCAAGGCAGATGTTTCAGGGTTGGACGTGGCGTTCATGGAGGACTCCTTGAGAGTAGACGCTCGCCAGCGTGAATGCGCTGGTGACACGCAAAATGCTATGGGCACCAGCATAATCGCTTTTGCGCACCACGCCAATTCCCGCCCACCCATGAAGGTCAGTGCTACATGTCAGGTCCGCACGATAACTTGAACGCTCCCCCCTCCGCGCTTCGCATGCGCGTGATCATGGCATTGGTCACTGGGGCCATGTTCATGGAAATCCTGGACGGCACCATCATCACCACGGCGCTGCCTGCCATGGCGGAGTCTTTTGGCACCTCGGCCATTGCGCTCAACCTGGGCATCAGTGCCTACCTGTTGTCTTTGGGCGTGTTCATTCCGGCCAGTGGATGGGTGGCAGACCGCTTTGGCGCGAGAACCGTGTTTGCCGCGGCCATTGGTATCTTCACCCTGGCCTCCCTGCTATGCGGCATGACCAGCGACTTCAACACCTTCATTGCCTTGCGCATCTTTCAAGGCATGGCGGGCGCGATGATGGTGCCGGTGGGCCGGCTGGTCGTGCTGCGCTTCACGCCCAAGGAAGATCTGGTCAGTGCCATTTCGGCACTGGTGTGGCCGGCCCTGATCGCCCCGATACTGGGCCCGCCCCTGGGCGGCTTCATCACCACCCAGTGGGGCTGGCGCTGGATTTTTTACATCAACCTGCCGCTGGGCGTGCTGGCATTCATCGCCACCGTGTGGCTCATTCCGAACATCAAGAGCGACACACCGCGCCGCTTTGATTGGACCGGTTTTGTGCTGTGCGGCTCCAGCAGTTTCGCCTTGCTCTACAGCCTGGAAGCCTTGACCCTCGCCATCGATACCCACGGGGTGGTGATGTTGTTGACAGGGGTCGTCCTGCTCCTGCTGGCCATTCGCCATCTGAGGCAAAGCCCCCACCCCCTGATTGATTTGGCGCCGGCCCGCATTGCCACCATGCGGGTGGCTTTGCGAGGGGGGTCTTTTTATCGAACAGCCATCAGCAGTGCGCCTTTTTTACTGCCCTTGTTCTTTCAACTGGGCCTGGGGTATGACGCCTTCCATTCCGGCTTGCTGGTGTTGGCGCTCTTCGCGGGCAATCTGGGCATGAAATCCATGGCCACAGCGGCTCTCAACCGGTTTGGGCATCGCTCGGTACTGATCTGGAACGGGTGGCTGTGCGCATTCTCGATCGCCGTGTGCGCGGCCATCACACCCGAGTGGCCCATCGTGCTGACGGTGGTTGTGCTGACCATTGGCGGCATGACCCGCTCGATGCAATTCACCACCCTCAACACCCTGGCCTACTCCGATATTCCCAAATCGCACATGTCGGACGCCAACAGCTTGTTCAACAGCGCCACACAACTCTCCAACGCCATGGCCATCACGCTGAGCGCGCTGTGTGTTCGAGCGGGTCAAAGCCTGGCCGAGTGGGCTGGCCTGCCTGGAGGATCGGAGTACCGGTTTGCCTTTGTGATGATGGCCATGTTTGCGGTGATTGGCCTGCTGGATGCTCGGCGCTTGCGGCACGATGCCGCGTCACATCTGCTCAAAAAAGACCCGCGTTGACACCAGGCTCATGTCGAACCCGTGTGCATCGTGCCTTCAGCGCTCATAGCCATAGGCGCGCATCACGTCCTGCGCCTTGTCGGCTTTCAGGTACGTCAGGAGAGCCTGCGCAGCTTTGTTATGACGTCCCAACGCCAATAACACAGCATCCTGTCGAATCGGTGAGTACCAAAGGGGCGGCACGATCCAGATAGACCCCTGAGACAATTTGCCCTCCAGCATCACCTGCGACAGCGCCACAAAACCCAACTGCGCATTCTCGGTCGCAACGAAGTGGTAAGTCTGCGCGATGTTCTCGCCTTGCACCAACCGAGAAGACAGGTGTTGAGTCAGGCCCATTCGGTTCATCACCTCCACCGCGGCTGCACCATACGGCGCCAGCTTGGGGTTGGCTACTGCCAAGCGCTGGACATTTCCCCTGCGAAGCACTTCGCCCTTGTCGTCCACAAAACCGGGGCGCTTGCTCCAAAGCACCAACTTTCCCACGGCATAGGTGAAGCGGCTGCCGGCAACCGCCAAGCCCTCCTGCTCCAACTTGGCCGGGGTTGCATCATCCGCGGCCAGCAAGACATCAAAGGGTGCACCATGTCTGATCTGCGCGTAAAAATTGCCAGTCGAGCCGAACGCGAGCACGGCCTTGTGTCCGGTCTCTTGCTCAAACGATTGGACAATTTTCTGCATGGGCGCGGCGAAATTGGCAGCCACGGCCACACGGACCTCAGCCGCTCGCGCACTGACCATTCCTGCCAGCAGCAGCATCGCAAAAACCCAGGCGCGGCTCATGTCGGATCGTCGGCAGGCGTGTGGTGAGCGGGATGGGACAGGGCTTGGCGTTGGGCGGGGTCGTAGCCTAACTGTCCCAGTATCTCGGCCGTGTGCTCGCCGAGTTTGGGCGGAGACATGCGCACCCCGGGGCGCCGACCATCCAGCGTGAGGGGCATCAGCACCGTGCGCGATGGCCTGCCATCGGGCAGCTCAATATCGGCCAGGCCACCGGTGGCATTGAGGTGCGGGTCATCGAACAACTCTTGCGGACGGGTGATGGGCGCATACGGCAGCGCGTGTTTTTCAAACACCGCAGCGATCTCCGCTGCGCAGAACAAGGCCATGCGCTCACGCAGCATGGGCATCATCCAGTCACGGGCCCGAACTCGATCGTTGTTGCTCTGCAAACGGGGATCTGCCTTGAGATCGGCAAATCCGAAGGCGTCACAAAAAATATCCCATGCCGTGTTGGTGACCACCGCCAGGAAGATCTGTTCGCCCTCCCTCACCTTGAACACGTCATAGACGCCCCAGGCAGAGATGCGCTCTGGCATGGGCGCTGCAGGCTTGCCCGTGACGGCAAATTGCATCATGTGCTGCGCCACCAGAAATACGTTGTTTTCAAACAGCGCGCTTTGCACCTCTTGCCCCACACCGGTTTTTTCACGTTGTGCCAGCGCTGCCATGACACCGATGGCACCGAACATCCCGCCCATGATGTCGTTCACGCTGGAGCCGGCGCGCAAGGGGTCCCCCGATCGACCTGTCATGTATGCCAGCCCGCCCATCATTTGCACCACCTCATCGAGCGCAGTGCGGTGTTCATACGGACCAGGTAAAAATCCTTTGTGCGTGACATACACCAGCCGGGGGTTACGGTCTTTCAGGCTGGCGTAGTCCAGTCCCAGTTTTTTCATGGTGCCCGGCTTGAAGTTTTCACTGACCACATCGGCAGTGGCAATCAACCGCAACACGGCCTCCCGACCTTCGGGGGTTTGCAAGTCCAGGGCGATGCTTTTTTTGTTGCGGTTGAACAAGGGAAAAAATCCCGCACCCGAACCCAGCAAGTCACGGGTGGCGTCTCCATGGCGTCCATGCCCGATGGGTTCCACCTTGATGACCTCGGCCCCCAAATCGGCCAACACCATGCCACACGTGGGCCCCATCACCATGTGGGTGAATTCAACCACTCGCAGGCCTTCATAAGGCAACGGTGTTGTGGAATCTGCACAAGGGGTCATGAAATTTTTTCGGGGTGCGATACGAACCAACGCCGGCCAACGTCAGTCAAACCATCATGAACGGCTGCCCGCCCAGTTACTCTTTGAAATACACGATTTGATGCGTGGTGGCCAGCAACACACGGTCAGGGCTCCACACCTGGGCGGTCTGGTCGTGGTACCCCATTCCGAAGTGGGAGGCCTGAGCCGAGCCAAGCAGGTGCGCCGTGCCACAGTCAGCCAGCTTCGCCGAGTCGGCATGAAAATAGGTGGTCAGCGATACCGTGCCAGCCGGCACCCGCACAGGCCGTCGAACCATGATGCGGGGCACAAACACATCACAAATAGAAGCCAGTGACACGAAATCCAGCGGTCGTGGCGGCTCATCGCGAACCCACAAGGTGGTGATGGAATCCTGTTCGGCCACGGGCCGGGAGGTATCCAGGGGCAGGCCTTGGGCGATGCGCACATCGTAGTTGGCAAACCAGACAGGTGCCTCGGGGCTTGCCACCCGTTGCAAGGCTGAGACCGGCACGGCAGCTGGAAACTGGACCTCGGTGCTGGTCCAGGTGTCACGACGAACGGCCAGGACTGCGCTGGCGGTCGTCACAACCGTGCCGCCCTGCCGCATCGTCACGTTCCAATGCTGCGTAGAGCGATTGGTTCTGACGGCCAGCGCCTCAACAACAAACGGCTCATCGGCAATAGGCTGCGCGTAGTTGACCGTCAAGGCAATGGGCTCACCCTGTCGATCGGGGTGGACCATGACCGCTTTAAGCATCGTGGCCGCGGTGATACCGCCAAACGGTCCAACGCGGTGTGCGTATCGGGCATCCGTCTGGCCTTGGTAGGTGTCACGCGCCGTCGGCGTGAGTGCGGTGGCCGCGTCCAGGGCGTGTAGCTGTGCGTCCGGCATGCGTCAGAGGGCTAACACGTACAAGCGCAGCACTGCAGCCAACCCCAGCGACCAGAAGATGGATCGCAGCGTGGCACGGTCGGTGACGTAGCAATAGATGTAGGCCACCCGCATGATGATGAAAAACCAGCCACATTCCGTGACGTCTTCCACCTCGACCTCACTCAACAGGGCCAGCACCACGCCTGCGGCAAAAAACGGAAAGGCTTCAAAGCTGTTTTGCTGTGCTGCATCGGCCCTGGCGCGGTACCCGTCTTGATGGGCCAGCCACTCACGGGGTTGTTGGTTGTCGTAGCTTTTATCGCCCCACTTGGCAATACCGGCGCACACAATGGGCAGCAGGCCTGCTATCAGTACGGTGAGGATGGCATCATTCAAGGGCATGGCATTGTTCTGAGAGGGAAAAAGCCATTCTAGAGTTTTCCGAGCATGCCCGGCCCGACTGCGTGCGATACCCATCAAAGCCACCCCGCCGCCATGGCTAGCATCTGTGTGAAGTTTCACCCGAGATGGACACGACAGATTCAGCCATGATCAAACGCGCGCAACACACACGTCAACGGGGGGTGGTCAGTATCCTGGCCGCCTTGTTATTGCCCCTGCTGTTGGGCTTTGGAGCCTTTGCTATCGACCTTCCCAACATGTGGTCCATTCGGTCTCAAATGCAGACCGCGGTCGATGCCGCTGCGATGGCCGGTGCACGCTACCTGGGCGAAGGCGGCACGCCCAATTGGTCGACCGCCATCACCCAAGCGCAGTCCATGCTCAACAGCAACCCCGTCGCCGGTGTGCGCCTGACACAAGCCACCATTCAAGTGGGCTATTGGGACACGACCAACGCCCATGCGGGCTTGCAGTTACTCCCGATGACCCCTGCCAAAACCGATATCCCGGCCATCCAGGTCTCCTTGTCTCAATCCACAGGACAGAACAACGGTGAGGTGAAAACGATCTTTGCGAATTTCCTGGGCATTGCCAGCTTGCCAGTGTCGGTGAGGGCTGTGAGCGCGCGAGCGGGTGCAGCAACCATGGGCGCCAACGTGCTGTTCCCGCTGGCCATTCCCAAGTGTATGTATGACACCTACTGGAATTCCAGCTCGTCGCCCCCTGGCCCCAAGATCGATCCCAGCACCAAACGTGTTTATGTCTTTCAGATGGGCAGCAACACCTACGCCGGATGCAATGTCAACGGGACAAAGTTTCCAGCAGGCGCCTGGGCTGCTGCCACCAGTGGAGACACCAGTTCGAGCAATTTGCTGAGCTTGGTGACGACTCGCATCGGTCCATCCCTGAGCATTGGCGACCCGATATTTGTCAATTCAGGCAACTATGGCCAAACCTTGTACACCGCGGTCAACAATTGCAGCGCTGCGGCCAGCCCATCGCTGCAAACCTGCCGTTATGTGAACGTTGCCTTGTTTGACGACACCACCACAACGGGTTACAACAAAATCACGGGTTTCGCGTGCATTGAAATCCTCAGTGCCAGCGGAGGGTCCAGCAAGTATGTGGTGGCGAGCATGAGCACCCAGTGCGCAACCGCCCCCTCTTCAGGCATCGGCCCCAGTTATGGCGTGACCACGCCGCCCAAATTACTCCTGTGAGGGCATGCACTTGTGCGCCCAGCAGGCCCAACAATTCACCATAAAAATGGACGGCACGTTCCAGGTCATTGGTGCCGACACAGGTATAACCAACCATGGGAAACTCTTTTTGTTGGATGCTATCGCATCGACCCATTCTTGATGACGGTCTAGCCACGCGAGGGGATGTGCATGATCCCAGGCGACATGTTGCGCCATTGCGCAAAAAAACCATCTTCCGTCTGAGGTGCAGGTGGCGCGAGGTCGTGCAACAAGACCTGCAAGCCCGCCTCTGCGCTGTCAATCAGCGGCACAGGACAGTGAGGGCGTAAATCCTGCGCATAGCCAGCCAGTCCTGCGCCGCCCAGGATAACGCTCTTCACGCCCGATGCCGCCGCTTGCTTGCAGGCGTCGCCCAGGCATTGCATGGCCATCGCAGGGTCGGCTTGCAACTCGGCACCACTGGGTACCACCGTTTCGATGTGGCGCAACAAGTGGCCATAGCCCAAGGCATTCGCCAACCGTTGAAGCATGGGCTTCCAGCGTTCCCCACCGGTCACGATGGCAAAGGGTCCGCGCTGCGCCGCGAGAATGAAAGAGGCCTCGGCCAGTCCGGTGACACGACACCCGCTGGCCTCGCGCAACGCAAACAAGCCCGGATCGCCAAAACAGCCGATCAGCACGCCGTCGATGGAGCCGGGATAGGCCTGCCGGTACTCAGCCCAGGACTGCAGGCAGGCATGGGCCGCCACGGCATGGCTCGACTCGCAAGCAATGTAGTGCGAACCAAAGTTGGCTGTGACGACCTCCAGGCGAACACCCTGCGGCACCTGCGGGCGCAAGGTGTCCCGCAACCGCTGTGTGGTGGCCGCGTTGGTGTTGGGGTTAATCAGGAGAAAGTTCCGAGTGCTGGTGGGTGTCATGGTGGAGCAAAACGTTTTGTGCATTGTGCATGCCTTCGGGACACCACGTCTTCAAGCTGGCGTGCGCAGATCAGCGCCGCCCCTGCCGCGACACATTCTGGTGCACTGCTTGGGCAACTCGAGCCCGCCGAATGAAGTGCGCGCCAAAGTGGTGTATTGCGCACCAGGATGGGGATCGCATCAAGGGGATCAATATTTTCGCCAGGTCATCCCATGCACAGGAATGCGCCGCGCTTGATGGGAATGAGCGCAGGCCGCGTGCTCGCAAAGGCGGGTGGCATGACCGTTGCAAGCAGATGTTCGGTCTAACAACCCCGGCGTCTGAGCGGAACGGTTTTGAAACCCTTCCACTCCATGTCGAACGTACCTTGTGTGTCAGTCACTTTTTCTGGAGTCGCAATGAAACGCTTGATCCCTTCGTCTCAATGGGCCAACAAAGGCCTGCAACTGGTGTTGGCGGTGGCTGCCGCAGGCGCAGCCACGATGCAACCCAGCTATGCGCAGGAAAAGGTGCTTCGCATCGCCATGACCGCGGCTGACATCCCGCGCACCCTGGGCCAACCCGACCAGGGCTTTGAGGGCAACCGTTTCACCGGCATCCCCATGTACGACGCCCTGACCCACTGGGATTTGTCTAGCGCTGACAAAGCCAGTGTCCTGATCCCAGGCCTGGCCACCAGCTGGTCAGTCAACGCCTCGGACAAAACCAAGTGGACATTCAAATTGCGCTCGGGCGTCAAGTTTCACGACGGCTCTGCGTTCAATGCCGATGCCGTGGTCTGGAACGTCCAAAAAGTACTGGACAAGGACGCTGTGCATTTCGACGCCAGCCAGGTCGGCGTCACCGCCTCGCGCATGCCCACCTTGCGTAGCGCCCGCAAAATCGATGACCTGACGGTCGAACTCACCACCAGCGAGCCAGATTCCTTCTTGCCACTGAACCTGACCAACCTGTTCATGGCCAGCCCGAGCCACTGGCAAAAGAAATTTGACGCCGCGCAAGGCGCCACGCCCGCCGACAAAGCCAAGCTCGCCTGGACGGCTTTTGCCAGCGACGCTTCCGGATCGGGCCCCTTCAAGATGGCTCGCTTCGTACCCCGTGAGCGCCTCGAGCTCGTCGCCAACAAGGACTACTGGGATGCCAAGCGTCGGCCCAAGGTGGACCGTGTGGTGATGCTGCCCATGCCCGAGGCCAACTCCCGCACGGCTGCCCTGCTCTCGGGCCAGGTGGACTGGATTGAAGCCCCGGCCCCGGACGCCATGGCCCAGATTCGCCAGCGCGGTTTCTCCATTTACAGCAACCCGCAACCTCACGTGTGGCCGTGGCAGCTGTCTTTTGCACCCGGCTCACCGTGGCTGAGCAAGGACGTGCGCCATGCTGCCAACCTGTGTGTGGACCGCGAAGGCCTGCGTACCTTGCTGGGCGGCATGATGGGCATTCCCAAGGGTACGGTACCGCCCGGCCACCCCTGGTGGGGCAACCCGAAATTTGACATCCGCTACGACGTCAAAGAAGCCCAGGCACTCATGCAAAAAGCCGGCTTCTCGGCCAGCAAGCCATTGAAAGCCAAAGTGCAGATCTCGGCCTCGGGTTCGGGCCAGATGCAGCCGTTGCCCATGAACGAGTTTGTTCAGCAGTCGCTCAAGGCCTGTTATTTCGACATCGAATTTGACGTGATCGAATGGAACACGCTGTTCACCAACTGGCGTCAGGGCGCCAAAGACGCCTCGGCCCGTGGTGCACACGCCATCAATGTCAGCTTTGCTGCCATGGACCCCTTCTTTGCCATGGTTCGCTTCACCAGCACCAAGACCTTCCCGCCGGTGTCCAACAACTGGGGCTATTTCGGCAACGACGAGTTCGACAAACTCATTGCTGATGCGCGCAGCACCTTTGATGACCGTGGTCGCGACGCCGCACTGGCCAAGCTGCATGCCCGTATCGTCGAGGAATCGCCGTTCATCTGGATTGCCCACGACGTTGGACCGCGTGCCATGAGTGCCAAGGTCAAGGGCGTGGTCCAACCGCGCAGCTGGTTCATCGATATCGCCCCGATGTCGATCGACTGATCCACTTCCACTGCACACACGCCGACACCTGGGGCAGGGTCGGCGTGTCGGGTTGACCATGATTGAATTTCTGATACGTCGAGTTCTGTATTCCTTGCCGATCATGCTGGGGGTCGCGCTGGTGTGTTTTGCCCTGGTGCACCTGGCCCCAGGCGATCCGCTGGTCTCGATCCTGCCGCCTGATGCGTCGCAGGAACTGCAACAAAAGTTGCGTGCGCTTTACGGCTTTGACCGCTCTTATCCGGAACAGTTCGTGAGCTGGATTGCCCGCGCGTTGCAAGGGGATCTGGGGGTCTCCATCGCCACCAGCCGTCCTGTTCTGGATGAAGTGCTCAAGGCAGTAGGCAACACCCTGCGGCTGGCGGCGCTGGCCACACTCATCGGCTTCATCCTGGGCAGCCTGTTTGGTTTTGTCGCGGGTTACTTTCAAAATTCGTGGGTGGACAAGCTGGCGTCGCTGACCGCTGTGCTCGGAGTGAGCGTCCCCCACTACTGGCTGGGCATGGTCCTGGTCATTGTGTTCTCGTCTCAGCTGATGTGGCTGCCCGCCAGCGGCGCTGGGCCCGGCGGGTCGGATCTGTGGCAATGGAATTGGGCGCACATCCAGCACATGGTGTTGCCCGCCATGACCATGAGTGTGATTCCCATGGGCATTATTTCGCGCACGGTACGAGCGTTGGTCGCCGACATTCTGGCGCAGGAATTCGTGATGGGGCTGCGAGCTAAAGGCCTCACCGATGTGGGCATTCTGGCTCATGTGATCAAAAACGCTGCCCCCACCGCGCTGGCCGTGATGGGCTTGCAGTTGGGCTACCTCCTGGGTGGCTCCATCCTGATTGAAACCGTGTTCGCCTGGCCTGGCACCGGCTTCTTGCTCAACTCGGCCATATTCCAACGTGACCTGCCCTTGCTTCAGGGCACCATTCTGGTACTGGCCATGTTTTTTGTTGTGTTGAATTTGTTGGTGGACATGGTGCAAACCCTGCTCGACCCCCGCATTGCCCGAGGCTGAACAGACATGACGATGCTCAGCACTCCCCTGAACCCATCACAGATTGCCGTGACGGTCCCCGACAGCTCGCCGGGCTACTGGCAAAACGTCCTGCGCCGGTTGTCGCGCGACAAAGTTGCGATGGCGGCTGCGGCTGTCATTGTGCTGTTGCTGTTGCTGGCCCTGCTCGGCGCCTGGATCACGCCGGCCGACCCCTACAAGTCTTCCATGCTCTCGCGCCTGAAGCCCATTGGAACGCCCAACTTCCCCTTGGGCACCGATGAACTGGGGCGTGACATGCTTTCGCGGCTGATGGTGGGCGCACGACTGAGCCTGTTCATGGGCATCACCCCGGTGATTTGCGCATTTGTCTGTGGCTCCATCATCGGCATCACGGCGGGCTATGCGGGTGGGGCGATCAACTCGGTGATCATGCGCACGATTGATGTCTTTTATGCATTCCCGTCGGTGCTGTTGGCCATCGCCTTGTCCGGGGCCTTGGGTGCTGGCATTACCAATTCCCTCATCTCGCTCACCGTGGTGTTCATTCCCCCCATTGCACGCATCGCCGAAAGTGTCACCACCCAAATTCGAACACGCGATTTTGTCGAGGCAGCGCGCGCCTCCGGGGCGAGTGCCTTCACCATCGTGCGGGTGCATGTGCTGGGCAATGTACTTGGCCCCATCTTTGTCTACGCCACCAGTTTGATCGCAGTGGCCATGATCCTGGCATCCGGACTCTCGTTCCTAGGGCTGGGCGTGAAACCCCCGGAGCCTGAGTGGGGGTTGATGCTCAACACCTTGCGAACCGCGATCTACACCCAACCCTGGGTGGCGGCCTTGCCCGGGGCGATGATCTTCATCACCTCGATTGCCTTCAATCTGCTGAGCGACGGGTTGCGCTCGGCCATGGAAATCAAGCAGTGAACATGGCGCCTCACCAACACCTTCTGGAAGTTCAGGGGTTGACCAAGCACTTCCCCCTGAAAAAGCAACTGTTTGGACGCGGCGGAGATGTGGTACGCGCGGTGGACGACATCAACTTCTCGGTTCGTCAGGGTGAAACCCTGGGCGTGGTCGGTGAGTCTGGCTGCGGCAAAAGCACCACGGCTCGGCTGTTGATGAGCCTGTTGGCGCCTGACCGCGGCGAGATCCTGTTTGATGGAGCCTTGGTAGGCGGACGCGATCTGCCCATGAAAGATTTTCGACGCCAGGCACAAATGGTTTTTCAAGACAGCTATGCCTCGCTCAACCCGCGCCTGACCATCGAGGACTCGATCGCTTTTTCTCCTCAAGTGCATGGGCTGCCCCGCGCTGAGGCGGTTGAGCGTGCCCGTGATTTGCTTGCCCGGGTGGGGTTGGAGCCTCATCGCTTTGCGGCACGCTATCCCCACGAGCTGTCCGGGGGCCAGCGCCAGCGAGTCAACATTGCGCGCGCATTGGCATTGCAACCCCAGCTGGTGATACTGGATGAGGCTGTGTCAGCGCTGGACAAATCGGTGGAAGCGCAGGTGCTCAACCTGCTGCTCGACCTGAAGGACGAGTTCAAGCTCACCTACATCTTCATCAGCCATGACCTCAATGTGGTCCGTTTCATGAGCGATCGGGTGATGGTGATGTACCTGGGTCAAGTGGTGGAAATTGGCGCCAGTGAAGACCTGTTCAACCACCCACAGCATCCCTACACCCGGGCGCTGCTCAGTTCCATGCCCACCATGGATCCGGACCAGCGCACACAGTCACCTCCGCTGGCGGGCGATCCCCCCAATCCCATCAACCCGCCCTCAGGGTACCGCTTCCACACCCGCTGCGACCAGGCGCAAGCCGTGTGCGCGCAGCAAGTTCCTGTCCTGGCCAGCCCCCCTCACGGCCATCCTGTGGCCTGCCTGATGTTTGAACCCGGGCGTGGCCACTCGCTTGCAGCACCCGCGTGCCTGAAAGAGCCGGCATGAGCACTGCCCACGACATCGCCGTCGACATTCGCGATTTGCACGTCACCTTCACAGGCGGTCGACAACCCGTGCGCGCCGTCAACGGTGTAGACCTCCAAGTCCGACGTGGCGAGGTCCTGGCCCTGCTGGGCGAGTCGGGATCTGGCAAAAGTGTGACCCTGCGTTCGTTGTTGCGTTTGCACCCCGCAAAGCAAACACGCATGAGTGGTCAGATCTGGGTGGGAGGCGAAGATGTCATGGCCATGACCCCGCGCGCGTTGGCTGACCACCGTGGTCGGGTGACCTCCATGATTTTTCAGGAACCCTTGCTGGCGCTGGACCCCGTCTATTCCCTGGGGGCCCAAATAGTCGAATCGATTCGTCGACACGAACCCACGGTGACCGAGCAGCAAGCCCACCAACGTGCGCTCGAGTTGTTTGAACGGGTGCGGATTCCCAGCCCGGAGCGACGTCTGGCGGCCTATCCGCACGAGATGAGTGGTGGCATGCGACAACGGGCCATGATCGCTCTGGCCCTGGCCTGTCGTCCGCAGGTGTTGCTGGCCGATGAACCCACGACGGCGTTGGATGCCACGGTACAGATTCAGATTCTGTTGCTGCTACGTGAACTGCAGCGCGATCTGGGCTTGACGGTGATTTTTGTCACCCACGACATTGGTGCCGCGATTGAAGTGGCAGACCGGATTGCTGTCATGTACGCGGGCCGACTGGTCGAAGAGGGCCTCACCCGCGAGTTGATCCGCTCACCCCAGCACCCCTACACCCGCGCCCTGCTGGCCAGCCGGGCGCATGGCGCGCTGGCCCGGGGCACCCGCCTGGCCACCATTGCAGGCAACCCACCTGATCTGTCTGCTTTGCCCCCGGGGTGCTCGTTTGCACCGCGATGCAACCTGGCGACGCAGGCCTGCCTTCAGAGCACGCCCGACGCCGTTCGCTGCAGCGAGACGCACGTGGTGCGCTGCCTCCACACAGAACACGCGAGCGCCCCAGCGCAGAGCCCTCGCCTGTCTTAAGCAGGCATGGCCAGCATGCTCACCTCCACGGGCCTGGGCAAGGGTCTGACTTCACAATCGACCTGCTGGGCCGCGCGTTCAACCACCAGGAAATCACTGTCGTGCAAGGCAATCAGCGGGTGGTGCCACACACCCGGTTTGAGGGTGAAGGCCTGCTGGCTGTTGACACAAAATGCCTTCAGGGTGTGTTCATCCGGCGACTCGTCACCCAAGGCCACCAGCAAGACACAAACCGTGCGAGGCATGCTCGATGCCGATGGCCGTCGATCCGCCAAAGGAACAAAGGTTTGAGTTCCCAGGCGATGCCGCTCCAGCGCGTGCCAAGGGCCGCGTGCGGCTTGGGCCTGGGCACGAAAAACGCACACCAGCGGCTGTCCGCCCTGCGCATCGAGCGCCAGGCTGCCGGGCAGGTCGGCCCGCCGACTGGTCCCCGCATTGATGGACTGGCCCTGATGGGCCGCAAATGCCTGTTCAATGTCGAGCACCCAGCCATAGGGCGTCATGGCGCTGGCATCCAGGGGCTGGGCTTGCAACAGCAAGGCCTCAGGCAAACTCGCACGCGCATTTGGGTGATTCATAACTCGCCATAATAGTTCGGAATTCATGCTTCTTTTGTCTGTCTCACGAGGAGATCCCCATGTCAGAGACCACGGTTCAATTGGCAGACCTGCGTATCAATGGCGAACGCTTGTGGCAATCGCTCATGACCTTGGCGCAGATTGGCGCCACGCCCAAGGGAGGGGTCGCTCGCTTGGCGCTGACCGACCTGGATCGACAGGGCCGCGACCTGGTGGTGCAATGGGCACGCGAGTTGGGCCTGCAGGTCACGGTGGACCGCATTGGCAATATTTTCATGCGTCGCCCCGGACGCAACCCAGCCCTGGCGCCCGTGATGACAGGCAGTCACGTCGACACACAGCCCACCGGCGGCAAGTTTGACGGCAACTATGGTGTGCTGGCAGGCCTGGAGGTCATCCGCACCCTCAATGACCACGGCATTGAAACCGAGGCCCCCCTGGAGGTGGTGGTCTGGACCAATGAAGAAGGCTCGCGATTCGTGCCCGTCATGATGGGGTCCGGGGTGTTTGCCGGCGCCTTCACACTCGATCACGCTTATGCGGCCACAGATGCACAAGGGCTCAACGTGCGCGATGAGTTGGCAGCCATCGGCTATCTGGGTGATGAAGAACCCGGACAGCACCCGATCGGCGCGTATTTCGAGGCGCACATCGAACAGGGGCCGGTGCTCGAAGACGCCCATGTCACCATCGGGGTGGTTCAAGGGGTGCTGGGGCAACGCTGGTTCGATTGTGTGGTGCACGGCATGGAGGCCCATGCGGGCCCAACGCCCATGGGGCTGCGGCGTGATGCCTTGCAGGTGGCGACCGAGGTGATGCAGGAGGTGGTGGCCATCGCCCATCGGCACGCACCGCATGGACGCGGCACAGTTGGCATGGTGCATGTCCACCCCAACAGCCGCAATGTGATTCCCGGGATGGTGAAATTCTCGATTGATTTTCGCAACCACAGCGATGAATCGGTGGAGCAGATGGCACAGGAAATTCGAGACTTTGCGCGTTCATTGTCCCTGCGCACGGGCTTGGCGATTGACCTCAACTTGGTCGTCAGCTTCACCGCCCAGAAGTTCCACCCCGATTGCGTCACAGCCGTTGAACAAGCAGCCCTCCAGTTGGGCCTCAGCCACATGCCCGTGGTGTCCGGCGCCGGTCATGATGCCGTGTATGCTGCTCGTCTGGCCCCCACGGGGATGATCTTCATCCCCTGCAAAGACGGTATCAGCCACAACGAGATCGAGGACGTCCTGCCCGAGCACATCACTGCCGGTTGCAACGTGCTGCTGCATGCCATGCTGGGGCGCAGTGGTTGATCAACTCGCCTCACGGCGGCCGCACGCCTCTTGTTGCGCAATAGCCGACCACGGGCATGGGAATGTCGATTTGGGTACATTGCGGGTTCACTCTTTCTTCACACCATGTCTTTCCTCAACTCATTCATTCATGGCGGCAAGCTGACCGAGTTCCTCATTGAAGGACACAACCCGGACGCCCGTCTCAAACTCTCCAGCGCCGATGTGGACGCCTTGCGTCAGCAAATGCCCGCGGGTGAGGTGTTGCGCGCCTACGTCTCTGGCCGTGTGGTGATGTCAGGCGCTGGGATTTGGGCACTGACCGACCAGCATCTCCTGATGCGCAATGCAGCAGGACCCGCCATGACCCGTGTTGCAACGCGGCAGATCGAACGGTTTGAAGCCGTGCTTGGCCGCTACGGCCACACGGTGCGCGTCGCCATTCAGGGTCGCCTGGAGAGCATGTACGGCGTGGATGCCCAATTGGCGATGGCCATGCACCACGCACTCCAGTCGCAGGGGGTGACCAGCGCATTCGAAGACAAGCCCGCGCGAGGGACTCTGTGGACCGCTTATTCGGGTCCACACCCCAGCGTAGAAGACTGCTTGAGCGATGCCCGACAGCGGTTGATGGCCGCCTGACGTTGCCCCCCGCTCCTGGCTGATCGCTAAAACGCCAGCGAAATTTGACTCGGATGCACTTGTTTGAGTTGGGCATAACATTCACAACTCTGCTGCTCCAGTGCAACGCGGTCCGTAATTTCCAGGTGGCCACGGGTCACGCGAACGCCCTCTAAATGGGCCAAGGTGAGGGTCACCGCCTCGCGCCGGATACCCAAGGAGTCCGAAATGGCCTGATGGGTCACAGGCAGGTCATTGGCCAGCAGGTAGTCATGGCGCGTGAGAATCCAACGGGACAAACGTTGAGAAATCTGGTGGTAGTGCGTACAGAGCAATTCCATTGAGATTTTTCTGATCACCAACTGGGCAGCCCGCATGCACATCTTCGTGATCTTGGGGTGCATATCGATCAAGCCCTGCAAATGGTCACGGTCCAGTTGATAGGCAAGCCCGGGCTCTGCCACGATGGCGTGAAAGTAGGAGTGCCCCGTCAAGCCCGCGAGTCCTATCAAGCCCTCGGACCCTATCGTTGCCGTATCGATGGACAGTCCATCAGGCGTGTCTTTTCGAAGGGCGATCAGGGCATTGGTGGGGAAATACAAGGTGTCCGGCTGCGAAAATGCCTCGTACAGTATTTCATTGGCCGGTAGCGACATCAATCGCAAATGTGGGCGTAACCGCTCAAAGTCGCTGTCTGGCAACGTTTCCAGGCATTGGTTCATCCTAGGATTCATACGCTGTGACGGGCAAATTGAAGGTGTAGCAGACGGGCTCTCTTTGACTGACGCAGTCTATACCTCCGGTACGCGAATTCTTCTGCCAGGTGAAGGGTTGGTGTAGACCTGTGTGTGTGTTGCCACACATTGCAGGACAAATAGCGTCCTTGAGCGCCCTTGCTCTAGCACCAAGACGGCTTGGCATGCGCATCGCATGACCAAGGGCCGCGTGTTGACACACCGTCAACTGGGCAGTTCGTCGTGCGGCGTTTTGCCGTCGCCAAATTGTTGGCTGATGTATTGCCGCATCCACACATGTCCTGGATCACGGTGCAAGCGGCCATGCCAGAACTGGTGAATGGCACTGTGCTCCACCTCGATAGGCAACGCGCGTTTCACCAGGTCAAACGGTTTGAGAATTCGATCTGCAAACCGCTCGGGGACTGTGGCAATCAAATTCGAATGCCTCAACACATCGCCCAATGCCACATAGTGAGGAACGGTCAGTCGAAATTTCCGATGCAATTTCTTTCGCTCCAACGCCACGTCGACACGTCCGTGGCCGGTGCCGGCCGCCTCGATTCGCACATGCTCTGCCTCGGCGAATGCCGTCAGATTCAATTTGGCTTTGTCCGCCAGGGGGTGCGATTTTCTCAACAAGCAGATGTACTGCTGGCGAAACAGCGCTTGTCGAAAAAAACCTGCTTGCAACTGGGGCAGCAGCCCCAGGGCCAGGTCCACGCGCCCTGAGGACATGTCCTCTTTGAGGGAAGGCTGCGTGGCGCTGACCACCCGAAGCGTGACGCCCGGAGCGATGGACGACAACGCATCAACCAGCACCGGCAGGAAGTACATCTCGCCCACATCCGTCATGGCCAAGGTAAAGCTGCGTGAACTCTTGGCCGGGTCAAAGGCTGCGCGCACGTTGAAGGCCTGCTGCAAGCCGTCGAGCGCCACGGCCACGGGTTCTGCCAATTGCAGCGCATAGGGGGTGGGTTCCATGCCGCCTTGCGTGCGCAGAAACAGTTCATCGCCCAGGCTGCTGCGCAAACGCCCCAAGGCGCTGCTGACAGCGGGTTGGCTCATCCCCAGGAGATGGGCGACCGCTGACACACGCTTGTGCAGCAGGAGATGTTGAAACACCACGAGGAGGTTCAGATCGAGCTTGGCGATATCCATCACTATTTGTTTTTCAAATAATTAATATAAATGTAATTCGATTTACTAAATACCGCAATCACGGGATGATGCAGCGTCACGTTCAGGAGGCAGCATGCAGGAGCACCCGATTCGGTGGGAACGAACTGACACCAGTCGTATCCCATTTGCCGTCTATACCAGCCCAGACAGCCACCAGACAGAGCTGGACCGCTTTTTCTACAAGGGGCACTGGTCTTACGTGGGTCTGGAAGCTGAAATCCCACATACGGGCGATTTCAAGCGCACGTCCATCGGCGAACGCTCGGTCATCATGACGCGCGGCCAGGAGGGGCAGATCCATGTGGTGGAGAACGTCTGCGCGCACCGCGGCATGGCGTTCTGCCGAGAACGTCATGGCAACAAGAAGGAGCTGGTCTGCCCCTACCACCAATGGAGCTATGCCCTGGACGGCACCCTGCAAGGCGTGCCGTTTCGCCGCGGTGTGCGCCAGGACGGCAAGGTCAACGGCGGTATGCCGGCCGACTTCGATCCCAAGGACCATGGTCTTACCCGCTTGAAGGTGGCCACCCGAGGCGGCGTGGTGTTTGCGTCCTTTGACCACCAGGTGGAGTCGCTGGAAGACTACATGGGCCCGACGATTCTGAGGTACTTTGATCGCCTTTTCAGTGGTCGCAAGCTCACCCTGCTGGGCTACAACCGCCAGCGCATTCCGGGCAACTGGAAGCTGATGCAGGAAAACATCAAAGACCCCTACCACCCCGGCCTGTTGCATACCTGGTTCGTCACCTTCGGGCTCTGGCGCGCCGACAACAAATCCGAACTGCGCATGGACGCACACCACCGCCACGCTGCGATGATTTCCACCCGCGGCACGGCGGGACAGGCCACTGGCGACTCATCGCAAGTCACACAAGTCGGCAGCTTCAAGGGCGGCATGCAGCTCAACGACCCCAGCTTTCTGGACATCGTGCCCGAGGACTGGTGGCGCATGGGCGATCAAGTGCCCACCGCCGTGATGATGACGCTGTTTCCCAGCGTGATCTTCCAGCAGCAGGTGAACAGCGTGTCCACGCGGCATATCCAGCCGGATGGTCACGGCGCCTTCGACTTTGTCTGGACCCACTTCGGGTTTGAGGACGACACACCAGAGATGACCGAACGCCGGCTGCGCCAGGCCAATCTTTTTGGTCCTGCCGGTTTTGTCTCCGCCGACGACGGAGAGGTGATTGAATTCTCTCAGCAGGCGTTTGAGACCAAACAGCAGCACCGCACCCTGGCCGAATTGGGCGGTCGCGATGTGGGCGAGACAGATCACATGGTGACGGAAACGCTGATTCGCGGCCTGTACGACTACTGGCGCAAGGTGATGGAGGACTGATGATGGTGGACATGCAAACCTGGTTTGGCCTCCAGCAGCTCTATGCTGACTACGCCGCCGCCGTCGACAGTGGCCGGTGGGACTCGTGGCCCGATTTTTTCACCGAGCAGTGCGTGTACAAATTGCAAGCACGAGAGAATTACGACCGCGGCTTTCCGCTGGCCACCCTGTCGCTCACCAGCAAGGGCATGCTGAAGGACCGCGTATACGGCATCACGGAGACCATTTACCACGACCCGTATTACCAACGGCATGTGGTGGGCGCTCCAATCGTTCGACGGGTTGAACACGGTCGCATTCACAGCGAGGCCAACTACGCGGTGTTTCGCACCAAATTTGACAAGGAAAGCACCGTGTTCAATGTGGGGCGCTACATCGACACCATCGTGCCCACCCCCGAAGGATTGAAATTCGCCAAGCGACTGTGCGTGTTTGACAGCGAAATGATCCCCAACTCCATCATCTACCCGATCTGACCATGAGCCATTGGATTGACGTGGCCGCCGAGGCCGATTTGTTTGAAGGAGCCGGTATTGCCGTCGCCCCAGAGGGCCACGACATAGCCGTGTTCAAGCTGGAAGACGGCGTCTACGCCATCAACAACGTGTGCAGCCACGGCAATGCGAAGCTGTGTGACGGATTTGTCGATGGCCATCAGGTCGAGTGCCCCTTCCACCAGGCTTTGTTTGATGTGCGGGATGGCTCGGTCAGTTGTGGTCCCGCCACAGAACCGGTGAAATCATGGCCCGTCAAAATCGAGGGCGGTCGGGTTTTGCTGCAATGGGTGGATTGAGCGCGGCGCCATCCTGTTGACGCGTGTCACGGGTTGTTCACCAAGGAATTTCCAGGCCTTTGTGGTCGATGAAATAGGCGCCCGCTTTGGGTTGCAGATGCAGCATCGCCGTCACCATTCCCTGCACGGAATCTTCAGGTTCCAGGAGCATGGGCACGCCCGCCTGAAAGGGTTGCGACAGTTTGGATCGGACCGTGCCCGGCTGCAGGGCGACCACCCGCAAACGGGGGTTTTTCCGTTGAAGTTCAATGGCTGCCGTTTGCATGATCATGTTCATGGCGGCCTTGGAGGATCGGTAGCCGTACCAGCCCCCCTTTTGGTTGTCAGCGATGCTGCCAACCCTGGCTGAAAGCTTTGCGTAGATGGCATCCCCACTGGCCAGCAAAGGTGCCAGGGTTTGAAGCAACAGCGCGGGGCCAATCGTGTTGACCATGAAAGAACGGGTCAGCGATTTCGCCTCCAGCCTGGCCAGGGACTTTTCAGGTCCTGTGCCGTCAATGGTGAGTGCTCCCGTAGCGTCAATGATGAGATGAAACTGGCCGCCGCCAGCCAGTTCTTTGCCCAGCGCCTCGATGGACTGCGGGTTCTCAAGGTCAAAGCCTAGGCCGCTGGCACGCGAGATACCCACGACCTCATGACACTGCAGGTGATGGCGCAGGTACGTGACAAAAGCTGCCCCCAATGCGCCATTGGCGCCGATCACCAACGACCTGAAATGGTCAGGAAATGTGATGGTGGTCATCACTGCACTTCGTCAGTTGACCCCTTGATTGCGGCTTGTGGGGCATCGTGTGTTGGATATGCAGGGTATTGGGCAGGGAAACACATTTTTTCGCCATCCCACTTCTGTCCACACCAGCAAAAGCCTTCCGCATTGATGATGCAGGTTCCCGTTCCACAGCAGCGTTCATCGTTCATCTGGACTCCATTCAGGTAACAGGCTCAGGTCGGGTGTCGCCACAGACGCCTGAGTTTCAAAAATACACCGTAGCACGCATCCATCCCTGTCAATGCGCCGGGTATACGGGCCAAGAGGGCCAGCCATCTTCATCGAGGCAGGGCATCCCAAATCGCCATGAAGGCCGATGCGCCCGATACCAGGGATCCGTCGGCTTGTCTCACGTGGAGCCGAGCCAAGGCATCTGGTCGACTGAGACCCTGACCCAAATCTTCAGCCGGACAAACGCTGGCATCAACCCAGGACAGGTGTTCGCCTCCCCTGGCCTGTTGGTACGCCTGAATTTCAGCTCGGCACAGGGGGCAGCCACCATCGAAAAATACGGTGGCCTTGCCAGCACAGCGGTCAATCTCAGGATTCATGGTCTCGGTGGGGCGTGGGCATCTGGATGATGCTGAAACAGGGCCATGGATGCGTCGACCATCTAAACAAGATGAGAAGTAATTTGGTCGACTTGCGGGATTATTCCATCTAAAATGAACAAAAATACCGATTTATTCCCATTTATTTCGCCATATACCTACTCATTATCTACTCATCAGAATCCTGAATGACATCACCACAGCCCTCACAACCCCTCTACCGTATTGGCGCCGTTTCCAAGTCCACGGGCATACCCGTCTCGACACTGCGCATCTGGGAAAACCGGTATGGGGCTTTCAGTCCAATCAAGACTGAAGGCAATCAGCGCCTGTTTGAGGAGAGTGATGTCTCCAAGGCCCTGTTGCTGAAACAGCTCGCCAGCAGTGGCCACTCCATCGGCGCCATTGCGAGGTTGGATCTGGACCAACTTCGGCGCATGGGTCAGTTGCTGTCAACCGCTGAACATCCTTGGCCCAGGCACGATGAGCCCGCTCGGATGGCGATCGTCGGGGTTGGACTGGCCCACAGAATTCAATCCCCTGATTTCGCAGCAGGCCGGTTGCATCAAAAATTCCGTATCACCAACGTGCTGCCAACCCTTGGTGATCTCCAACGCGCGACACTTCCAGATCAGCCGCAGATCCTGCTGATCAAGTCCCCCACGCTGCAATCCAGTACGCTCAACGATATCCTGGCAGCCAAGAATCAGCATCAGTTCCTGCAGACCCTCGTCATCTACCACTTTGCACCTGACAGCGTTGTTCAAGCGATGAAGTTTTCTGGGCTGATCGTCAGGCGCGAACCCATTGCCGACAGCGAGCTGGCCGAACTCATCCAGTCGGTGTTGTTAATCGACCCGGCACCGGCACAGGCGTTTGGAACAACAGGCGCCGTCCTGACACGCCGCAAGTACTCCGACGAAATACTGCAACGCGTCGCTGGCATCTCGACGAATGTTGTGTGTGAATGCCCAAGGCATGTGGCCGAACTCATTTCACAACTGGCCAGCTTCGAGGCATACAGCCAGGAATGTTTGAACCGGCATGAGGATGATGCCCATCTCCATGCCTACCTGCATTCCCTTGCAGGCTCTGCTCGCTCACTGTTTGAAAACGCGCTGGAAAAAATTGCGCAACACGAGGGCATTGACCTCACTGAGCGACAAGCCTGAAAAACCCGCTCCAGTTTTGCTGGGCACAGCATCCGACAGGATGATGACATCAGCCGTCCGAAAGTTCATCGATGAATCCAGAACCCTTAAACGTCCTTGGCACCCCACTGGTACCCTGCTCCTACGATCCTCTCACGGGTTACTTTCGTGATGGATGCTGTCAAACAGACGAGCGCGATCAAGGCAGTCATGTCATTTGCGCCAAAGTGACCCAGGCATTCCTGGACTTCTCTCGTCAACGGGGTAACGATCTGATCACGCCGCGACCCGACTATCGATTCCCGGGCCTCAAGGCGGGAGATCGATGGTGCTTGTGCGCACTCAGGTGGAAAGAGGCGTATGAGGCGGGTGTGGCCCCCAAGGTCATCCTGGAGAGCACACACAGCCGTGCGCTGGAATACGTGACGCTGGAGCAGCTCCAATCATGACAACCGCAGAGTCCCGGCGTGGCGTCGTCCATTGCAGGAAGCTGTCCTGCGGCCAGTCGGTCTAGCCCAGGCATACAACGAGACACACACAGCGGAGCTGCACTTCCATGGCGCCAAAGACCACATTCAAAGGCAACAAGCAAGCCCTTCCCAGCAAGCCCTGTCAAGCCTGCGGACGCGACATGACATGGCGCAAACATTGGGCCAAAAACTGGGAGCACGTGCTCTACTGTTCAGACGCGTGCCGGAAAAACAAACCCGCCCCATCGACGCCATGACCTACTCGTTGGTGTGGTTCAAGCGCGACTTGCGATGGCAAGACCATGCCGCACTGCATGAAGCAGCTCGGCAAGGCCCGGTGCGCTGCGTTTACATCGTGGAACCAGAACTCTGGGCCCAGCCCGATGCAGCGCTGCAGCACTTTGAATTCATTCGAGAGTCCTTGCAAGTCCTGGATACGCAGTTACGCACCCTGGGTGGCCGCATGGAAATTCATCATGGTGAGTTGACTGAGGTATTGACTCGGCTTTGGCAGGTCGCCCCATTTGGCAGGATGTACTCGCACGAAGAAACGGGCAATAACTTCACCTTCCAACGCGATCGCCAGGTGGCCCGCTGGTGCCGGGATCATGGCGTTGTCTGGCAGGAACTGCCCCAATTTGGTGTTGTCCGCAAATTGACATCTCGCTCCCTGTGGCAAAGCGCATGGGAACAGCACATGGCATCTCCGACTCGAAACCCTGAGTCGGTGACGTTTTGGTCTCGGCCCACCGAAGCGCCGTTGTCAATGCTCGCGCCCCCTGACTTGCGGCACAACCCACCGCTGAGACAACGAGGGGGACGAACGCTGGCCCTGAACACACTCCACAGTTTTCTGAATGCGCGCAGCATGGGTTACCGCGGCGGCATTTCATCCCCCCTGTCCGCGCCCGACAGTTGTTCGCGACTGTCGGCCTATTTGGCCTATGGCTGTATCAGCATGCGCGAAGTGGTTCAAAGGACTCGGTCACACATGGAGTGCCTGCCACCACAGGCCAGCCGACACCGAGCTGGCTTGAGCGCTTTCATCAGCCGTCTCTATTGGCATTGCCATTTCATTCAAAAACTCGAGAGCGAACCCGAGATTGAATGGCGCAATATGCATCGCGGCTACGACGATCTTCGTGAAAGCGAGTTCAACACCGAACACTTTGAAGCACTCAAGGAAGCCCGCACCGGTTGGCCCATGGTGGATGCTTGCGTCACCATGCTGAGGGAAACAGGTTGGCTTAACTTTCGCATGCGTGCGATGCTGGTGTCCGTGGCGGCCTACCCCCTTTGGCTGCATTGGCGTCCTGTTGGCGAATGGCTGGCCACCCAATTTTTGGACTACGAGCCAGGCATTCACTGGAGCCAATTGCAAATGCAGTCGGGTACGACAGGAATCAACACAACGCGGGTGTACAACCCGATCAAACAGGCGCAAGACCATGATCCCCATGGCAGGTTTGTCAGGCGATGGCTCCCCTCGATGCGGCATGTACCTGATTCTTGGTTGCTGGAACCGTGGCTAATGCCCCCACACGTGCGTTCTCAGGCCAGTCCTGCCATCGACATCCCGCAGCCGGTCGTCGATCTGGCAATGGCCACCCGTGAGGCCAAGCAACGGCTGCATGCGAGACGCCAGACCGCTGAGGTCAAAGCAGGCAAACAATCCGTCATCGACAAGCATGCCTCGCGCAAAACGTTTCAACGGCGAACGCGTTCAGCGGCGCAGGCATCAAACGCTGACGCCCAGCTAGCCTTCCATTTTGAACCGTCACCTGGCTCACCATGACCCGCAGAGCCTCCCTCTACCTGCTGCTGATCGTGGGCATGGGCGTTGTCTTGAACCATGTGTCATGGCGCGAAAAAGACGGTAGGCAGCTGTGGGTTGTGAATGAGAAAGAATTTGATGTGCGAGGCATCGCCCAAGACACATGGAACCAGCTCACTCGGGACTGTGAAGGAGTCACTCACATCCCTCCACAGGCACCTCAGCATCAAGCCATTGAAAAGCTGATACAGGGTTACAGCCCTCCAGGGTCAAATTCCGCGCAGATCAAGACACTGCTGTCCAACGCGAGTTGGGCCTTGGCCGAGGTGGTGTTTGACGAGTTGTTTCCTGCCGTGGTCTTGCTCCAGCACGTCAACGGCCAGCCCCATATC
>JACCDW011227187.1_pt1 | contig 31674 bp, 24 predicted proteins | sample 7449781 | NCBI WGS metagenome assembly JACCDW01 (sample SAMN15323449, study PRJNA562643) | freshwater metagenome | isolation source: river surface water | place: USA:Blue River Watershed | collected 2017-08-18
GTCAGTACAAAGGCCTGTCACTGACACAAAACATCACGATCGAGACCGGTACGCGCAGGAACGCAAAAATGGATGGCAATAATGTCCGCATCGACGGCGTGTCCAAGGCGACAGCATCGGTGCGCATCATTAACCAGACCTTGCTGACTTCCTCACTCGCGGTAGCACGCAAAAAGCTGGGCTTCTCGGGCAATTTTGATCCGGACCAGATTGCGCGCTTAAAGCCTAACTTCTTTGAACAGCACAGCAGCGCGGATTTATTCGGTAAAAATCTGATCACGCATTTTTCGCTCGCTAATCGCGATATCGATAATGCGTTCAAGGGCACGGCCGGCGAAGGGCTGGATATGGAAGGCAGCGCTGCGCCCGATAATGTGTTCATCGATATGTATACCGCGATGGTGTCAATTCCGAGCATAGGCAAGAATTTGCTTGATGGCCCGAGCTGGGAAAAGCTTGCCTGGCGACTGGAAAAAGGTGACCACGCGATTCTGGTGATGTGGGGCGGCCGCTATAACATCACACCGGAAGATTTCATTCCCGGCACCTCACCGGAACGGCTGACATTGAAACAGGGCGGCCTGCCGCTGGAGATGCGCGACCTGGATATTGAGCTGCATCTTGCCGACGGCACGCCGGTGGCACCGGAACACATGAAAGTCTTCCGCGTCATCAGCCAGACCGGACTGGATCTTTCCAAGCCACTGACTTTTTCACTCAACGTCAAACGTGAAAAAGGCATGGTCTATCTGGAGATCATACGCAAGTCGATGGAATACAAACTGGACGTGCCCGAGCGCTTCTATGATCTGCCGGCCGGCGACAATAAAACCTGGGTCAGCATCTGGCAGCAGCGTGCAGTCGAGCTGGGCATATTGGGCGTCGCTTTGCTGATATTGACGATCTTGCTGGCACAACAGCGCTGGCTGACTGCCCATGCCCGGGCATTCACGACTTTCCGCATCAGCTTTTTATTGTTCACACTGGGCTTCATCGGCTGGTACGCGCAAGGCCAGCTATCGATCGTCAACATGACGGGCTTGTTGCTAGCCTTGAAAGAAGGCCGCAGCCTGAGCTTCTTCCTTTACGATCCGATGACGGTGACGCTGTGGGCATTTGTCGCAATCACTTTCTTTATCTGGGGCCGTGCAACGTTCTGCGGCTGGCTCTGTCCTTTTGGCGCGCTGCAGGAACTGACGGCAAGACTGGCGCGCTTATTGCGCGTGCCGCAAATCCGCTTTCGCAGGACCCTGGATGCACGGCTGAAGTATCTGAAGTATCTGCTGTTTGCGTCGATCATCGCCTCCGCATTTTTCTCGCCACAGCTTACTGATCAGTTAGTCGAGATCGAACCGTTCAAAACGGGCATTACGCTGATGTTCGTGCGTTCGCTGCCATTCGTACTGTACGCCGGCTCGCTGGTTGTCATCAGTGCATTCGTCTATAAATTTTTCTGCCGTTATGTCTGCCCATTTGGCGCAGGACTGGCCATTTTAGGCAAGCTGCGTTTGTTCAAATGGCTGGCACGTCGCGCTGAATGCGGCACGCCCTGCCAGACCTGCCGCCATCGCTGCGACTATCAGGCTATCAAACCTGATGGTGCAATTGCTTACAGCGAATGTTTTCAGTGCATGGATTGCGTGGTGATTTATCACAGCGATGAGCAATGTGCACCGCGCATATTGCAGGCCAAGCGCGGCATCGTGATTCCTATCCGCGCGGCCTGAACTAAATCATGAGGAAATTACGATGAAACGTCGCACATTCATCATGGCCGGACTGGGACTGGCGTTGAGCGGCGGTGCCACACTGGTGTGGCAGAACAAGAAACAATCTGTGCTACATAGCGTGCGCGCGGCTGATATTGTTTTCGGCACGACTGTATCGATTGAAGTTTTGCATCATGACGTGCCACTTGCTACTGAAGCACTGCAACGGGCAATGGGTGCCTTACATGAAATTGATGCGCTGATGAGCCTCTACCGACCCGACAGTCAGGTCAGCCTGCTCAATACACAGGGCAAGCTCGATCATCCGCATCCGCAACTGCTTGAAGTTTTACAGACTGCACAGCAGCTGTCGCAGCAGACCGATGGCGCATTTGATGTGACGGTGCAGCCGCTGTGGCTGGCGGCCAATCAGCAAACAGGCGATGCATCAGCGGTTAAACACGTCGATTGGAAAAAACTGCAGGTCAGCAAGGAGCGGGTTTATTTTCAGCGCGATGGGATGTCGGTCACACTAAACGGACTGGCACAAGGCTATGGCGTGGATCGGGCACTTGCTGTGTTGAAGTCTTATGGCATTGCGCATGCACTGCTTGATACCGGCGAGTTCGGTGCCATGGGCCATCGTGATGATGGCTTGGCATGGACACTGGCGATACAGGATCCGCGTGCAAGCGACGGTTACGTGCAGGCTCTTGCGCTGGATGGCCGCGCAATGGCCACGTCAGGCGATTATGCGTCGCGCTTTACAGCAGACTACCGCGAACATCATATTTTTGATCCGCATACCGGCAAGTCACCAACGGAACTAGCCAGCGTCACCGTGCTGGCACCGTCCGGTTTACTGGCCGATGGGCTCTCTACGGCGTGCATGGTCATGGGCACGGAGAAATCTCTGGCGCTGGTCAGCCGTATGGAACACGTTGACATACTGTGCATCGACAAAAATGGCCATCAGGCGCGCTCTGCAGGCTTTCCGTCAGGCGCGGCTGCCTGAAATCTTTGCACAGAAACATTGCATCAATGCCGCACGATGGGAATCAACGCGGCACTGATGACGCAAGCACGATTGCATCAGAAACTGTAGCGAACACCTGCACTGAACATGTCAATGCTGGATGCATACTTCGCATATTCCAGCGAGCCGGATAATTCTTTCGTAAAGTGATAGCTGGTGCCCACACCATAGAGGACTTTGGTTTCAGACACAGACACCGGGTTGTCTGAATTATCCTCTGACTTCAAATGCGCAATGCCTAATTTACCGTAGATATTGAATGCGTCATTGACCCAATATTTGCCTATGCCAGCGGCATACAATGATTTGACTTTAAAGTAAGCATTAACGTTACCTACAGAAAATTTGTCCTTACCAAAATCAATATAGCCAATTTCTACGTCAACATTTTTATCGATCGCCATACCACCGGCGAGAAAATAGCCGGTTTGCGTTGTTCTGCCACTGACATAGTCATAACCCGACTGTCCAATACCGACTTTCAAATAGGTTTCTTCTGATTGTGCGGCGAGAGGCGACGCGAACACGGCACACATCAGCGCCATCCGTAAGAATTTTTTCATTGCATTTCCTGTTGATAAAGTGAGAGAGCGACATACAGGCATGCATGCCGGTCCGTTATGGACGGATCGGATTTTACGGAAAAGTTACTTTATTGGTAATTTTAATGTTGTCTATTTAATACATAAAATGTATGCAAATCGATTTGTCGCTGCGCTATTGACAGTCATTTATTTACTTTTTTTTTACTCAGCTTCTCAATACGCTTCATCCCACGAGATAGATAGTCGCGCTGCGCATTGAATCAGCCCCACCATGCTGTAAGTCTGCGGAAAATTCCCCCACAGCTGGCCGCCATCGAGTGATACATCTTCTGACAGCAAGCCCAGGTGATTGCGCCGGTGCAGAACTTTTTCGAACAGTTCTCTGGCGCGCGCCGTCTCGCCTATCTGCGCCAGCGCCATGATCCACCATTGTGTGCACACTAAAAAAGCAGCATCAGGCTGACCAAAGTCATCTTCTTCGTCGTAACGCAGCAAGAAATCGCCGCGCTGCAAATGCTGCTCGACTGCGCGCACCGTACCAATAAAGCGCGGATCATCACAGCCCAGAAACTGAAACTCGCCCATTAACAGCAAACTTGCATCCAGCCTGTCACCGCCAAAAGTCGAGACAAAGGTGCCCATCCCATGATTCCACGCACTCTCGACGATGATCCGGTGTAAACGACGTGCCTCTTCGCTCCAGCGCCGCCCACGCTGTGGCAGGCGCAATCTGCGTGCAATCGTCGACAGCCTGTCGCAGGCAGCCCAGCACATCAGCGCGGAAAAAGTGTGCACGCGTTTGGCACCGCGCAATTCCCAGATACCGGCATCAGGCTGATCAAAGCACTTGATCGCCTGCTCGCCCAGCCGCTCCAGATCAGCAAATATCTGGCGGCCTGCAGGGCGCTCGAGCCGGGTATCAAAAAATGCATGCGTACTGGCCAATACTGCTGCACCAAATACATCGTTCTGTATCTGGTACCAGGCAAGATTGCCGACCCGCACCGGGCCCATGCCTTGAAATCCATCCAGCGCAGGCGCTTCCCATTCGTCTAAGGTTGGTTCGCGCCGTATGCCGTAAACCGGCTGCAATGGCATATCGCGCGAGTCGGCAATGATATTGAGAATGTATTCCAGATAGTGCTGCATGGTGGCCGTCACGCCCAGACGGTTTAAGGCACTGACGACAAAATAGGCATCGCGCAGCCAGCAATAACGATAATCCCAGTTGCGCCCGCTGTCGGGCGATTCGGGTATCGAAGTCGTCACGGCCGCAATGATGGCACCGGTGTCATCAAATGCATTCAGTTTCAAGGTGATGGCCGCACGTATGACGACATCCTGCCATTCAAACGGAATAGCCAGATTGCGTACCCAGCGATGCCAGTAATACGCAGTGGATTCATAAAAACTGCGACCCAGCTCACGCGGCGCGCCATCGACGGTTTCATCTGGCCCCATCAATAGCGTGACACTGTCGTGTAAAAAAAACAGTCGCTCTTCAGTAATCGCTGTAATCGACATATCGGTGGTCAGGCGCATGGATTGCGCACCGCCAAAGTAAGTCGCATGATGCGCGCCGGTACGCAATTCCGCCGGCATTTGTCCGTAATTTAATGCAGGCCGTATGCGCACACCTATGCGCGGCCGGCCGGATATGCGCTTGATGATGCGCACCAGCATGGCCGGCGCAAACATGCGGCCGTGCAAATAGAAACGCGGCGCAAAGTCCGTGATCTCAATGCCATTGCCGGCTTCGTCACGCAGCCTGGTCACCAGTATGGCCGTATTACGCGCATAAGTCTGGCGCACCATGTGTGCGTCATCAAAAATGAGGTCAATGAATCCAAAGGCATCAGGTGCCTTGTTTTTTTCGTCTGATCGCAACAAGCTGCAGCACAAGGGGTTACTGTCAAACTGCGGATAACACCACCAGACAATGCGGGCATTTTTATTCACCAGCGCGCTGGTGTGTGAATTGCCAATTAAACCAAGGTCCAGATTATTCATCGCTGATTAATCTGGTGATATTCAATCGGCTGCTGCATCTCTGCATCGAGCAGCGCAATTAAGCAATCCAGTAAAGCGGCAATATGCCCGGCCGATGCAATGCAATACGCCGCAGCTGACTGTACAGATGCGTCATCAATGCAACCGACACGTACGGACATCAGATCATCGCGGCGGATTGCAAACACATCTTCATCTGTCACATCATCACCGACATACAGCGTCCGCTGCGCACCGGTCTCACTGATCAGCTGGGTGACTGCATGACCTTTGTCGCCGCCATGGGTGGGCAATAAATTGAATACGCATTTACCGCCTATTACGCGCGGTGACGGCGTCAGTTCCGCCAGTAACGAAGGCAATGCCTTCATAACGGCTTCTTTGTCCTGCGCATGGCGGAAATGCAGCGATAGCGAATAATGTTTATCTTCCAGGCTGATGCCTGAATCGATGGCCGCCAGCTCAGGTGCCAGCTGGTCATACCAGCACCGGCAGATTGCATAAAACTCATCGGCACGCTGCTGCCAGCCCGGCAGGCCTTCGAGGCCATGATTGCCTACCAGGTAGTCCGGTACGAACTCCAGGCGCGAACAAATATCAGATAACGAACGGCCGGTGACGATGCCGACTTGTGCGCGTTCCTGTAAGCGCACCAGCCGTGACTGGATAGGGTGGGATAACAAGGCCTTGGCGGGGTCTGCAACCAGCGGTACCAGCGTGCCATCGAAATCGAACAGGCACAACATGCGGGGCCGCACGAACTGTCGCAGGGTCTTTTGGCCCTCGCTGGAAAATAAATCAGTCATGCCCGCAATCTGTAATCTCGCCATCATCCTGTCCTGCGCAATGAACGCTTGCTGTAAGAACGGATTTTTTCCGTGACGCGCTGGCGTCGGCGCAAGCGCGCCGCATCTAACAGCATCAGTCCAGCCCAGCGATAAACATTGAAGTCGCGCACCACTGTCCTCATGCTGCGCATGCGCTCGCGCTGCTCGGGCTCGGGCATGGTCAGTGCACGATATAAAGCCTGTGCACCCTGTTCGATGTGATAAGGATTGATGATCAATGCCTCATGCAGTTCACGCGCAGCGCCAGTGAACTGCGACAGAATCAGTACACCGAGCTCATCATCGCGCGCCGCGATAAATTCTTTGGCCACCAGATTCATACCGTCATGCAGGCTGGTCACGACACAGATATCCGCGGCGCGATAATAACGGGCAAGCTGGTTGGCATCATGATGCTCAATGCGCAGCACAACGGGTGGTCCAACCTGATTGGCAAAGCGCTGATTGATCTGGTGCGCCAGCATGCGCACACGTGCTTCTAACGCCTGATATTCTTCCAGTGAAGAGCGGCTCGGTGCGGCGATCTGCAAGAGTGAAAACCTGCCTATGAGCTCAGGATGCAGCTCGAGCATGCGCTCGACAGCCTGCAAGCGTTCAACAATACCTTTGGTGTAATCTAATCTGTCTACGCCCAGCGCTATGCGGTGTTCTTGAGGCACATCGAGTTCCGCACGCAATGCGGTGCGACAGGCCTGCATTTGCAGATCTTCTTCCGGCTCTGGCCAGGCGATGGAAATCGGATACGGCTCTACTTGTGTCAGTTCACCGCCGTAGGAAATTGTCGATGCTTCATGTTCAATGCGCGTCTCCAGATAGCGATCGACTGTCTCGATAAAATTCTTGCAGTGAAATGGAGTGTGAAATCCGAGCAGCGTATTGCCCAGCAATCCTTCCAGCAGTTCTTCGCGCCACGGGCAAATGCCAAATGATTCGGGATTTGGCCAGGGTATGTGCCAGAACATAATGATGGTCGCTTTCGGCAATTTTTCCCTCACCATGCGCGGCAATAAGGCGAAGTGATAATCCTGTACCAGCACCACCGGATCATCGGTATGCGCCTCGGCCACCACTGCATCAGCAAAGCGCTGGTTAACGGTTACATAGTGGTTCCAGTCAGTTGAGCGAAATACCGGCCGCACATGTGCAATATGGCACAGCGGCCACAATCCTTCATTTGAAAATCCGTAGTAGTAACCGTCTTCTTCTTCCTGCGACAGCCATACGCGACGCAAGGTGTAGGCAGGCCGCTTGGGCGGCACGTTGATCCTGTCGTTGAGATCCACGGTGGCGCGATCGGCCGAACCGCTACCATGCGCAATCCATGTGCCGGAGCAGGCGCGCATGACTGGCTCAACTGCAGTCACCAGTCCGCTTGCCGGACGGCGCATTTCGATGCCGTTTTCGCCCCGCTCATGAATATACGGCTCGCGATTGGAGACAACCAGTATTTCATCGCCGGCGAGTTCATCATGTAATAGTGAACGCAGCTTTTGCGCTGTCCATGCCTGTGGTGAATGTTGGGCGGTACGTCGCTCTACATTCATCTCATGCAGCATTGCGCGCAGATCGCCCACCAGTGGCCGGAATTCCGGCGGCGTATTGACATTGCTTTGTGTGATGACATCGCGCCGCATCAGCGCTTTGAGTGAGGAGATCCAGCCCAGCCAGCTCCAGTGTGCGATCCATGCACCTAACGCTGCGAGAATAATGAACATCAGAAAAAAAGCGGCAAATACGTAGTACCTGAACTCCATGCTGCGACCATCGATAAAACTAGTGTCTTGCGCAAGTACCAGCTTGCCCAAGCCTATGCCGTCTTGTTCCAGCTGGCGCTCGGTCAGCCGCATCTGTGCCGATGATGGCGCGCTGCAGGAAAGTTCTGCCGGCTTGTTTTTGCTTGCATAAAGCAGATTGCCTGCTGCATCACAAAAAATAATTGCACGTAACTTGCCTTCTTCGATCGAGCGATCCAGCAAGTCATTGATGCGCACATCATCCTGCAACTGAACAAGATCCGTCAGCGGCTGCTGCAACGCTGCTGCCACCATGGACGAGCGCGCATCCAAGTCGCGCATGAACCAGCGACGCGTCAGATCATCAACCAGCGGCAAGGTAGCAAGCGCAAATAAACCCAATACCAGCGCCAGAGGAAAGATGAATCGCAAGGACAGCTGGATGGAGCGCAAGGGCATGGATCACGGTACTTGGTTTAAAAAAAGTAAGGCAAGACGGCCATAGCAAATCGTCCAGATGTTGACCACATGAAGCGCGGACAGTTCCGGTCATGGATGGATTGCGGGAAAAGTACAACGGCTGTTGGCAGCTTGTTTGTGCGTGATGTCGGCGCATTCCGGTACCGATTGCAAACCGCATGCCTGGTGGAGGTTGAGAGACATGTCACTGAACCACTTCGCGCATGGATTGCGATGAACGTTTGCGGATTCGCACACTAACAAAATACAAACTGGACGGTCACCGGCCATATGTTGCAGCGCAATATTGAAAGTCTTCAAAATGCCTGCGCAATAGCACCGGATACGGTTCAAGACCGTTATCATTGCGCAAAAGCGGTGCCGGGAAGATAGATTGCTTTCAGGTACAACCGCAGCGTCGAATTCAAAAATAATGAGGCGGCAATGGTGGAGACAATCAAGACACCGGCAGATACGTTCCCCCGGTTGATGTTGCAGCATGCGCAAAACAGGCCGGCACATCCGGCTTTTCGCGAAAAATATCTCGGCATCTGGCAAACCACGAGCTGGTCGCGCATGGCTGATGAAGTGCGCGATCTGGCCTGTGGACTGGCCGCACTGGGCTTCAAGCGCGGGATGAACCTGGCGGTTGTCGGCGAAAACAAGCCGCGCCTCTACTGGGCAATGTCAGCTGCACAATGCCTGGGCGGCGTGGCCGTTCCTCTCTATCAGGATGCACCGGCGGCCGATATGGCCTTTGTACTGGAAAACGCCGAGATTGATTTCGCCATCGTTGAAGACCAGGAGCAGGTGGACAAACTACTGGAAATTCGCGCAACAGCCGGCAAGATCAGCCACATCATCTATGACGATGAACGCGGCATGCGCGATTACACGCAGAGCGGCGTGGTGTCCTTTGCCAGCATACAAGCTCAGGGCCGCGCCTTTCATGCGGCGCATCCGGAATTTTTCATGCAGTCGGTCAATAGCGGCAAAGCGGAAGACATCGCCGCGATTCTCTATACATCCGGCACGACAGGTAAACCCAAGGGTGTCTGTCACTCGCATCAGGCAATGATCACAACCGGCCGCACACTGGTTGAATTCGACCAGATCACGCAAGAGCATGAGATGTTGTGCTATCTGCCACTGGCCTGGATCGGTGACTTTTTGTATTCATATTGCATGGCGCATATCGCCGGTTTCTGCCTCAACTGTCCCGAATCAAGCGCAACAGTGATGTCTGACCTGCGCGAGATCGGCCCGACTTATTATTTCGGCCCCCCGCGCGTGTATGAAAACATACTCACGCAGGTGATGATCCGCATTGAAGATGCCAGCTGGATCAAACGCGCGCTGTTTCATTATTTCATGCAGGTCGCCAAACGCGCCGGCATGCGCATCCTGGATCGCAAAGGCGGCGTCCGTATTACGGACCGGTTGTTGTATGCAATCGGCGAGCTCTTGATCTACGGTCCACTGAAAAATGTATTAGGACTGTCGCGCGTGCGCGTTGCGTATACGGGTGGTGAAGCAATCGGCCCCGATCTGTTCGACTTCTATCGCTCTATCGGTATCAATCTCAAGCAACTGTACGGCATGACGGAAACCTGCGTTACGGTCTGCATGCAGCGCTCCGGTGACGTCAAGCTTGATACCGTGGGCAAGCCGATGTCAGGCGTCGAAGTCAGGATTGCCGACAGCGGAGAAGTGCTGGTGCGTTCCCCCGGACTAATGGTGGGCTATTACAAGCGGCCTGATGCGACCGCTGAAGTCATTGATGCCAACGGCTATTTCCATACTGGCGACGCCGGCTTCTTTGATCATGACGGCCACCTGAAAATCATCGACCGCGCGAAAGACGTGGGCAAGATGGCTGACGGCAGCATGTTTGCGCCGAAGTATGTGGAAAACAAACTGAAGTTTTTCCCCTTCATCAAAGAGGCCGTGGCGTTTGGAGACGGCCGCCAGACCTGCAATGCATTTGTCTGTATTGACATGGAAGCGGTGGGCAACTGGGCAGAGCGCCGTAACCTCGCTTACAGCGGTTATGCGGACCTGGCCGGCCAGCCTGACGTGATCGACCTGATCGCCGACTGCGTGGAGAAAGTCAACGCCGACCTCGCCAATGATGCGCTGTTGGCCAACTCACAAATTCATCGCTTCCTGGTTTTGCACAAAGAACTCGATCCGGATGATGATGAGCTTACGCGCACGCGCAAAGTGCGTCGCGGCTTCATTGCCGAAAAATATGCGGTGCTGATCGAAGCACTATATGCCGGCCACAGCAGACAATTCATCGAGACCCAAGTCAAGTTCGAAGACGGCCGGCAGGGCAAGGTCAGTGCCGACCTTGAAATCCGCAATGTCAAAACCTTTAGCGAGCAGAGACAGGCCGCATGACAACCATGACCACTTCTACCGGCCGCAAGACAGGCAAAGTCATCCTTGATCTGCGCAATATTTCCCTGTCATTTGGCGGCGTCAAAGCACTGACTGATATTTCCTTTGATGTGCGTGAGCATGAGATACGCGCGATCATCGGCCCCAATGGTGCCGGCAAGAGCTCGATGCTCAATGTGATCAATGGCGTCTATCGTCCGCAACAAGGCGAGATCACCTATCGCGGCGCGCACCTGAAAGATATGGATACCTATGCCGCAGCCAAAAGTGGCATCGCGCGCACCTTCCAGAATATTGCGCTTTTCAAGGGCATGAGCGTGCTGGACAACATCATGACCGGTCGCAATCTTCAGATGAAGACCCATTTCCTGCTGCAGGCGCTGTATCTGGGCCCGGCACGCAATGAAGAAATGGCACACCGCGTGAAAGTCGAAGAGGTGATCGATTTTCTCGAGATCCAGCACATCCGCAAGACACCGGTAGGCAGGCTGCCATATGGCCTGCAAAAACGTGTGGAGCTCGGCCGTGCGCTGGCTGCCGAGCCGCAGATCCTGCTGCTTGATGAGCCGATGGCCGGCATGAACGTCGAAGAAAAACAAGACATGTGCCGCTTTATCCTCGATGTCAATGCGCAGTTCGGCACCACCATTGTATTGATCGAGCATGACATGGGCGTGGTGATGGATATCTCGGATCGTGTCGTCGTGCTCGACTATGGCAAGAAAATCGGCGACGGCACACCGGATGCGGTACGCAATAATCAGGACGTGATCAACGCTTATCTGGGCGTCGCACATTGATTGCTGACGGTCTGATCAAGGCTCATCACGGTATTTCTGTTTTAGGGAAGTTAAGCAGATGAATATAAATTTTTTCTTTGAAGTGTTGATCGGCGGGCTGCTCTCCGGCCTGATGTATGCGCTGGTGGGGCTGGGCTTCGTACTGATCTACAAAGCATCTGGTGTATTTAATTTCGCACAGGGCGCAATGGTGTTCTTTGCGGCGCTGACTTGCGTATCGCTGGTCAATCACTGGGGCTGGCCATTGTGGCTGGCGATAATCGCGACGGTGGCCATCATGGGCATACTGGGCGTAGGGATAGAGCGCATTGTGCTGCGTCCGCTGGTCAACCAGCCTGAAATTTCCCTCTTTATGGCCACCATCGGGCTGTCTTTCTTTATCGAGGGCATGGCCCAACTGATGTGGGGCTCTGAAGTGCAGCGCCTTGACCTTGGCATCGACGATGTACCGATTGAGAGCATGCTGACGAATTTCAACATCATGGTCTCGAAATTCGACGTGATCTCTGCCTGCATTTGCGCGCTGCTGGTCACTTGCCTGGCCTTGTTTTTTTCGCGCACCAAGATCGGCCGTGCATTGCGTGCAGTGGCTGATGATCATCAGGCCGCGCTTGCTGTCGGTATTCCCTTGCAGCAGATCTGGGCCATCGTCTGGGCGGTGGCCGGTTTTGTTGCCATGGTCGCCGGCCTGTTATGGGGCTCGCGCAATGGTGTGCAGTTCTCACTGACCTTCATCGCGTTAAAAGCGCTGCCCGTACTGATTCTGGGCGGCTTTACGTCGGTGCCGGGCGCGATCATCGGCGGCCTCATCATCGGCTCATCAGAAAAACTGGCTGAAGTCTATATCGGACCTTACGTCGGCGGCGGTATTGAAGGCTGGTTCCCGTATGTGTTCGCGCTGCTGTTTTTGCTGGTGCGTCCTGAAGGACTGTTTGGCGAAAAAATCATTCGCCGTATTTAACGCGCCACTCCATTCAATCAGATCAAGAGAACAAGCCCATGCTATATCGCGAAGCCGGTCAATTTAAATCAAGCTATCAGGCCGATGGCCAGATCTTCCCGATCCGGCAGGACCGCATCGGTATTGCCTTGCTGCTGCTGGCTGCTTTTGTCGTAGTGCCCCTGATTGCTTCGCCTTATTTCTTTTCGGCGATACTGATTCCGTTCCTGATTTTTTCACTCGCTGCGCTCGGTCTCAATATCCTCACTGGATATGCCGGTCAGCTCTCGCTGGGCTCGGCCGCTTTCATGGCAGTCGGCGCCTTTGCTTCCTATAATTTCGTGCTGCGCATACCCGGCATTCCGTTGTTGCTCGCTTTTATACTGGGCGGCCTGTGCGCAGCGATGGTGGGTATCGCATTCGGGCTGCCATCATTGCGCATACGCGGTTTTTATCTGGCCGCCTCAACGCTGGCGACACAGTTTTTCGTCGTATGGGCACTGACCAAGATCCGCTGGTTTACCAATTACAGTTCCTCCGGCGTGATCACTGCACAAAAGATGCAGATCCTCGGCTATGACTTCCAGACACCGGCATCAAAATATTTGCTGGTGCTGGTGATCGTCAGCGTAATGGCGCTGCTGGCAAAAAATATGGTGCGCTCCAATGTCGGCCGCTCATGGATGGCGGTGCGCGATATGGACGTTGCCGCAGAAGTGATCGGCATCCGCTTGATGCGCACCAAGCTATTAGCATTTGCGGTGAGTTCATTTTATTGCGGCGTTGCAGGCGCGCTGTATGCGTATGCGTATCTGGGCACGGTCGAGCCTGAGGCATACAGCCTGGACCTGTCGTTCCGTATCCTGTTCATGATCATCATCGGCGGACTGGGCTCGATTCTCGGCTCCTTCCTGGGCTCGGCCTTTATCGTGCTCTTGCCAGTGGTACTCAATATTCTCGCCCATGTACTGAGCATGCCGACTTCCGTTGCCTCTAATCTGGAACTGATGGTGTTCGGTGCACTGATTATTTTCTTTCTCATTGTTGAACCGCACGGACTGGCACGCTTGTGGCAAATCGCAAAAGAAAAATTGCGCCTGTGGCCATTCCCGTATTAATTGTTTGTTTTACTAAAGGAGGAGCACATGAAATTCATTAAAACCCTGATGCTGGGTGCAGCGCTGCTTGCTGCGACCAGCTCTTCCTGGGCGCAGCAATATGTGCCGCTGTTGTCATATCGTGTCGGCCCTTATGGTTCGAACGGCGCATCATTTTTCGGCGGCCTGATCGATTATATGAACCTGATCAACAGCAATGGCGGCATCAATGGCGTCAAGCTGACCTGGGAAGAATGCGAGACCGAATATAACGCTTCGCGCGGCGTGGAATGCTATGAACGATTAAAAGGCAAGAACGGCGGCGCATCACTGGTCGAACCGCTCTCCACCGGTATTGCTTACGGCATTCTGGATCGCGTAGGCACAGACAAGATTCCAATGACCACATTAGGTTATGGCCGCTCTGATGCTGCCAACGGCAAGGTGTTCCCGTATGTGTTCCCGCTGTTGTCGACCTACTGGAATCAGGCTGGTGCGATGGTGACGTATCTGGGCGAAAAGTCCGGCGGCATGGATAAGCTCAAGGGCAAGAAAATCGTGCACCTGTATCACGACTCGGCCTACGGCAAGGAACCTTTGCCGGTGCTGGAAGCTGAAGCAGCAAAATATGGCTTTGAGCTGATCAAGATTCCTGTCGCACCACCCGGCAATGAACAGCAATCGCAATGGCTGCAGATCCGTCAGGCCAATCCTGATTACGTGATCATGTGGACCTTTGGTGTGATGAGTGCCGTCGGCTTAAAGACAGCGCAACGTAACGGCTTCCCGCGCGAGAAAATTTTGGGCGTATGGTGGGCTGGTTCGGAAGAAGATACCGAACCAGCGGGCGATGCTGCCAAAGGTTATGCGGCAATGAGCTTCACTACACCGGGCAACTATCCGGTATTAGATGACATCCGCAACAAGTTGTATGCCAATGGCAAAGGCAGCGTGAAAGAAATCGATCGCGTGGGCAATGTGATGTACATGCGCGGCGTGACTTCTGCGGTGCTGATGGTCGAGGCTATGCGCAATGCACAGGCAAAATTCGGCAAGGGCAAAGTGCTGACCGGCGAGCAAGTACGCTGGGGCTTTGAGAACCTCAATATAGACGGCGCGCGCCAGAAAGCGCTCGGCGTATTTGACATGTTCCCGCCGATTAAAACCTCATGCGATGACCATGAAGGTTCCGGTGCCGTGAAAGTCGTGCAATGGGATGGCAAGCAGTGGGTCGCGCTGTCCAAGACCTGGATCACCGGCGACAAGGCACTGGTGCGCAGGCTACTGGAAGAATCCTCTGCAAAATATGCAGCAGAAAAAGGCATTACTGCCGGATGCCATAAATAAGGCATTAGCGTTGTATCAGTTACCCGGGTCCGGCATATGCCGGGCCCGGTCACAAATTACATTGAACAAACACCGAACCGAGATCATGAGCACGCCATCCATACTCGCCGTGAACAACATTGAAGTCATTTACGACCATGTGATACTGGTCTTAAAAGGCGTATCGTTGAACGTACCCAGAGGTAAGATCGTTGCGCTGATGGGTGCCAATGGTGCGGGCAAGTCGACGACACTGAAGTCCATTTCGACGCTGTTGCGCGGCGAACGCGGTGACGTGACCAAGGGCAGTGTGGAATTTAACGGCGAACGCGTCGATCAGTTGACGCCCAATGAATTGGTAAAGCGTGGCCTGTCACAAGTCATGGAAGGCCGGCATTGCTTTGGCCATCTGACCATAGAAGAGAATCTGCTGACCGGTGCCTACACGCGCAAGATCAGCCGCAGTGAACTCAGGGACGCGCTGGAAAAGGTGTATCACTATTTCCCGCGCCTCAAACAGCGCCGCAGCTCGCAGGCTGGCTATACCTCCGGCGGCGAGCAGCAGATGTGCGCAATTGGCCGTGCATTAATGGCCAAGCCCTCAATGATCCTGCTTGATGAGCCATCGATGGGACTTGCACCGCAAGTCGTCGAAGAGATCTTCGAGATCGTCAGAGACTTAAACCATACTGAACAAGTTTCCTTCCTGCTGGCCGAACAGAATACGACGGTTGCCCTGCGCTATGCCGACTTTGGCTATATTCTGGAGAATGGCCGCGTGGTGATGGAAGGTGCCGCCACCGATCTGGCCTCAAATGAAGATGTGAAAGAATTTTATCTGGGCGTATCCGGTGCCGGCCGCAAGAGTTTCCGCGACCTGAAGTTTTATCGTCGTCGTAAGCGCTGGCTGGCCTGATCATCTGTTTGTATTTATCTCTTCCGAATTGTCTTATTTTTTTCTGGTGATGACTCATGGCTGATTTGCTTGATGCGCTGGAAGCGCGCGACCCTGCTCTGCGTGAACAAGATCTGTTGCATAGATTGCCTGCGCTAATCAAACAAGCGCAGACTGCGCCCGGCTGGGCCAAGATTCTGCACGGTGTACATGCTGATGCGATCACTTCACGCGACGCACTGGCGAAATTGCCGGTCACGCGCAAATCGGATCTGCATGCACTGCAACAGGCATCCCTGCCATTCGGTGGCCTGACCAGTACGCCAGCCAACAAACTCAATCGTATCTTCATGTCGCCCGGCCCCATTTTTGATCCGGAAGGTCGCAGCAGCGATTACTGGCGCTTTGCACGCCCGCTGTATGCACTGGGCGTGCGCAGCGGCGAGATCATACAAAATTGTTTTGCCTATCATTTCACACCGGCCGGCTTAATGGCCGAAGGCGGTGCAATGAAACTGGGCTGCCCTGTGATACCGGCCGGCACAGGCCAGACCGAGATGCAGGTGCAGGCAATTACACAGTTGCGCCCGCAAGCCTACGTCGGCACACCGTCCTTCCTGAAAATTATCATTGAAAAAGCGCAGGAAATGGGCGCCGATATTTCCAGCCTATCCAAAGCACTGGTCAGCGCAGAGGCCTTGCCACCATCGCTGCGCAACTGGTTGCAGGAACATGGCGTACGCCATGTACTGCAAACCTATGGCACTGCTGACATCGGCAATATCGCCTATGAAACGCTGGCCAATGGCGAGCTTGTGCCGGGCATGGTGCTGGATGAAAGCCTGCTGCTGGAAATTGTGCGGCCAGGCACCGGTGATCCGGTGCCGCCAGGCGAAGTGGGCGAGATCGTCATTACATCATTTAATGCCGACTATCCGTTGATTCGTTTTGGTACTGGCGACATGACAGCCATCCTGCCCGGCCTGTCGCCATGCGGGCGCACGAATACACGCATCAAAGGCTGGATGGGACGTGCCGATCAGACCACGAAGATACGCGCAATGTTCGTGCATCCTTCGCAAGTCGCCGATATCGTTCGCCGCCATCCTGAGATCAACAAAGCAAGGCTCGTCGTCAGCGGTGAAATGGGCAATGATGTGATGACGCTGCATTGCGAAGTCGCTGATCCTGCTTCCATGGCAACGACTACGGACAGCATCATCGACAGCATTCGTGAAATCACAAAACTGCGCGGTGAAGTCATGCTGGTTGCTGCCGGTAGCTTGCCCAATGACGGCAAAGTGATCGAAGACGCGCGTAGCTATCAGTAACCATGCACAGGGCACTACTGCCCTGCATACACCAGCTGCCTTGCCCATGTCCAACGGATGATAATCGGCGTTGAGTGCCAAGCAGTGTTTCAATAACCTCATATTACGCATGCGCCAACAGCAATCCAGACTGAACCAGCCTGATTGCTTTTGTTTCTTCTGGCTTGCGCTATAGACGCGCGCCTTGTCTTTGCTCAAGCATGTCTTGCCGAATACTGCAAACTCTTTGATGGTACGTGGTACAGATGCCTGCCGGTTAATTGGAACCGGCAATCATCATCAAGGAGCTGTCATGCAAGCTATAGCAAGACTTATGTCTGGTGACACCAGGGCTGCGTATCATCTGTTGCCTCAGCAATTTTCGTTATCTGCGACAAACCTGCCGAGATTAAATCTTCGTCCACACAGCCCTGCCACACAAAAATGGCTGGGACGTCAGCAAGCCCATTATTATTTCGATGCAAGCCAGCAAACAAGCAAAGCATTTCGTACTCTGATCCACAACCATCAGCAGAACCGCCGTTCACATGCTGCGCGCACTGATGACGAACTACTGGTAACGAATATGCATAGCCTGCTCGCCTCTTTAAAGCCCGGCTGCGAAGATGATGGAGAAAGCCGGCGACATTATCTGCAATTGTGCCGCCTGCACTTGTCAGGGCTGACATCTGGCGATATCGAACAGCTTCAGGCTTCATTGAAACAATCAAAATTCCAGTGTTATGTCACTGAGTCTGTCATTCACGATGATTTTTATCGGGAATACGGCTTTAGTAACGGGCCGCTGCACTGTCATCAGCGCACCCTGTTACAAACAACGGATTTTTATCATCTGCTGGATGACCTGAAACAGGCAGCGATTGCGCAGGAAGCAGCCGGCAGCCCAAGTGCCAGTTTATCGGTTGCACAGGCACAGGAACTACGTGATGTACTGACTGATGCGGCCAGCTTTTGGGCACAATCCGATCATACGCTTACCGTCATTCAGGATACGGCCTGCCGGCTGGCACTGGCATGTGGAGTAAACCTGCCCGCCGATGCGATGGCTGCTGAGTTGCCTACCTTATCCAGCACGGTCGGATGGCATGAAGCTCGGCTACTCATTCAGCCGCAAGTCGTATTGCGTTTGCAGTCCGAACAGCATGAACAACTTTATGCACGCGTGTTGCGCGACATGATGGAATTATTCCTGATCCAGAAATTCACAGGCACGACTCTTCAATCGCAAGCACTTGCCAAACCAGACCGCAACAAGGTGCTGCATGCGATCGAACTGGTGACTGAACATTGCAGCCCATCAATTGCAAATGGCACGCTGCGACAGCAGGCAGCGGCAGTGATGCAGTATGCTGCACAGTTCGGGCAAATACATATCAAGCCCGGTACAGGCAGCCTGCTTGGTCATGCATGGATTGCGCCTGATCTGTCATTAATACCCAATAATCTGGCGCCGGCAAAAGAAATCGGTAAGCGTTATATGCACACCGGATTTCAGCTGGAGCCGGGCGAAACCGTCATCCGTGAATGGCCTGCGCGATTTTTAAGTGCAACAGAAAATGCCGAGATACATCCTGAAGAGGCAAGCTGGCAGGTGCGCGTTCCTGTCAATTCATTAAAACTGCGTATGGCGGCCAACGAGGCAAAACAGGAATGGCAGGAGAAAAAAATCCCTTATCGGTTTACTGGCACAGAACCGGGCATGCCAGGTACCGGGTGCAGAATGATCGTCTGGCATGCCTTACAAAAAAGTATGGATGCAGATGCACGCGCTTTATTCCAGCACTATAACCGCGGCCTGGTTGAACCAGATTCACCGGTAGAGCTGTGGCTACGCCTGCAAGGGTTTACTGAATGGGTTGAACAACTGGCAGCCAGTTAATCGCATCGAGTGAAGCAGCAAAGATGGTATCCATCCGGCGCGACCCGTCAGGCAACGCCGGATGCCGCGACAAAACGTTTGAATATCGAACTTTAAATTACCAACTGTGACAGAAGTCAAAACTTGTTTCACAAAGTTCAGTCTTCTTTTACAGGTGTTCGCAAATGTTATCTTTCATTACCAGCCGTACTGCTGCTTCTTACACCAGACAGGCCATTAAATCATTACCAGCAAACGCAGCCAGTCCGTCTGGCACTGCGCCTACGCTGACAAGCCGCACGATGCAGCCTGCCCATCTGTCATCGTCCTTCAAACAATCGCGCGCGACGTATTATTATGCGGCGAATCATCAGACCGCCATCACGTTTACCTCTTTGCTCAGTCTGTGGGATGGCAAAAGCGATACGGCAAACATACTGCCCGCCATTTGCACGGCTATGCAGAGTCTGCTGCAATCGATACGCCCGAAATTCTCTGCCGATCAAAACAGGCAGGCCGATTTTGATCGCTTATTGACTACACACTTGCACCATCTCGATGCAACCGGACTGGTAAAACTTTCTGCTGCATTAAGGCAGGCAGATTTCCATTGCGCCGTGACCGATCCGGCATCACGCTTCGCCCAAGCGGATCACACTGCAGGCGCCGTGGCAAGCTCTCCACAGCAACAACAGCGCATGCTGATGGATACGCCTATGCTGTATGCACGACTCGACGCACTGATCGCCGAGCGCCGCCATGATGCCACGCGCGCAGCGATGCAGGCATCTATCGATTCGGCCCAGATTCAGGCCATGCGCAATATACTGGCCGACTGCGCATGGGACTGGCAAGATCAGATAAAACCCGAACTGTTCAGTGCAAATTTACTGGCAGCAGCCAGAAAGTTCAGCAGCGCTTCAGGGCTAGGCGACTGGCCACAGCGCATAGAACTTAACTCGCCATCAGGCACGCCTATCACTGCGCATGCACTCGTGCATGGCACTGAGACGACATTATTCGTACAAGCATCACTGACCACCTGTCCGGTAAACCAGACGCTGATGACCAGGTTATTGCGTGATGTACTTGAGCAGGTGGTGATGAAAAAATGTTGTGGTATGCATGCTGAACTTGCGCTGCTCTTACCAGATCAGGTTGCCATAGTGCGTAGCCAGATTGATGCGGTCATGAATCAAAGTCCGTCACATGCTATGCCTGCAGAGCTGCGCAACTGTGCTGACCGGTTGATCGCGCAAAAAGCAAATTTTGGTACCGTGCAGATCATGCCGCCTGTGGGTACCAAACTGGGACACGCATGGATCGCACCTGCACTTTCTATCGTACCCAACCGTAATTATTGCCTTTCAACGCAGGAGGAATTCGTTTTCCTGCAAACCGGCAATAGCCATGCACCACAACCTGTGCCGATGAAAAAATGGCCAGCAAAATTTTTACAGGCAGCAGAAAATGAAAAACTCTATCCGGCAGAAGAAACCTTGCACCTGACTGTGCCGGTTGAACAGAAAAAACTACAGGATGCAGCACTCAACACGAAAGCATATTGGCAGGATCATCAGCTGCCCTATCTGTTCATGGGCACGGCACCCGATCAGGCTTCTTCAGGTTGCAGGGCGACGGTATGGCATGCCATTTTGCAGGGCATGGATACTGATGCAATGACGCTGTTTACGCACTTTAACCGCGGGCTGCCCGATCCTGATTCACCGATCGAGTTATGGTTGCGTATGCATGGTTTCATGCAATGGATGGAAAAGCTGGCTGATCAGTCCTGATATTAAAGCAGCAGCAACGCACCCATGACTGCTTCGAGCACCAGACTGGCCCAGTTGCTGCGGTCCGATGCCTTGTCTTTGAAGATGGCGGGCAGGCGCACACCAGCCATCACCAGATACGCCAGGCCCAGTGTGGCAAATGCAGCCGGCTCTCTAAGCCAGACACAGGCACTGCCTGCACCTATGTAAATGGCACCCAATGCCACTCTTGCTTCGCTCAGGCCGCGCCCGTTATGTGCTGCCAGTCCGACTACCATTAAAAGTTTAGCAGGTGACAGTACAGCCCAGATGCCAAACGCGATGGTGGCAATGGCAATGATCAATTTTATGGTCAGCATAGGTTCCTTTCTTGTTGCAGACGACAGACGAGGACTGAATTTAGCACGAGTGTTTTTTTATTGTCCTATAATCAAGCGATCAGAATAATCAACCGGAGAACGCCGCATGTCCCTGCCCGTTGCGCTACAAAATCTCAGTCTGCCTGTGATTGGTTCGCCCCTGTTCATCGCCAGCGGACCTAAGCTGGTGTCGGAACAATGCAAGGCGGGCATCGTCGGTTCTTTCCCGGCACTCAATGCCAGACCGGCAGAAATGCTGGATGTATGGCTCACCGATATTAAGCAAGAACTCGCTGACTACAAGGCACTACATCCGGATGCGTGCATAGGCCCGATTGCAGTGAACCAGATCGTGCATCAGTCCAATGACCGGCTCGCACAAGATGTCGCAGTCTGCGTGCGACATCAGATTCCGGTCATTATTTCATCATTGCGCGCGCCGCCCAAGGAAATGCTTGATGCAATACATAGTTACGGCGGTATTGTGCTGCATGATGTGATTTCTATCCGTCATGCAGAAAAAGCGCTGGAAGCCGGCGTGGATGGCTTGATCCTGGTGGCAGCAGGTGCAGGCGGGCACGCCGGCGGTCTGTCACCTTTCGCGCTGGTCGGTGAAGTCAGAAAAATATTCGCAGGGTCGATTGCACTGTCAGGTTCGATCGCCACCGGTGACGCCATACTCGCGGCGCAGGCAATGGGTGCCGATTTTGCTTATATCGGTTCACGCTGGCTAGCGACACAGGAAGCCAATACCAGCGAAGATTACCGGCAAGCGATTATTGAATCTAACGCTGCTGATGTGGTGTATACGAATCTGTTTACTGGCGTGCATGGCAACTACCTGAAAAAATCCATCATCAAGGCAGGACTGGATCCGGATAATTTGCCAGAGGCGGATAAAACACACATGAATTTCGGCAGCAACAGTGGCGCTAAAGCCTGGCGCGACATCTGGGGAGCGGGCCAGGGCGTCGGCATGATGCAGGATGTACCGACTGTAGCCGAAGTGGTCGCACGCCTGAAGCAGGAATATCATGCCGCGCGCACGCGCGTAATGGCAACCCGGTTCTGAAGCGAAGACTTGCATCTTATGCCTGACAAAAAAGCCGCTTAATCTGTAAGCGGCTTTTTTATTGCAGGTTGAATGCAACGGCGATATTGTCAGTCGACATTCAAAATGAAATTGTCTTTTATCTCGGCCGCACCGGCACGCCTTAACTGCACCACCGCCCAATGTGCAAGATGGATCAGGCCGAACTTCAGATAATATTTATTGGCTGTAGATACCAGCGGTATGTCATGCAAGAGCTTAGGCAATTCAGAGAGCTTGATTTCCTGTCTATCAAGTAATAAAAATTTCAGTAGCACTTTGACCGCATTTTCAGCATTGCGCATCGGATTGTCCTGCAGATAATCAATGCGCGAGTGCGCGATATCAAGCGACTTCTTGACATCACTAAAGGGCCTGCCATGTCCTGGGATGACTACACGCACGTCCAGCTCACCGATCATGTCCAGCGTGGCACGGGCTTCATCAAAACCGGGACGTCCGTCAACCTCGGGAAAGATCACGCCGAAACCTTTTTCCCATAATGCATCGGCAGAGATCAGGATGCCTTCTTTCTCGCAATAAAGCACCACCGAATGCGGATCATGTCCCGGCGCTGACAGCGCGAGCCAGTCCATTTCGCCTAGCCGCAGCTTTTCACCCGGCTGCATCACACCATCGGCTGTAAAGCGCTCACAGCGCTGACCGGTCATTTCAAATGTCAGCTCCGTTCTGCTCCAGTTCTGGACTTTTTTCAGCTCTGCAGCCGGTACGATGGTACGTACTTTTTTGTATTCATCCTGCAAAATTTTATTGCCGCCACAATGGTCCGAATGCAGGTGCGTGTTGTAGATGGTGTTCAGTGGCCGGCCATTCAACACATACCGGACCAGATCGCGGGTTTGCTCCGCATGCGTCGCATAACCTGTATCAACGACTGCACTCTGCTCTTTGCCGACAAACACGATATTGTTTGAGGAGAGCCAGCCGCGCTCAAGCACATACATTGTTGAAGGTAGTTTCATGATTGCATCTGAAAGGCCAGAGAAATTTTTGCAAATTCGGTCAGCAAGGCTGGCGTACCACCGTTAAATGTTGCGTAAGCATTTCCGGTTCTCACCACTAGCCGCGGCGGAAACAACCAACCCGCGTTGGGTATGCCTATCATTTTCGCACTGCGGATATCTTGCCAACTCACATGCCGGTTAATCAACCAGGTCTGCGTAATGCCATGTTCGTCTATCGTAGTCGTTGCATGCAGAAAACCATAATACGATAGCGCCAGCATGAGCACTGCACCGATCAGCAATAATTTGACGCCCCAGCCGGCATCCAGCACCGGGAAGCGCATCAGCACGCTGGCACCATAAGCAGCGATGATAAGTGTAGCCAGCGTAGCAAGTAGCTTGAACCACGGGCTGTATGCCGGTCCGCTGACGGTCTGCTGTGGCTGATAAAAATGAATGCGCATGGATGGCATCATGCCTGATTAGGCCCGTGCCCGGACGAAGTTGGTCAGCTTGACGCTGTTCGCTTGCCAATCGCCAGCCATATCTGCATTTTTTGCGATTCGGATGCAACGGCCCAGGCTGAAATTTCTTCTATCTTCCTGAAACATCCGATACACAGACCGGTTACCGGATGCATCTGGCAAATGCTGTTGCAAGGTGAAGGCAGCGGGCCCTGATGACTGGCCGGATCAAAATTTTTCATGTCCATCGTCTGTGACCTACAGACCTGCTCGTGCGACTTTATCAGCCAGCTTGATATGAAATTTATCGGGAACGATCATGCAGCGCTCATGTTCACCTTCACTGATCTTATCTAGTCCGTCCCAGGCCTCGACCCGAAAACGGATACGGCGCCCTTCTACTGCGATGACTTCGCCCTTGATAGTCAGTGTCATGCCCGGCGGCGTGGCGGCCAGATGTGAAAAGCTGACATACGTACCTAAGCTTTGTTCATTCGGCCAATCTACATACGGCATAATGCCCTGGGTACAGGCCAGCTCCATCAGACCGACCATATACCCTGTTGCCAGTACGGCCGGCATATCGCAGGCCATCGGGATGTCATGAAACAGCTCCGGCACTGTCGCGCGACCGGGCACCTGATATTGCCATTCAAACTTGATACCGGGCTCTAATTGCGGGCGCATGATGCAGCTCCAAGAAGTTAAAAATATTAATGGATATGGCGTGCAGCAATCGCATTACCGGCACGGCTGGCGGCCTTGCGCCCCAGATGCTGCGAGATGAACTGGCCTGCATCGACTACTGCATCAAGATCAATGCCGGTGGTAATGCCCAGACCATGCATCATGTACAGTACATCTTCTGTGGCCACATTGCCGGTCGCACCTTTGGCATACGGACAGCCACCCAGACCTGCTACTGAAGAATGAAATATCGTCACGCCAACTTCCAGTGCCGCATAAATATTGGCCAGCGCCTGTCCGTAGGTATCATGAAAATGTCCGGCCAGGCGCGCAAGCGGAAAGTCGCGCGAGACGTGCGCAAATACCTGCTGCACCTGGCGCGCAGTGCCCACGCCGATGGTGTCAGCGATATCGATCTCATCACAACCAAGCGCCTGCATGCGCGCAACCACACCGGCGACTGCCTGTGGTGTGACCTCGCCCTGATACGGGCAACCAAATGCACAACTGATGCTGCCGCGCAGGCGCAAGCCATGCTGCTTGGCAGCAGCGGCGACCTCACGAAACCGCTCGACGGATTCCGCTATCGAGCAATTGATGTTTTTTTGCGAGAACGCTTCAGATGCCGCACCAAAGATCACCACTTCATCCGCATGTGCTGCCAGCGCAGCTTCAAAGCCTTTCATGTTCGGCACCAGCGCAGAGTAGACGATATCGTGCTTGCGTGAGATGGCGGCCATCACATCGGTTGAGGTCGCCATTTGCGGCACCCATTTGGGCGACACGAATGAGGCCGCTTCAATATTCTGGAAGCCTGCACTGGTGAGACGATTGATCAGCTCGACCTTGATCTCGACGGAGATCGTCTCTTTTTCATTTTGCAGGCCGTCACGCGGACCGACCTCAACAATTTTTACCGCAGCAGGCAGGGAAGGCGATGGACTCATTTATCCTCCTCTGCAATGCCGAGGGCCAGTAACTGCTCACCTTCTATTACCTGATCCCCAACTGCATATAGCACTTGCAGAACCTTGCCGGCATGCGGCGCATAGATCGTATGTTCCATTTTCATGGCTTCCATCGTCAACAGCGGTGTACCTTTTTCCACGGTCGCGCCCTGCTCGACCAATAGTGCAATGATCTTGCCCGGCATAGGCGCAGTCAGACGGCCGCCTTCATCTTCCGTTTCGCCAGCATGCGCAATCGGATCATGCCAGTGCAATTGCCAGTGATGGCCAGCATGAAATATATGGAAAATTTCCTTATCGCGCACTACCGTGCCCTGCATGACTTTTCCATCCAGCCGCAACAGGACTTGCATCGCGCCATTTTGCTGCTGCACTTTTTTTTCATGCGATGCGATGCTCATGACCTGCACCTCATCGAGCACGCTATCGTGATGTTGATGCACCAGCATCCACTGCTGCTGTTGATACATGACCTGCAGCGTATAGTCACCGGCGTGGTCGCTAAAGTGCATTGCACGCGCCAGCAAACCATTCATGCGCCAGCCTGCATGCAGCGTCCACGGATCACCCGTCACCGCGCCACGTTCTGCATCCAGTAATGTGGCTGTTGCGATCGCTAGCACTGCGAAAGGTGCCGGCTGCAATGCCGGAAACAACGCATCATGATGGCGTTCAATCAGGCCGGTATCCAGATCTGCGCTGACAAAGGCCTTGCTGTTGACTAGTCGCGCAAGGAACGCAATATTCGTCGCCAGTCCTGCAACCTGATATTCAGTCAGCGCCTGCGCCATGCGCTGTAAGGCCTGCTCGCGGTCTTCGCCCCAGACGATCAGCTTGGCAATCATCGGATCATAGTATGGCGAAATCATATCGCCGGCACGCACACCCGAATCAATGCGCACCGAACCTGCACTTGTAAAATGCACGGCCTCGGGCGTATGCACATACTGCAGGCGACCAGTCGATGGCAGAAAACCTTTTTCAGGATTTTCCGCATAAATGCGCGCTTCGATCGCATGGCCCTGTATGGCCAGTTCATGCTGTTTTTTCGGCAGCGGCAAGCCATATGCGACTTTCAACTGCCATTCAACCAGGTCCAGGCCGGTAATCATTTCCGTTACCGGATGTTCGACTTGCAGTCGCGTATTCATTTCCATGAAATAGAAACTGCCATCCTGATTGGCAATGAATTCCACTGTACCAGCACCGACATAGCCCACTGCCTTCGCGGCCGCAACAGCTGCATTGCCCATTGCCTGCCTGCGCTCCGCTGTCATGCCCGGCGCAGGCGCTTCTTCCAGTACTTTCTGATGACGGCGCTGCACCGAGCAATCACGTTCAAACAGATAGACGCACTCTCCCTTGGTATCAGCAAACACTTGTATCTCGATATGGCGCGGACGCTGCAAATATTTTTCAACCAGCACCTTATCGTCGCCGAAGCTATTGATCGCCTCGCGCTGACATGAAGCAAGCGCTGCCTTGAATTCTGCCTGCGTGCCGACAATGCGCATACCCTTGCCGCCACCACCTGCACTGGCCTTCAACAGCACCGGATAACCGATCTTGTCGGCCTGCTGCTGCAAAAAATCTGCATCCTGATTCTCGCCGTGATAACCGGGCACCAGTGGCACGTTTGCTTTTTCCATTAAGGATTTCGCGGCCGACTTCGAGCCCATCGCGCCAATTGCAGAAGCAGGCGGGCCAATGAACACCAGCCCTGCCTGTGCACAGGCTGCGGCGAAAGCTTCATTCTCAGATAAAAATCCATAGCCGGGATGCACTGCTTCTGCACCCGTGGCTACTGCTGCGCCTATGATGCGATCAATGTGCAAATAGCTTTCCTGTACCGCGGCAGCACCTATCGCTACTGCTTCATCGCACATGGCCACATGCATGGCCATCGCATCCGGTTCGGAATAGACAGCGACTGTCTGTATACCCATGCGCCGTGCTGTTGCTGCGACCCGGCAGGCAATTTCACCACGGTTGGCGATGAGGATTTTTTTGAACATCTGCGCAGGCCTGTCTGATTGATCTGATCAATATTACTGGCTTGCCTTGCCGCGTATACCCAGACGTTGCAGCAGCGCCTTGTCTTCTTCGACTTCGGGATTGCCGGTAACGAGCAATTTGTCACCATAGAAAATCGAATTTGCACCCGCCAGATAGCACAATGCCTGTATGCCTTCGCCAAGCTCGCGCCGGCCGGCCGACAATCTCACGCGTGCCTTGGGCATGGTGATGCGCGCCACCGCAATGGTGCGCACGAATTCCAGCGGATCCAGTACATCTTGTCCGTGCAGCGGCGTGCCCTCGACTTGTACCAGATGATTAATCGGCACCGATTCCGGATAGGGATTGAGATTAGCCAGTTGTGCTATCAGACCGGCGCGCGCCAGTCGTGATTCGCCCATGCCAACAATGCCGCCGCAACAGACTTTCAGGCCGGCCTGGCGCACCGCGCCCAGCGTATCGAGCCTGTCCTGGTAATCGCGCGTGGTGATGACTTCACCATAAAATTCGGGCGAAGTATCCAGATTGTGGTTGTAATAATCCAGGCCCGCATCTTTGAGGCGCTCGGCCTGCTGTTCCTGCAGCATGCCCAGGGTTGCGCATGTCTCTAGTCCCAGACCTTTGACTGCCTTGACGATTTCTTCGACCGCATCCAGGTCACGGTCTTTCGGTGCACGCCATGCAGCACCCATGCAAAAGCGCGTAGCGCCCTGATCTTTCGCAGCCTGTGCTGCGGCCAGCACTTCCTCGACCGGCATCAATTTTTGTGCAGTCACGCCGGTGTCATAGCGCGCAGCTTGCGGACAGTAGCCACAATCTTCCGGACAGCCGCCGGTCTTGATCGATAACAGCGTTGCCAGCTCGATTTCATTCGCATCGAAATTTGCACGATGTACTTGCTGCGCGCGATACAACAAATCATTGAACGGCAGCGCAAACAACGCAGCAACTTCCGCCACAGGCCAGACTTCATTGGCAACGGCAACGGCAGCTACTTTTTGATGCGCTTTGTGTAGCGTAACGGTAGAAATAGACATCAGTCTTCCTTAAAAAATAAATCAGCAACTTTGCTCCAGTGCCGCCAGCGTTCCGTTGGCAAGCACAGGAATTTCGTCATTCTTTAGTACATAGGGTGGCATCAGGTATACGGTGGTGCCGATAGGGCGCAACAATAATTTTTGCGCCAGTGCCGCTGAAAAAAAGCGCCGTGCAAAACCGTCCCTGACTTTGGGCTGCACATCAAACGCAAAGATCATGCCGCAGCGCCGGAAATTCTTGACCTGCGGATGTTCCATCACCGGCTTTAAGGCTGCTTCAAGTTTGTCGCCAAGCACACGGTTTTTTTCCAGCACATCATCCTGCTCAAAAATATCCAGCGTGGCCAGTGCGGCACGGCAGGCCAGCGGATTGCCGGTATAGGAATGGGAATGCAGGAATGCGCGTGACAGGTCATCATGATAAAACGCCTGATAAATTTTCTCGCGCGTCATCACCAGCGACAAGGGCAGATAGCCACCGCTGATGCCTTTGGATAGGCATAAAAAGTCTGGCCATATGCCAGACTGTTCACAAGCGAAGAAGGTGCCGGTACGGCCGCAACCGACCGCAATTTCATCGGCGATCATGTGTACATCAAAGTCATCGCACAGCTGGCGCAGTAACTGGATATAAAGCGGATCATGCATCACCATGCCGGCTGCACACTGCACCAGCGGCTCGACGATGATTGCAGCGACATGCCCGGCACGACGTTCCAGCACGCGCCGCACATCGGCCGCCGCACGGCGCGCCACATCGGCAGGACTTTCGCCCTTGAGCGCATTGCGCGCATCCGGCGTGGCGACTACATGCGCATGCTGCAGCATCGAACCATAGGCCTGACGATACAACGGCACATCCGTGACGGCCAGTGCACCTATGGTTTCACCATGATAGCTGCCATGCAGATAGATGAATTCCTGTTTCTCCGGCTGGCCGTGATTGCGCCATGCATGAAAGCTCATCTTCAGCGCGATCTCGACCGCAGAGGCGCCGTCAGACGCATAAAAGCAATGACCAAGCTCGCCACCGGTCAGTGCAGACAACCGTTCCGATAGCGTCACGACCGGCTCATGCGTAAAGCCTGCCAGCATTGCATGCGGCAGCTGATCAAGTTGCTCTTTTAATGCCGCATTGATGCGCGGATTGGCATGCCCGAACAAATTGACCCACCATGAACTGACGCCATCCAGATAGCGCTGGCCGTTATAATCCATCAGCCATGAGCCATGGCCGTGACTGATTGCGACTAACGGCAGGTTCTCATGATGCTGCATCTGCGTGCACGGATGCCAGACACTGGCGAGACTGCGCGCGACCCAATCAGTTTTTGTAGGAGTATCCATTACATCCTGAATATGCCGAATCTCGTTTCAGGGACAGGCGCATTCAGCGCTGCACGCAATCCCAGTCCCAGCACCATGCGGGTATCAGCAGGGTCGATCACACCATCGTCCCACAAACGGGCACTGGCGTAATACGGATGACCCTGCAATTCATACTGATCAAGTATCGGCTGTTTGAATGCCTGCTCTTCATCCTTGCTCCATTGACCGCCCTTCGCTTCAATGCCGTCGCGCCTGACTGTAGCCAGCACGCTGGCAGCCTGCTCGCCGCCCATCACGGAAATGCGCGCATTGGGCCACATCCATAAAAGCCTGGGCGAATAGGCACGGCCACACATGCCGTAATTGCCGGCGCCGAAACTGCCGCCGATGATAACGGTGAATTTTGGCACTGCAGCAGTGGCAACGGCTGTCACCATTTTTGCACCGTTGCGGGCAATGCCTTCATTTTCATATTTGCGGCCGACCATGAAGCCGGTGATGTTCTGCAAGAACACCAGCGGGATCTTGCGCTGGCAGCACAGCTCGATAAAGTGCGCGCCCTTCAAAGCAGACTCGGAAAACAATACGCCATTGTTGGCTATGATACCGACCGGCACGCCATACAGGTGCGCAAAGCCGCACACCAGTGTCGTGCCATAGCGCGCCTTGAACTCATCGAACTCGCTGCCATCGACGACGCGCGCAATCACCTCGCGCACATCATAGGGCTTGCGCAGGTCAGTCGGTATCACGCCATAAATATCTTTGGCTGGATACAGCGGCTCGACGCTTTCGCGCAGCTGCATTTGCTGCGGTTTCTTGCGGTTGAGGTTGCCGATGATATTGCGCGCCAGGGACAACGCGTGCATATCATCCTGTGCGAGATGATCGACCACGCCAGACAAGCGCGTATGCACATCACCGCCGCCCAGATCTTCTGCACTGACCACTTCGCCGATTGCCGCCTTGACCAGCGGCGGGCCGGCCAAAAATATCGTGCCCTGATCCTTGACGATAATGGACTCATCGCTCATGGAGGGCACATAGGCGCCGCCTGCGGTACATGAGCCCATCACGACGGCGATCTGTGGAATGCCCTGTGCAGACATGGTCGCCTGATTAAAAAAGATGCGGCCAAAATGCTCGCGGTCGGCAAACACATCATCCTGATTGGGCAGATTTGCACCACCTGAATCAACCAGATAAATACAGGGCAAATGGTTTTGCGCAGCGATCTCCTGTGCGCGCAAATGTTTTTTGACCGTCATCGGGAAATAGGTGCCGCCCTTGACGGTAGCGTCATTGCATACGATTACGCACTCCTGCCCTTTGACGCGGCCTATGCCGGTGATGATGCCGGCCGAGGGCGCAGCTTGCTCATACATATTGAATGCAGCAAGCTGCGAGAATTCAAGGAAGGCCGTGCCCGGATCGAGCAACATATTGACGCGCTCCCGTGGCAGCAACTTGCCGCGGGCCGTATGCTTGTTGCGCGCCTCGATGCCGCCGCCCTGCGAGATTTTTTCGCAGTGCGCCCGCAGATCATCGACCAAGGCCTGCATCGCCTTAGCGTTGTCAATGAAATCAGCTGCACGCGGATTTAATTTTGTCTCAAGAATCGCCATCGTTTTTATTTTTCCTGAATCACGCCATCCAGATAAAACCAGCGGCCGTCTTCACGCACGAAGCGGCTGATTTCATGCAGTCGCTGGCCGCGTCCGTCGATACGGCAGCGCGCGACAAACTCGACTGTTGCCTCATCACCGTCTTGCTTGGCATGGCGCACTTCCAGGCCCAGCCATTTCATCGACGTATCCGTCACTGTTTCAGCTGGCCGCGTGCGCGCATGCCAGCTTGTGTGCAAATACCCTGCATTGCCCGTCACATAGGCGCTATAGCGCGAGCGCATCAGTTGTTCTGCGGTGTGCGCTACCTCTGATCCATCCAGAAAGCGCCCACAGCACGTGGTGTAGGATGCGCCGCCACACGGGCAC
>JACCDW011477599.1_pt1 | contig 31673 bp, 25 predicted proteins | sample 7449781 | NCBI WGS metagenome assembly JACCDW01 (sample SAMN15323449, study PRJNA562643) | freshwater metagenome | isolation source: river surface water | place: USA:Blue River Watershed | collected 2017-08-18
AAAAAATAAAAAAATAGTAATGTAGATATGGAGTTCCCTCTGGTACATAAAAAACGGCAACTGTTTGAAAAATGTCAAAGCGAGCTATCAAAAGGGATTTATCGCGAGGAAAACGGAACCATTTATACAAATAATTATATCGGTTCATTTTTTTGTTTTTATAGATGATTCAAGGAACATTCTAGAAACACTTATTTTTTAGTGATGGTTCTCGTAAGGAAATCTATTTAAGAAGTCTACTTATACAATATATATCGTATTCAACATGCCTCAGGATTTAGCTATTTCGGTTGATCTTGGAACTACATATAGCTGTGTTGGTGTATATCGTAATGGAAAGGTTGAAATTATTCCTAATGATCAGGGAAACCGTATTACCCCATCCTATGTAGCATTTACAGACACAGATCGACTGATTGGTGATGCAGCTAAAAATCAGGCAGCAAGCAATCCAAAGAATACTATCTATGATGCCAAACGTATGATCGGTCGCAAATATGATGATCCTACCATACAGGATGATATCAAGCTATGGCCTTTTACTGTAAAGGCAGATACTAATCGCCGACCTCTTATCGAGATTGATAGTCAGGGAGAAAAGAAGCGGTTTCTTCCCGAAGAAATTTCTGCAATGGTTCTTGGCAAGATGAAGGAAATTGCCGAGGCATATCTTGGTCAGAAGGTTACCAAAGCAGTGGTCACGGTACCCGCTTACTTCAATGATGGACAGCGTCAGGCAACCAAGGATGCCGGTGCAATTGCTGGGCTAGAGGTTCTGCGTATCATCAATGAGCCTACTGCTGCTGCTATGTGCTATGGTTTTGACAAGATGAATGATGGAAAGGAGAAAACAGTGCTAATATTTGATATGGGAGGTAAATCTGCTGCCTCCTGAGGTGAAACTCCTCCTTTGCGTATATACGCAAAGAACCTAGTGAATTGCTGGAAACCCCTGAGAGCCTGTAACACTACAACGTGACTGGTAACGGTGTGCGTGAAGGTTATAAAAAGCGTACAGGATTGGGCAATCAGCAGCCATGCACCTTCTAAAGGAGGTGAGGGTTCAACGACTAGGTAGAGTAACCTAAGGCATTTAGTATGCTATGGTAAAATACCCACGAGCGCTAGGCATGTTTATATAACGAACATGAAGATATAGTCTGATCTTACAGGAAACTGTAAGAAGTTAGGATAAAGAGCCTAACGATAACAATGTGTGGGCACACACGACGTTACACTCCTCTCTATTGATGGGGGGATTTATGAGGTAAAAGCAACGGCCGGATGCGGCCACTTGGGTTAAAAATCACGTTGAGAAATGAATGATGAAAGCTTATTAAAGATGTGCACAATATGTAAAGTCGAAAAGAAACTCGTATGTTTCGAAAAGAATGAGGAATATACTAGAAATCAGTGTAAAGAATGTCGTTATGCCAAGTCAAAACAATTGATACAAAAAAATGCTATTAAAATAAAACCAACCTTATCTGAAAAAGAATGTTCTAAATGTAAGTTAATACTATCTATAGATTGCTACACAAAGCTCATAGGATCAAAAGATGGTTATTGTTCATTCTGTAAAGCATGTAGGCGTATCAAAGATGCTACACGTAAAACAACTAGACTTACATATACACCAGATGAAACTCCTTTTATGAAAACTTGTCGTGTTTGTAAAAAAGAATTACCCCATACACAATTTAGGATCCACAGAGGGTGTACTGATGGCAGGTATACAACATGTGTTGATTGTGTACCAAAATCAACATGGACAAAAGAAAAACAAAAAGCATCAGAACTTAAATACGTTTCAAATAATAAGGAAAAAATTAAAGAGAAATGGAAACGCGATGGTCAAAAAATTAACCGCCGTATTAGAAACAGTATGAATAAAAGAATAAAAGAAGCACTTTTTACAACAAAAAATACTACAAAACGTAATCATACTATAGAATATATCGGTTGTTCATTTGAGTTTTTCAAGGCATGGATAACATATCAATTTATTGATGGTATGTCTTGGGATAACTATGGAAAATGGCATTTTGATCATGTAAAACCGTGTAAAGCATTTGACTTATCAAACGAGGATGAACAAAAACAATGTTTTAACTGGCGCAATATACAACCTCTTTGGGGTAAAGATAATCATATGAAAGGAGGCAAAATTAACAATGACTTAATTGAAGCACAAAAATTAAAAGCTTTCACATTTGAGCAACGTTTCTCGGCTCAAGTAAAAGAGGGTTAACTGCGGGAACATCCTGAAGTTCTTGATACTAATCCATATCTGTGAGGATCTGGTGGCTAAGCTAATCACTTAGGTATAGTAACAAGTCAAGAAATGATGACTAAACAAGTCTGAGATGGACAATCCGCAGCCAAGCCTGTTTGAAAAAACAGGAAGGTTCAGAGACTAGAGTGAGTAGCCTAAGTTCTAGCACAATGTATCCAACATATGTGTCATGATGAATAAGGCAAAATCTCCACGAATGCCCTCCACCTTTTGACAAGGTTGGAAACTTGTATACAATTGGTGAAGATATAGTCCGATCTTACAGGAAACTGTAAGAAGTTAGGATAAAGAGCCTAACGATAACAACAATGGGAGAAGATTTTGACAACAGACTGGTACAGCATTTTATCCAGGAATTCAAGCGTAAGCACAAGCACGATATTTCTGAAAATGCCCGTGCGGTCAAGCGTCTTAAGATGGCATGTGAGCGTGTCAAGAAGACCCTTTCAAGCTCTACTTCGGCACCGCTCGAGATTGATGCCCTATATGAGGGTATCGATTTCTATACCAGCATCACCCGAGCACGGTTTGAGGAACTATGTGCTGACATCTTCCGTCTTGGTATGGAGCCTGTGGATAAGGTTCTACAAGATGCTAAGCTTTCAAAGAGTGATATTGATGATATCGTTCTTGTTGGAGGCTCTACCCGCATCCCTAAGGTCCAGCAGCTACTCTCCGACTATTTCAATGGCAAGGAGCTGTGCAAGTCTGTAAACGCAGATGAAGCAGTAGCCTATGGCGCTGCTGTACAGGCAGCTATCCTAAACCCTGGCCAAGGTGATGATAATACTTCTGATCTCCTTCTGCTTGATGTAACCCCACTATCGCTCGGTATCGAAACTGCGGGGGGTGTCATGACCAAACTTATCGAGCGTAACACCACCATTCCCTGCAAGAAGACACAGACCTTTTCTACCTATTCCGATAACCAGCCTGCTGTAACTATCAAGGTCTATGAGGGTGAGCGGAGCTTCACCAAGGACAACCACCTGCTGGGCACCTTTGATCTAACTGGTATCCCTCCTGCGCCCCGTGGCGTACCACAGATCGAGGTATGCTTTGATCTTGACGCGAACGGCATCCTAAACGTCAATGCTGTTGAGAAGGGCACTGGCAAGGCCGAGAAGATTACCATTACCAATGACAAGGGCCGTCTCAGCAAGGAGGATATCGAGAAGATGGTTAAGGCTGCTGAGGAATTCAAGGATGCCGACGAGAAGCAGAAGCAGCGCGTGGAGGCCAAGAATGGCCTTGAAGGCTATGTCTACAACATCCGCAACACCCTGAAGAATGGTGAGACAGATGCTGCTAAGAAGGCCTGGGAGAAGGCCGAGACCATCGTGGAGGATGCGATCAAGTGGATCGATGAGAACCAGACCCTAGAAAAGGAGAAATACGAGGAGAAGCAGAAGGAGCTCGAGGAGAAGCTAAACCCTATCATGAGCGAGATGTACGCTGCGGGTGGCACCCCTAATGGTACACAGTTCTCATCTTCTTCCGATGCAACCGATAACGGTGTTCGTGTAGAGGAAGTTGACTAAGACCCTAAATATTGAAAATAACAACTATCTTCTTTTTGCTTTTGTATTTGTAGAACATACAATTATGGAACGGGAATATCGTTCAGAAGATGTGCTATTTGGTTTTGAATATGAAACGCTCATCGAACCGAATGAAGGGTTTTGGAAACTTGTCATTGATACTGTTCTAAACATCAAAAGTGGGGCATTAAAGACGTGTAATGATACATTCCAATCTGTAAAGGATCGTGTCGCTAACCAAAACAGAGAGATGATAGAAACGATATTCAGAGAAGCCCCTGATTACGGTGCTATAGACTATTATAGCAATCCAAACTACAGTGAGGCTGATAGTTCAGATAGGGGAAAGGCTCTAAGAGAAACAAGTGATCCAACAATACATATTGTGTACAGGTTTGTATTAGCAGCAATATTTAATAGCATGATCAAAAAGTATAAGCAAGAGAACCTTCATAGATATGTTTTTAAAGCACAGGGAGAAGATGGGGAAATATGTGACACGTTTGATATAGATGATACATCCGTTATAAAGAAGGTAGAGAAACGGAATGTTAAAACAAGCACATGGGCTGTTACATATGATGGCAGCGTAATGCGTATAGCAAACGAACCGCTTTACAAACGTATAGAAGGCCGTACCCTCAGGAAGGTTATACCATACATCCGTTGTGTTGAGATTGTATCGCCTGTACTGAAATACAGCAATGTTTCAGATGATTTCGAAACCATAATTAACACGATCCTACCTGCGAACAATATGTTTGTATATTGGAACAATCATCGCACATCAAACCACGTACATCTGTCACATCAGGGGTTTAATTTTAGAGATAATCCATTTGGTCTTGTTAGACTATGTATGGCATGGTGGTACATAGAGCCCATCATAATGTTCATGATGGGTAATTGGAGACGTAAAAACAAATATTGTATGCCAATAGATGAACGTCTAAAAGAGATATTTAAAGATGCCGAATTGATCCAACACGCGTTTAATAGCATTAATGAAGACAATGTGATCGATTTCGTTACGCAATACATGACAGTAAAGCTTGATGACGGTACAACCATTGGTAAATACACGCAGGATGATCTGAAAACGAGGGACAAGATCAAGCTGCTGTATGCTATTGCGGATCTATTCCAAGGAGATCTAAGCGAGAGATCATCCCGTTATGCTGCCCTAAACCTCTTAAACATATGTCCGGGCGGTATTAATACGGTTGAAATTCGTATAAAACACGGATCGTCTGATGGAAAAGAGAGCAAGATGTTTATGCTGCTGCTGGCAAACTTCCTCTCGGCTGCTATATCCAAGCCTTGTGTAACCTATACAGATGAAAAGAACAAGAAACTATTCTTTGAAGTTAAAAACATACTGCAAACACACAGGGATTGGACAAAAAAGGTACGCCTAGATCTTGATGATACGGGTATGGTGCGCAAGAAGAATAAGATAAGTAACCGTGAAAAAATACAGGAAGCATTCGATATTTTTATGGATTGGATCAATCTTGACGAAAAAAATGAAGTAAGAGAATACTGGCAGAAACGACTAGGCTACGTACTCAGAAGCAGAGAACCATCAAAAAGGTCTTCATCCAAGAGCGATTTATCTTCCCCATTGCTAGGAGGAATGTCATCACAGGACGTAGAGTTCATCAAGGAGATGAACAAGAAAAAGGAATACACCTCGTTCGGATATATTAACTATGATGAACTACACAATACGATCGAGAAGGACTACAAAAGGTTTGGCTGGACTAAGAGGTGGGGTAAGGACAGGTCATCGAACCCTTCAGCTATCAATAGCATCCGTCAGAAGACGCCCGCACCGGCACGCATGGTGATGGTAACTGCGGGCGGGAAAGGAAAAAACACAAATAAGGCTAAAAATGAGAAAAAGTGATGATACAGAGACCAAAAATTATCATCTAAGGATATAGGCCTGGAAATGTCTGACGGTACCGTATCTACTGTTAGAAAGATGGCATCTAGCCGCAGGGAGCGTGCCAAGTCTGAACCTCTCCCCGCAGGTTTCACTGTAAATGATGTCATCGAGCCACCCGTTGTTGTACAGGGAAGCTACAATGGCTCCCCGATTACGATCTATGGAGAGCTACACAACCTTGTCTACAACCAGTTCTATGAGCAGCTAAACCTCAAGAGCCACGTCATCTTTGTTGAACATCCGAGTGTCCTATGTGAGATCTCGGCGGAGGACAAGAAGCGCCTTCTCAATGTTCTCAAGGGAAGCGAATGGGTATGGTACAAGTACAAGGCGCGCAAGCTCCCGGTCGTTTGTGTAGACAATCGTATCGAGATAGGCCTACTTAGCTCGATCGAGGAAACATATATCGAGCGCACAGACGATATCCAAGTGGTTGCCCAGTGCGTGATGCGGGCACTTCGCGTTCTCTTCGCAAAAGAAACAAAAGAGGTATTTGTGCGTGAAAACCTCACACAGTATTACATCACAACCGTAAAGGCGATCAAGACACAGATGGACACGATGCTCAAGGCTGGACATCTTGGAAGCGAGGAGCTTATGTCCAACAAGTGGAAACTTGTAAAGAACATTGTCAAGCTCTCTGGAATACTTGTAGACTTCCACGTGAAAAAGCTGGTGGAGAAACATGCGGATAGCAAGAAGCCGATCTCTATCTTTATGGGGGCTGCGCACGCGTACCGTCTTCACAAGTTCTATCCCAACATATTCACAAGCATTAGCTACAACACCACCAACCCAGACCTTATTGATGTCATACAGAAAATGAACTATGAATAAACAAAAACATGGAAAAATAAAAACAGTTTTAGAACTTTACAACTTTACAACTTTACAAATCTTTTTTGTACTTTTACATTCAAGATGGCAACATATATGTAAACAGATCGTGAACACCACAAGCATATATTGGTTTATTAGTAGCAAAATACCACCTGTAGGGTATGATAAGGCTCATGCCCTTGTAGAGCTTGATGGTAATAACCTCTTCTGAAGTATCAGGCACACCGTTGTTGAGCTTGCAAAGAGGGTAGCACAACATTATCTCGCTGTCATCGAGCCCGTGTACAATCATGTACTTGTGCCTGTTACGGATCCACTCCAGTTCTGGTGTGATCTCAAAGCTACTCTTCTTGTTGTATCTGAACCATCCGTCCCATATAGGCTGGACATTTTCCACACGATCATGTATAACAATCGGTTGCTTTTCTAACAGCATCTTAAGATCAAAATCTGCGAGTGATGATTGTAATATTACTACCCTAGGAGGAACCTTGTAGGCAAACCGAACATAGAGCCAGATGACGATTGCCACAACAAAGAACAGAACCCAATAAAAAGTACTCATATTACTTTTTGTAAAGGATATATTTTCATTTTGTATTCCGCACACCATAAAATATATCATAACTATAGAGAATATGGCGACCCCAAAAACATTACCAACGCCACAACTACCACAACTACCACAGCTACCACAGCTACCACAGCTACCTCAAATTTCGCAATTGACACAAATGGCACCTGTAACAGCTACTACTACTATTACTCCTGCCTCAAAAAGTGGTGTCTCGAATTTCCTAAATACCTTCGCTGTCAAGCCCTTTAAAGACCTATTGGCAGGTTCAAATAGGCATTTAGGCAAGGTGTTAGCATTCTTTGTGTTCCTCCTAATCTTCCTTCTCATACTGTCAGGAGGGATCACACTGATAGTAAAAGGCATAAAAAGAAAGAAACAGACAAGACAGAATGCTGCATACAACAGCGGCGGTAGCCAGAGCTGGTACTCAAAACTTTCGAATAAACTTTACAATTTGTCATCACCATTCGGCAAAAAGGCATACAGTAGCCTTCCACGCGAGATTGAAAAAAACGGAAGATGTGATAACATACAGTTGCTAAGTGTGGTATTAGATAGGAAAACAGGCAGTGGCATATGTGTAGACACTACATTCAAGGCACCGTCTCCTGTTAGGTTTACTATAGATCCAACAAACCTCTACGAGTATGAAAAGCTTCCAAACATTATGAAAGACAAGATAAGAAAGGACACAGACAAGCTAACCATCACCGTACCATATATGTATAATGAAAAACCATCCGCATACGTATTAGATTTCAGCAAGGCTACGTATGGGGATGGAACGTCTGCCAAACACCTTTTCAATGAGCGCTTTACCTACGATTATTGGAACTTTAAACCCCAAAGCCTAAATGTTACACCTAGCAAAAAGAGATACAGGTATACAAGCAAGGTAAGACCTATTAAAACAGATAGTACATATAAAGGCATTGCCGGATATGTGTAAAAATCCTCTCTTGTAAGGTTAGAGGTATTTTATGGTCTTACCAAAAGTAGAACGTGTATCTGCGGGCGAGGTATGCTCTATAGATATAGCAAAGAATTACGGTTTCTATGATGATGCGAAATATTATACTCAGGATTATCGGGACGTTAAAACCTACAATGCCAAACTTGATATAGATGAGAGGCGCGATTCAAACGAGGTTTGTACCCAGACACCGAATGGTGCGGTGGCGTACCCGCTGTGTTCCCTTGTGTACGGTATCCCTTATGAACAGGACCCAAAAGATATGAGCAGGTGTGTAATAGATCTAAAAAGATCAGGGGTCTGTTCTCCGAAGGACGTAAAGGGAACACAGTGTAAGAGGTCGAACGTCCTTCTTCCTCCCCCTGAAAAGATGAGTGCTCACTGCGATGAGAAGCCCACCGACTGGTATATGATACCAAACTATCATCTTGGAAACAAGTACAACTTTATAGAAAGGGGAAGTGGTAAAACCAGACAGACGGTATGTATGAAACCATGCCCAGCAGATCGTATGCCAGGTTACGTTAATGATCCCGCAGCAGATGGAGCATCCGCGGGGATTATGGCAAACACAAAGGTAGATAGGTGTTACACCAAGGACGAGTACATGTCAGGCAAATACAGCGACACAAACAACTTCTGTCCAATTGCGTGGGTTTATCGTTTAGGTCAACGTCAAGAAGAAATCGTGGATAGCCTTATCAACGAGATTAATGATACAAGTGGGACATCAAACGCCTTTTACAAGAAGTCCGTTGCGATGGCAAACCAGGACGCAAAGAACATATACATTGAAAGCAAGAAGATGCTAGAAAATGTAGATTACACGGATGATGTAGTTACGAACGCCTGTTCACAGTTCAACACCCCTGAGCGTCTAAACAAGGCATACCAGATATGTAGCGATATTAGCAAGAACCCTAAAGCGTTTGATGATGTTCTTAAAAACAACGCCCAAAAGAAGGTACTAAAACAGGCATGTAACGCGCTGTTTTGTGATAGTTCTCAGGATCTAGCTGGATCTATTGAAAAAGACCCTATATGTATAAACATAGACCCTGAAAAGACCGTGCCGGGGGATGATCTTCTTAAGAACGACAAGGACATAGCTAGTTCAACAAACACGGATGCTGTTGTTGGATCGCCACCAAAAGTAAACGAGGTTACCTCATTAGATAAGGGGGCAAAAAATACGAATTTCATGATCATATTCGGTATTGTAATGATCGTTCTCACCTTTTTAGGAATAATTATCATGATATCATGGAAATACATTGGGCCAACGATCAAAAAGGTATGGTGCTACATATTGTATGCTGTACGCATGATACTTCCAGAAGCTCTCTATGATACGGCAAGGGCAACCAACAACCTAGGAAAATGTACTATATGGGCAAGCATTCCTACCTCTTAGAATTTTGAACAGGCTTGAATGACTGCCTATGATGAGGTGTAGGGCCGTGCTCACGAAGGGCACGCATGTGCTCGGCAGTGCCATACCCCATGTTCTTTTTTAGCCCATATTTCTCATAATCTGGGTTCTGTTCGATAAGCTCCTTGATCAGCATATCGTGGTGTGTCTTAGCAAGGATAGAAGCTGCTGCAATGTTACGGTGTGTGTTATCTCCCCCGATTACACACTCGTGCGTTAGTGCCTCGCTATCTATCCCTGGCGGTATGTATGGAACAAAGTGCGGACCATCCACCTGTATGTGATCGAACGACGCCTTCTTGTAAGCATCCGTTAGAGCCCTATCCATTGCGCGCATCGTTGCGTGTAGGATGTTCAGCTGATCAATCTCATGGGAGCTACAAACACCGATACCATAGGTGATCGCATGCTTCTTGATGTACTCGGCTAACATCTCCCTCTTCTTGGCAGAAAGCTTTTTAGAATCCTTGATAAGCTTGTATGTATCATCTGGAAAGGCGCTATCAACTGGAAGTACAACTGCACCAGCTACTACCGGTCCTATAAGTGGTCCCCTACCTGCCTCATCCACACCTGCTACTAGCATTCGTAAATTATGATATACAGCACCGTTTATATCTGTGTCATTTTTTGTGATCTATTGTAGAGGAATGTTTAATGATGATCAGCCGGGTACACTTCCAGCAGTACCGCGTATAGTTTGTATCGGGGATGTCCACGGTGATCTAGGGCGTGTGGTTGAGCTGCTAAGGATACTACGCATTATTGATGAAAATACACAATGGATTGCCGAACCAAAGAATACCGTTGTTGTACAACTCGGTGACCAGATTGATAGCGCTTCAAGAGGAACTACAGAGGATTGGGAAACCATGGTAGACACCGAGGTAATTATGTTTATGGATAAGCTTGATCACATAGCGCGCAAGAGTGGAGGAAGGGTGCTATCCATAATTGGAAACCACGAGCTTATGAACGTAATGGGTGACTACACGTATGTATCCCAAAAAAGCATGGAAATGTCTGGAGGCGTGTTCAAGAGGCAATACACATTCCGCAATGGAGGGCAAATGTCACAGATGCTGTCAAAACGTAACATATCGATCAAAATCGGCAGCATCACGTTCTGTCATGGCGGTATCCTTCCACAACAGCTAGACATTGTAGGCGACAAGCTATCCATTGTAAATTACATAGTGCGCAAATACCTTCGCGCTGAAACACTGACACCATACGAGATAGCTGTTTTCAATCAGAACATTATGGGTCCTGATTCTATTTTGTGGACACGAAGGTATTTTGAACTGTTAGAATCAGGCCAACACGATGAGCTCGAACAGATTATAAAAAGCGTGTGTGAAAGACTAGAAACAAGATGTATTGTGGTAGGCCACAACACTGTAGAACGTATTACTCCCGCCGTAGGAGGATCGCTATGGCTGATTGATGCTGCGCTCTCAAGATCCTATGATAGCAAATACAATGAGGTTCTCGAAATAATATATGAAAATGATCCTAACAGGGAGACAGAATTCCGTGTGATACGCATTAACAAAAACAAACAAAACAATATAAAAAATTGATCGGATATATTTTTAACATACGCACATAGGTGTAAGGTATACGATGGATTTATTTGTTGAAAAATTGGAGCATTTCTTAACAAAAAAGACAGAGATTGTAGACGAGCACAAAAGGTCACACGAGGAAGAGCGCAAGCAGGCAAGAGAGGCGGGTGAGGCTCTTGGAGAACCTGGGCTTACGTATGATATGAACAAGTTCCTTAAAACGGTACGAGAGTTTGAGGCAGAGCGAGCCAAGAAGAGCAAGAAGCGTATTAAGGATTTAAACAATCTATAATACTGTATATGGTAACAATGAACATCAACCGCAACATAGATATCGCTCTATGGGAGCTAGCAAAAAAGAATGGGGGCAAGTATCTCGATACGGAGGATGTATCATCTATTGCGGTGGAGGCTCATGACATATTGGTGCTCGATTCCATAACTATGTGTAATGCTCTTATCGAAGAACGCCTAAAAAATCTAAGAAAGTTTCGTAAACAGCTTGCCGACCTTTTGGCACAACCCCAGGTGGAGCAAAGATCTGCCGAATGGCACGATATGCGCAAGAATAGGCTTACTGCAAGTGATACAGCTACATCTATTGGTCGCGGGAAATTTGAAACACGCAAAAACCTTCTCAAGAAGAAGGCGTTTCCTGAACTTATGCCATTTGTATCTAGTCCTATTATGAAGTGGGGCACTATGTTTGAACCAATCGCAAACCGTAGCTATAGGCAACGAAATGGGGATATCGTGGTACACGAGTTTGGGCTTGTACCGCACCCTACGGTAGAGCACTATGGCGCATCTCCTGATGGCATTACAGAGCTTGGTATCATGCTAGAGCTAAAATGCCCATACAAGCGTAGAATGGATGGTACTATTCCTGAACAGTACGAGATACAGATGCAGGGACAGATGGCGGTTTGTGGCCTTTCAGAATGTGACTATGTTGAGTGTGGTATCGACGGCATTGAGGATGCAGAAACATATCTACAAACCGTTGATGTAGATAGCAAAACAGACCATGGCATTGTGCTAGAATATTGTGATAACGCGGTCATGTCTTATGACTATTCACCCGAATATCTTACACCATCTGAGGTGTGGAAATGGGCACAGGAACGTATCAAGAACGAGGAAAGGCACCTTGTAAAGATTACGCCATGGAAACTAAGGGAATACTTTACACACAGGGTTTATTTCGAACCAGACAGATGGGACAATATCATGAAGGAGGTGGCAACATTCTGGGCAGAGGTAGAAGATATGCGTAGGATGGGCCCCGAAAGCATTATTGTAGAAAAACAGACAATCCGGAAACGAGAGCGGAACACTAAGATAATCGAATTTATTGATGATATTTCGGATGATGATCCATCATAAAACAATCTATCAAAATTATTTTTACAGATTTAATTTTCAATTAATGCCATACGACAAGATATAGGATCATTATCTCGAAATCATCCATTGGGTACCTACAATTAGAACCATCTATTTCTTTTGTCTTTTGCTACTTCGAAATATACAAGGTTGTCATTCAACCCTAGGTATTTTGTAAAGCATGGAACCGACTTATTAATATAGCCATCCTTTGTACCAACATCTATAGGAATAGGATTTTCTACTGTGCCCTTGTACATCTTTACCTTTACATTTCCATTGGTTTTAAAGGCACTGACATCAGTGTCTAATGTAGCATTGTTTCCAAAATACTTCTTTATATGATCTATGGTATACTTGCCAACAGGTATAGGCTCTGATATAAAGCCCTGGTAGTTACAATGCTGATATATTGTAATGCTGTTCTTGTATGTGATAGGCTCAGGGGGAGGTATCGGTTTACCAACAACAGGAACATCATTTATTTGTGATGGCGACCAATCAAGATCTGTATAATCTGCCTCCATCTTCTTGCTTATCAAAAGGTTGCCAAACTTGGGATTTACCCTATAAAGGATCGCATATGTATAGGGATGCCCTTCCGACATCTTTGTAGGCCTTCCACTATCAAGACACGTAGATAGATATGGAATGTTTTTCACATCGTCCACATCCTGACTAGCGCATCCACAAGGCATGTTAAGTGACTGGGGACACCTCATAAAACAGAGGTCCTGCTTTTGTCTACAATTCTTCTTAATATTGCGAACCATTTTTTCACGTTCTTCGGAGCTTACAATAAAGGTTCCATTCTTGTCATAGGCAGTGAATATCATATAGCCGTGCAATTTGATATCTGGTTTTATTACATTGATATCATCCTTCATAACATTTGTTGGCATGTATCCATACTGGGTAGCGGTATACTGCAAGGAAATAGGTATATTGTCAGCATCACGATAGTATGGGGCCTGTGATAATAGCACATATATCTGACCCTTTATAGTACCCTTTGTTACGTTTTGATAGAATATATCTATTTTTCTTTGGATTAGCTCAGTTACGCTTTCAATATGATTAGTGTACATAGCGCTGTCCTCAAGAGGAATTATGTATAGACCATCTGCAATAGTGTCTACGTATTCACGAAGAGCGTTTGGTGACTTGCCAAGAGCTATTCCACATCCATACACGTGGAGTAAACTCTTACTATCACTAATAGTATCCTTGAACGTTTTCATCTGTTTGTCAAAATCTGTTGAACTGTTGTCCATGTACAGCGAGTATGATGACACACTGCTTATAAAATTCTCTATTTTTTTACGACGTGTGGAGCTAAGATATATCAACAATGCTGCCATCCCTAATATAAACAGGAATAAGATGATCTCATATGGCATTGTACAACTCTATACCATTGAAAAGAAAGAATTTTGTTTTTTGTTATTGTTATAGTTATTGTTATAGTTATTTCTTAATGAGCAGATATAAGATAGGGACTGTTCATGTAATCAGCAGGGGTCATTATGTTGCCTCCCTTCATCTTGATTGGACCGCTTGTAAACGTTGAAACCTGCTGAAGAGCACCGGTGTATGATACACCACCTGTTACCTTAACATCACCTGCGATTACTACCTTTTTCCCAACAGGAGCAGTTATAGCAAGGTTGCCATCTGTATCCTTACCAATGCTAAAGGCGTCACTGTCCTGATCACCTGGGTTCTTGATCTTGATGCTCTTTGCGGCCACAATACCTGTGCTATCAACCGATAGAACATCAGCGGTTCCACTTGCACCGGTTGAGGTAATCTTAAAAGGCACGGCACCTGATGTCATCACATGTAGGGAGGCATTAGGGCTTCCTGAAACATTGCCAACACCAAGCTTCTCGGTCTTTATAAAACTACTACCATCGGTCTTGCCAACTATCTCGGCACCTGGAACAGCAGCAGCCCTGTTCTCCTTGATAGACAGGACACCGCTTACAGCTGTCCTGCCATCAATCGAAACAGACTTGTCACTTGTAAGAGGGGTTAGGTATACGTTCCCATCATCATCAGGTATCTCTATACAGTTAGGATTATCGCCAGCACCGCACACCTTGAACTTCTTGTTGCCTGCTAGATCCTTTATAGTCAGACCATTTAGTGCGGCTACCGAGGCCTTCAGGCTCATATCAGGTACCCCTGTGCCTGGGAAGCTCATAATGTCATAGCTTGAAGCACCGCTTGAGAAATCAGCAACCCTGCCAATGTTTCTTGCTATCAGGTCTGTATCAGCCTGGGTGTCCTTTATCTCGTTACTCGTCTTATCAAGCTTTGTAGTAAGATCGGATCTGGTGTTTCCTAGATCCTTGCCAAGATCATTCACGCTGTTCCTACGCTCGAGCTCCTCCTGGTCAATAAGCTTGTTAGTGGCCGATATGCTATCTGATACATTTGCCTTGTAGGAATAGTAATCATAGACATAGTATGAAATCACACCTATAAGAACCAGCATCACTAGTATAACTATAGCAACTGATACCTGGTACATTTGATCCTATATATAGTTACGTTCTATACACACCATAGAAATTTTTACCGAGCAGTGAGTGTCATTTCTAAGGGGTATAAAGTATCAAGGAGTTTAACCATTCTTGGTAGTAATATATCATTCCGCACCTTCATCCCCATATCCCTCGTAATCCCCACCATCATAATCTCCCCCGTCAAATTCATCACCGTCTCCAGCTCTTACAGAAGGCGACCTGTATTTTAATGTCTTATCACTCAATATAATTGTCTTGATCTCAACAGGTTGCGGTTGTTGGGGTTTTGTGTCACTATTACCACCATTTATAGGGAAACTACTAGTCATTGGAATATCTGTAAAGAAATCATCATTCAATCCATTATCATCCAAATCTAGGGGTATTTGATTAGTGCCTCCACCTGTCTGGAATGGCGAAATTATAGGTGCCTGCTTAATATTTCCCATGATTGGTATAGATGGCTCATTTAGAACCTCTTTTGCCATACCTGCTACAGTTTGGAAGGGCTTACTATCTGTTTGATTTTCTGGTAAAGCTACCATAGGTTGCTCTTTTTTCCCATCTAGAGGTTGTGATGTTTCATTCAGCTCTGTATTTATTTCCTCTATTATCTCCTCTGAAAGACCTCCGTATTGTATGTGCTCTTCTCTATCATATAAGGCGGGCTCATCTAGATCCTGATTATGATCATAATCTTCTTCTGTTTCCCCATCCTGTTCTGATCCTGTATCACTATCATCAAAGCCTATCATAAAGTCATCTTCCTCATCCTTGGGAATATCCTCTGTTACGTAACGCATCTCTATGCCAAGCGCTTCAAACTCCTGTACTAGTAATTTCCAAGCATATGGGGTTTCTACAATGGCACTATCACTTGATTTACAACTTGGGCAGGTAAATACCTTCCTGTTACGCCCAGGATTTGCTATAATACCACAGTGCCGGCAGATGCCATACCTGTACCTATCTGACCTGTCCATAGCGCTCTCCTTCGAGAACTGGGCCATACCATAGGAGATAAGGACGTCACGTTCCATCTCGCCAACACGCAGGCCTCCGTTCCTTGCCCTTCCCTCGGTAGGTTGCCTTGTCATACGGTCATATGGCAAATCGGCACGGAGAAGTCCTTCGGGGTTGCCTGGTCTGGCGTGTACCTTGTCCGAAACCATATGCTTTAGACGATAATAGAAGGTAGGACCAATAAAGATATCGGTGCCTATCTGTCTACCGGTGCGACCATCATACATAATCTCGTTACCATACTTGTTAAAGCCCTGTTCCTCCAATGTAGCACCAATCGCATTGTAATCAACCGGGATGAACATTGTACCATCACCCTGTGCACCATCAAAGCAACAGCCTTTCGCGACGATACACTCGACAAGGTGTGCAATGGTCATACGTGATGGTAAGGCGTGAGGATTGATAATGATATCTGGGACGATCCCATCTTTTGTCATCGGCATACTCGCCTCAGGTAGTATCATACCAAAAACACCCTTCTGCCCGTGGCGCGAAGAATTACCACTCCAAACAGGTTTACCATTCCTACGAATATAGAATATATGTGATGGAACTTCTAAGCAATGAACACTCCCTGTATATTTAATAACTTCTTCTACCTGTTCTTTTTGTGTATGTACATGTCCATGATTTACAGTTGGTTCACATTTAGCTTTAACAATACGTACTGTATAACTATCATGTTTTGCTTGTATTACACGACCGTCTTTTAATGTTGTTTTATGATTTGCTGAACGCAAAAGCTTAATGTTCGCACACCATCCGGCGTGAAGAGCTAAACGCTGTACATCATCTGCTAATCCTGGTGAACTTGTATAATATATATCAGATAGTGTTTTTGTAACAGTTCCATCTCCACGTCTTAACCCCTCATATAATACATGGCACTGATGTTCACTTAGTTTCCATACCCAATCAGGCAAACGTTTATTAGGAGCTCCAACACTTAGCGGTAATAGATATAATGTTAGTTGTTTGCTTGCTATTTTTACCTTATCTTTTGATCCAGTTATAGGATTATAGCCCATTAAACGTATCACTTCAATTAATCTTTTACGATCACAAGGTTTTACTTGTGATAGTTCAACAGTATAATCTTCTGTTAAAGTTTTTCTATTAGGGCGCTGTCTAACACTATATCTCGCCCAACCGTCTGATATCCAGAAACCGAAAAATTCTAAAAAGGCATCCATCGGAAGTTCTTTGGCTGGATGTCCCGGAATTTCTGGAAGTATAAACTTATAATCTGGATTAGTATTGATAGCACTCTTTTTATACGATACTCTCTTTTTCATAATTTTTTCAGCCTCTATCAATTCATACTCGGTCTTATTACGTAATTTTACGTACATTTTATGGTTCATTGTAGCCATAATATCTATTTGTTGGCTCTTAATATGATATAATTCTTCATTATCACACTCATAAGAATATATATTAGTAGGATGAACATATTTGATATTACCATCAGCTTCTAATGAACAAACCTTATGATTCTTAGTAACATTTATTATAGGAACCCAACCATCTGTTGTAAGTACATCATGATCCGGTGTAAGACAACATTTATCTCCAATCTCTGGTCTGCGTAGCTTGCGGAAACGCACCTTGCATATCTTCTCTGGGCTACCTAAGGCCTTTGTACCAACAAACACCTTGTCAACAATACCATAGTGGTGCACATCAGTCATATAGGACACATCCGTATAGTGCTTTGTCTTTTCTATCTCGCTTAGTATACCCCTTGATACCTCACGTTGCTCCTCCAGAACGTTCACCATACCCATAACAACAACCTTTGCCCCGCGTGGTATCTTGGATCCTTCCCGAATGATACCATTCTCATCTAGGAAGCTGTAGCTCTCAGATGGCTTTACACCCTTGATAGAATGGTTGTAACCACGCGTCTTTGTTCTTATGCTGTTAGCAGCTTCAAATATATGGATAGCATCCTTCTTTGTAATACCCTTAACATCGAACCTCTTCTGATCCTCCCTTGTTAGTGACTGTACAGTGGTGTAGCCAGCATCCCGAAGGATATTAATAAACTCATTGGGTATGCCCTCGTCCTTTAGAGCATCTATGTATATGTAAGGGTTCTTGAATTGTAGGCACTCGTTCTGTGATATTACCTTTTCTGTAGCAGTCATCGTCTTGTATGCGGTGCTCTGGAATAGGCCTCGCTCGATCGCAGACCGATTTATAATAATTCCATCCTCTTGGTTAAAGCCTGAATAGGTTGCTACCGCCACAATGACATTAACACCATTAGGCATGCGATTGCTGCCAATGTAATGAGAGTTACGGGTTGTTACAATTGGCTTCTGGGGATAGTGCATTATATAGGCCATCGTGTCAAAACGCTTCCTGAAATTGGTAGCATAAACACCTACAGTCTGTTTCGCCTGAGCGCCATGGAAAAGGTTACGTGCAGCATAGTTATGGTTTGCGAAAGGGATCGTGTTTGTTACCACGCTAAATGCGGCAGATGGATGGATCTCACAGTGTGTATAATCCTTGGCTTCGTCTCCTGAAAGATCACCAAGGTTCATAGCAATTAAAAGGGTATTCTCCTCATCTACATCAACGAACTCGATACAACCTTGTGATTTTTCAAGACGGTTGATGATCTCAACACGATCTTCCGCAGTCACAGGATCCCTCCACCACGAAGGAAGTATAAACTCATCCTTGTAATACATCTCCTCTGTATAGAAAATCTTCTTTAGGTCTCCATGGTCAGATGATAAATAGGAACCGCCATCACCAAACAGAAAGCTAAACCAGTTTATGCTAATATTATCTGGTATTTCGATTATCTTTTGGTGTAATACGAACAATGGCCTACACATGCGCCCTGGATCAGTCTGTATATGAAGTGTATTCTCACGAATATTCCATGAAATAGACACAAAGGGGTTTATATAGCCATTTCGGCGCAAAGCCTTGAGAACCCGCGTATGATACACTGGTTCTTTTGTAATGCCATACCAGGTGCCATTCAGTAGCACCTTAGTATTATCCCTACTTGCAACAACAGTTCCCATCGTGTTATGTAACGGAATAATACCCAGACGAGGGAGGTATTCCTGGATTGTTTCCTGGCTTGTACCAAAGGTAATGTATGACATTAGCGAGAAGTTTTTTAACAGACCAATGCTCTGGCCATCAGGTGTTTCAAACGGACAGAAAAAGCCCCACTGTTGTGGATGTAACCTATGCGGTGGCACATTGCGGCGAGAACGATCCAGCGGAAGGTTGATGCGCCTCATATGGGATAGATAACCCAAATAACTGATACGCGCCAGATCCTGTACCTTGCCCTGTTCCGTATCCTTGTCTGTGGAACCCCACATGCCCTTAAGCGACCTTACAAGACGCTCTGTCATAATGGCAGGCGGGAAGAGCTTGTATATGTTGTCCTTTCTTACCAGATCTGTGATACGGTTGTTCCCGTTGTTGCGCCACGGACCAAGGTTGTACTCACGATCCAGCAAATCGCGACAGTTCTTTGTTAGTGCCTTGTAAACCTGTTGGAACAGGCCTGCCAGTTGGAAACCACTGATATCTATCCGTTTTGTGGTATAGGCATCACGATCCGTTTTTGGATATATGTTAAGGCAGGTGTCTAAGAGCTGTCTAACCAGATAACCAAGGTACATTGGTTTTTCATTCTGGTTCTCTACATTTGGGAATATATCGGTAACAAGCAGGTTCTTTACATAATCGATTAGTTGGTATTGTACACGATACTTGAAGTAATCGAGTGCTTCCGCCTGTGTAAAGAAGGTTTCCTTCTTTGTATGGGCGGCTATAATAGATGCCCTAATATACTTTATATACTCGTCGGGAATATCACACGTACCAAATATGGTTTCTATAATCTCCTTGTCTGTTTCTACACCCAGCGCACGGAAAAGCATAAACAGAGGGATTTTCCCGCGAACACTTTTAAATGATATATATATAGCATTATCAATATAATCTGACTGCTTCTTTTTGGGAAGTGTTGGTTCATCTTCTGTCTCGTCCTGTTTCTCCTCAGGTGAGGTGTTCTTGTCACGTGCAATGTACATCTCAAACCCCTTTGGCGCCAGCTTGCTCTCGCCCTTTTGGCCAACACACTTTATGTATGCGCGATGACCAAAATTCGCATCATCCGTCATATCCTCAACAAAGAGCTTGTTGTTAGCAATCCTCTCCTGAGATACTATCACCTTCTCCTTGCCATCAATAATAAAATAGCCACCCGCATCATATATGCACTCGCCAAACTCTTTTAGAACATCAGGACCCTGTCCATTTAGGATACAGGCATCCGAATGAACCATGATTGGAATAGCTCCTAGCAGAACCTTTGGGAATGTTGTGGTTTGTACCCTATCTTTGTCACGATCTGCCAGTTCGTATACAACCTTAACATCCGCATATAAATGACCCTCATAGGTAAGGTTTCTTAGACGTGCCTCTGCGGGTGTTAGTAGCACCTCTGATCTGTTAGCATCAATCATTGTAGGACGATCTATGAATATAGATCCGCTGTCCTCGCCTCCCACGAATATTCGCACCGTAAGCAGTGGTTCTCCCTTTGAATCAAGTTTTATCATGGTAATCGGATTAAACGTGCGAATAATAGACGGGATGTAGTTCCTAAGAAATTCACGATAACTATCAATATGATGTTTCGTAAGTGGATAGACATGGGATTTGAAATATGAATCCATCACCTGCCATTGTTGTTCTGTTGTAAAAATAGGCATATTGTACCCGCACCTATAGTCTATAAATATTTTTCATAGGCTTAATACATGTTTGATACAAAAATAACGCATGTAATATATCTTACACCTCGCTTAACTCGGTATATGTTTCATCCCCTTTTTTGTTACGTAGCATAATGTTGCCATCATTGTCGATAAACACCGTGTATGGATCATCCCTCCCTGTTGGAATATACCACTGCTTTACAAACTCATTCTTTTTGGTATCCCTGTTCTTTTCCACAGATAAGACGGATATATCGCTATCATTTACCCTTAATCTTGGAAGTTTTCCAACAATTGGATAGCTAGCTTTTAGTACCTTCGCATTGTCGACATATTCCTCACCCGGCTTGGGAATACAATTCTCACTAAATGGATGCTTCCCATCGGTTTGATATAATGACATACCTTTTGGTTCCATCTCTAATGAAAAAAGCCTGTTTTCAGAAAGCAGTCGTGTATCACATCCTTCGTACATCATAGATCCATTACGAATATTGTCTACTACTAGGTTTTCTGGATCTTTTAGAGAGATCCCCGCCTTTTCAAAAAATCTGGCCTTTATCTTGTATATGCTGTAACTATCTATCGTGTTTATGTTCCTTGGGCTTGCCGAAAACTTGTAGGGAAGGTTGTAGAACGAGCAGTTGCCTTTCGATGATACACATCCACATTCAGGTTGTGATGAAGCATCACTATAAATATATGTAAACAAACCATCTTTTACAGTATGCTTACGTGGTGCTAAATCCTCGTTACAAGGATTGTTGCACAGCCAATCACTAACAGCGTAAGGGTTCGCAAACAATAACCGTCTTAACCAGTCGTGATACGAGGGTATCGTTGCATCATCTACTGGGGTTCCATCTTTGCTAATACTGGGCAGATACAGCCTACAGTCTATATGTCTTTTGTTCTTGTTCCGTCCAATGAGCATGTAAACAGGACCATTTATGGAACCGCCATTTTGGCTAGATAATCTCGATAGCTGCTTTGTTACGTCATCTATAACCGCATTTATTGTCTTGTTTGATACAAATATCGACCAAAATGGCGCACGCTCCATCATTTCGGTTGTATCCGTGTCTTTGTTTTTTGGATTTGGAAGGTTGAATGCTACACAGCTAATGTATTCTATGCTATTTGGATCGTTGTTTAGCTTGCTTGAAACACGATAGCCTTCTGGTTCCACATATATAGTAGTCGGTTCCCCATTTACAGTTTTAGTTTTTTTTAGTGTTTGTTGCGGCTTTGTAGATCTAGGTCTAGACCGCCCACCACCTCCCATTGGTGTTGGTATTGGTGCAAACCCTTCTATCCGCTTTGACATAAACAACGATACTGTAATAACAATTAAAATACAAATCAAAATTACAAAAATATTACCATACATAATAATCTTACATTATTGAAATAAAAATAAAATTGGAACACGTTGTTTTTATACAGATCTATAGCGTTTCAATTACATATGGGAATTGGTCTGCCACATTTACAAGCTTGATAAAGAGCTGTAACGCAGTGTTCTCTTCAAATGCGCCATAATCTTGGGTCTCTATAGCCTTTTTTAGCTGATCGCCAAGATCATCCATATTGACTAATGCCTTCTTCCATTTTCCAGCAAAGTACGAGTTTGTTTTGATTCGGATAGCACCATCCTTTGTAAGCATGTTCTTGTAGAAGAGTTCATCAAACGCCTGCTCCATTATCTTGATCTGGCATAACAGCTTATTCTTGGCATCCTTCTTGGCATACGTGAACACCTTTTTCCAGTTTGCCTCAGACTTTGAAAGGGTTGTATATGTTACAGTGCCTGTATAGTCCTTTGCCTTTGGATCGCTTGTAACAAGTGTTATCTCGTGCGTGATCGGCTTTGCGGAGATGTTAGCAAGCCGTCTTATCTTCGCCTCCTCCTTTGCCTTGCTAGCACTTGGCGCGGATTTGCGTTTCGGAGCATCTCCCAGCTGGACAAGGTATGGCTCAAAGAGGATCTCTGATGCGCAACGCATCCGCAGATCATCGATACGGTTCTTGCGCTTCTTTGGATCCTTGTAGATAGGCTTCACAGAAAGATCATCATCCATCTCGATCCAATAGCCAGGAGGATAAGCGTAATCGTCGAGCTTCTCGATACATAGGGCGTATAGCTGGCAGATTGGCTTCATGAGCTGGTTCGTGATATAGAAACGATAGTCCGGTGTCAGCTTCATCTCACGGATGTATTCGGGATGCTCTATCCTGTCGCCCTGTAGCTGCGCATTGGGAGCGTGTATGTAGATGAAGGGGATACGATCGTTTGCTGCCGGCTTGTTTCCCTCGTCACGATCCCCCATGCGATCTGCCAGCACCTTGTGGGCAATCTTTGTTGGATCCTTGTACTCTGCCTTTAGTGTCTTGGTAATGATAAGATCCTCAAGGGGCACCTTGCCATCTACCAGATCCTGTAGCTGTCCCCGCAGGAAGTCAACAGATGCCTTTAGATCGTGCCTGTTTAGAAGGATATCAATAATGCCTCCATAGATCTTCTTTACGATTGGTGCGTTGTCACGGCGCTTTAGAACGATGCCCATAGACTTTTGCTTTGGCTTCTTCTTTGGATCGTCCTCATACAGATTTCCTACGTATCTCTTCTTAGAAAAGATAATGAATGGAAAGAGCGTCTTCTCATATGCCAGGCTCTCAGGCTCAGGAAGGTACTTCTCACCATTCGGCTCGTAATAGCTGTTGATTTCCTTTTCTGTCAGTTGTCCCGCCTTGATCGCATATGGCAACGCTTCCATACCCTTCACAATCTCACCCTTCTCATTGCGGTTTGTAAATTTCACGAAAATTGAGTCTGTCAGTTTATCCTGTAACTTTCATTACAGGCCGGACTGTATCTTAGGCCATCTCAGGATTGCTAGTCCTTCATCGATAACCCACACCCGTTCAGTCTCTGACGCCCTGTCATAGGCAAGCATAACGCCCTTAGACAGTAAGCAAGCGGATTGCCCAATCCTTATCATTTTTACCATACCCAAGTTGTTCTCTTGGCCAGTCACATGTTTCCATTATGACCTTGGTAGATAAGGCTCTAAGGGGTTTCCCGCTACAAGGTGTGTCGCAGCGCTTTTATGCGCTACTAGGCAGTAAGACTGGTTTATCGTGATGTAATCACGCAGCTGCCTCTTGGGAACAAGACTTTATCCCCATAGATTACCTCTGCCCCATAGTTCTTCTCCACAAAGCTCTTGGCGCGCATGATCATCTCACGCCCCGTAGCCGTCGTACATGCAGCAATGTCCTTCCAGTAGATGGGGCTCACACGACTGCCAATCTGTCCATACAAGGAGTTTGCGGTTACCTTGTAGGCAAGCTGGAGAGCATCCAAAACCGCCTGTTCGAAGCTGCTGTATGCCTCCTCGCGCCCCGAGATCACATCCGTATGGAGTAATGTTTTCTCACCATTGTCAACATTTAGGATCTCAAGCGTGCCATCGGGTTTTTCCTTAACAAGACCGATAGCAACCCTTCCATCTTTTAGTGTAAGCCGTTCATATTCAATCTTCTTTCTTGTGTTCTTCCTCTGTGTTAGCAGTTTGTTGAGGATGTTTGGGATGATGCCCTTCTTGTTCTCAGGCAGCTGCGCAAAGGTACACTCGCGTTTCCCAACTGCCTTCTTGTCATCCCCTTTGCCCTCATAGATATCATAGGTAACGGTCACGTACTTGATGCCTTCGCTCTGAAGGTTGGCATACTTATCATCCTGTACATAACAATCGTGAGACAGGTTACGGGCAATCATACTAGAGGGGTACAGAGACGAGTAATCAAGAACCGTGATGGGATCTTCTAGGTACATGCCCTCCTGCGGATCTAGCACAATCGCACCCTCATAGCCCTCCTCGTCATCCAACTGCTCATCGTTAAAGTCTCGTAGCACAGGGATGAGATACCTGTTGGCACGGCACTCCTTTGCTACAAGGCTGAAGATCTTGATGCCCTGCCCACGCATAAACAGGTAGCTCAGCGGAACCGAGCAGACATTGCCCATACCCACATTGTTTTCTAGAACCTTTAGCTTGTGTAGCAGCCTGTTCACAAGGGCACAATCCTGCAAACAGTAACGTGCGATCACACACCTGTCCTCTGATGTCCCATAGAACTTCTCAAAGATCTCACGCGGTTTTAGATCGTCCTTCTGATCTCCTAGGAACACCTGTGAAACGCTGTCTAGCTTGTAGCTATCAAGCTTGTGATCACGCTGCATCACCTTCAGCATATCAATCCCAACAACACCATCCATATCGATATAGTATAGGAAGTTGTCACCCAGAGCCGATGATGAAAGGCGCTGATCAAGAAGGGTTGTTTGCCGCTCGGATAGACGCCCTAGCCCAGTACCAAACTCGCTGTCAATACCGAGCTCTTGGGCACGCTCCCATATGTACTTCATATCAAAACCAAAGATGTTGTAGCCTGTTAGGATATCGGGATCCAACTTTGTAATAAAGTACTTCCAGGCATCCAGCATGTCCTCTTCCGTTTTGTAATGCTCTACCACAGCGCCATCAATGTCATCACACGTGTTTAAGGCCACAATGTGCCGGTACACGATCTCATCAGACCCATAACGGTGCACGGTTGTGCCAATCTGGATCACATGATCTCCCTCAAGCTTTGGTAGCACACCCTTCCATTCCATCTTTGGCTTAGAAAACGGGTTGTCGCCCTTCACCTCTACATAGGTACCTAGATGAACTAGCAGATCTTTTGTAATCTTCTCGTACACAGCATTGCTCATAGATCTGGTTGGGGCATCCTCGTCATCGTCCATATCACTCCCGTCATCTGTTGTAGAACATGTAGCACCCTTTGTTTTTGTGACATACTGTAGCTCTTCTACTATATTGTCGATCACACCATCCAGTTTCTTGCCCAGCTCCTTGCGCGATATCTTCCTTTGTGGATAGACGCAATGGATCACAATATTGTTGTCAAGTGGGGTCTCCTTCTCAAACGCGTCGAGGATCAGTTCCTTAATGTTCTCAATCGTGATAGCACGTGGGTTTGTCCTAGCAACCTGTATCAGCTCCATAGCAAGCTTGCGATAGTCCTTGCGGGCTACAGGAAAATCGCCGTGGCTACTGGAACACTCAATATCAAAGGATGCGATCAGCAATGGTGCGATCTTGTTGATATCCAACGGTTTTACGTGCTTGTAAGAGACGGATACGTTGTACGCTACCCTTGATAGGCTATCATCTAGCACCTCGTACTGGTGACGAGGGATCTCAACCCATCCGCAGGGTGCGATGTTCTGCTCGTGGATGAACCGTAGGAATGGATCGATATTGCTCTCGTAGAGCTTGAATGTCTGTTTGTCGTTCATACCCTTCCTAATGTCACTCCGGATACGGTCAGCAAAGTAACGTTTCATTGTGTTGTACATTGCCAATGACTTTACACGCACCTTCATGAAGGGAAAGTCTGCCCCATTTGTAAACCCCCAGAAATCCTTGCGTTTGATTACCTTCATGTACACAAGATGATCCTTTAAGCGTTTTGGAATTACTGACCGCGGCATTCCGTTCCTGCTTTGTACCTGTGCCTCTTCCAGCTCGATGCGGAAACCTGCCACAGACGCCTTGATCTGTTTGTCACTCCTTCCAACCCACCATTTTTCGGGCATCCTTACAAAGAAGTATGGCTCAAAATCATTCACCTGTACACACACGGAATGACCCTCCTCCGTAGAGCCAAACATATAGATCTGATAGAGATCGGCAGGCTTGTTCCAATCTGGCTCCTGCTGGACGAGCCTCTTTGCCTTGTCATTCTCCGGAATGTACCAATCAATAATCTGAAAGCGTAGAGGGGTTTCATTCGGATCCAGCTCGGGTGCTGGTGCCCTTGGAAACTCCATTTTTATCACCTAATATCTATCTTTGCCTATTGGTTAAATAAAAGAGGAGCTCATCAAATTTTCTGATCACATTGTAATGGACGTAGCAGGACTTTTGGTTGTTATTCTTATTATAGGCCTAGCGTGGCTGCTATGGGATACCTATGGAAATGGCGAGGTCGAATATGTCAAATCGAGCATAGATGGTAAGGAGTATCTTGTGCGTAGCCTTCCTGACAAGAAGGATGCTGCCAACCTTATGGCACAGATTGTTGCCAACCTACAGAAACTGGTAAGCTACCTTGAGACAAGCCAGCCAACGGATGATCGCACAGTTCGTCTTGTAAAAAACTTTGATGTAGGTTCTATAAGCGAGGGCAGCGAGAATGCCAAGTACACCAGTTATAGTGTGAACAAGGGCGAAAAGATCGTGTTCTGCCTACGATCACGTGACAAGAACAACAAACTAATGGATCTTAACACGATGCTGTTTGTGGCCCTTCACGAGCTGGCACACATCTGTACAGAAAGCGTTGGTCACGACGAGACCTTCTGGACAAACTTCAAATGGCTTCTAGAGAATGCGATCAAGATCGGCATATACAAGGAGCAGAACTTTAAGAAGGCACCTGTAGAATATTGTGGTATACAGATTACTGATTCGCCTTTGTATCATTAGGAATGGTAAACAAAAATTGATTTGAATATAAAGGTTTGGATACATTACATAGCAAGGAGCAATCACCCGTGTTTGCGTTATAGAATACAAAAATGACCGAGCTAAACGCTAACATTATCAACAACGAGGAGCGTGCCTACGTTCTTGGATGGATCGTGCTGGTGGGCGAGAAGGCACCCGATGCCCTGAAACATCGCGAGGCAGACTGGATCCGCAACACACTCGGTGAATACACCTCGCTAAAGGACGTTAGCGAGCGTCTCAACCTTAAGGAGATGCCCGAATGGCTCCGTAAGAACGCTGCTCTTGGCTGGGCATTTGTTCGCGGATACTTCGATCATCACGGCCAGATCAGCGAGCCCGACGCACTTCCTATCTGCAAGCTCTATGGGGCTGTCGAAATGCTGGCATCTATTGCCGACTTCGCATCGCTCCCTGTAGTCCGTGTTGGCTTTGGTAACAATGGCGACAACAAGAAGGTAAAGCCCCTGCTGATCTTCAAAGGTACCAACGCGATCGATTTCCTTGGAACGCTGTACGATCGGGCCCGTATCTTCTGGGCTAAGCGGCGCTCACAGTACTTCGATCTGCTGTCTGTGGACAACAAGCGTGTTCCCCATGTTCACTACACGCGTGCCCTAGATAACGCGGTTGTACCGTCAAAGGCTCATCCTAGCGATGTTGGCTATGATCTTACCATCGTTGCCGAGCACAAGAAGGTAAACAGCGTTACCACCCTCTATGATACCGGTATCAAGGTACGTGTTGACAACGGTTACTATGCCGAGGTTGTGCCCCGCAGCTCTATCGTGAAAAGCGGTTACATGCTTACCAATGGCCAGGGCATTATCGACCCTAGCTACCAGGGCAATATCTATGTTGCTCTTACCAAGGTGGCACCAGAGGCCGAGCCAATCCAACTGCCCTTCCGTGGGTTCCAGATCATTATTCGGAAGCAGCACCATGCTATCTGGATCGAAAGTGATGGAAATGGAGAGACTACTCGTGGACAGGGGGGCTTTGGCTCGAGTGGACAGTAAGAAGTGCTAAAAATCAAAAAATATGTAAAATAAAAATAATTAATACAATTTTATTTTTGCTATAAAAAGCAGTTAAGACTGTTATTTCTAAACGTATCTAGGAGTGTAGGAGTGTGAATGGACCAAACACAGGAACTATTCCTTAACGACGTGTGGAGCCTGTATTTCCATGATCCAAATGATAACAGGTGGACTGAGGACAGCTACATACGTTTGTGTGATATAAGCTCGGTAGAAGACATCATCCATGTCTACAAGGCTTACAAAGACATGTGGCAGAACGGATCCTTCTACATTACACGGGAGCACATCAAGCCACTTTGGGAAGATCCCGCCAACATGAATGGAGGGTGTATGTCATTCAAGATCATGAAGTACGACATAAACAACGTGTGGTTTGAAATCATTTCAAAAATACTTGGCGAGGATTTTATCACGGAAAAAGAACGCAATCGCCTTTGGAACAAGGTAACCGGTATATCACTCAGCCCAAAGAGGAGCTATTGTATATGCCGCATCTGGATATCAGACAAGGAATACGGCGAACCACAGTGGTATGATATGTCTATAATACCTACATACACACAGATACTGTTCAAGGCTCACAACGAAAACAAGGACTTCGCTTCTGAAGAGCACAAGTAGCACTACACGCTCTCATCAGACTGGGCAAGAACAAACTTGGCCTCGCCAAGGCTAGCAACGCTATAGCGGAGCACAAGAGGGAAATTGTTTTTTAGGAAGATTTCAACCACATTGCAGAGGTTTGTACACTTAGTAAACATTGCAAGGTACTTCAGAGAGAACACGCCCTGGATGATCTCGTGTGACTTTGTAGAACTGTTCTTAACAATACTTAGCCCCTGGTTCTTATCAACACCAAGGATGGTCTCCTGTGTACAGAAATCCCCCTTGCAGCTAAAACACAGCTGCTTGTCAACATTGCGTATCTCTATAAAATCGGCAAGGTTGTGCATATCACGCACGATCTTCTGGAAATCTATCGAGGGCATAGTGATCACGGTAGGGAAATCGGCAGGAGGGATGTTGATATTTAGAACATTGATATCAAACATCGATAGCTTGTAATTGGTACGAACATTCTTGTCAGGGTTCTCTATCCGGATACCAAGCGAGTTAGGATCATCACGCTCTACAAACAGCGTTAGCACGTCGTTGTTGCTGATGGTCTTGATCAGCATGTGGAGCTTTAGCATGTTGATACCAACATACAGCTTCTTCTCACAGAAATAGGTCTCGAACTTGTCGGCATCAAGCTTTAGGTGTACAAGAACCACGTGGGTATTGTCCATAGCAACGATCTTCATGCCTGTCTCGTCAAACTCAAGGTTGACGTCCATAAGGATCTCCTTTAGGGCATCAATCACCTGCTTGAAGGTGGTTGCCTGCATGGTCTTAATCTCGAGCAGGTATGGCGAACCATTCCCTGCCATGTCAGTAATGATATCATCTGCTGAAGACATCTGGAAAACAGACTGGTGTAATTATATGAAACTAAAGGCAGACCTTTAAATCGTTAATTTTTTAGTTCGGCATCATGGGATTTAACAATAGGTGATTGTATCTCATATGCACTGGTTGCCACCTGGTTCTTCTTAATAGCTTCTAGTGCCTGGGCTGCATAAGCATCAAACTCGTCACACGTCTGCCGTATTTCAGCCCACTTGGCAGCATCCTCACCAACTGCTTCCTTCTTTTGAGGCAGGGGGGGTAGGTTCCATAGCTCTGATAGGGCAAGGCTTACATTCCGTTTCGAGTTGTAATAGGCAACCTTTGCCTGATTGTAATCAACATGTGGAGGCGCCTGCTGGAGAACCTCATTAATCGATGCCTTGTCATCCTGAAGATAGTTCATAATGGCTATATTAGTAGTAGACAATCAAAACCTTTAGATCTTTTCGGTTACCTCGTATGCTATAAGCTCATAGGGGTGCTCGTAGTTAACTGATGCTAGGGTGACATCTGATATAGAGGTGGGCGTATCTGAGGCGTAATAGGCAGCCATCTGCTGCTTTGTGGTAGGATCAATATAGATCCATGGATCCAGGTCAGGATTGGCACGGATCCTAGGTACTCCAAGCCGCTCCTTCCACTGTATGTAACCCCGTTCCTTCAGGAGGGCCTGTGTCTCAACAGGATGTAGGCGTTGCTGGATGTGGATCTTCTCGTGGATAAGGGTACGAACAAGCTCGTTCTCGTTCGCAAGGAGGCGGGCGATAGACAGGGAAGATAGGAATATCACGTTAAGACGTGTGTGGGGGAGACCATCTTCGTAAGTGCGACCCTCTGTAGAAGCAAATATCCAAGGTATCTTAACAAGGTTCTCAGAGAACGATGGGCAACCATCTAGTGTAAGCTTGCTCATAATACTATCAGCCCTCTTAGCAGCACGAGTAAGAGCAAAAATCTCGGTGGAAGTGAAATTCCGCGCGGTCTTTGCGCTAGCCTGCTCATACTCCTGATAAGACGCTGCCTTCCTTGCGTGTAGATCTAGTGGAGACAGGTTAAACGTGTAGGTATCAGCATCCGAAAGGATAAAATTGGCCGTGTCATCCGCCTTAAGGAATGTAATGTGGGTGTTATCTGTTGGGTACATGATCCCAGGGAAGCCATTGAGCTTTGGCTTCTTTACAATCAGGTACACGACAACGGCTATGATTAGAATGCTAAGCATCATTAGAATGGCCTTCATTTGTGAACCTCTATAGAAATATAGTAAAAAAATAATATGTACAGATGATAATAGAAGTAAATTTATGAAGATTATGGCCGAACAGGATATTATCCAGTACTTTCTAGCCCTCACTGCGCAGATAAAGGTGTTCCATTGGGCGACTATGAGTTATGCTAAACACAAGGCACTAGATGAACTTCACGGCGCTCTATCAGACAAGGTTGACACCTTTGTCGAGTGTTACATTGGCAGGTACAAAAAGCAACCCCTGAAGAACTTTACTGTTCAGACCAAGGCTACATCTGATACATCTGGTCTTGACAAGTTCCTTGATGCCACTAACGAACAACTTAACTCGATGCATAAGTCCTTTGAAAAGGAGAAGGCACGGGAGCTGTGCAACATCCTAGAAGAGATGATGGCGGAGGTAGACAAGACAATCTACCTCTGCAAACTCTCATAAGTTTATGTAAACATTGTTGACAGAAGGT
>JACCDW010244610.1_pt1 | contig 31646 bp, 32 predicted proteins | sample 7449781 | NCBI WGS metagenome assembly JACCDW01 (sample SAMN15323449, study PRJNA562643) | freshwater metagenome | isolation source: river surface water | place: USA:Blue River Watershed | collected 2017-08-18
CATCGAGATCGGTGAACCGGCCACCGGCTTCCTCGACGAGCACCGTCAGCGCTGCGATATCGAGAATATTGACGTCGGACTCAACCACCGCATCGAGTGCACCGCGCGCGAGCAGGTGGTAGTGCACGAAGTCGCCATAGCCTCGAATGCGATTCACATTGGCAACCAGATCACCGTAGCGACGCCATCGACGCTCATCGCGCGCTAGCGTTTTCAGATTGCCGCTCGAGACGATCGCGCTATCGATGGCTTCCACCCGGCTCACCTGCATACGCTTACCGCCGAGCCAAGCCCCTTCGCCGCGCTCGGCCCAGGCGAGCTCGCAGTACGCGGGCGCAGAAGACACTCCGAGCACCATGCGACCTTCATGCATCAGCGCGATCTGGGTCGAGAAAAACGGGCACTCCCGCACGAAAGACTTCGTGCCGTCGATCGGATCGACGAGCCACACTCGATCGGCACCCATGGCGTGCTGACCGGTTTCCTCGCCGAAGAATCCGTAACTCGGGAATCGCGCCGACAACACGGCACGGATCGCCTCCTCGGCGCGCACATCCGCCTCGGTCACCGGTGATTTGTCGGCCTTAGTCACGACCGTGAGATTGCGCTGGTACAACTCGCGGATGACGACCGCAGCCGCTTCGGCAGCTTCGAGCGCAGCTTTCAACTCGGCGGATGGCATGAAAACGTCCTCGGCAACGACGATGCAGATGGTATCTTAAACGGCATGGGAAACCGCTTGAGCAAGATCTACACGAAGACCGGCGATGACGGCACGACGGGCCTCGGTGACGGCACGCGCGTCGCCAAGGACCATGCCCGCGTCGAGGCTTACGGTACGGTCGATGAGGCGAACAGCACCATCGGAATGATACTGGCGGTACCCCAATTGCCGGCGGATATCCATGAATGTCTGACCGGTGTTCAGCACGATCTGTTCGACCTCGGCGGCGAACTGTGCATCCCCGGTATGCGTCTGATCGAAGCGCAGCACACCGAACGTCTCGAAGAGAAACTCGATGCGTTCAACGAGCCGTTACCACCACTCAAAGATTTCATACTGCCCGGTGGCGGCCCTGCCGCAGCCGCATGCCATCTCGCCCGCACGATCGTGCGTCGCGCCGAGCGGCGAGTTTGGAGCTTGGCGACGCTTAGCCCGGAGCTCAGCCCGGAACCGGCTCGCTACCTCAATCGGCTGTCGGATCTGCTCTTCGTGATCGCCCGGGTCCTCGCGCGCCATGAGAATGGCGCCGAGGTCATCTGGAAACGTAATCGCGGCGCAGGCTAATCAACTCGGTGCCGCGAGCGAGCGCTCGTCCACCTCGCTCTTGATCTGCGTGCCGACCACGAGTGACACGAACAGGCAGCAGGCCAACATGATGAAGGCGATCTGATAGCTGCCGTAGATATCGAAAAGCACGCCGGTCACCCAGCTGCCAAGACCCACGCCGACCGACTCCATCAAGCTGATGGCCCCGTTGATACGACCGATCTCGCGCAAACCGAAATTGTTGACGGCGAGCATGTTGTAGAGCGTGAACAATCCGCCCCAACCCAGACCGATCACGACAGCCGAGATCACGACCCATTCACGCTTCATGGTGGCAAGGCCGATGAGGCCCGCCAGCATGATGACGAGGCAGCCCATGAAAACCTTGTGGCGGTCGATGTAGTCGGCAAGCCAACCATTGGCGAGCTTGGCCACCATGGCGACGACGCTGAATAACCCCAGCAAAGGGCCAGCCACCTGCAATGGCATGCCAAAGCCTTTGTTGAGGTGCAACACGAAGTGCTGCACAAAGCTGAAGATCGCGTAGTAGGCGAGAAATCCGGAGATGCCGATCGCCCAAAAGGTGCGCGTGCGGATCGCCTCCTTGAAGGTCAGCCCGTGCTGCTTGAGATCACCCACCGCCTCGCTCTGCCCCACGGCAGCGTAGCCTGCCTGCGCCGGCGTTCCCTTGAGGAACAGTAGGACGATGACGAACAACACCACCGGCATCAAAGAATTGTAGAGAAAGGCTTGTCGCCAACCGTAGGACTCGATCAGATACGGGTTTAGGGTCGGCAGCACGGCGCTACCCATACTCGTACCGACGAGCGCGATGCCGATTGCAAGCCCGCGATGCTTCACGAACCAGCTCGACACCAAATAAATCACCGACATCGAACCGGCGGCCGACAGCGCGAGCGAGAACATCAAGTGGATCACGTAGATCTGCTTGAGCGCATCGCCCGACCACGAGGTGTAGAAGAAATACAGGCCAGTGGCTGCCAGCACTGTCGCGATACCGATGCTGATGTTGCGACCTAGACCCGGCGCCAGCGAGCCGAGCGCCACGACCAGAATACCGCCGAGGCCAATCGCCGTGACGATGGCGATCACCTGGATGATCAGCGGCGGCGCGCCGTTGATCAGCATGCTGTAACCAACGTAGCCGAGCGTGAGATAGGCGCAGCCTGCCATCAGCAGATAGCGCGGATTGAGCTTGTCGATGAGGATGCCGACGAAGGGAGCCATGAGCGCCGTCATCGTGAATTTGATGGTGTCGGTGAACTTGAGATCGCCACGACTCCAGCCGAATTCGTCGAGCAACGGCGGATCAAAAATCGTAATGCCGGTGGCCGTCATGCCGTTCGACAGAAACAGCGCCAACATGCCCATCACGGCCACGAGCCAAGGGTAGTAGCGCGGCGCTTCGCGCCGGGTCGTATTCTCGTTCATGTTTAAACCCCCGAAACGGCTGCGAGTTCAGCTCGCAAGCGCGTCCAATCGAATGATAGGCCGGGATCCGTCTTGCGCCCGGGCGCAACGTCCGAATGTCCCACGAGGCGGTCGACCGACAAGGACGGGTACGCGCGAATCAGCGCGGCGATGAGTGCAGCCAAGGCGTGATACTGCGCTGACTCGTAAGGTTCGGTATCCGACCCCTCGAGTTCGATGCCGATCGAGAAATCGTTGCAGGCAGAACGTCCCTGCCACTCGGATACGCCAGCGTGCCAGGCTCTGGCATGAAACGGGACGTACTGGCTGATGCTGCCGTCGCGGCGCACCAAAGCGTGCGCCGAAACACGCAAGCCCTCGATGGTGGCGAAAAATGGGTGGGCGGCAGCGGACAAGTTGCCGCAAAACAGGCGATCGATCCACGGACCACCGTACTCACCGGGCGGCAGACTGATCCCGTGGATGATGATCAGCTCGGGCGCTTGGCCCTGCGGCCTCGAATCGAAGTGCGGGCTGAGCACCTGACGGGTGCCGAGCAGGAGGCCGGTGACGGGATCGACTGCGGTCATCGAGCGCGATCATGCCAGAATAAAGCCATGTTGCCGCTCTCCTCCGCTGAATTGCGAGAACTCGACCTCGCCCACGTGTGGCACCCCTGCACCCAAATGAAGGACCACGAGTCGCAACTGCCGCTCGTGCCGCTGCGCAGTGGGCGCGGTGCTTGGCTAGAGGATGCCGACGGTAAACGCTACCTCGACGCCATCAGTTCGTGGTGGGTGAATCTTTGGGGGCATGCTCACCCGCACATCAACGAAGCAGTCAGTCGTCAGTTGGCGACCCTGCCGCATGCCATGTTCGCCGGTTTCACACACGAGCCTGCGGCAAAGCTGGCGGCGGAGCTCACCCGACGCGCACCCCAAGGTCTCAATCGCTGTTTCTTTGCCGATAGCGGCTCGGCCTCGATCGAGGTCGCAGTCAAGATGAGTTTTCACTATTGGCAGAACATCGGCCGGCCGCGCAAGACTCGCTTCGTCACGCTGAGCAACAGCTATCACGGCGAAACACTCGGCGCTCTGGCAGTCGGTAACGTGGAACTCTACAAAGCGATCTATCGCCCGCTGCTCATGGACGTGATCACGGTCAATTCACCCGACGCCTATCAACGCGCACCGGGTGAGACTGCGGCCGATGTTGCGCGACGACGCATCGCCGAAATCGCCACGCTGTTCGCCGATCGCCACGACGAAATTGCCGCGATCATCGTCGAGCCGCTCGTGCAATGCGCAGGCAGCATGCGCATGTATGACGCGGAATTTCTCGTGTTGCTGCGCGAACTGTGCGACCGTCATGACATCCACCTGATCGCCGATGAAATTGCGGTGGGATTCGGACGCACCGGCAAACTGTTCGCTTGCGAGCATGCGGGTATCACGCCGGATTTCCTGTGTTTGTCGAAAGGGCTAACCGCAGGCTACATGCCGATGTCGGTCGTACTCACGACCGATGCCGTGTACCAAGCCTTCTACGACGAATACACCAAACTCAACGCGTTCCTGCATTCGCACAGCTACGCGGGCAATCCACTCGCCTGCGCAGCCGCACTCGCCTCGCTCGAACTTTTCGATAACACCCGCGCACTCGAGACAAATCTGGCGCTTGCAGCGCATTTGGGCGAAACAGCACGCAGCGCCTTCGAGCAGCATCCGAATGTGGCCGAAATCCGACAGTGCGGACTGATTCTCGCCGTCGAATTCGTGCGCGATCGTGAGCGTCGCGACGCTTTTCCATGGCGCGAGCGACGACATTTGCAGATCCATCGACACGCCTTGGAGCGCGGTGTGCTACTGCGCCCTTTGGGTAATGTTATTTACTTCATGCCGCCCTATATCGTGACCCCGTCGGAAATCGAGCTGATGGTGGCTGTCGCCCGAGAAGGCCTCGATCTCGCGGTCGCATGAGACACCGATCATGAGAGACATCCGTATCTTCGTGCCCGATTTACAGGCTCAAAGCGACGACGGCACCGTCGCACTACCCGAGCAAGCGTCTGCGCACGTCAGTCGAGTCTTGCGCATGCGAACGGGCGACGCATTGACGGTCTTCGATGGTCGTGGCGGCGAATACGCGGCCGAGATCGCAACCATCGCCAAGAAAGAGGTCACCCTGCGACTCGGCGCGCACTCGCCGACTGAGCGTGAGTCGCCCCTAGCTGTCACCTTGATCCAAGGTCTCGCTCGCGGCGACAAGATGGACTACATCATCCAAAAAGCGACCGAGCTCGGTGTTGCCCGAATCATCCCCGTGGCAACCGCGCGCGGCATCGTACAACTCGATGACGAACGCAGCGATCGAAAGTGGCAGCATTGGCGCGCCGTCGCGGCGGCGGCCTGCGAACAGTGCGGACGGAATCGTCTGCCAGAAATCGCCCCTCCATGCAGCCTCGAGCAACTGTGGCAGAGCCACACGTTGCCGAGCTTGCGACTGTTGCTATCGCCTCACGCACGAACGGGCATCGCCAGCGCCCTCATCCCAAGACCTACCGAGTTAGCGGTGTTGATCGGACCGGAGGGCGGTCTCGACCCCGAAGAAGAATCACGCGCCGTTGCCGTCGGTTTTCGTCAAACCACCTTGGGTCCGCGCGTACTGCGGACGGAAACGGCAGGCCTCGCCGTGCTCACGGCCGTACAATCCTTGGCAGGAGATCTGCAATGAATTCACGACCGACCCTCGCCGTGGTGATGGACCCCATCGCCGATATCAAATTCAGCAAGGATTCCACGCTGGCGATGCTGCTCGCAGCGCAAGCCGATGGGTTCGATCTGCGCTACCTCGAAATGGGTGATTTGATGCTGCGCGATGGCGTCGCGCTCGGTCGCACTCGCCCACTGAAGGTTTTCAAAGATCCGACCCGCTGGTTCGAACTCGGCGATCCGGTGCTGCAACGCTTAGGGGATCTCGATGCGATCTTGATGCGCAAGGATCCGCCCTTCGATACCGAATACATCTATTCGACCTATATCCTCGAGCGCGCGCAGGACCAGGGCGCTCTCGTCGTCAACGATCCGCGCGGACTGCGCGATATGAACGAGAAGGTCTATACCGCCTGGTTCCCACAATGCTGCGCGCCGACGCTCATCACACGTGATATGTCGGATATGCAGGCGTTTCTCGTCGAGCACGACAAGATCGTCTGCAAGCCCCTGCACGGGATGGGCGGACGATCGATCTTCGTGCTCGAACGCGGCGACAAGAACACCAACGTCGTGTTCGAAACCTTGACCGATTACGGTTCGAATTACGCCATCGTGCAGCGCTATCTGCCCGAGATCGTCACCGGTGGCGATTCGCGCGTGTTGCTCGTCGACGGCACACCGATCCCCTACGCGCTGGCGCGTATCCCATCTTCGGAAGACAACCGCGGAAACCTCGCTGCGGGGGCAACCGGCGTCGGTCGCCCACTGCGAGAGCGAGACCTGTTTCTGACAAGTCAGATCGGACCGAGCCTTGCCGAACGCGGCATGCTCTTCGTCGGTTTAGATGTCATCGGCGACTACGTCACCGAGATCAACGTGACGAGTCCGACCGGCATCCGCGAGCTCGATCAACAGTTCGGTATCGATATCGCCGCTCTGCTGATTGCCGCTATCCGTCGTCGCCTGGAGCGTCGTTGAAGTCGGATCTGGTGTCGCATCCACATCGGCAACTCGGACTCGCGCTCGTTGCAGCGGCGCTGCTACACGTGGCCGTCTTGAGCCTCGGTCAATCTGATCACGATCGTTCGATATCACCGCGAGCGGAGCTACAGGCGCGTTGGTGGCCTTTGATCGACCAGAGCGGCGTTGGCTCGAGCAAGGGCGTTAACCCCGAGCAGCAGTACATCGAACGTTGGCGAGCCAATATGGAGCGCTTCGCCACTCGCCACTTTCCCGCGCGCGCGGCGGGCGTATCAGCGCGCGAGGCGCCGGTACTCGAAGTCGTGGTGAGCCGCGATGGCAGCCTCGGCGAGTTGCGGATACGCCGCAGCAGCGGCGACCGTCGACTGGATCGCGCTGCGCTCGATCTCGTCAGAGAGGCGGCGCCTTTCGAGACTTTTCCGGCACCCCTCGCTGCACGTCAGCAGAGCCTGCGATTCGCCTACGAATGGCGTTTCGAGACTGGCGAGCCGAACCGCTGACCCGCATACTTGGCACATGTCCGACGATCGAAGTCTGGCCAATCATCTGCTCGTGGCGATGCCATCGCTCGCGGACCCCGAGTTTGCGCAAACCGTCACCCTCGTGTGCGAGCACAGCGCCGAACGGGGCGCTCTCGGCATCGTCATCAACAAGCCCTTGCCGATGACGCTGGCCGAAGTCTTCGAACAAATGGATCTTGAAACCGCGGATGTCGCTCTCGGCGCGCGGCCGGTTCTGCGTGGTGGACCGGTCAATCGTGATCGGGGCTTCGTGGTACACCGGCCCGAAGGCGAGTGGGATTCGTCTCACCAGATCGCCGAGGGCATCCAAATCACCACATCCAAAGATGTGCTCGCCGCGATGGCGCGCGGCGAAGGCCCGCGAGACGCCTTCGTGGCCTTGGGCTATGCGGGCTGGAGTGCCGGTCAGCTGGAACAGGAGATGAAGGACAACGCCTGGATCACCCTGCCGGTCGACGAGCGTATCTTGTTCGAGATGCCGCTCGAGGATCGCTGGCATGCCGTGTGGCGACAACTCGGCGTCGATCCGGTCCGCATGAGCCATGTCGCTGGCCACGCCTGAGATCGTCATCGGTCTCGACTTCGGTTTGCGACGAATCGGCCTCGCCATCGGCGATTCGCTCACCCGAACGGCCCGCCCTCTGACAGCCCTGACGCTCACCGGTCGCGATGGCCCGGACGCGGCCGACTGGCAGCGCATGAGCGTGTTACTCAAACAGCACGCGCCAAACCGACTGGTCGTCGGCTGCCCGTATAATGTCGATGGTTCCGAGCAAGCCCTGACGGGTAAGGCTCGGCGGTTTGCGCAAGAGCTGAGCGAGCGCTACACGCTGCCGGTCGAACTCGTGGACGAACGCTACTCCTCGCTGGAAGCCGAGGCTGCGTTGCGCGAGCGTCGTGGCGCAGGGCAACGCGGTCGCATCGATCGCGGCTCGATCGACAGTGCTGCGGCAGCCATCATCCTCGAGCGCTGGTTCAGTTGAGATTTGCCGTATGTCTGAAAAGAACATTCTTTCCTCGAACCCTTGGCGCAGCGACGGCAGCTTGCGCCATCTGTTGACGCTAGAGGGTTTGTCACGGCCTCTGCTCGAAACATTGCTCGAGCGATCGGCGCACTACTCGGCCCCCTTGTCGGAACCCGCTGCACGTTCGAACGCACTGATCGGTAAAACCGTCGCGCTGATGTTTGCGGAGCCTTCGACGCGCACTCGAGTCTCCTTCGAGCTCGCCGCTCGCAGACTGGGCGCCGACGTCATCAACATCGAGGTGCAACTCTCGTCCCGACTCAAAGGCGAAAGCGTGCTCGATACTGTTGCCACCCTCGAATCGATGCATGTCGATGCCTTCGTCCTTCGCGATTCGGACGCCTCGATACCGGAAATGGTGGCCAAACACGTTGCACCGAGTGTGAGCGTGATCTCGGGTGGCGCCGGCAGTCTTTCGCATCCGACGCAGGGACTGCTCGATGCACTCACCGTGCGACAGCACCGCGGTCGCATCGAAGGCCTCACCATCGCCATTGTGGGTGATGTGAAGCACTCGCGTGTCGCACGATCGGCTGCGCAGATTTTCACGGCGCTCGGCGCCGGCGAAGTGCGCCTCGTGGCACCAGCAGGCTTGATGCCCGACGAGGCGGAATTTGCGGGCTGCTCGCGCTTTACGAATCTCGATCGCGGCATCAGCGACTGCGATGTCGTGATGATGCTGCGCATTCAGAAGGAACGCATGACGGCAGCAGCCATTCCAGACGAAGCACGTTATTTTCAGGAATGGGGTTTGACGCGCGAGCGTCTGCAACGCGCAAAGCCCGGTGCACTCGTCATGCATCCGCAACCGATGAACCGTGGCGTCGAAATCGCCTCCGACGTCGCGGATGGACCGCAGTCGGTCATTCGTGATCAGGTGCGCAACGGTGTCGCCGTGCGTATGGCCGTACTCGAAACTCTGTTGGCAGGTCGATGATGAGCACCCACCCCGCACACCGCGGGACGATCGCCCTCGAAGATGGCGTCGTCCTCTCCCAACAGGCTTTTCCGGGCGATCAGTTCGTGATCCGCCTCGAAGCCAAAAAATGCGCCAGCCGCGCCGAGCCCGGCAGCTTCGCGCATCTACAAGTCGACGATGACATCCCGATGCGCAGACCGCTGTCGATCATGCGCGTCGATCGAGAAGCGGGCTGGATCGAAATTCTCTACAAAATCGTAGGCCCCGGTTTGGCGGCGCTGTCACGTCGACGCGCCGGAGATCGCTTGTCGGTGCTCGGCCCCATAGGCAAGCCCTTCGAACTACATTCAGCACGAAAAAAGCCGTTGCTCATCGGCGGTGGTGTGGGCATCCCGCCGATGGTGTTCCTGGCCGAATGCATGCCGCAGGATTGGCAACCGCTCGTCCTGATGGGCTCAGAGATTCCGTTCCCGTTTGCGACCCGCCCATCGACGATTCTGGTGCCCGGCATCCCCGAGGGCGTCATCGCCACGATGCCGTCTCTGGATGAGAAAGGCATTGCTGCACGACTTGCTTCACGCAGCGGCTTTCCGGGCTGCTTCGACGGCTTCGTGACGGAGCTCGCGAGCGCTTGGCTCTCGACGTTGACACCTGCGGCCTTGGCCGAGGTCGAGATCTTTGCCTGCGGTCCGACACCGATGCTCGAGGCAGCGACTCGCGTCGCCAAGCGCTTTGACCTGCCTTGCCAAGTCTCACTCGAAGAGTTCATGGCATGCGCCGTCGGTGGCTGCGCGGGCTGCACGGTCAAGGTCAATACGCCTGCGGGGCCGGCCATGAAACGGGTCTGCGTCGATGGCCCGGTATTCGATGGCTACAGTGTCTTCGACGTCTGATCCCGCACGCCGCTTGGCGGCGATTCGCAGCCAGATCGCCTCAGCCGCCGCCCGCGCGGAACGTTCGGCCGAATCGATCACGCTGGTCGCCGTCAGCAAGACCCAACCAGCTGCCGCCATCGCAGCGCTTGCGGATCTCGGGCAACGCGACTTCGGCGAAAACTACCTGCAGGAAGCCGTCGGCAAAATCCACACTCTGGCCGATCGCTCACCGAAGCTGGTGTGGCACTACATCGGCCAACTGCAATCGAACAAGACGCGCCCAGTCGCAGAGCATTTCGATTGGGTGCATACCGTCGATCGCCTGAAAATCGCCGAACGCTTATCGCAACAAAGATCTCCGCATGGGCCGCCGTTGCAGGTCTGTCTGCAAGTGAAACTCGGTGACGAGGCGACCAAGGCCGGCGTCATCCCGGCTGAGTTACCGGCACTCCTGCGCGCCGTCGCCGTATTGCCACGACTGCAGGTGCGCGGGCTGATGGCGCTGCCGCCGGCGGAAACCGAAGAAGACGCGCAGCGCCGCTGGTTCGCCGAATTGCGTCAACTGCTGATGACATGTCAGCAGGAGTTTCCAGCACTCGATACGCTGTCGATGGGCATGAGCGCCGACCTCACGGCCGCGATCCTCGAAGGGTCGACTTTGATCCGGGTGGGCACCGCCCTCTTCGGTGAGCGTCTACAATCGCCCACATGAAAACGGGATTCGTCGGTGGTGGTCATATGGGCCGCGCCTTGATCGCAGCCTTGCGACGCAGCGGTGTCGATGCACAGAGCCTGTTCGTCGCCGAACCGAACACCGATTTACGTACGGCGTTAGCCACCGATTTCGGCGTCCATGCAAGCAGCGACGCCAAAGAATTCGCCGGCGATGTCGACTGTCTGGTGCTCGCGGTCAAACCCCAGGATATGGCGGCCGTCCTCGCGCCACTGCGCGCCCATTTGGCGCGATCGCAGCCACTCGTGATCTCCATTGCAGCCGGGCTGTCGACGTCGCAACTACAGCATTGGTGCGGACCTCGGGCGCGTATCGTTCGGGCGATGCCAAACCGCCCCGCCTCACTTGGCGCGGGCGCCACAGGGCTCTACGCGGATCCGTCGGTGAGCCGCACCGATCGCGAACGAGCCGAACGCGTGCTGTCGCCCGCTGGCATGACCGTGTGGGTCGATGAAGAACGGCTGATGGACGTGGTGACGGCTTTGTCCGGAAGTGGGCCAGCCTATTTCTTTCGACTGGCCGAGGCACTCGCCGATGCTGCCGTTGCACACGGGCTGGATCGGGATGCCGCCTCCAAGCTCGCCGCTGCGACGCTGCACGGAGCCGGCTTGATGGCGGCCACCGGCGAATCGATGTCGCGCCTGCGCGACTCGGTGACCTCGAAAGGCGGAACCACGGCCGCCGCCCTCGATGCCTTCAGTCGTGCCAACCTCGATCATATCGTCGAGCAGGCAGTTGCGGCAGCGATCGAACGTGGCCGAGCGCTCTCTCGACAACAAGACAACAACGGAGGCTGACCGATGCAACAGGCCATTCTGTTCGTAGCTGACACCCTCTTGTCGCTATTGCTGTATCTGTTTCTGATCCGACTCCTGCTGCAATGGGTTCGAGCCGACTTTCGCAACCCGATTGCCCAGTCGATCCTGAGACTCACCAATTGGCTGGTTTTGCCGCTGCGGCGCGCTTTGCCCTCCATCGGCCGGATCGACACCGCCTCGATCGTGGCTGTCTATGCCGCTGCACTCGTTCAAACGGCTGCCGTCACGTTCATCCTGGTCGGTGCGCTACCGGGCGCCTTGGATTGGCTGCAGGCCGCTCTGCTGGTGTCGATACGCGATGCCTTGTGGCTCTACTTTTGGGCGATCTTCATATACGCACTGGCCTCGATGATCTCCCCGGGCGTGCGTTCGCCGTTTCAATCACTGCTGGAGTCGCTCTGCGAGCCCGTTTTAGGACGTATTCGTCGTGCGGTGCCGGCGATCGGCGGACTTGATCTGTCGCCGATGTGGGCAGGAATCATCATCCAAGTGTTGCTGATCCTACTGCGCAGTTGATAAAAACCCCGTTTTTTACGGGGAGAAACGTCGAAAAGTGTTTGCGCGGAAAGATCCATGTGCTATGTTTCCGCCCGAATCGAAACGCGCGCGAATGCGCGCCACACTATAAATTCAGGAGAATTCCACGATGGCGAAAAAGGGTGGTCCGCCGACCAAGTCCGAAATCCTCAATCAGATTGCGAAGGACACCGAGTTGTCGCGCAAGAACGTCTCTGCCGTTTTCGATTCGCTGAACGGCATCATCAAGAAGAGCCTGCGCGCCAACGGCCTGTTCACCCTGCCGGGTCTGGCCAAGCTCAAGGTCGTCAAGAAGCCGGCCACGAAGGCTCGCGAAGGCGTCAACCCGTTCACGGGTGAGAAGATGATGTTCAAGGCAAAGCCGGCCTCGAAGAAGGTTCGCGCTATGCCGTTGAAGAACCTCAAGAACATGGTCAACTGATCAGTTCGTCAAGTTCAAGAAAAAAGCCCGGGGCAAAACCCCGGGCTTTTTTTGGCTGCATGACGCAGAACCATCGGAGCTCAGTCGCGCTTACGCTCGATCCAGATCGCGGGACGTTCACCGCCCTCAACGCGACGCTCGATCCTGACCTCTCGGGCTTTGCCCATTCGATCACGCATCGTCTGCTGGCGCTCGAGCATCTTCTTCTGCTGCTCGGGAGTCAGCACGCTCCAAACCTTGCTACGCAACTCGGCCGATTGACTCACCATCTTGGCCGACAACTCGCCCACACGCTTGGCCGTCTCGGCGACCTTGCTCGCGTACTTAGCGTCGCCCGGATTCGTATCACGCAGTGCGCGCCGCGCCTGCTGCAACTCTTCTCGAAGCTTGCGTAACTCGGGCTGATAGGTCGCTCTGTGCTCGGTGATCTTGCCGCGCTGCTGCGGGGTCAGATCGAGCTCATCCATCATACGATCCCAGTTTCGCATCACCTTGCGAGCACCGCCCTCATCATGCATTCCACGATGCATGCGCAAAACCTCGATCGGATCTTGATCGACGCCGCGAATGACGATGCGACGAATTTCATTGGGGGGCGGCAATCCATCGACCGACAACGGCGCGCCTGGCGGTGGCGGCGGCGGCGGAGCAGCCTCGTCAGCCATGAGTGAAGCACTCGCCGCCAGGGCGGCAATCAGCAATAAAACTTTTCGGGGCTGCATCGTGAACTCCTGTGTCTATCGGCTTGAGGGATATCCTCGCCGATTTCGACCATCCTCGTCTGCTATCGTCCGCCAAGAGACAGCAAAGGTGTTGCAAAGATCTGTGAAGTTGAGAGCCTCAGGCTGACAATATCCGATCTTCATCGCACCATGAGCCCCATGACGACGCGCGTATTGGTCATCGACGACGATCAGGAACTCACGTCGATGCTGCAAGAGTTTCTTGCCAGCGAGGGCTTCGAAGTCGAGAGTGCGGCCGATGCTGCGCAGGGCCTTGCAGCCATCAGCGAACGCCCAGCAGATCTGCTCGTGCTCGATGTGATGCTCCCCGGCGCGAGCGGCTTCGACTTGCTTCGCTCTCTGCGACAAAGCCACGCACGTTTGCCGGTTCTGATGCTGACCGCTCGCGGTGAGGCGGTGGATCGCATACTCGGTCTCGAACTGGGTGCCGACGATTATCTCGCCAAACCCTTCGATCCGCGCGAGCTCGCGGCGCGATTGCGAGCAATACACCGCCGTGCCCAGAGCGCCACGCACGAGACCACTCAGGCGGTGCTCGAGCTCGGCAAACTGAAGATCGACGAAAGGCGTCGCCGCGCAACGTGGGCGGACGCCGCGCTGGATTTAACGGCGGCCGAGCTACGCATCATCACGCTCCTCGCCAAAGCTGCCGCCCAGCCGATCGAGCGCGCCGAACTGACCGAGCAAGCGCTGGGGCGAAAACTGACGCTTTACGATCGCAGCATCGATACCCATATCAGCAATCTCAGACGCAAACTCGCCCAAGCCGGAGCAAGCGGCATCGAAATCCGCTCAGTGCGCGGTACGGGCTATGAGCTCTTGTTGGTGGAACCATCGTGAGTCGTCTCGCCTGGCGCATCTTCGTGACGATTTTCCTGACCTTGCTCGCCACGGGGCTCGGCGCCATCGCCATCACTTCCTGGTATCTCGAGCAACGCGCCACTCGCTCGGCGATCGAGTTGACCGCGGGCGCCGAAACCGCGGCCGAGGCTCTCGCTACGGGCGGGCGCGCCGGTCTGACCGATTGGGCCCGACGACAGGCTGCCGATCGAGACAGCCTGCTGATTTTTTTGGTTGTCGACGAATGGGGTGACGAGCTGCTCGAGCGTCCGATCCCACGACGCGGCTCGCCTTCCGAGCCGAACATGTCCGAACGCATTTCGGGCGCGACAAACGGCGAAACACTCCTCGGCGGATCAGTCGTAACACTCGATCTGCCGAGTAGTATGCCGATACTTTCCGGCGCCGACGGTCAACGCTACTTGCTGATGACGCTCCCTCGCGACGGCCGTCGCGGTGTGTTCGGCTTGCCGGCGACCCGACTTTCGCTGCTCGCGCTCGCCTTGTTACTGACGGCAGTCGCCAGCTATTGGCTCGCCGGTTCCATTACGAGACCGATCATCGACCTGAAGCGCACCGCAGAAGCCTTGTCATCTGGAAAACTCGAAGCGAGAGTCACCCGTGCATCGCTGCAGCGTCGCGACGAACTTGGAGAACTCGCATATACCTTCGATCAGATGGCGGCGCGACTCGGTGCGGCGTTGCAGGCGAAGGAACAGCTGTTACGCGACGTCTCGCACGAACTGCGTTCACCCCTCACCCGTATGCGCTTGGCGGTTGCTCTATTGCGCAAACGCACGGATACACCACCCGAGCTCGATCGACTCGAACTCGATATTGCGCGACTCGATGAACTGATCGAGGACATCCTGTCGATATCGCGCCTGCAGTCAGAGCCTTCGAGCCTACACAAGGAATCGCTCGATCTGCGTCATCTGCTCGAGCGTATCGCCACCGATGCTCGCTTCGAGGCCAAAGAAAAGCACTGCCGGATCGAATGGCAGATGGGCGATACGCCCTGCATTCTGTCGCTCGATCCCCAGTGGGCATCTGCAGCGATCGAGAATGTGGTTCGCAATGCCATTCGGCACACGAAAGCCGAGAGCGCTGTCTCCATCACCCTCGAGCAAAACGCATACGAAGCATGCCTCACCGTCAGCGACGCTGGTCCCGGAGTGCCGGAGAGCCAGCTCGCGCAAATCTTCGAACCGTTCTATCGAGTCGAACGTGATCGGGGTCGCGTCAGCGGCGGCACGGGACTCGGCCTCGCCATTGCTGCACGGGTACTCGGCGCCCACGGAGGGCGAATCGAAGCGCGGAATCTGTCAGCGCCCGCAACGGGCCTGATGATTCGGATGTGGTGGCCAAAACCTCAGGCGTGACCGAAGCGCAGTCTGACTCGCAGACCCGGGTCGGCACTCTCGAGTACCAGCTTGCCGCGATGTAAGCGCGCCACAGCGGCTGCAATCGCAAGCCCCAAACCACTCCCGAATTCGCCCGATGCACCCTCGAGCCTGACAAAGGGTCGCACCGCCTGCTCACGCGCATTCACGGGAATTCCAGGGCCGCGATCTTGCACCACGATCTCGGGTGTACCGTCGTCCATGGTTTCGACCGAAACACTAAGCACTGCGCCCGCTGGCGAATATTTGATGGCGTTCTCCAGTAGATTTCCCACGGCCTGCGACAGAATCTGTCGATGTCCTGTCACCATCACCGGACGAACGCGACGTTCGAGCTTTTGCCCTCGCTCCTCAGCCAAGGGCTCGAATAGTTCGGCAAGATCGGTCGCTAACGTGCCGAGATCCAACACCTCCATCGATTCGTAGGCGAGCCCGGCCTCGGCGCGAGCCAAATCGACGAGCGCATTGAACACCTGCAGGCTACGAGCGATACCCGCCTCCGCCTCGTTCAAGTGAGCTTGGCGTTCGGCATCGCTTGCGGCGGAGCGGGCCGAATCGATGGATCGACGGATACGCATCATGGGCGTACGCAGATCATGCGCCAAACTTTCGGTGATCGTGCGTAAGCCCGTGACCAGGGCTTCGTTTTGATCCAACATTTCATTGAGCGTCCGAGCCAATGCGCCCATTGCATCGACCCGCTGTGAAACCGGCGCTCGAGCAGCCATTTGGCCCCGCTGAATACGTCGAGCGGTGTGCGCAATGTTACGAATCTGGGTCAGCGCGTAATGATTCAAAATTAGACCGGTCGCGACACCGATACCCATGATCAACAAGACACCCAAGACCGCTGTCCGCCCGAGTGTTCGAGCCATGTCGCGCCGGATGGGATCTCGATAACTCATCAAGAGTTTCGCGCCATCATCGAGCGTCAGTCCGACCACAAAGATGTCCGGGCCGGCTTCGTCACTGACCCGAAACCAGCCTTGTTTTTGAATCCGCTGCAAACTTTCGACAGGCAACATCGCCGGGTCACCGACTGCAGGCTTTCCGGTCGAGTCGATCAACACGAGATAGCGGGTTGCGTCGACGATCGAGCTACGCCAGGCGAGCCCATCGATCAGCTTTGCTCGTCCGGAGGTTCGATCGAATTGCCGTCGCAGCTCGAGCTCACCGAGTAGCGTTCGGCGCAGCTCCTCGTCGTGCAGATGCATCACGCGGTGTTGCACCCACATGAAGGCCCCGACGAAGGTGAGGACCATGACCGCCAAGGCGATCAAGCCGGCGAAAAAGGCTCGTCGGTCGATTACCGCGAAGGATTTCATCTGCCAAGCATGCCACGATCTGGCCTTTTTCCCCTACACTCTGCTGCCGTGAGGAAACGATGAAAGTGCTGCTGATCGAGGATGACGCCCGAGTAGCCGAGGAGGTCGTACACGCTCTTGGCTCACGCGGACATCTCGTCAGCCACATCCTCGACGGCGATCGCGGGCTGGAGGCTGCCCTCTCGAGCTCGGTCGATGTCTTGATCACCGATCGCATGTTGCCCGGCCAAGATGGGCTCGAGATCGTACAGGCCCTGCGAAAAGCCGGCCGGACGATCCCGGTTTTGGTGCTGTCTGCTCTCGATTCGGTCGATGAACGGGTTCGCGGGCTGCGCGCTGGTGGCGACGATTACTTAGGCAAGCCTTTCGCCATCGAGGAACTCATCGCCCGGGTTGAATCATTGGGTCGCCGCAGTCCGCCCGCATCGGAAACCGCACTGAAGGTCGAAGACCTTGAACTAGACCTACTGGCGCGACGCGCTCGGCGCGCCGGCCGAGGCATCGAACTGACGGCTCGCGAGTTTCGCCTACTCGAGTGTCTCGTTCGACATGCCGGACAAGTAGTCACCCGCGCCATGTTGCTCAAGAACGTCTGGGACATACACTACGATCCGCAGACCAACGTGGTCGATGTGCACGTCAGTCGTTTGCGCCAAGCTGTCGACAAAGAATTCGAGAAGCCGCTCATCCACACCGTGCGAGGTGTGGGCTACTCGCTACACGGATAACTTCGTCTTTCACTTCATGCAACCGGCCATGGAAAAAATGGTCGGCACCCTCGATCTCGACGTAATCAACCGCTGGCTCGAGCGTCGTTGCATACCCCCTCACCGCCCGCGCGTCGACGAGCTCGTCTTTCGAGCCCTGCACCACGAGCCAAGGACAACGCGGCTTTTTGACCTCGTCGAAACTCCAGCGACCAACCGGCGGCGCTACCGTCACCATGAGCTGCGGCGCCAAGACCGCGTGAGCTCGCAAGACCATCCAAGCACCGAAGGAAAAACCACCGAGCCACAACGGCAGCGAAGGCCACCGTTCGCGAGCCCACTCGACGACACGGATCAGATCATCCAACTCGCCTCGACCCTCATCGTGCACTCCGGCCGACGCACCAACACCGCGAAAGTTGAAGCGCAGCGCAATCGCGCCGCTTGCTACGAAACTACGGGCGACGGTATGAATCACTTTGTTGGTCATCGCACCGCCGAAAAGCGGATGCGGGTGACAACAAACGGCGATGGCCCGCGGTTGCGGGTATCTGTCGGGATCCGGAAGCTCGATGAGTGTTTCGATATCGCCGGCTGCACCGACGATCATCGTCCGCTCAGGGGCTGCGATGGACAACGCCGTCCTTCATGACGAAGTGGACGCGCTGCATGGCGCTGATGTCCTTGATCGGATCACCCGGCACAGCGACCAAATCGGCGACTTTGCCAACCTCGACACTGCCGAGCCGATCATCGATCTCGAGATATTTGGCGCTGACCGAGGTCGCAGACTTGATCGCCTCCATCGCCGGCATGCCCGCCTCGACCATCAGGACGAACTCGCGCGCATTTTGGCCGTGTGCGGAGACACCAGTATCGGTGCCAAAGAGAATCTTCACGCCCGCTTTATAAGCTTTGGCGAATGTGCCCTGAATCTGCGGTCCGATCATCGCCGCTTTCGGACGAACCACTGCAGGAAAAAAACCCTCTTCCTTCGAGCGATCAAAAACCCACGCGCCAGCCGTGATGGTTGGGACGTAATAGGTTCCGCGCTCCTTCATCAGTTTGATGGTTTCGTCATCCATGAAGGTACCGTGTTCGATGGTGTCGACACCGGCGCGCACCGCACGCTTCATGCCTTCGGCGCCGTGCGCATGCGCGGCCACCTTGAAACCATAATCACGCGCGGTCTGCACGACGCTGCGAATCTCTTCCTCGGTGAATTGCGGATTAAGGCCGTTCTTGGCCACCGATAACACGCCACCGGTCGCCGTGATCTTGATGAGATCCGAGCCTTCTTTGTAGCGCTGACGCACAGCCTGCGCCGCCTGCTCCTCGCCGTTGACCACACCATCGGTCGGACCGACATCGGCGCCACCCAAATGATCAGCCCAGCCATTGGTCGGGTCAGCATGACCTCCCGTGGTAGCGATCGATTTACCGGCAGCGAATATCCGCGGACCTGCGAGCTTGCCCGCATTGATCGCGTTGCGCAGCGCGATGCTCGCGCGGAAACCATCGCCGAGATCGCGCACGGTGGTGAACCCAGCTTGCAAGGTACGCTCCGCGAACATCGCGCCATCGAGCGCCACATCGGGGCCATCCTTTTTGAAGCGATCGAGCTCACTGGTGCGGCTGTACTCGCTCGTGATGTGCACGTGCATATCCATCAAACCCGGCATCAGTGTCGAATTCTTCAAATCAACCACTCGATCACCCGGCGACGGCGCGCGGTAGCCACTTTCGATGGCGACAATACGTCCGCCGTCGACGACGACCGTGCGTTCCGACATCGTCTGATTGGCGACACCGTCGATGACGCGCCCTGCGTGAATCAGCGTAGCCGCATTCGCTGCACCACCCATCGAGATCGCCAATGCGATCGCTCCGACTACTCGGCCCTGCATCAGCGGATCTCCACCAACTCGACGTCAAATACGAGGGTAGCGCCGCCCGGAATGACACCACCTGCACCGCGCGCGCCGTAGCCAAGCTCCGCGGGAATCACGAGTCGACGCTTACCGCCGACGCGCATGCCCTCGACACCAAGATCCCAACCGCGGATCACCTGACCGCCACCTACTTTGAATGCGAAAGTGTCGCCGTGATCATGGGAGCTATCGAACTTGCGCCCCTTGCCTTCGTTCTGCGAGGGGTCGTGCAACCAGCCGGTGTAATGAACGACAGCGATCTGTCCGGCGTTGATGGGCGAACCGTCGCCGGCCTCGATATCTTCTTTGATCAGCTCTGACATGGCGGACTCCATTGAGGATTGATCGCTGCTGCCCGAAGCCAGTAGCGTGGGGAGAAAGGCGGAGATCAAAAATATGCCGGTAACTGCCAGGATCAGCGACCAAACGACCGACCTCATCGTGACTTGCCTTCCGGCTCCGAGGATCGAAAGTCGAGCGACACCGAATTGATGCAGTAGCGCAAACCGGTCGGCTGCGGGCCATCCTCGAACACGTGCCCAAGGTGGGCATCGCATTGCGCACAAACGACTTCGGTACGGATCATTCCGTGACTGATGTCGCGATGTTCACGTACCCGCTCGGCCGCGAGCGGCGTCCAGAAGCTCGGCCAACCGGAGCCCGAGTCGTACTTCGTCTCGGAGGAGAACAATTCAGCCCCACAACAGACGCAGGCGTAAACGCCCTGATCTTTGTTGTAGGTATAGGTGCCGGTGAAGGCACGCTCCGTCCCCTTATTTCGAGTGACTTCGTAGGCGAGCGGCGACAGTCGCGAGCGCAGCTCTTCTTCGGTCGGAATGGGCTTCTCCATACGCTCTGATTATGGCATGAACGACTAAGCCATCAGCTGACCGAGCAGGCGATTCAGCCGACGGACGAATTCACCCGGGTTGGCAACCGAGCCCGATTCGGCCAGCTTGGCCTGATCGTGAATCAGCAGTGCCAACTCCGCGAAATCATCCTCGGCCATGGTCGAATCGAGCCGCTTCAGCAACGGATGCCCGACATTGACCTCCAGCGCAGGTTTGGATTCCGGTGCCGACTGGCCGGTCGCCGCGAGAATCTTGCGCATTTGGGCTCCGAGATCGTGCTCGGCAAGCACGAGACACGCCGGCGTATCGGTCAAGCGCGTCGACACTTTGACCTCGGACACGCGGTCACCGAGCGCTTCTCGAATGCGCTTCAGTAACTTCTCGTTCTCTTTGGCAACCTCAGCGGCTGCAGCCTTATCGGCTTCGCCTTCGAGACTACCGAGCTCCAGATCGCCACGCGAAACGTCCTTGAAACGCTTGCCCTCAAATTCACGCACATGCCCCATCATCCACTCGTCGACGCGATCGGCGAGCAGCAGCACCTCGATGCCCTTGGATCGCAACTGCTCGAGATACGGACTTCCGCGGGCCGCCGTGATGCTGTCGGCGATGATGTAATAGATGCGCTCCTGCCCTTCCTTCATGCGACCGACGTAGTCGGCGAGGGTCACCTTGGGCTCATCTGATTCTTCGTGGGTACTCGCGAGGCGCAGCAGAGGCAGGATCTTGTCGCGATTACTCGGATCCTCGCCGAGGCCCTCTTTGAGTACCGGACCGAACTCCTTCCAGAAGCCCGCGTATTTTTCGGGCTCTTCCTTGGCAAGGCGCGCCAGCAAGTCGAGCGCACGCTTAGTCAATGCAGAGCGCATCGCCTCGACTTCGCTATCCTGTTGCAGCAACTCGCGCGAAACGTTGAGCGGCAGATCGTTCGAGTCGAGCACGCCGCGAATGAATCGCAGGTACATCGGCAAAAACTGCTCGGCGTCATCCATGATGAAGACGCGCCGAACATAGAGCTTCAAGCCGCGCGTCGCATCACGCTGATATAGGTCGAACGGAGCACGCGCAGGCACGTACAACAGCGAGGTGTATTCGCGCTTGCCTTCGACTTTGTTGTGACTCCAGGCGAGCGGCTCGGCGAAGTCATGCGCGATGTGCTGATAGAACTCGCGATACTCCTCGTCTTTGATTTCGCTACGCGGGCGCGTCCACAGCGCTTGTGCCTGATTGACAGGCTCCCAATCGAGCGTCGCCTCGCCTTCTTTGCGCATCAGCACCGGAAAGGCGATGTGATCCGAATAGCGGCGAACCAGCGAGCGTAGGCGCCAGCCATCCGCGAATTCCTTGGCTTCGTCCTTCAAGTGCAGCACGATGCTCGTGCCGCGATCGGCACGTTCGACGGTCTCGACCGTGAACTCACCATCGGCTTTCGACGCCCAACGCACGCCGCTCGAAACAGGCTCTCCCGCTTTTCGCGTGTGCACTTCCACCTCGTCGGCCACGATGAAGGCGGAATAGAACCCCACGCCAAATTGGCCGATCAGCTGCGAATCCTTCTGCTGATCGCCTGTGAGCTTCTTGAAAAAGTCGGCGGTGCCGGATTTGGCGATCGTGCCCAAGTGGGCGATCGCCTCTTCGCGGGTCATGCCGATCCCGTTGTCGCGAATCGTGAGCGTCTTCTTGTCGGCGTCGTAATCGACCCAGATCTTCAGGTCAGGCTCGCCCGCGAGCAGCTCGGGCTGAGCCAGCGCCGAGAAGCGCAACTTGTCATTGGCGTCAGAAGCGTTCGAAATCAGCTCGCGCAGGAAAATCTCGCGGTGACTGTAAAGCGAATGGATCATGAGCCGCAGCAGCTCACGTACCTCGGCTTGGAAGCCGTGGGTTTGGACGTTCTCGGTCATGGTTCTCTCCAGAAAACGGAACTCGGCCTTTTTGGGGCCGGACGACGTCTTTTCAAGGGTGGACGTTCAGTCCTTGACGAGTCGATAGCAGGGAACGTAGGCGGACCCCGGCAACTTCATGCGCTGCTGAGCCACGAAGCCCGAAAGAAGATCATCGAGCATATCCATCACACTACGATCACCGACCAGCTCGAACGGTCCGTGCCGCTCGATGGCTCGAATACCCGGCTCCTTGACGTTGCCCGTGACAATACCCGAGAACGCCCGGCGCAGATCGGCAGCCAACTCGTGCGCCGGCTGATCGCGATGTAAACGCAGCGTACGCATCGAGGCATGAGTAACCTCGAAGGGCAGCTGAAACTCCGGATCGACTCGTAACAACCAATTAAAGTTGAAGGAATCGGAGTGACGTCGGCGGTACTCGCGCACATCGTCGATACCACGCTCCATGATGCGCGCGACCTCCGCCGGATCGTCGATCACGATCTGCAAGCGCGACATCGCGATCTCGCCCACCGTGTTCACGAGAAAGCGCCGAATCTGCTCAAAGTAAGCTGCGCTGCTGCGCGGCCCAGTCAATACCACCGGAAAGGGCTGATCGGCATTGGCCGGATCGAGCAGGATGCCGAGCAGGTAGAAAATTTCTTCGGCCGTACCGACACCACCCGGGAAAACCACCAGACCATGCCCGAGGCGCACGAAGGCTTCGAGACGCTTCTCGATATCGGGCATGATCACGAGGTGATTGACGATCGGATTCGGCGGCTCTGCAGCGATGATGCCGGGCTCGGTCAAACCCACGTAGCGACCCGGCGCGATACGCTGCTTCGCATGCCCGATGGTCGCCCCCTTCATCGGCCCCTTCATCGCACCTGGGCCGCAGCCCGTGCAGACGTCGAGCGCGCGCAAGCCGAGTTCGTAACCGACCTTTTTGGTGTACTCGTACTCTTCGCGACTGATCGAATGACCGCCCCAGCAAACCACGAGGTTGGGACGCGACTTGTGATCGAGCAAGCGTGCGTTTCGCAGGATGTGGAAGACAGCATTGGTGATCGACTGCGGCCGCGTGAGGTCGAATCGACCGCTCTCGACGATTTCGTTGGCCGTGTACACCACGTCGCGCAGCACGGCAAACAATAATTCTTTGGTGCCGCGAATCATCTGCCCATCGACGAAGGCCATCGCCGGCGCGTTTTTGATCTCGAGCTTCACGCCCCAAGCATGTCGGACGATCTGAATGTCGAAATCCCGAAACTTGTCGAAGATCTCGCGAGCATCGTCGGTGTGGCTACCGGCATTCAGTACCGCGAGCGCACACTGACGAAACAACGGATAGAGGCCGCCCTGCCCGGAGGAGAGCAACTTTTCGATCTCTTCCTGCGAGAGGCTCTCGAGTGCGCCTCGCGGTGCGACCCGAGCATCCACGAACTCGGGCATGACGATACTGGTTTCCATGGCGATTCTTCCAAAAACCTGAGGCGAAAATCCTAGGGCCGAATGTCGATGGGAGTGCCGGTCGGAACCAACATCCACACTTCCATCATGTCGGCGTTACTCAAGGCGATGCAGCCGTCCGTCCAATCGTTCTTGGCGTAGTATTCCGGCGACCACTTCGGCTGATTGGGCAGCCCGTGAATCATGATCGCGCCGCCTGGGGCGACCCCCGCCTCACGAGCGCGCGCGACATCCGCTTTGTCGGGATAAGACACAGCGAGCGAGAGAAAAAAGTCGCTGCGTGGATTGCGGGCGTTCAACCGATAGCGCCCTTCAGGAGTGCGAAAATCGCCTTCCTGTTGCTTGTGCCCATCGGGGTTGAGCCCGAGGGAGATGCGATACGAGCGCAGCAATTCGCGACCTCGCCACAACTCCAACCGGCGCTGACCTTTGTGGACGACCACCTGATTGGCCACCGGCAGCGGATTGGCAGCGAAGCGATTGCCGGGCAGAGAACTGACCGCCGTATCGGCGCGAGCCACGATGGGCGCAGCGGCGAGGCACCCCACCACGGTGGGCCATGCCAACAGCATCATCCACCACCGCGCGCGTCGATTCGATCTCAAAGCGCATGAACTCATGCCGCGAATCGTATCAGTCTGCAGCAGACCTGGAAGACGGATTCGAAGCGCCATCGGGGATGAGCAATCTCTGTCCTTGTCGCAGATGCGAATTCACGCGCAGCCCATTCAACTCCGCTAGGCTGCGCAAACGCACACCGTAGCGCTTAGCCAAGCCGGAGAGCGTCTCGCCTCTGCCAACCCGATGTGTATTCGGTCGAACCTGGTTCGCATGCAAAGCAGAACCGCCGAGTCGCTCTGCGAATTCCGCCGCCGTCAAACGCAAGTCGGCAGGCAAGCGCAGTTGATAGCCGCGCGGTACCCGTCGCGAACCGGCCCACACCGCAGGGCGCAGCGCCGGATTCAAGTCTTTGAGAATTCGCCGATCAAGTCCGAGCCCGCTCTCGATCGCCGCGATCGACGCGTAAGCTGGCATTTCGATTTCCTGATAGGCGAGCTCCGGGGCGCGCTCGAGCTTGCCGAAATAGCGCTCGGGATTCTGATCGATAGTCAGCGCCGCTAGGAACGAAGGATAGAAATTACGCGACGCAAACCCGAAGGTTTTGCTCTGGTAGCGACGCGCAATCACGCCGAAGTCGTCGGTGCCGAGCGTATTTCGTGCACGACGCATGCCGGCAGCGCCATGGTTGTAGGCCGTGATGGCGAGCGGCCAACTGCCGAGCACCCGATAGTTGTAGAGCAGCAGTTTGGCGGCCGCTTCCGTCGCACGGAAAGGATCCATGCGCTCGTCGAGCACATCATCGACGCGCATATACAGCCGCGCCGTGCCTGGCATGAATTGCCAGAGCCCCGCCGCACCGACCTTCGAATAGGCCGTGGGTGTAAACGACGATTCGACGTGGGGCAGCGCCGCCAACTCCGGCGGCAAACCAAGACGCTCAAAGGTGCGTGCGATGTGAGTTTCCCACGTTCCCGAGCGGACCAAGCCCTCGCGAAACCGATCGGCTTGACCTAACTGGAAGCGCACCGTCTCGGTCGCTGCACGCAGACGACCCGACGTGGCTTTATCGCCCCACAACTCGAGCACACGCTGCGCATCAGCTGAATGCGTTGGTGTACCGCTCTCCAGTGCCTCGGCAGCCGTTCGCAACGCGCTGCGCCAACGCTCGCGCTCGAACGTGACGGCATTACGACGTGAGGGTGATCCGGCTGGGGCTGACGGCAGATTCAAGGTGCCGTAGACGATGGATAGGTCGGCCTCGTCGTGGAGGAAGCCCTGTTGGGTCGTGATCTCGCTGTAGACGCGAATCCAGAAATCGACGTCACGCTGCAATTCGGCGGGGCGCGGAATATCTCGCGAGGGTGGCCCCATGACGGGAACCACCCCTGCAGGAATCGGTTGGGTACGGCCGGCGATCGCGGCCGTAGCGATTGCAGCGACGAGTAGAAGCGTCGTCAGCCGCAATGGGTCACCCGCACTTGGAGTCGCCGCAGTTCAGACAGGTCATGCAGCCGTCCATCATCACGACGGCAGCCGTGCTGCACTTCGAACACAACTGCGCCCCCTCGGGGAAATGCGAGTTCGCAAACGCATCAGTCTGCTTGGCACGCGCTTCGAATTCGGCTCGCTTTTCATCCACCAGTTTTTTCTGGTGCTCGTCGAGCTCGAGCGGACGCAGCAAACCGATCGTCTGCAAGTGCTTTTCGATGACGTGACCCAGCTCGGCGATGATCGAGGGCATGAACTTGCCACCCGGCTGCCAGTAGCCACCGCGCGGATCGAAGACCGCTTTCAATTCCTCGACGAGGAACGTCACGTCACCACCCTTGCGGAAAACCGCAGAGATGATGCGGGTCAACGCCACGATCCATTGGTAGTGATCGAGGTTCTTCGAATTGATGAACACTTCGAAAGGACGACGCTGCTCGTGCTCGGTCCCCTCGTTGAGGATGATGTCGTTGATGGTGACGTACATCGCGTGATCCGACACCGGTGTTTTGATTTTGTACGTCGAACCGATCAACACCTCGGGGCGTTGCACCTCTTCGGTCAAGCGCACCACTTTGCCGCCGTGCGTGGTCGGCAACTCGGCGGGAGACGGCGCAGCCGCAACAGGAGCCGGCGTCTCGGTGCCCGGCTTCAGAACTCGATACTTGGCGATCTTTCGATCGATCTTGATAGCAGCCATGGTCTAAAAAATCCTCAGAACTTACCGTAGTAGCCTTCTTTCAAGGCGTCGTACAAATTGGCGGCGGTGTGCAGTTCACCGTCGTATTCGATTTCCTCATCGCCGCGCAGCGACACCTCACTGCCATCCTCCAGCGTGAACACATAGGTGGTGTTCTTGAGGTCTTCTTCTTTCACGAGCACGCCCTGGAAGGCCTCCGGGTTGAAGCGGAAGGTGGTGCAGCCCTTGAGGCCTTTTTCGTGAGCGTAGAGGTAGATGTTCTTGAACTCGTCGTACTTGAAATCGGTCGGCACGTTGGCCGTCTTCGAAATCGACGAATCGACCCACTTCTGCGCCGCCGCCTGGATGTCGACGTGCGCGGTCGGCGTAATGTCGTCGGCCGTGGTGAAGTAGTCCGGCAGCTTCTCGGCAGCACTCGTGGAGTTCGGCATCGCCTTTTGATTCACGAGTTCGCGGTAAGCGAGCAACTCGAACGAGAATACGTCGACCTTCTCTTTCGACTTCTTGCCTTCGCGGATCACGTTACGGAAGTAGTGATGCGCGAATGACGGCTCGATACCGTTGCTCGCGTTATTGGCGAGCGAGAGCGAAATCGTGCCGGTCGGCGCGATCGAGGTGTGGTGCGTGAAGCGCGCGCCGACGAGCGCCAACTGCTCGACGAGCGCCGGCGACACTTCGGCAATGCGCTGCATGTAGCGGCTGTAGCGAGCGTGCAGCACGCGACCCGGGATCTTGCTACCGACTTTCCAACCATCGCGCGCCATCTCGGGACGCTTGCGCAGCATCTCGCCGGTGACCGTGAACTCCTCGTTCATGATCGGCGCCGGGCCTTTCTCGCGCGACAAATCGAGCGCGGCTTCCCAACCCGCCAAGGCCATTTCACGCGAAACATCTTCGGTGAACTTGACCGACTCGCCCGAGCCGTACTTCATGCCCAGCAGCGTCATCGTGCTGCCAAGGCCCAAGAAACCCATGCCGTGACGACGCTTGCGCAGGATCTCGTTGCGCTGCCCTTCGAGCGGCAAGCCGTTAACCTCGACCACGTTGTCGAGCATGCGCGTGAATACTTTGACCACCTCGCGATACTCGGCCCAGTCGAACTCCGCCTCGGCGGTGAACGGGCGACGAACGAAGCGGGTCAGATTCACAGAACCCAACAAGCACGAACCATACGGCGGCAGCGGCTGCTCGCCGCACGGGTTGGTCGCGCGAATGTTTTCGCAGAACCAGTTGTTGTTCATCTCATTGACGCGATCGATGAGGATGAAGCCAGGCTCGGCGAAATCGTAGGTGGAGGTCATGATGACGTCCCACATACGACGAGCAGGCAGCGTCTTGTAGATCTTGCAGGCGACAAGACCCGTTTCGTTGACGACGAAGTTTTCGTTGTACGGCCAGTCGCGCCAGACGAACTTGGTTTCGTCCTTGAGATCCGGCTTGTCGGCTTCGTATTCCTTGCGCAGGATCGGGAAGGCGAGCTGCCATTCGAGATCGTTGCGCACGGCATGCATGAACTCGTCCGTGATCAACAACGACAGGTTGAACTGACGCAGACGACCGTTCTCGCGCTTGGCGCGAATGAACTCCATGGCATCGGGGTGTCCGACGTCGAACGTGCCCATCTGCGCACCACGACGGCTGCCCGCAGACGACACCGTGAAACACATCTTGTCGTAGATATCCATGAACGACAGGGGACCGGACGTGTAGGCGCCAGCACCCGACACGTAGGCGCCGCGCGGACGCAGCGTCGAGAACTCGTAACCGATGCCGCAGCCCGCCTTCAGCGTGAGACCCGCCTCGTGAACCTTGTCGAGGATGTCATCCATCGAGTCGCGGATCGTGCCCGACACCGTGCAATTGATGGTCGAGGTCGCCGGCTTGTGCTCCTGCGCGCCCGCGTTCGAGGTGATACGGCCCGCCGGGATGGCGCCACGGCGCAACGCCCAAAGAAAACGCTCGTACCAATGCTCGCGCTGCTCCGGGGATTCGACGTCGGCAAGCGCACGAGCGACACGGCAATAGGTGTCATCCATCGACTTGTCGATCGGGTCGCCATTCTTGGAGACCAGGCGATATTTTTTATCCCAAATATCGAGGGAGGCCTCCTGGAACGGAATCGAATCGATGTCGTTCGTCGCCAACTTGATCACGCTATTCATTTGGGTTCGGATTCCCTGAAAATCTTTGATACGTCAGTGCAAATTCGGTTCGGCAGAGAACAAAACCCGCCCGTGCCGGCTTGTTTTCACAAGTACCGAACCACTGACGGAGGAAACAACGCCATCGAAGACGATTTTTTTGCTCTCCCCTCTTTCGACCCCGAAACGCCTTGCTACCGGAGCCCCTCCGGCTGCACCCGAGAGTGCACACAAGATGTTGTGTCGAGGGAGCGAGATTAGGCAGGGGGTCGATGGGCGTCAAGACATGAATTCCAATTTGGAATCAACGTTTTTTACCATTGAATTCATGGTGTTATACGAAATCGCGCGGCAAAAGAACGTGTGGAAAATTACCTGCCAACTCAAATGACACCGAGGGCGAGCCCCACTAGATGTTGTGTCCGCACATGATCCACACAACTTTCACAACTTATCCCCTTGAAACCCCTCCCTCAATCCGTATATCCCCTTCTCCTTCGACGGAGGAATCCACATGCGCCTGTCTAGCCCCGCCCCGACCCGAATTTTGTTGCTGCTCGGCGCCTTGCTCGCCCCCTGGAGCGGTGGTGCTGCCTCGGCGGCGCAACCGAGCGAGACCCCGGCCGATAGCAGAGCGGAGAGCCGGGAACGGTCCGTGGCCCCCATGCCCTCGCTGGCACCGATGATTCGCCGAGTCTCCCCCTCGGTGGTCAGCATCGGCATCCAGGGCACGGTACGCGAGCAGGGTCCGCGCAACCCCTTGCTGGATGACCCCTTCTTCCGTCGGTTTTTCAATGTGCCGCCGGATGCGGGCGCGCGCGAGCGACCCTTCCAGTCAGCTGGCTCCGGTGTCGTGGTCGACGCAAAGCAGGGCTACATCATCACCAACGCCCACGTCGTCGAAAATGCCCGCGACATCACGGTCACGCTCTCCGATCAGCGTGAATTCCCGGCCAAGCTGATCGGCAGCGACCCGCAAACCGACATCGCCGTCATCCAGATCAAGGCCGAGGGCTTGAGCCAGATCGGACTCGGGGATTCCGACGCACTGGAACCCGGCGATTACGTCGCCGCGATCGGTAATCCGTTCGGCCTGCAACAATCGGTGTCGTACGGCATCGTCAGCGCACTCGGGCGCTCAGGGATGAACCCTGACGGTTTCGAAAGCCTCATCCAAACCGACGCCTCCATCAACCCGGGCAACTCCGGCGGCGCACTCGTCAACCTGCGCGGCGAGCTCATCGGTATCAACAACATGATCCTCTCCCGCTCGGGCGGCAACATCGGCATCGGCTTTGCGATCCCGGTGAATATGGCGCGCAGCGTCATGGATCAGCTGATCAAATACGGCTCGGTCAAACGCGGACAACTCGGCGTCACGATCGCGCCGGTCACACCGGATATCGCTCAAGCACTCGGCATCGCAAGTAATGGCGGGGCGTTGATCACGCAGGTGGCCAAAGAATCCGCCGCCGCACGCGCAGGCCTGCAAGCGGGCGATGTCGTGACAGCGCTCAACGGTCGCAAAGTGAAATCCGCCGCCGAACTGCGTAACGCCATCGGCTTGCTGCGCGTGGGCGACAAGGTGCAGATCGCCCTGCTACGCGAAGGTAAAGCCCGCAGCGTGACTGCCGAGATCGCCGACCCAGCCGCCGCCACGACAACGGCGGCCAGTAGCGAGCCAGGCTCGCTGCCGGAGGGAACACAACATCGCAGCCTCGAGGGCGCCCAACTCGAGGACGCACCGGATAACGGCGGCATACTCGTCCGCAACGTCGCAGCGGACAGCCGCGCCGCGAATGCGGGACTACGTCAGGGCGATGTCATCGTGGCCGCCAATGGCGTGCGGGTCGTCAACACGGCCGCCTTGAGCGCCGCCTGGCGCGCCGCTGCCGCACGTGGTGGCAGCACGCTGGTGCTGCAGGTACGCCGCGCTGGCGATATCACGATTCTCGTGCTGCGTTGATGGCGTCCCCTAAGATGCTCATCACGATCCTGGGTGGTAGCGGCTTCGTCGGTAGCGAACTCATCGCACGCTTAAGCCGCCGTGGTCATCGCATTCGCTTGTTGACGCGTGGGTCGCGGGCGCCTGCGCATCTGGCTGTGCTGCCAAATCTCGAGTCTCGTCGCGTCGACGTGCACGACGAAGCGGCACTGCGACGGGAATTCTCCGGTAGCGATGTCGTCATCAACCTCGTCGGCATCCTCAATGAAAGCGGCTTCAGTGGGCGCGGTTTTCAGGTGGCACATGCCGAGCTTGCTCGCAAAGTCGTCGCCGCCTGCGTCGCCTCGCAGGTACCGAGGTTGCTGCACATGAGTTCCTTTGGCGCCGATCTCAACGCGCCGAGTTTCTATCTGCAATCGAAGGGACTCGCCGAGCAGCACGTGCGCGCCGCGCCCGCCGCATTGGCGTGGACGATCTTCCGTCCGTCGGTGATCTTCGGTACCCACGACTCTCTGCTCAACCGCTTTGCACAATTGCTGCCGCTGTCCCGGGGTTGGATCCCTCTCGCGCGAGCCAATACGCGTTTCGCTCCGGTGTGGGTGAGTGATGTCGCGGCCGCTTTCGAACAGGCCTTGATCGACCCCTCCACCATCGGGCGCAGCTTCGATCTCGGTGGACCCGAGACACTGACGCTCAAAGAGCTCGTCGAACTCGCCGGCAAGCTCTCGGGAACGCCCGCCAAAGTCATCGCGTTGCCGGATTTCATCGGTCGACTGCAGGCGGCGATGCTCGATTTCGTGCCGGGCAAGCCTTTCTCGTCCGATAACTTTCGCTCCCTGCAACTCGACAACGCTCCGACGACATCAGGATTGCAGGCTCTCGGGATCACGCCGACTTCGCTATCGACCATTGCTCCGACCTACCTCGGCGCCGCAGGGCAAGATCAAAACCGCTACGCTGCCTTCCGACGACAGGCCGGACGCTACGGTACGATGCGCGGGTGAAGGTCTATCTCGTCGGCGGCGCAGTTCGCGATTCCCTGCTCGATCGTCCCGTGCACGAACGAGACTGGGTGGTCGTGGGCGCCACTCCCGAGGAGATGACGGCACGCGGCTTTCGGCCAGTGGGCCGTGATTTCCCCGTATTCCTGCATCCCGAGACACACGAGGAATACGCGCTCGCTCGTCTCGAGCGAAAAACCGGTCCGGGCTATCGCGGCTTCGTCACCGAGTTCTCACCGCAGGTCACCCTCGAACAGGACCTCTTGCGGCGTGATCTGACCATCAATGCGATGGCGCAATCCGAAGATGGCGTGCTCGTCGATCCTTACGGCGGACGAGACGATTTACACCGTCGGATGCTGCGACACGTATCACCGGCCTTCGCGGAAGACCCGGTTCGCATCTTGCG
>JACCDW010827280.1_pt1 | contig 31643 bp, 30 predicted proteins | sample 7449781 | NCBI WGS metagenome assembly JACCDW01 (sample SAMN15323449, study PRJNA562643) | freshwater metagenome | isolation source: river surface water | place: USA:Blue River Watershed | collected 2017-08-18
ACTGGTCGGGGCGGGGAGATTCGAACTCCCGATCTCCTGCTCCCAAAGCAGGCGCGCTAGCCACTACGCTACGCCCCGAAGGCGCAGGGTGGAGTCTAAGGTATTTTTTTACCTTTCGTTACCGACCCTGTACGCTAACGCCCACACCCCGCGGGTGTAGCTCAATGGTAGAGTTCCAGCCTTCCAAGCTGGCTGTGCCGGTTCGATCCCGGTCACCCGCTCCAGTACTTATTTACGCGTAATTCTGCGTACTTCCCACCTCAAATGCGGTGAAATCTCCGCGAATCCTGGTCAATTCCGTTCCTGTTGTACTCCGCCCACTTCGCACCCAGAGAGCAATCTCATAATCCTGATTCATTGATGAACCATTGAGGACTATTTCTGCCTCTATCGAATTCTCAAAGCGATTTGTTCCATCCCTAAATGAGTAGCCGTGGGCAATCACATAACTCGATTGAGCTACAACTGTGCCTGTATCACTGGTTGCTGAAAATGAGATTGGCAGAAAGTACTCCGTCGCATTATTCGGTTGATACATATATATCTTGATTTTCACGAGATAGCTCTTATGGGCTTTAAATCCTGCAAGTTGAATGCTTTGGCCAGCTCCTGCATTGGCACTGAGATCTCCAAAGATTAATTCGCCATATCGAATTGTGGTGATGCCCGCAGGTCCCTGAGGTCCCGTTGCACCTTGTGGTCCTTGTGGACCTTGTGCTCCATTTGATCCTGCAGCACCTGGTAAACCTGGATCACCTTTCTCTCCTGAAGCACCTGCAGGCCCCATGGGTCCAGCTAATCCTTGGGGACCTTGAATTCCCTGCGGTCCTTGAATGCCTTGAGGTCCTTGAGGACCTGTTGCATTGGTTGCAGAGGAGATCGCCTTTCCATCACTTCCATTTTTTCCATCCACTCCTGATGGACCTTGAATACTTTGAGGGGTGGGCCACTTTCCTTTTGTCTTGGGTCCATAGAGTTGGAGTGAACGGGTATCGATATAGAAATCGCCATTGATTCCCAAAGAGTTTTTGGGTGCACCCTTTCCATTGAGAATCGTGTTGATGGGAGAGCTATTTGCTCTTCCTGCAGCCATGGACGGATTTACTTGAAGGATAAAGATCGTGGTGAGCAATGTAATCAGTAGGCGTCTTTTCATGGATATCTCCCCTTGAGAGTTGAAGGTGCTAGTCTGAAAGTTTCCTGAGAGGCGATAAATCACGCCTCCCCGCCAAAAACTCTCAGAGAGGCAGGGGCTTACGCATGAAAGCTCACAGAAACCCCTCACAGACTCGCAGAGTTCTCTCAGGTTCTAGGGGTAACTTTCTCGGCATCAGAGTGTTTATTACTACCAAGTCAGCAACACGGACGCTGATCTTGTTAAGGGACAGGAGACATACACATGTCATCAAAGAAGAAGGTAGTTGCAATCGCAATTACAACAGTTGCAATGGCAGCGAGCTCTTTTGGAGTCGCACAAGCTGCAACAAAGACAAAGGTAACTCGCACAAGCTTTACAACAGTTGCTAATAAGGCAGCATCAGGTGCAATGGGCCGCGGTCAGGAACTTGCATCACTTCTCTCAACACTTGTTTCTAAGGGAACAATCACTCAGGCACAAGCTGATGCAATCACTGCAGCACATGCAGCAGCAGAGGCAGCTCGTGAAGCAGCTCGCCCACTAGGCGGCAAGGGTGGCTTCGATCAGAAGCTCACAGTGATTTCAACAACTCTTGGAATCGACACACCAACAGTTCTCTCACGCCTCAAGGCTGGCGAGACACTTGCTGCAATTGCAGGCGATAAGAAGGCAGCACTCATCACAGCACTTGTTGCAGATGAGACAAAGCGAATCGATGCTGCGGTAACAGCAGGAAAGCTCACAGCTGATCAGGCAACAACACTCAAGGCAAACCTCACAGCACATGTGACTGCTGAAGTGGAAGCAACAGCTCCACTCGGTGGCAAGGGTGGACCTAAGGGTGGCAAGGGTGGTCGTGGTGGACACGGTCGCGATGGCGGTCCTATGGGTGGAGCAGCTCCAACCATTCCAACACCAACTGCTACAACATCTTCAAATTAATAAATAACTTCATGTAGTTCCTCCATTGGGTAGAAAACTCGCTAAGTGAGACCATCACTTAGCGGGTTTTCGCATGTGTTCCATAGAAATCCCCATAGATATCTGGCGCCATGATTAAATGGGGTATGCGCATTCACATTGGCAGCGATCATGCAGGGCTTGAGTTCAAAAACGAGCTCATTGAGCACCTGGTCGCAACTGGGCACGATGTGACAGATCACGGTCCATACCAATTTGATGCACTCGATGATTATCCTGATTTCTGTATTCCAACAGCACAAGCTGTATCCAAAGATCCTGCATCGCTTGGAATCGTGCTCGGTGGATCAGGAAATGGCGAGCAGATTGCTGCCAATAAAGTTGATGGGGTTCGAGCAGCTCTCGTCTGGTCAGTTGAAACTGCAAAACTTGCTCGTGAACATAACAATGCCAATGTGATTTCGGTGGGTCAGCGCCAACACACATCTCAAGAGGTGAAAGACTTTATTGATGCCTTTATAGCAACGCCATTTCCTGGTGATGAGCGCCATCTGCGACGCATCAATAAGATTTCACACTTTGAATCAACAGGCGAGATTTAAACTTTCACATACCTAAAGTCATTGACTTGATGATCTTTGGTAATTCCCTGTCCCTCAAAGCGAGTAACTGGTCGCCAATCAGGACGCTCCACCTTTCCACCTGAGAAGTGTGGTGAGGTAGCACATACTTCCTCAATCCATTCTGCATATGGAACCCAGTCAGTTGCGATATGGATAAAGCCACCTGCTTTGAGTTTGGATGCCACTTGCTCTAGGAAGTTGGCATTGACTATGCGTCGCTTATGGTGGCGCTTCTTTGGCCAAGGATCTGGGAAGAAGAGATGTACTCCATCGAGTGATTCGTCTTCAATCATGTGATGCATGATCATGTGTGCATCACCTTGAATCACACGAATATTGCTCAAACCATATTCATGGATGAGTGCAAAGAGTTTTCCCACCCCAGGTCTGTGAACATCGACAGCTATAAAGCCAGTCTCTGGAAAGTCACGACCAATGAGCGCGGTCGCCTCCCCCATGCCAAAGCCAATTTCTAGGATGACTTGGCGGGAATCAGGAAAGAGGGTCTTCAGGTCCAGCCGCTCCTGGCTCTCCTGGATTCCATAGGAATCCCAATGCTTATCCAGGGCGATCTGTTGTGGACCTGTGATGCGGGAGCCTCGGATGCGATAGCTGCGGACCGTTGGCTCTTCCATGGGGCAGAGTCTAATCTGCCTATGAATAAACCCCTCTCACATGGTTTGATTGGGCGTTCAATCCACATTACATAAGGAGTTCTCGTGCCAGGAGTAAATCTCACCCGCGCAGAAGCACAGGAGCGTTCATCGCTCGTCAAGGTTCATTCATACGAAGTCGATCTCGATCTCACAACAGGAGCCGAGACATTTATCGTTAAGACTCGGGTGAAGTTCGATGGCCTCAAGCCTGGCGCAACCACCTTTATCGATGCCGTTGGTAAGTCAGTCATTAAGGCTGAGTTCAATGGCCAAGCATTTGATACAAAGTTTGATGGCGAGTCAATCTTCCTTCCACCACTTGAGGCATCGAATGAGCTCTATGTGGAGTTTGAGGGAATTTACTCCAACTCAGGTGAAGGTCTACACCGTTTCCAAGACCCAGCAGATGGAGAGGTCTACCTCTACACACAGCATGAAGTTCCAGATGCTCGTCGCACATTCGTTTGCTTCGACCAGCCAGATCTCAAGGCAACTTTTGCAATCTCAGCGCTTGCTCCAGCGCACTGGGAAGTAATCTCAAATAACCCAGTTGCATCTGCAACTGAAGTTGATGGAAAGAAGAAGTGGGTCTTTACAACTACCCCAAAGATTTCAACATACCTCACAGCACTTGTTGCTGGTCCTTACTACAAGGTTGAGAGCGAATATAAGGGACAGAAAGTTGTTCCAATGGGTCTCTACTGCCGCAAGTCACTTGCAGAGCACATGGATGCAGAAGAGCTCTTTGACATTACTCGTCGTGGCTTTGCAGCATACGAGAAGGAATTCGGTCTTGCTTATCCATTTGATAAGTATGACCAGATTGCAGTTGCTGAGTTCAATGCAGGCGCAATGGAGAATGCAGGATGCGTCACCTTTGCTGAGAACTACTTTGTCTTCCGATCCAAGGTAACTGACAAGGAATATAACTGGCGTGCAAATGTGATCCTCCACGAGATGGCACATATGTGGTTCGGAGACCTTGTCACAATGACTTGGTGGGATGACCTATGGCTCAACGAGTCATTTGCTGAGTGGGCGTCTTACTACACACTCGCTAAGGCAACTCGCTTTACCAACTCTTGGACAGTCTTTAACGCAGAGCGCAAGAACTGGGCATATCGCCAGGATCAGCTCTCCTCTACTCACCCAATCGCAGTAGATATGTATGACCTAGAAGCTGTCAAGACAAACTTCGATGGAATCACCTATGCAAAGGGAGCATCAGTTCTCCAGCAGCTCGTTGCATATGTCGGACTTGAAGCATTCGTTGCAGGCTTGAAGCAATACTTTGCTAAGCATGCATGGGGCAATACCACTCTGAACGATCTCATCGTTGAGCTCGAAGCAACATCAGGTCGTGACCTTAAGCCTTGGATTGCAACTTGGCTCCAAACAGCTGGTGTGAACACATGGCGTCCTGAGCTTGTTATCGATGGTGACAAGTACACATCTGTTGCAGTTAAGCAGGAAGCGCCACTTGTTCCTGCAGGTTCAACAGAACTTCGTCCACACCGCATGGCTGTTGGTCTCTATGACATCGCAGGTGGCAAGGTTGTTCTTCGCAAGCGCATCGAACTCGATGTTGCTGGTTCAACAACTGCAGTCCCAGAGCTTGCTGGCGAAAAGGTTGCAGACCTCGTTGTCTTGAACGATGGAGACCTCTCCTATGGAAAGCTCCGCTTTGATGAGCGATCTATTGCAACTCTGAAGAGCCACCTCGGCAATATCGAAGACTCACTGACTCGTGCACTTGCATGGTCTGCAGTCTGGGATATGGCTCGCGATGGTGAACTTGCTGCAAGTGACTATGTTCCTATGGTCCTTAATGCACTTGCATCAGAAAATGATGTTGCAGTTGTAGCAACTCAGATGCTCCAGCTCGGCACAGCAGTTGAGCTCTATGCCGCTGATAAGAATCGTGATGCGCTCCGCACCACACTTGCAGATGGCGTAGAGAAGCTTCTTGCAGGAGCTGCTGCAGGTAGCGATCTTCAACTTCAATATGTTCGCAGCTTTGCATCCTCTGCTAAGTCACCAGCACAGGTGGCTAAGGTGCGCGAGATTCTCGATGGCAAGCTCGCAGGTGTAACAGTTGATGCCAACCTTCGCTGGACACTCCTTAACTCTTTGGTGGAGCGTGGAGCTGCAACCGTTGCAGAGGTTGAGGCAGAGCTTGCAAATGATAAGAGCGCCGATGGTGAGAAGTTTGCGGCATTCGGTCGTGCAGCTTCCCCTGATGCATCAACTAAGGCATCTGCTTGGGCTCTGGCTACAACGCAAGACATCTCGAACCACATTCAGATTCAAACTATCCAGGGCTTTAACCGTCCAGGTCAGCGTGATCTCACAGCAGCATATGTAGATAAGTACTTCGATCTCATCATCGATTACTGGACATCACACACATATGAGTTCGCAAGCAATATCGCGCTCCTTGCATTCCCAAGCTTCCAGGTATCTGCTGGAACACTTGCGAAGGTCGAAGGATGGCTCACAGGCGCCGGCAAAGATGCTCCACATGGTCTTCGCCGCATCGTCTCAGAGCAGCGCGATGCACTCGCTCGTGCTCTCAAGGCACAAGCTAAAGACGCGCAGTAATAGATCAAAGAAGAGAGCCCCTGGAAATCTCCAGGGGCTCTCTTCTTTTACTTAATAGTTATGCGATAGTGGTGAGAAAGGAAGCGTCATCATCGTCATCGCTGATTTTATTAATAACTTCTTTGCGATTCTTCTTTGGCGCTGATGTGATCCATGCCAGGCCACCGATTACTGCAAAGAGGCCGAGTGGAAGAAGGAAGAAATAAGTCACTGTCTGGAAGGCGGTGAGTCCTTCACCTGGCTGTGCATTTCCCTCTTGGTTGATCATTGGCAAGAGGTGAATGAGCGAAGATACGGGCTTAATCATGTGGGTAAGTCTATCCTTAACCCCATGAGCGATAACACACAGGCATTTATCGATTGGTTCAGTGGAGCCCCTCTTCGAATTCTCTCGGTCTTTCTTATAGCCCTGATTAGCCACTCCGTAGGAAAGCGTGCCATCAACCGTGCTGTGGCAAAGCTAGCCTCTGCAGATATCAAGCCAGGGCCTGGAGTAGTCGCTCGTCAGGCAGAGCGAGCTCGCACAATCGGCACCGTCTTAAACTCCACCTTTAGCGCATTTGTCTGGGTTATTGCCACAGGAATGATCTTGGGTGAATTCGGTTTTGATCTTGGACCTGTCATCGCATCTGCTGGAATCGTCGGAGTTGCTATCGGTCTTGGTGCACAGACTCTCGTAAAGGATGTTCTTTCAGGAATCTTTATGTTGGTTGAAGACCAGTATGGTGTTGGCGATCAAGTCAAAGTGGGAGATGTTGAAGGTGCGGTAGAGCGAGTTGGTCTTCGTGTGACAACTGTCAGAGATGCTTCAGGCACTCTCTGGTTTCTCCGCAATGGCGAGATCCTTGTCGTTGGAAATAGATCTAAGAAGTAGAACTAATCTTCAAATGAGTTAAGGAGATGCTCCGCAGCTCCTTCTAAATATCTCCAAAGCTTTTCTTCAGCGGCCTCTTCCATCTCCATGCCTTTAACAGCTTCACGCATGCATGCAAGCCATGCATCGCGTGCTGCAGGCCCAATATGAAAACCTGCATGGCGCATTCGAAGACGAGGGTGGCCGCGCTCCTCCTGATAGGTAGTTGGCCCACCCCAATACTGTTCAAGAAACATTTGAAGCCTACGAGCAGCTCCTGCCATATCTCTCTCTGGGTACATCGGACGCAAGATTTCGTTGGTCGCAACGCGAGCATAGAACTGAGAGACGAGATCAGAAAAGAATGCCTCTCCCCCAAATAACTCGTAGTAGTTGGTGGTATCGCGTTCTGCCATTAAGCCCTCACCTGCTCAGAGCTCTTTCCCTTGGCAATTTGCAAGACAAAGTAAGCCGCCACCAAACACATTGCAGCTGAGATATAGAAGGCGATTGCATAATCACCGAATTTCACTCGCAAGAGAGCTGCTCCAAAAGCTGCAACAGATGCGCCGATTTGATGGGCGACAAAGACCCATCCATAGACGATTGTGCCGCGCTGTGGTCCTAAGACCATTCGTGAAAGAACGATTGTTGGCGGAACAGTTGCCACCCAATCGAGTCCATAGAAAATCACAAAAACTAGTGTCGATGGGTGCACGGATGAGAAGAGAATTGAGGGAAGGAGAAAGAGTGAGAGCCCTCGAAGCCCATAATAAAAGAAGAGGAGCTTGCGTGGATCAAATTTATCTGTGAGATAGCCAGATGCCAGAGTGCCAATCACATCAAAGACGCCCACCATGGCTAGAAGTGATGCTGCAACGGGCTCTGCCATACCGTGGTCGTGAGCCGCTGGAATGAAGTGGGTTCCAATCAAACCATTTGTGGAGAGTCCACAGACAAAGAAGGTGAAGAATAAAATTCGGAAGTTTCGATCTGACTTTGCCTGCTTGATGGTATCCATCGCTAGAGCAAATGCTGAGAGTTCGCTCTTGGGTGTGGGAGTCCAACTTGCATCAGCGCCAAATGGAGTAGTGCCAATTGATTCTGGACTCTCTTTGAGGAAGAAGTAGATAAGTGGAACTACGCCTATTGCAGCAATTGCAATCGTGATCGAAACACTCTTCCAACCATAAGTGACTGCAAAGTGAGAGAGCATCGGCAAGAAGATCAACTGACCTGTGGCACTTGCTGCAGTCAGAGCTCCAACAACAAGCCCCTTATGTTTAATAAACCATCTATTGGCAACTGTTGCAGCAAAGACAAGAGCCATCGAACCTGTGCCGATTCCAACACAGACTCCCCATAATAACCAGAGATGCCACGGCTGAGTCATCAACACGGTGGAGGCTGCACTGAGCGCAACAAAGGTCAGAGCAGTCATCACTACTTTGCGAACAGTAAATCTCTCCATCAGCGCTGCAGCAAAAGGGGCAATCAAGCCATAAAGAAGAACATTGAGCGCAATTGCAAAGGAGACTTGTGAGCGAGACCAACCAAATGCATCTTCCAGAGGAACGATGGTCACAGATGGGGCAGATCTAAAACCTGCAGTTGCCATCAAGGTGAGGAATGTGACAACGAGAGCTGTCCAGGCTGGATGAATCTTTCTCGCTGACATCCCTCTCCCCTTAATTAATCGCGCAAATACTTGGCGAGGAATGTCTTCTCGACATCAGTGAGAGGGCGTGACTTCTTTGTCTCCATAGAGACTGCCACCTGCACGCTCTTGACCTTTGCGTGCACAACACCGCTCTCGCTTACTACTTCATATCCTAAGACAAATGAGCTATTGCCAATGGATTCAACCCAGAGGTTCACATCATAGAAAAGACCACCATCATAGATAGGCACTAGGTAATCAATCTCATTGCGAGCAACAACCATTTCAACGAGAGTTGGTTTATCTCCATCTGCCTGAATCTCATAAAAGGACCATTGAAAGCGTGCCTCTTGGATATAAGTCAGATACTTCGCATTATTCACATGCCCAAAGGCATCGATGTCATCCCAGCGAACAAATTGCTTATTGGTATAAATCATTAGCGTGTGAGCTTTCGATAGGTGGCGCGATGTGGACGAGCCGCATCTGCTCCCAAACGAGCAATCTTGTTCTCTTCATATGATTCAAAGTTTCCTTCAAACCAGAACCACTTTGAATCACCTTCATACGCCAAGATGTGAGTTGCCACGCGGTCTAAGAACCAACGATCGTGAGAGATCACAACTGCGCATCCTGGGAATTCAAGAAGTGCATTTTCAAGTGAACCAAGAGTTTCCACATCGAGGTCGTTTGTTGGCTCATCGAGAAGCAAGAGGTTTCCACCTTGCTTCAGAGTCAGAGCCAGATTGAGACGGTTGCGCTCACCACCAGAGAGAACACCAGCAGGCTTTTGCTGATCAGGACCCTTGAAACCAAAGGCTGCAACATAAGCACGAGATGGCATTTCAACCTGTCCGACCTTGATAAAGTCCAAACCATCTGAGACAACTTCCCAGAGAGACTTCTTTGGGTCAATTCCGCCACGAGACTGATCAACATAGGAAATCTTTACTGTCTCACCAATCTTTACATTGCCAGAGTCAGCTGGCTCTAGTCCAAGAATGGTCTTAAAGAGCGTTGTCTTACCAGCACCGTTAGGGCCAATCACGCCAACAATTCCATTGCGAGGCAAGGTGAAGGAGAGGTCGTCGATCAGAACGCGATCTCCAAAACCCTTCACAAGGTTTTCAACTTCAACAACTATATTTCCAAGGCGAGGTCCAGGTGGAATCTGAATCTCTTCAAAGTCCAACTTCCGCATCTTGTCTGCCTCTGCTGCCATCTCTTCATAGCGAGCAAGACGAGCCTTAGATTTAGCTTGGCGGCCCTTTGCATTCTGGCGCACCCAATCAAGTTCTTCTGAAAGACGCTTTGCTCTCTTTGCATCCTTCTGTCCTTCAACCTTAAGGCGTGCAGCTTTTGTCTCTAGGTATGTGGAGTAATTTCCTTCATATGGATATGCACGACCACGGTCGAGTTCAAGAATCCACTGAGCGACATTGTCGAGGAAGTATCTATCGTGAGTAATGGCAACTACTGTGCCTGGATACTTTGCAAGGTGCTGCTCAAGCCAGAGAACAGATTCGGCATCAAGGTGGTTGGTAGGCTCATCAAGAAGAAGTAGATCTGGAGCTTCAAGGAGCAACTTACAGAGTGCAACACGACGCTTCTCTCCACCAGAGAGAACCTTCACATCAGCATCTCCTGGAGGACAACGCAGCGCATCCATCGCCTGCTCTAACTGAGAATCTAGCTCCCAAGCATTGCGGTGGTCGAGCTGCTCTTGGAGCTCTCCCATCTCTGCAAGAAGTTTGTCGTAATCTGCATCAGGGTTTGCCATCTCTTCAGAGATTTCATTAAAGCGACGAACCATCTCCATGGTCTCTGCAACACCCTCTTGAACATTCTCAAGAACGGTCTTTTCTTCATTGAGCTTTGGCTCCTGCATCAAGATGCCGACTGTGTAGCCAGGTGAGAGGTATGCCTCACCATTTGATGGTTGCTGTAATCCCGCCATGATCTGAAGGACGGTCGACTTACCCGCTCCATTGGGACCTACAACGCCGATCTTCGCTCCTGGGAGGAACATCAAGGTCACATCATCGAGAATTACCTTCTCACCATGCGCTTTACGCGCCTTCTTCATCGTGTAAATGAACTCAGCCATAGTTGCAAACCTTACTGGGTACTATTGCCCAGTACATCATCGCCACTTAGGCGTTGAGTGTGAAATGCGCCTGTAGCTCAGTCGGATAGAGCACCTGCCTTCTAAGCAGGTTGTCGCTGGTTCGATTCCAGCCAGGCGCGCAAATAGAGAACGGCCAGGCACATTCACAGTGCCTGGCCGTTCCTCTTTGGAGGATTAACTATGTGAAGCTATTAACCGATCTTTGCAACCTGTGCAAGTGACTTCTTAAGGAGGTCACCATCGATTACTGAGAAGCCAAGTGCCTCTCCAGCTGTCTTTGAACATGCTGGTGAGAGGATGAACTTAGCGAACTCAGTAACTGCAGCTGCTGTCGTCTTATCTGGATACTTTGTATCGGCCAAGAGGTAAGAGACGATACCGAGTGGGTATGCACCCTTCTCCTTAGTTGCGTAGTCATATGTCAACCAGCCATTAGCATCCTGGGAAGCTGAGGCAAGGAATGCTCCAACGCCAACTGAATCTGGTGCAACAGAGGAACCTGCTGGGTTGATCAAGTTTGCAACCTGAAGCTTATTCGCCTTTGCGTAGTTCACTTCAGCGTATGTGATTGAGTAAGGAGTCTTGCCTGCAAGCTGCGAAACACCTGTTGAAGATGCTGCGCCAACGATACGACCAAGGTTTGCAGCATCATTGATGTTGCCTGGGAATCCTGCTGAGAAGACCTTGTTCTTAGCCTTTGTCCACACAGATGGAGCTGACTTGTTCAAGTAGTTTGTGAAGTTTTCAGTTGTTCCTGATGAATCTGAACGGTAGATAACCTGGATCTTCTTATTTGGAAGGATGTATGTGCTTGTGAGCTTACGTGTGCTGAGAACGATTGGATCACCCTTTGCATCCTTCTTCAGTGTTCCATCTGCATTCTTACGATAGACAATTACTGTTGTTGTACGGTTGTTATCTGCAACGATCGCTGGGTCATTCCACATTGTGATTTCCCCTGCGAAAATCTTCGCTGCTGTTGTGGCTGAAAGTTGAAGTGTCTTCTTATTTGGAACATTGTGAAGAATTGCAATTGGCGCCGCTACGAGTGGAACGTGGATTAATGAAGCACGCTTTGTTGAAGCTGTGTATGCACCGTCTGAGAACCAGAAGTCGCCGATTGACTTATCTGAGTTTGCCTGACCTGTTCCTGAGGATGAAGATGCATATGTAAATGTATGTGAGGTAGCTGATGCAAATGGAGCTTTGCAAGCTTCGATCAAAAGCGCTGGGAAAGATGCGCCTGAACCCTGGAGGTTAGCTGCATGTGCAGGTGTTGTTGCTACCAAGCCGAACGCGAGTGCAATTGATGCTACTTTCGCGAGCTTTGAAACTCTCATGTATTTCCCCTTATTAGAATTGGATATTCTTTCAAGGGATAAGTTAGGCAGCAGCGGTAAATCTGAGCACCTTTTGAGGCAAAATCCACCTGACAGTTAGGTGAACAATTGGTAGACGAAACGACTTAGCCGAAACGCCCAGTCACATAATCTTCAGTGCGCTTATCCTTTGGACGAGCGAAGATTTCAGCAGTCGGTGCAACTTCCACCATCTGGCCAGGTCCCCCATCAGAGAGGAAGAAGGCTGTGTAGTCAGAGACTCGCGCAGCCTGCTGCATATTGTGTGTGACGATAACAATGGTCATAGTTTCAGAGAGCTGGCGAATCGTCTCTTCAATGCGCAGAGTTGATCCTGGATCAAGGGCAGAACATGGCTCATCCATCAAGAGAACTTGAGGCTTCACAGCTAATGCGCGAGCAATGCAGAGTCTCTGCTGCTGTCCACCTGAAAGTGATCCACCGTGTGCACCAAGGCGATCCTTCACCTCTTTCCAGAGACCAGCACGCTCTAGACACTCTTCAAGGAGATCATCCTTATTATCAACTTTGAGCTGTGCAAGCTTGAGTCCTGAGAGCACATTCTCACCAATTGTCATAGATGGGAATGGGTTTGGCTTCTGAAAGACCATACCAATCTGAAGACGAATCTTTGTGACATCTGTGCCAGGGGCATAGACATCCTTGCCATCGAGTAGCACCTCTCCTGCCATTGCAGCAGATGGAATGAACTCATGCATGCGGTTGAGCGTGCGAATAAATGTTGACTTACCGCATCCTGATGGACCGATAAGAGCGGTCACAGTTCCTGGTGCAAAGTCGAGGGAGATGTTCTCTAGCGCATGGTGCTTACCAAACCATGCGTGAATACCGCGAGCCTCAAGACCTGTGCCGAGTGCGCGAGTTCCTGGAACTCGTGGCGCCATTGAGTTAGCCACATCGGAAAGTGAAGTCATCGTGAGACCTTTCTAGTACCTAAGTAACGAGCGGTTGTGAAGAGAATAAGGATGAGCACTACAAGAACTAATAGACCTGCCCATGCACGAGTAATTGCCTCTGGAGATCCTGCATTAAAGGATTTCCAGATGTAGTAAGGAAGAGATCCCATAGGTCCGTTAAAGGCGTTTGGATTGACCTTGTCGCCGCCACCTGTGAGAAGAAGTAGTGGCGCTGTCTCACCTGCAATGCGAGCCACACCAAGAATCATCGCTGTGATCAGGCCGCTGCGAGCTGCTGGGAGAACAATCATCGCCACCGTCCGCCACTGAGTTCCACCGAGAGCAGTTCCTGCTTCACGCAAGTCTTGTGGAATCAAATTCAGCACTTCTTCAGATGTGCGGGCAACAGTTGGAATCATCAGGATAGTCAGAGCTAGCGCTCCCATAAATCCTGAGTACCCCTTAGTGATGGGATAGAGAACAGCAGAAAGAATAAACAAGCCAGCAACAATTGAAGGAACACCTGACATTGCCTGCACCAAGAATTTAATTGGCTTGGTGAACTTTCCACGAATCTCTGTGAGGTAGAGAGCAGTGAGAATTCCAAGTGGCACAGACATCACCAAAGAGAGTGCAACAAGGGTGAGAGTTCCAGTGATTGCGTGAAGGATTCCACCATTGGTTAATGGATCTGTTGGTGTTGCCATCGACATATCTTGCGTGAAGAGATTGAGTTGGATTCCCTTATAGCCCTTGCTGATAACCGTTGCCAAGATACTTGCAATCGGCATCACAGTCAGAAGTGCTCCAAGACCAACAAGAGTCTTCAGAGCTGCATCCTTTGCTGCAGGTAATCCATAGCGAAGAAGTCCGCTTACCCCATTTGCAATGGTGAGAATGATAAAGAATGAGAAGAAGTATGCGAGTTTTCCTTTGAGAGCTGTAACTTCAACGATTGCAAATGAGGCAGCTAGTGCTCCGACAAAGATTAATCCATCACGGAAGCGATCTCGAGGTGATGCCACCCATGGCTTTGTTGGCTTGACGCTGCTCATCGCCCTGACTTTCCAGTCTTCTTCACAATCAAATCTGCAATTGCGTTGACTCCAAGAGTGAGGATAAAGAGAACAAGACCTGCTGCCATAAGAGCCTTAATCTCATATGGGCTTGCATCGCCAAACTTCAAGATAATCAGAGATGCCACATTGCCGCCAACACCCAGCAATACATGCCAGTTGATCTGGAAGACGATGTTAAGGACTGTAAATACTGCAACAGTCTCACCCATAGCGCGGCCTAATCCGAGCATTGCGCCACCAATGACACCACTTCGACCATATGGAAGAACTACAGCTTTAATCATTCCCCAGCGTGTTGCACCGAGGGCATATGCAGCTTGAATTCGATCGAGTGGAGTCTGTGAGAAGACCTCACGAGATACTGAAGTAATAATCGGAATAATCATGATTGCAAGGACAACGCCTGCAACAAATGGCGAGCGCGTGACTACATATGGCACTAAATCAAAGAGCGGAATAAAACCAAGGTAGTGATGAATCAACTTCGCCCAATACTCAGCGCTCGGCATCAATACTAAGAAGCCCCAGATACCAAAGAGGATTGATGGGAATGCAGCCATCATGTCAACGACTGCAATCAAAATTCTCTTAAGCCACTGTGGTGAGTAAAAGTTAAGAAAGAGCGCAGATGCAATCGAGATGGGAAGAGCGATTGTCACTGCGATAATCGCACAGAGAATTGTTCCCACCAACATTGCAGCAAGACCAAATTGGCTCTCGACAACATTGCCTGCATCATCTGTTGTGATCGACCAATCTGATGAAGTAATAAATCCAAATCCTTCTTGGCGAAGAACTTCAAAGCCGCGATAACCCAAGAAGATGGTGATCAAACTCAAGATAGCTAGAGATGAAAGTCCGCCTACCGTGACAACGCGTCTGAAGATGCGGTCAGATTTGCGAGGCTCGGTCGTGATTTCACGAGGAGCTGGAATGACGGACATGCCCCGCATCTTTCACTGTTCTGTGTGAAAATGAAGAGATAGTTGGTTAACGGAAGGTGAACGGGGACTGAAATGTCTTCCCAGCCATTACCCTTACGCCCATGGCTCTTGAACTCCCCCACCTCGTCTGGATTGACTGCGAAATGACAGGTTTGGACCTGGCTACCGATGCCCTAGTGGAGATTGCCGTCCTTGTGACCGACTCTGAACTCAATGTGATTGGTGAAGGCGTGGATCTTGTAATCCACGCGACTGAGGAGCAGTTAGAGGGGATGAATGACTTTGTTCGTCAGATGCATACCGACTCAGGGCTCATCACTGAGATTCCGCACGGCACCACTATTGAGAAGGCTCAGAGCCAGATCCTGAAATATCTGGAATCTGCGGGAGTTGTTGCTGGTAAATCTCCCCTTGCAGGAAATTCAGTCAGCGTCGATCGCGGCTTTATCGCCCGTGATATGAAAGATCTCGCCGACTTCCTTCACTATCGCACCATCGATGTCTCCACCATTAAAGAGCTCACACGACGCTGGTATCCCAAGAGTTACTTTGCTGCCCCTGAAAAGACTGGCAATCACAGAGCGTTGGGAGATATCAAGGACTCCATTGCTGAATTGGCCTACTACCGCAGCGCAGTATTTACTGGCCCAAGCGCATAAATACCTCTCTGATTAACCAATTTATCGAAATGGCCATGCGGCGGGTAAAGTAGCGCCCTGCACAGCACATGGTGGGCGTAGCTCAGCTGGTAGAGCACTCGGTTGTGGTCCGAGATGTCGCGGGTTCGAGCCCCGTCGTTCACCCCAAGTATTACCCTTGCACCATTAATGGGAAGGATCATCCATGATCTTCGATGTCGTTGTTGAAATTCCAGCAGGCTCTCGCAATAAGTATGAGATCAACCATGAGACCCATGAGGTCCGCCTTGATCGCATGCTCTTTACTGCAACTCGCTTCCCCCATGACTATGGCTTTGTGAAGAACACACTCTCACTCGATGGAGATCCACTCGATGCTCTCGTAATGCTCGATGAGCCAACTTTCCCAGGTTGTGTGGTCTCAGCTCGCGCTGTTGCAATGCTTCGCATGACAGATGAGAAGGGCGGAGATGACAAACTTCTCTGCGTTGCAGCAGGAGATATTCGCAAATCTGGAATCAAAGATATTGGCGATCTTCCCGTCTATGAGCTCGATGAAATCAAGCACTTCTTTGAGGTCTATAAGACTCTTGAGCCAGGCAAGGAAGTAATTGGCGGAGATTGGGTCGGCCACGATGAAGCTGAAGCTGAAATCCAAGCTTCCTATGACCGCTATCAGGCAACTAAGTAAGAAGTAAGTTGGCGGCACAAAGTACTTTCTAATAAGTTACGGAGAAACTTATGGATTTAGTAAACACCGGTGATACTGCCTGGGTATTGGCCAGCGGCGCTCTCGTTCTCTTTATGACACCAGCGCTGGCTATCTTCTACGGCGGCATGGTGCGAGCCAAATCAGCTCTGAACATGATGATGATGTCATTTACCGCAATGGGAATCACCACCATTATCTGGGTTCTCTATGGTTACTCACTTGCATTCGGCACATCACAGAACGGCCTCATCGGTGGCCTTGATCATCTTGGATTAAGTGGCACACTCGATCAAGTCGTGGGCGCTGAAGGCCACCAGATTCCCACTCTTGCATTTGCAATGTTCCAACTCACCTTCGCCATCATTACAGTGGCACTTCTCTCTGGCGCAATTGCAGATCGTGCCAAGTTTGGTTCATGGGCAATCTTTGTTGGCGTGTGGATCACTCTCGTTTATCTTCCAATCTGCCACTGGGCTTTTGCTGCTCAAGGAGGCAACGGTGGATGGATTATCGATAAGTTAAAGGCTTTAGATTTTGCAGGCGGACTTGTCGTTGAGATCAACTCAGGCGCTGCTGCTCTAGCACTGGCGCTAGTTCTTGGAAAGCGCGATGGATTCAAGAAGGATCCAATGCGCCCACACAATATGCCACTCGTACTTCTTGGAGCAGGCATGCTCTGGTTTGGCTGGTTCGGATTTAACGCAGGTTCTGCTCTCTCTGCAGGTCATCTTGCAGCCACAGCCATGATCAACACACAGATTGCAACGGCTGCAGCTGCCATGTCTTGGATTGCATTTGAAAAGTATCGTGATGGAAAGGCAACAACTCTTGGTGTTGCATCAGGTGCGGTTGCAGGAGCTGTCGCCATCACACCTGCATGCGGATATCTCAATCCTCTAGGTGCACTTGTACTAGGTCTCATTGCTGGTGTTGTCTCAGCATGGGCTGTGACTCGTAAATATAAGTTCGGTTATGACGACTCACTCGATGTGGTTGGCGTTCACGGTGTGGGTGGAATCTTGGGAATGATTGCCATTGGACTCTTTGCCACTATCACCGCAAATGCTGCAGGTGCAGATGGACTCTTCTTTAATGGAGGAACAACCCAACTCAATCGCCAACTCATCGCCATTGTGGTTGTGGCAGCGTTCTCTTTTGCAGCAACTTGGCTTATCGCAACAGTGATCCAAAAGACTATTGGCTTCCGCTCATTCCGAGATGATGAGCTCAATGGCCTCGACACCACTTATCACGCAGAATCTGCATACGACATCACAGGAAATTCCAATCGCTACTAAGCGAGATTGAAGGCAAAGATGAAACTCATAACAGCAATTGTGAAGCCTGCAAAGGTCGATGACATCAAGGTTGCACTCCAGGCAGCTGGCGTTGCAGGAATGACTGTCTCTGAGACCCGCGGTTTTGGCCGCCAGAAGGGCCACACAGAGATCTATCGTGGCGCTGAGTACACAGTCGACTTTATTCCAAAGGTCCGAATCGAAGTACTGGCAGATGATGCAGATGCACAATCCATTGTTGACACGATTGTCACCGCAGCAAATACAGGTTCAATTGGAGATGGAAAGCTCTGGGTCACCAATATCGAACAAGTAATTCGTATTCGCACGGGCGAGCGGGGAGGCGACGCCCTTTAAGGAAGCAGCTGTCCTGGACATTTCTCCAAGATAGTTTTCATCGCAGTCTTTTCAGCAGTTGTCACCCATATTGAATACTTAGCTTTCACTGCGATTTGGCGTGCAACATAACTGCATCGATAACTCTTCAATGGGGGCAACCAAGTTGCCGCATCACCATCTCCCTTTTGAGAGTTAAGTCTTCCCTTCACTGCTAAGAGATTTAAGGGATCATTTGCAAACTCAGTCCTTGTTGCAAGAGAGAGCTTCTGTGCTCCCTTTTGCCATGCATCAGAGAGTGCAACAACATGGTCAATCTGAACCTCCATGCTGGTGATGTTTCCCCTGATAAATGAGATCTGCTCCCCCGAATAAGGATCATTGAGCACTCCTGAGAGCACTACGCAATTACGGGTGCCAGGCTTATAGATAACCGATTTCAAATCTCGAGTGAGAATGTCATTGCGAGTGTCACATCCATTGCGATTCACATCAGCCCAGCTCTGTCCAAAGAGATCTCTGGCATACCCTGTCTTAGCAGCACGCCCCTTCACCACAAGAGTCTCCAGCACTACAGCTGCCTTCTCCCCTGATGCGGTGGCAGGCGATGTGGGAAGCACCATTGTGAAGGGCAGCAATGAGGCGATAAGGGCTCTCTCCCATATGGACATGTGCCAATCATGCCCCGCTGGAGCGAGAAACCCCACCCAATAGATTGGTCAAAGTTGGTCTCAATGGCTGGTAAGGTCTGCTCTGCATTTAAGCGTTCCCGCGCTTAAATGGGTTGTTAGCTCAGTTGGTAGAGCAGGTGACTCTTAATCACCGGGTCGGGGGTTCGAGTCCCTCACAACCCACTTAGTTTGAGCGTAAATTTTCCCGCTGCTTCTACTTTATCGGGTCCCCGTTCTCGCCCTCACTGGATATGAAGCACTCACAAATGGACTTCCATCGATATTTGAGTCTGTGGGAGTAAAGATCAAAGTAATTACTACAAGGCCATGGATAGATGGTTTGTAATTGCAAACCCTTGTGAATGAATTGCTTGAATTCAGAGTCAGATTCTTGCACCCAGGAATTGACTCTCTATTTGCTCGGAAAGTGACTTTGCCTTGAATCGTGGATGTAGCTGTGAGTTGTTTTGAGCTTCGGTATATGAAATTACCTGCTGCAATCGTGAGCGAGACAGATGTTGAACCTCGACTCACTTGACTTGTCGCAGATGATGTTGATGCCACAGATCCACTGGTATTTGTGGCTGTTACTGTTACTTTGAGGTATTGGCCCACATCTGCTGCAACAGTTGTGTAGGTAGCACTTGTGGCACCAGAAATGTTGGTGTAAGTGCCACCCACGGTTGCAGAGCGACTCCACTGATATGCATACGATGTAGGTGAATACGACCAGGTTCCATCTGTCGTTGAAAGGCCCTGACCATAGATTGCGTTTCCACTGATTACTGGAATTGAATTATTTGATGGCGCAAGCACATACCGAATGATGATAATTCCAGAGCCGCCCGCTGCTCCATTGCTTCCTGTTGAGCCGCCAGTTCCAATGCCACCACCACCGCCACCACCAGTGTTTGCACTTCCACTTGTTGCCGCGATAGATGATGTTCCGTTGTAGCTTGCACCAGCACCGCCGCCGCCTGCTCCACCTGCACCGCCACCTGTTGCGCTGCCACCACCTGCGCTACTTCCACCGCCGCCACCTCCACCGCCATATGTGAGTGTTGATCCAGTGATTGATGATGTAACTCCAACTCCTCCTGCACCAGCTGTGATTGTGACGGAACCTGAAGTCACAGTGTTTCCACCCGCAGCTCCTGCACCGCCACCACCTGCTGCATGTCGGCCGTTAGTTGAGGAGACAGTGACATTTCCACCTTTATTACCTTGTCCTACAGTTCCATTGGCACCTGTGAGAGAAGCAGTCGTTGCAGTATTTCCTGCACCGCCACCAGATCCACCGGTTGCAGGTCCTGAATTGAAATAGCTACCGCCACCTCCACCGCCATTTGCGGTTACATTTCCTGCGAGCACGCTATTAGATCCACTCGCACCAGCGGTAGCTGTTGAACTTCCCGTACCACCTGATCCCCCGCCGCCGACAACAACAGAGATAGCTCCTGGTGAAACACTCAGCATTCCAGAGAGAACACCTCCAGCTCCACCACCACCGCCGCCATGTTCACTTGCTTGTCCTCCAGCGCCACCGCCGCCGCCTGCAACAACGAGATATGTAATTGATGTGACTCCTGTAGGGACTGTCCAAGTAGTGGAGCCAACATTCCTGAACTCAACAACACAGTCGCCGTTGGCGGCTTGATATGCAGAGACATTAGTGGCAACTCCTACCGTCTGATTACACAGAGTTGCTCCCCCTGCCGCCGTCACAGATGCAGCAATCGCTGGAGTGGCTGAAAAGATGAGAAGAAAGCTCACACCGAGGATCAGGAGCTTCTTCATACAGATAGTTTACTTATTGAGAGCAATTTGCAGGAACTCAATCCTGATATGGCCGCAAGGCGTAGCGGTATTGCTTCCTGAAATTCCAGCTCCGCCACCGCCGAGCCCACCAGCTCCTGCCGAAGAGGAGTTTGAGATAGATCCACCTCCACCGCCAGAAAAACTCCTACTGAAGAAACTTCTCACCCCAATATTTCAAATATGGGATGAGCTTTCGATAGAAAGTGTTTACATCCAAGCCAAATGTGCTCTGGAAGTTAGCTCTCCAGTCACGAGATGTCTTAAAGCTAGTCATGAAAGAGGCAATCTTTTCTTGACCAAATGAGGCGGTGAGAGCCTCAAAGGCAAGGCCGCCAAGTATGTAGCAAGAGCTAGCTCCACCTCCACCTCCAGGAGTTTCTATAGCTTTATAGAGCTCAATGACTTTCTCTTCTGATCCTTCAGCCAAAATCTTTGGCAGAGTTCGAGCGTTCTGCGTATTGCCTTTGCTTCGATCATAGTTATATGTCTGGCCGATAAACATTCGAAGTCGCTCTTCACCTTTTGGATCTTGTGAAGAGTATCCAACCGCGTTTCCGTAGAAGTGAGCCATTCCCTCTGTGATCCAACATGGTGAGTAATCTGGGATTGAGTTATTGGAATACTGGAAGAAGTGGGTGTATTCATGAGGACCAGTCTGCAAATTACCCATCCCTTGACCTGTGGCCAGGCACTGAATATTTGTATATATGCCATTTGGTCGACCACCCAGTGCAAATCCGCAACCATTCTGGGTAATCATTAATGTCATGGATTGATAGAGCATTGATTGAAGGCTTTCAGAAACAGTTGCCTTCTCGGCCCATTCTGAATCTTTCTCGCTCACATAAATAAATCGAACGCGCTCTGGTTTGAAGTAGGGACTCCACAGCCCTGCTATCCGATCGATTCCAGCCTTCTCAGCTTTGACTCTCTCTGGGTCAACACCTGGTGCAACGATGTAGGTGATATTGAGCTGAGAGGAATCAAAGGAGATGATTTTTTCATTCACCTCTTTAAATGCCACCACTGGCACCCAGATCGGATCTAAATTATCGAGAGAGATAGTTTGAGCAGGTCCTGTTGGAGTAGGTGTTGGAGTAGGTATTGGAGTAGGTATTGGAGTTGGGGAGGGTGAAGGTGTAGGCGCTGGAGTTGGTTTTGTAAGTACAACTCCTTTGTTCCAGATAAGTTTCTTCCCAGACTTAATGCAGGTATAGGTCTTATTTCCGCTGACTACTTTCTGCATGTGTACCTTGCACCCAGCACCCGCACTTATCTTCTGGGCTGAAAATGCTGTGGCAGGCAAAAGGACAAGAACGAGAGATATTGATATCGTCCTTGCCCACTTGCTCTTGACCATTTCAAAAGGGTAGTGAACTTTTCACCCTTTGTGGAGTATTTGAACGGTCACTTTCTTCTTAGAAAAGGTTAATTCCGCCGAATTTAAAGCCGATAGCCTGATTTTCACTCTTATCGGCTGAGGCGTTGTGATCGTTGGTTACAAAGATGATGCACTTGGTGTGGATGCAATCACCATTCTTAAAGTACTTATCTACCTTAAGGGTTACTTTACTTGTGCCAGGTGTTGCACCCATCTTGATATCTGCTGGAACATTTGAGACCCAGAGTTTGGCATAGGCAGCTGGATTACATGCAGTTGGCTCTGTCTTTCCTTCGGGAATGCCCATGCATTGTGAGATGTAAATTCCGTTGTTCTTAGGAAGACCTGAGAGTCCAATAGTGACAAGACCGTTTTTGGTGGAAACCTTATTAGCGTTGAGTACGCGAACTTTTGTTACTGCCTCAGCAGGTGTTGCTGTTATAACAAGTGCGCTGGCAAATACAAGGGAGAGAATCTTCTTCATCGACATCTTCCATTCCTAGTTGGATTAATGTCCGAAAAGATATCTGGGGGCTAGTGCACTCGCATCTTGAATTCAAGTGAGATGCGACTCAGGCAGTAACGCCTGTCACAGTCTGTGAGTCTAAAGTGAGCGCTCAATCACTCTGGTTGCAAGTTTGATCAGCCAGGTATTGCGATGGGATGCCACCCATTTATATCCATATCGTCCAAATGGACCAGATGCCTTGATTATGAATGCGATAAACCAATTACCTCTTCTAGCTAGGAGAAAAGCAATGGAATCTGCTCCCACATAGACCTTCCCCGAATGGACCACATGCAGCGCCTCTGAACATTGAGTGTAATTCAATCCAAAGGATGATAAATCGGCATCTTGAAATGCAATTGCCTTTACTTCCAATTTCTTCTCAACCCATGCAAGAGTTGCTTTGCAGAAGCGACACTGTCCATCTGTGAGAACAACAATCTCTGACACTACTTCTCCTCACGAGAGAGAGCTCGAGCTAACTTCCATGCGATGTAGAGGAAGTAGAACTGGAAAGGAAGCCGTGCGAAGGCAAAGAGAGGATCTGGCATCTGTCTATCGCTCCATTCAATTGCCATATTGATATTTGCGGGATAGACAGCGATAAAGAGTGCGAAGGCTCCAAGTGCACCCCATAAGCGAAGAGATTTTCCAAAGAGATGCAGAGTGGGTTTCGATAAGAGAGCAAGACCTATAACAATCTCTGCCACACCACTGAGATAGGTGTAGATACGAGGATCTCCTGGAAGCGCACTTGGAACTATTGAATCAAGGGGTGCTGGAAAGAGTAAGTGGCCGATACCTGCTCCCAAAAGGAGATATCCCATAATGCGTGCGCTCTTGCGTGTATCCATGTCTAATGGTTACACGAGATCACAGCAAGCGCCTCTCGTGAAGGTGACTATTGCCCCAAGACGATAGTCGATTGCCCAGCCACGCTCAGCTTTCCACCTGTAACAGATTGCAAGACCTTAGTTCCTGCCTTTGCTCCATTGATAAAGACAGACCACTTCTTTGAGTTTGGAAGGGACATCTTCACAGCACCTGGATTGGCATTGTGGATCACAACTAAGGAAGAGAGTGAATCCTTCACCGCTTTTCCATTGAGTGAATATGCAATCACATTCTCAGGAGATGCCAGGAACTTTAGATTGGACTTGACCTGATCTGCTGAACTCATGCGGAGAGCAGGATGAGCTGCGCGGAATGCGATGAGACCACTGAAGTAAGAGACGGTGGAACCATACTTTGCCTTAGTGGACCACTTCAGTGAGTTCACAGCATCTGATGACTTATAACTATTCTCATCTCCACCCTTAGAACGCAGGAACTCTTGCCCTGCTTGGATAAATGGCACGCCTTGTGAGAGCAGTGCAACCGAAGATGCAAATTGGCTCAGCTGCACAAGCGATGCTGGCGTTACACCTTTCACGCTTGCAGTAATTTTGTCTGCCAGCGTGAGGTTATCGTGTGATTCAACATAGTTGACTGCTTGCGCTGGAGAGGTAGTTGTCCACTGATTCAGAAATGATGGTGAATAGGCGATATTGCCCACAATGCCCACCTTCACATCGGCTTCTGCCGCGCTCTTTCCTGTTGCCCATCCTGGATCTGAACCCTTGAATACTGAGCCTTTGAGGCCATCACGGATTTGGTCATTGAAGTGAGCAACTCCGTTGAGCTTAGAAATATTAATCTGATTGGCGCGCTTGGCATCTGCCAGTGTGCCCATATTCCAACCTTCACCGATAACGATAATCGTTGGATCAATCTGCTTAAGAGAAGCGGTTACTTCGTTGATGGTCTCAATATCCATGAGGCCCATGAGATCGAATCGGAAACCATCGAGGTTGTATTCACTTGCCCAATACTTAACTGAATCAACGATAAATTTGCGAACCATAGGGCGCTCGGTCGCAACATCATTGCCGCAGCCACTGCCATTGGTGAGAGATCCATTCTCATCTGTGCGGAAGAAGTAGCCAGGGACAATAAGGTTCTGACTAAATGAGCTTGCATCATAAACATGGTTATAAACAACATCCATATTGACGCGAAGACCGAGTGAATGCATGGATGCAATCGCGGACTTAAGCTCTGTAATGCGGTTCTTAGGATCAGAAGGATTAGTGCTATATGAACCTTCTGGAACATTGTAATTCATTGGGTCATAGCCCCAATTAAATGTTGGAGCCGATTCATCTACGGAGGCATAGTCAAAGATTGGAAGAAGCTCCACATGAGTGACACCAAGAGCTTTAATCGCACTAATACCTGTTGGTACGGAACCACTCTTTGTATTGAGATCTGTAAAGGCTAAGTACTTTCCTTGATGCGCTTGTGGAATTCCGCTGGATGAATCCATAGAGAGATCTCGCACATGGAGCTCATAAATAACAGCATCTGTAGGCTTTCCTGAAAATACTGGTTTGCTCTTGCTCCACCCTGAAGGATTGGTCTTTGCGAGATCGACAACTACTCCCCTAGTGCCATTGATGGTTGTAGCTCTGACATAAGGATCTACAGCTTCATTTGTCTTATCATCGAGTGTCACTCGATAGGTATAGATAAGGCCATCTCTATCGCCGCTGAGAGTAGTAACCCAAGTTCCATTCACATCTGACTTCATGGCGATCTCTGTTGCCTCAGCTTTGGTAGCGGTAGCTGATGGATAGGTAGCAAGCACCACGGAGATAGCGGTCGGAGCCCAGACTCTGAATTTGGTCTCACTCTTTGTGTAGGTGTTTCCTAAATCATTTCCTGTGTATGTGTACTTCTGAGCAAATTCTGGTGCGTCATAGACCTTTGCCAATTTATTACCTGCTGGAACTGGGGCAGGTCCTGTTGGCTTCTCATAATGAATTGTGGGATCTGCCTGGCGGAGCCAGATTTCGGTGACTCCATCTGCTCCAAACTTAGTGATGAAGCGATCGTCTGGAATATCTTTCGAGCTCCACTCGCCCTTGCGAACAATAATTCCCAAGTTATCGAATTTATCCATGCCAGTAATTTCAACTGTGGCAATCTTTCCGTACTCATCTTCTGAGGTGAAGGCAACGCCAGCTTTATTCACATCGACATCTGTGCCTGTCTGCATATTCTTCCAAAGCCACAAATTCCAACTTGTGTAGTCGGCATCGCTGCGCTGATAGTGCACGGTGAGTTTGATGGTTGCTGGATTGGCAGCTGATGCAACTGATTGGAATCCTGCCGTAAAGACAATTGCGGCTGAGAGAAAAGCTAAGTACCGCGAAATCTGGCGTAGTTTCATGCTGGCAGGATAGTAAGGCCGCAAGCCTTTTACTAGGACTGGCTTATTACGATTTAGAAACTATCCGTTATATGCCTTCTCCATCACAGCAAGATCAATCTTCTTCATCTCCAACATCGCTTGGGTGGCTCGCTGAGCGCCTTCTGGGTCTGAACCTCCCAGATACTTGCCCATCTCTGGAGAAACAACTTGCCAAGAAATTCCAAATTTATCTTTGAGCCAACCGCATTGGCTCTCTTGCCCGCCATCTGCTGTGAGAATCTGCCAATACTTATCAATCTCATCTTGATCGGCACATGGAATTTGAAATGAGATTGCCTCACTATGAGGAAATTGAGGTCCGCCATTGAGAGCAATAAAGTTCTGCCCAAAGATTGTGAAGTTCACCAGTACCTCTGAGCCCTGCTCATTGCCAGGCGTTTCGGTAGGTGCGATCCAATTATCTGCCACAGAGCTATTCGGGAAGATGCTGACATAGAAGGTGGCTGCTTCGCGGGCTTGGCCGTTAAACCATAGGCATGTGGTGAGTTCCATGCGGTGAGAGTACTGCATTAGCCATATCCCCTTGGGTCGCTAAAATGACCACCATGATGAGACGGCAGGGTAAGCAAGCGGTAGCCGTTCTTGCTGCCTTTGCCCTTCACTTCTCGCTTGCTCCCTCCTTTGCACTTTCTGGCTCCACCTTCACCAGCTCTTCCACGGTTTATGTTGTCAATACTTTCACAGCAGATGAGAACTGGACTGTTCCATATGGTGTGGCATCTATCGATGCACTCGCAGTCGGTGGTGGTGGTGGCGGTGGAACAGATGGTGGAGATGGTGGCGGTGGAGGTGAACTTCGCCAGACTACAAGTTACTCAGTCGCTGCTGGAAATGTGATGGCTTCAACTATTGGTGGTGGAGGTTCAGGTGCAGTCTGGGGTGGAAGTGGATCCACCTCTGGTGGAATTACTTACCTCAAGAAAGACGGTGCAACTGTTCTCCAAGCAAATGGTGGAGCTGGAGGAAGTGGTTGGACATCTGCACAAAATCGCGCAGCAGGAGGAAGCGGTGGTTCTGGTGGAACTGGCTCTAATGGTGGTGCTGGTGGTCTCAATCGTTGGCAACAAACAGAAGGAATTGGTGGAGCTGGTGCAGATGGACCGACTTCAACGATAGCAACTGGATCTGCAGTCAATTACGGTGGTGGTGGCGGTGGCGGTGCTTGCTATAGCCGAACATATGCAACAGTTTCTGGAGCTGCAGGTGGTGCAGGTGGCGGAGGCTCTGGTGCAGGACACACATACAATGTTGGATCCCCTGCTGGTACTGCAGGAACTGCAAACACAGGTGGTGGTGGAGGATCAGGTTCTGCGTGCGATGGTGGATATACAAGCGGCACAGACCAAAGAACTAGAGGTGGTGCAGGAGGAACTGGAGTAGTAGTTATTCGCTACATCCTCACAGCGCCATCTACTCCTGATCTTGATACCGCATCAGATTTAGGCACAAGCAATTCAGATAACCTCACCAATGATTCAACTCCCACATTTACTGGCACAGCAATCGGTGGTACTTCCATCCAGATTCTTGTTGATGGTGTTGCTAGTGGAAATGCTTGCACAGCTAATACTTCAACTGGTGTATGGAGTTGCACGACCGCAACGCTTACGGCAGGCACAAAAACTATCACTGTCCGTTCGAGTATCAACGGTGCAACCAAAGATTCTGCCTCTTCTCTCTCTGTGACCTTAGATCTCACGGCACCAGTGGTCACGCCAAGTGCTGCAATCTCTAAAGCAGAGAACATCACCAGTATCGCTACCGTCTCCTGTAATGAGACATGTGTGCTCTCGATGACTGGAGGTGCTGATTCAGCATCGGTCACCTTTAACACCGGCACAGGTGCACTGGATTTCAAAGTGGCCCCTGATTATGAAGCTCCGAATGATGTGGGCGCTAATCGCACATATGCCATCACAATCACTGCCACAGATCCATCGAGCAACACAACTGTGGTCAATTATGTGGTGACTATTACCAATGCAAATGAGGCTTCAGCCGTTGGAACTCCAACTTGGTCAGGAAATATCTATAAGGGAGTCACTCTCTCGCTGAGTGTCAGCAGTAATGCACCAGGAAAAGTGCGATTCTTTATGGATGGCAAGAGAATTTCAAATTGCCTTGCAGTTGCTACTACTGGCTCCTATCCGAATTACTCAGCCACTTGTTCTTGGAAACCCGCCTCAGTCAATCGCCACACAGTAAGCGCATCATTGACTCCCTCGGACGTTTCTTTCTCTTCATCAAACTCCCCTACTGCATCCGTCTTCATCTTGAAGCGCACGAATAGTAGGTAATGATGGGTGCGAAGAGGTATGCAAGGGCGATAGCAACATCGTTGCTACTACTTCTCGGTCAATTCACTCACATACCTGCAGCTTCAGCTGGAACCATTGTGATGGATACTCTCAATGGTGGCACATGTGTGAATCAATACACGCCACCCAGTCAATGGGCACATAGATTCATTTCTGGCGGTGGCACTATCACTCAGATCAAGATGATGGTGTATTACAACACTGCATTCTGGAGCACTAGCAAAATTCAAATACGCGGTGAAAACGGCTCAGTTCCGGGTTCGGTACTAGCTACCTTTGATGCTGTTTCCTATAGCGGAAATTTAGTTACTTACACTGGCTCTTTCACCTCATCTGCCACCACGAAGTTCTGGGTGAACCCATATAGCCCTTCAAATCCTCTGGGATGGTGTTACTTCCAAGCAAATGGTGGAACAACAACATCAGCTTCAGGTTGGTCATTTGATCCGACCAACACCTCAACCTCTAAGGGTCTTGCCAGTACAGCGGACTATCTTACTTGGGGCGTCGGAGGTGGAGGCTTTCAAATTCAATATGAGTTCCAAACAGGAACTGCGACCGATACAACAGCACCCACATTCTCGACCCCTACGACATTTTCAGTGGCTGAAAACTCTACTTCCGTAGGCAATGTATCGGTAAATGAATCTTCAACAATCACAATTGATAGCGGTGAGGATAAGCTCAAGTTTTCTCTGACTCGAAGTAGTGAAACTTCTGCAGCTCTCTCCTTTGTTTCTGCGCCAAATTACGAATCACCGACCGATGTGGGTGCAAATAATAGTTATATCGTGGTTTTAAAGGCTGTCGATAGCTCAAGTAATGCAAAGCTTGAGACATTCACAGTCAATGTAACTGACGTGGTAGAAACTTCCTCACTCTCTTCGTTTGCCATTACAGGTAATGCCCGAACTGCTGTTTATAAATCACCGACGACAATTACAGCTGTATCGACAATTCCTGCCAAGATCACCTTCCGATGGAATGGAAAGGTTATTGCTGGTTGTGCATCAAAATCGACTACAGGCAGTGCACCTACTGCAACTGCCACATGCACCTGGAAGCCTTCTCTTCATGGATCATTAACCTTAACCGCCACATCAGTTCCCACCAACAGCAATTTCACAGGAGCATCTGCCTCCCTCCCCATCTCAATCACTAGAAGAAGCGGCACTCGCTAAAGATTTGTCCGCTCTCACTGCTACTCTCTATCTAGGTTAAGAACTAAGCGCCAAGCCCTTTAGCTTGCTTAGTGCCCTCCGCGCAGATTTATCCGCATTCGGTGGCCCTAAAGGAAAACCTGCTGACGATGAAAGACACCGTCAGAAGCAGCGGGTCTATTGGCCCAGATTGGGCACTTCAATGCCACGAACACATGTCACAGGTCTTTTCGATGTCACTAATATTTTCTACCAAGGGATTTGCTCCTGCGGTTGGCTATCTACAGTCTCCATCTTTGAAGAAGTGGATCTATTGAGAGCCCTCCATGCACATGAAAAAGCCGTCTTTGGCGAACCAGAGACGGCTAATTCAGATCGAGATTAATTATGCGTGAGGATTAGGCTTTTCAATATAGCCCTTCTTTGTCTTCTCCTTGATGAGCTTGGCAACTTCTGCTTCAGCCTCTTCCTTGGTGTCAAACTCCTTCACCTTGAGCTGACCATCTGCGCCAATCTTGCCGAAGCGGACTGTGACATTCTTTCCGACCTGGGTAATCTCCCAGTACTTCTCTGCTGTTGCAGATTTGCGGCTGAGATCTTCTCCGATAAATTCAAAATATGGCATGGTGGTCCTTTCGCTGAGTGTTACTGATGGCATAAGAGTAGGCAAGGGCACTGACAAAGGTCAATGGTGACCAGTCACCTAATTCAATAAAGTTGCTATCGCCTTCACTTCAGCGCTAGCTCTTGGATTGGCCACAGCTGCCTTGCGAACTTGCTTCTCGCCATCTGCCGCTAGCAGAAGGAGCACATCTGTTGGTGTTGAAGGATTGGCCGCGACTGTCAGGCGAACTTCCATCTGCTTATTGCTTGCATGTTCTTCGAGGACCGAAGGTGGACAATCTTCTCGACGCAGCACACCTATCTTGGATGCATATCCGCGATCTCCCAAGAATCTCTCCACCTCTGAATATTTATATCGAGGATTAGCGATGACACCTGCTCTAATATCTCCATCCTTATCTTCCAAACCCATATCGAGTACTTCGCGTGGAGTTTTGGGATCTGCATAGAGCGCAGTTCTCACTACCTTGAATTTGCAAGCGGTAAGAGCTTTATAAACATCTAGATCCATGAGTCTATTGCTCAGCATTTCAACCTGAATGAAATCTGGTCCATCACCATAGAACATTTCTGAATCAACTAATTCCATCAGACAATTCTTCGTTACCTTCTGGTTCTGATAGATAGCCCAGTTATATTTTCCATATCGGACTTTGATGACTCGAATGAGGAAGTCTTCTGGAAGCTCATTATATTTGCCGAGTAAATCTTCCATAGAAGACTTGAAGTAGAACTGCATATCGAGTGCAGTCTGCAGCTTTATCTTCTGCCAGTTAAGGGCGCGGTCTTTTAGCCAAGCCTCTCGCGGAGCAACGCCTGTCGCGCCTGCGGCATCAAGAAGTTTTACCGCTGTTGGTAAATCAATCAGACCCAGCTCATGGCCGCGCATAATTGCAGCCACACGCAAAGTCACGGACTCTTCTTTGCTTAACTCATCGAAGCGCTCTTGAGTCAATGCTTCTTTCTTAATCTCAGAAACCTTATCTCCAATTGTCACCGGCTTCTTCTTTGGCTTTACTCCTGCTTTAAAGGTTGTTGCCGCATCTACCAACCATTGGCGCTCAGGGGCATCAATATACTCACCGTTCTTGCATCTCTTTTTGAGAGAGGTGATTGCGGTAAAGACTTTCACAGATTTATCTTCAGCAAGCGGTGCCAAAAGATCTAGATTATCGACATCGTATTCAGCGATGTATTGACGCACCAGCGCACTCTTATCCCCCACAAGAGTCTTGATCTGCTCCTCTGAAAGATCGCTACGGAGTGCAAACTCAGCTCTGACTATCGCATCAACATCATTAAAAAGAAGTGCGGATTGATCTGCAGTCAGATCTGGTCGTGAAACTATCGCACTTCTGACTTCTGGATTTGAGTGTTTTAGCAACTGCTCCAAAATTGAAGGGTCAACATTCTCGCTCTTGCACATAACCTTTAATTCATTTTCATCACCTCGTTTGAGGATAATCTCCTGCACTTGTGCATCAACGGCGGGATTTTTCATGAGATTGGAAACTAGATCCCGAATTTCGACACTCTTGGCTAGCTCTAGAAGTATGTATTTCGGAGTCTTGGGACTTCTTGCAAAATCTCCTAAGTAGGAGGCGTAGCTCCAATCCTCTTTCGGCAAGAGGCCATATGTGCTGTAGATAAAGTCAATCAACTCACTCGTCACATTCGGATGAGAGATGACAGAGCTATATGTGTAAAAAGGGAGCTTAGAGACTGAAGCAATCTTCTTTACACACTTTTCCAATATCTCCAAAGTTGAGTTCTTATTGCTGGCAATTCGGGAGAGAATATCTGGGTCATTGATATCTGCCGCCAGATTCAATTGTTCTGGTGTGACTAGTTTATTAAGGACAGCACCCATGACTTTAGAATTGCTACCACTTGCAAGTGCCTGAGCAATAATTTCCTTGTCTTCAATACGAGCAAGAATATGTCGCTGAAGTTCGTCATCTTGTACGAGATAGAGCTTGCGATGCATC
>JACCDW011270719.1_pt1 | contig 31622 bp, 31 predicted proteins | sample 7449781 | NCBI WGS metagenome assembly JACCDW01 (sample SAMN15323449, study PRJNA562643) | freshwater metagenome | isolation source: river surface water | place: USA:Blue River Watershed | collected 2017-08-18
GAATATCAATCGAGAGTAAAATGAGTAGTCAACTTTTTTATCAGTGTGTTGTTTTAGATAATCAAGACCCCTTAATGTTGGGTAGAGTTAGGGCCAAATTATTGTCTGACAACTACGATGATGTTGTAAAAAGTTTTGTTAATCCCCCCTTCAACGAAGAAAAAGACGCATGGACTGAGAGAGACCCATTTATCTTTAACCCTCTACTACCTTTTTTTTATTATCAAGTACCTCAGATAGAAGAACTTATAAATGTTTTATATTATAATAACGAATTCAAATACAGAAATCAGTTTTATGTTCAGGCTATGTTCTCAAGTCCTTACAGGGCACCTTTTGAATATTTTGTAGGTTCACAAAAATTTACGGGAATTGGTGTTCAATATACTGACCCCATCCCACCAAAAAACCAAGATGGTACTTATCCTAATTCTGCATACAAAGGTGTTTTTCCTGAACCAGGTGACAACGCAATTTTAGGAAGAGGTAATGCGGACGTTGTTGTCAAAGAAGATTCTGTTTTGATTAGGGCAAACAAAATCAAAGGACAATTCAATCCTAATATCCCTCCTTCGGCAAACAACAAAGGTGGTTTTTTACAAATAACTAAGTTTGACAGTAAAAAAAATAATTCAGGTACAAAACAATTTACTCAAATAAAAGAGGAAATTGTTTCTGTAAATTATTTGATAGAATATAATATCATTAACCCATCTAATGTTCAGGATAGATTTACAGGAAACATTTATTTGTATAAGTTGAAGCCTGACTTGAGAACAAATAGTCAAAATTTGAACTTAGATTCAAGTATAGACGACTTGAAATCTCTGATAATTGTACAGGATTTTCAAGCACTTTCACTACAGGAAACAATCAACTTTATAAATAATTGGATTAATTTAATAAATTCACAAAATAATATTAACGGAAGAAACGTATTTACACAAGACAATAAATTTCCAATTTTTTATAGACCAAGTCCATCAAATTATAGCATAATAAGTTCCTTACCAACCGCAGAAAATTCTCAAGAAAGGTCGGTTCTGAATGAAATATTCAATAAGATTCAATTGAATAATACCGCACCAAAAAAGGGTTATGGATTAATATATACAAAAGACAAAGTTGGTACCCCTTTCAAAATTACTAAAACCAAAGGTGACGTTTTTGGGTATAGCCAAACTCCAACAACATACGGAACTTTGGGTGCAGACAGAATTATTTTATTATCACAACAATCAAATAAGTTCGGAAAAGAACCTATTAACATGAGTAATACTTTATACGGAATAGATGAAACTAAATTCGTTGAAGAAATACTTCCAAAAACATCGAGTTTAGTCAGAGGTGAAGAACTTATGGAGTTACTTAACTTGATAGTTCGTTATTTAGTAACACATACTCATTCATTTCCAGGTCTACCTCCTGTACCTGTAGGATATGATGGGGTCAGGGTAGAGCAAATACTAACTGAGATACAAAACGCCGCAAACAAGATTCTTAATGAGAATATACGATTGAATTGATATTTATGTAAAAAGATAATGTCATTATTCAGGTCATATATTACTAAAAACAATACAATTGTATCAAATTCCTATGTGAATACGGGTAGAAATCCCGTAATGCAATTGAACTTTGGTTCGTCAGGAGAAATATCTCCGAATTATGGTTACTCGAGATTCATATTTGATGTTGATTTAACTTCTTTGAGGGAGAACATATCCTCAGGGTTTATTTCTACAGGTTGTACAACCGCAATGACCCACACGCTCAAAATGACAAATACATCGTCATTTGACAATGAATTACTTAATACGGAAATGTCTGATGGTAGAAGAAGGGCAACTTCTTTTGACCTTATTCTATTCAGAATACCGAAGACCTCTGGAGACACAGGAGAACCCCAATATTGGGACGAAGGTGTTGGGTATGACTTCACAGATACAAACATAACTAAAAACGGTGTAGGGGGTTCTATTTACCCTTTGACGTATGTTGACGATAGGTCATATTCATCAAGACCATCAAACTGGTATAAGACAACTACAATCTCAGGATGGTCTCAAAACGGAATATACAACAACAAAAACGAAGGTTCCGTTAACTATTCTGGTTTAACGGTTATAGATACACAACATTTTGAATTTGGAAATGAAGATATTGAGTTCAATATGACTGACGAAATAAACGGAATACTGAATGGGACAATAACCGGTGTTACAGGTTGGGGTGTTGCTTATTTACCCGATGTTGAAAATATAACAGGTTTGACCGATTCATATTCTGTGGCATTTTTCACGAGGCACACACAAACATTTTATCAACCATACCTATTAACAGAATATGGTGATTTAATACAAGATGATAGAAATACTTTTGTAAAAAACCAAGTAAATAAATTGTACTTATACATTTATGAAAATGGTGTTCCTACAAATTTGGATACCACACCATTTGTTAGAATTGAAGATAGGTTGGGAGTAGTTCCTTCAGGAATGACTTCATTATCAACATGTTTAATTACAAAAGGTATATACGAAGTAGTAGTACCGAATGGTTTTTCGGCATACACTTCTCCTTGTGAATTCTACGACACATGGTCTGGTTTGACAATAAACGGACAATCTATACCGAATATAACCAATCAATTTATACTTAAAAGTTATTCCTCAAGAATACAAGTAGGTACCTTGAGTAAAGAACCTCAAAAATTTGGATTCGACTTCTATGGTATTTTACAAAACGAAAAAATACTTAATACGGATATCAGAAAAGTTGGGGTTACCATAAAGAAGGCATATTCAACACAACAACTAATTCAAAATATCGAAGCCTTCTATAGGATATATGTCAGAGAAGGAAATACTGAGGTTCAGGTCCAAGATTGGACTAAAATAAACAGAACACCTAATGAGTATTATTTCACTTTTGATACGAGAGATAAGATTCCAAATCAATATTACGTGGATATAAAAGTGAATATAAGTGGTGAAGTTGATACTTATAAGAAACAATTATCATTCCAAATAGTAAATAAAAAATGATTAAGAATTCACTATCAGAACAACCACTGAATGTAAAAAAAACATCTGACGGAAAGGTTGTAATAAACGGTCACAAATATAGACTCGAAGTAAAAAAACCATTAATTGGTTGGTTCGAGGTTGATATTGATGATTTAGTACCAAACGAAGAAGACTGGGTTGTTACCGCTAGTTTAGGTGCGGTGAAACAAACAAAAAAAATACCCCAAACTGCATTACAGACAATAAAACAAAATATTGGTAAAAAAGAGATATATCTTGCAGACAAAACACATGGGGATAAAAGATTAATTAAAGAACAAAAAGTTATGAAAGTAGTAAAATTGAATGAATCAGACTTGAAAGCGATTATCAATAGGGTACTGTCAGAGGGAGAACATGAAAATTACATGTTTTTTTCTAATTTGGAACAAATAAAAAGACAGTGTGAAATGCTTTTGGAATTGGACCCTCATATAATAGATGAAATTATTCAAAACGGTCACGATTGGGCCGATGACCACGTAAGCGAAGCTAAGAACAATATGGACCAAGTTTTTGATTTCATGATGAATGAGACAAAAAAAATGAAGTCTTACATTGACTACGAAATGCTTGATGAGGGAAGAAAGAAATCAGGTACTAAATTGTGTGCAAGAGGAAAAGCTGCCGCTAAAGCAAAGTATAAGGTTTATCCCTCAGCATACGGAAATGGCTACGGAGTTCAAGTTTGTAAAGGAGACATAGCGGGACTAGACGGTAAAAAAAGATGTTCCCCTCCTTATTGTTAAGTGATGAATTTTTACTATCTTTGTAGGAACAATATTATGAAAATAAAACGATTTTTCTACAAGATTTATTTAGAGTTGAAAAACAAGTTCAATCCAATACCTCCTGTAAAAGATGAGGAAAGAATATGTTTCAACATCGTCATGCGTATCATTAAAAACAACGATACTGAATTGATTTTTACACCAATAACTAACAAAAGATTGGTTAGAAATGTCGAAAAAGAAATGTATATTTCAATACAACACAGAACAATACATGTTATTAATCATGTATATAGGTATACTGTATACATGGAAAATGACCAACTTTATAACTCTATTATAACCCTATTTGATAGGACATTAGAAGACCGTAGACATAGTTTTGAGATAGATATGGAGAGAAACATCAAACACTCATTAAGCTCGATTTTAGACACTATATAGACCTAAATTCTTTCAGTACCTTTCTTATTACATTTTCCAGCGACTCGTTTTTTCTTGGTTTGTATGAAACCATTTTAGGTTTGTTCCCTGTGCCTGACTTTGGATTACTTTTTTCAGCCCTTCTTTTTTGAGAACAAGCAGACCTTTTTTGAGAATCTGTCATTTTTGCAGCAACTCCCGCCGCTCTACATTTCGGATAACCTTTGTCTGATGCTTCAGGGCGACCACATGGAGGATGTCCACCTCCTTCTTTTTTTCTACATATGTTAACCCATGGTCCTTTAGGTTGTTTACTTCCTTTTGGTTTTTTCTTAGTGCCAAACCACACCGCCAAATCCTCTTTAAGTAACTCTTCTTTGAGTTGTTCTCCTGACATTGTTGGGTTCAGTGCTGAGCCATCTTCATCATTTTGTCCCATATAAAATTTTTTTAAGTATGATGTTGCCGCAGATAATTTTTTTGTTTTTGCTTCAACCGAAGCCCTTTTTTCAGGAGATTCCTCGAAATCACCATCAGCCTCTTCATACGCCAGTTCGGCGTTTGTATAATGATAAACGCTGTCAGTAAATGGACTCAATTGTTTTTCTTCCCATTTTTGAGGGGCAAGAACAATTGGTACTTTGAATTTACCAGAACCACCTGAAGTTGTTGCTTCACTTAGTCGATTTTTATTCATATAATATAAATATTCAACAAAAAAATAATGGAACAAAAACAACCAATTGGCTTTTTATTCGAAAGGATTGCATATTTTTCAGATGAATCTGTAGAAGGACTTATTGATTCGTTGGATGAAAAAAGTCTATATTTTGTATTGTCTCAAGTATTAGAGTACTCTCACTCTAAAAATATTTACACTTTGTTAGAATCTGAGATAATTTCTAAGACTTTGAGAATACTTAATAAAGAAACAAATAAGTATGACACATCAGGACATGGTACAAATAATGTCGAGAATAATCAAACTGGAGACCGAAATAACGAGTTCAATAATTAACGGACACAGACCATCTGAAAATGACGTTTTCAGAGAAAAAAGAAATGAAATAACCTTACTACGTTGTATGTATTTTGGTTACAGGTCTAAATATTGTAAAATAAAAAAGGGGTTTCACGGAACCCCTTTTTCTTAAAGTTTTTTACGTAAAAAAACTTTGAAAAGTAAAAACACTATATATTTGCAGTAAAACTACGTAGTATGAAAAAAACAGTTTTACTGAATATATTTGTATTGTTTTTTATAGTTTCTTACTCTCAAACAATAAAACCATCAAAATCGGAAAAACCGATTATTTGGACATGGAATGGTAAGGTCATTGACGAAAAAACCCTCAGAGATTCTCTAAGGGTCTTCTACTTGAAACATGTTGATTCTGTAAAAAATATTAAAAATTAACTTTTTGGAAAATTATTAATAATGTAGTCGTAATTTTCCTGACTTATTTCGTTTGTTACCATATTTTCATTCCACCATTGCCATGGTACTTTATAGATTTTATCCACAATGGTAGAATCTGGTTTGACCGTTTTAAAATCTAAATCTGTTCTCGAGATATCTACGTTACCCACATCAGTGACCGATTTAGAATCTCTTGATTTTGTATCGATAAGAGCAACTATTTTTTTATTCAAATATACAGGTTCTCCTACTGAGGATTTTTGTGTTACCTCTGGTGTTGTATCTGTAACAATTGTAGCGTTAACAAATTGTTCTCTTGTATATTTAGGGTCATTTATATCATCGCCTGGCTTGTACGGTGTATTACCGATTTCAGGTTCTGAAATTATAATTTTAGGTGTAAAATTCAATAGTTTAGGTAAAACTTTTTCTAAATAGTCCTTAAGTGATTTTGCTCTTGCCTCTGCTAATGAACCTGGTGTACCAAAAGGCTCTTGATTTGTTACTTTAGATTCACTAGAGTTTATAACTATAGTGAAACTTTTGAGATTTTTTCCTTTTATGAATGAGACTAATTCTTGAACTTTTTGATTTACATCTGTAGAAAACTCATTAGATAATTGATACTTCCCACTCGGGAACACACTACCAAAATCAACAGTATGTTTGTTTTCTGATTGTTCATTTAAGTATAGTCTTTTTGTTGCATTTTCATGGAGTTTTAAAATACGTGACCTCTCGTCTTTAGGTATATTCCAATTTTGAATTATCATTATCTTTTTATTATAAATACAATGTAAATAAAAAAAGGGTCCCAAAAAGGGACCCTTCAAGTGTATTCCATAAGGAATTGATTATCTCAACTCTCTTAAATCGAATGTTCTAACACCATCAACTGTAATTCTACCATAGAACCTGTTATTCACCATTTTCTTAGCGTATCTTGTCATAATACCTTTGATTGGTGTGAAGTTAAATGGATTGTACATTGTAGGTGTAAGTTGTAATGGTACATACGGTGCGTAGATGTAACCAGTGTCTAATAGAGACGTTCCTTTGTGACCAAGAAGAACTTGATTAGCTGGGAAGTAAGGGTCTCTATAAACTTGATAACGACCTGCAAGTGTACCAACTCTTTCGATACCCATGTTGTATTGGTCTTGGTCAGGTGCTGCGTTTGAAACATGGAAATACTCCAAGTCATCGAAAATTGCACTGATTTCAGAAGATACAACAATCCAGTTAGCACCACCTCTAAGAGTAGATTTATGGATTTGAGCTGAAATTTGGTTGATTGCAGTGATAAGAGTTTGGTTCCAATCCTTTTGTGTATAAGGAACTGCTTGTGCTCCAAGTCTCTTCCATCCGTTGTAATCCCATCTTAAATTCCAAGCTGCACCTTTTCTAAGGTCTCTTAAAATTTCTCTATCAATTTCTGCTGCAACTTGCTCAGACAATAATGCTGTCAATTCTGCTTCAGCATCAATGTTGTGGAATGCCGCAACGTCTTGTGCCATTTCAGGTGACCATTGTGCTCTTAATTTTCTTTCGGTTACAGAAACAGTTACTGACTGAAGGTCAAATGAAACCTCACCAATTCTATCTTCAAACTCCAAGTTCTTGTAGATTCTATATGTTGCAGTGAATGCGTTACCCATACCTGCAGTAGATACAAATGTGGAACCTGAATAACCGTCTAAAGAATTTTGTCCAACTTCACATGGTACTTGAAGGTCAATTTCTAAATAGATATTACCTTCGATATCACAGATGTTATCATACTGACCTCCACCTGTTCTTGATTCAGGGAATACTAAATTAGCATTGTTATTACCATATTGAACAATACCTTTACCATATCTTTGAGTAACTACTCTGAAAAGATAAGGATTAGACGTATTTGCGGATGTTGTTGCATTACCTGCAACACCCAAGATTGTCAAATCAGAAAGGAAACTTTCGTTGTCAACTGGGTTACCATCAGGACCGATTAATTTACCTGCAGCATCAGATGCAAAACCTGACATAATTACAAGAACTTTTCTGTATGAGCCTGAAGGATATGCCGCAGGTTCCAAATTCAATGTTGTAGAATTCCAAGCCGCAGTTGTCACATAAGCAGTGATAGCCGAGAACTGACCTTTAGAATAATCATATAAACCTGGAGGGTCAAGAGCTGGTTCGTTACCTTCATAAAATCTATCATAAAGGTCTCTTCCTTCATTATAATTGTAACCTGAATTAGGTGTTTGGCCTGCTTCCATGTTAGGAGAACCGTAAGGAGCGTAGTGCTGATTACCGTTGTCTACATAGTTCTGAATTTGAGGTACAAAATAGAACAATTTACCAATAGGTAAGTTCATTGCTTGTACTGATACAATGTCGTTCGCTAACAATTTAGAGAAAACCCTTCTGATTATTGGAAATACCACAGTTTCAAAAGAACCTGAGTCAGAAGTTGTTGATGCTTCGTTAATAAGGTGTGAAGCTTGGTTTTCATAAAGTTGTGCAACGTTCTCTTTCATGTGGCCCTTAAGTCCCTCGAGGAAACCTAAGTTGTCCCATTTGTTGATTGTGTCTTCTTTAATAACTTTAAGGTGCTTAAGACCAATGTTACCAACAAGACCGGATTCTAATAATGCTCCCATTTTGTTAATTTTTGTTTTTTTATTTTATTATTTTAACTAATCTTACTCATCAAGTCCTTAATTCTTAAGAACTGAGGTGCCTCGTAAGTCTTACTTTCGATTAGTGTTGTTGATGAACCTGTCTGTACTGTTTTATTTAATTTTGTACTCACCGATTCATTTATTGATTTAGTGTCTGTCTTACCTAACTCTTCTTTAATAGTTTTGTAAAGACCTTTTGATTCTTTTAAAGATTCAACACCGTCAAATCTTCTAAGAATGTTAATTTTTTCTTTTTTAGTTGTTGAGTGCTCCGTGAAAAGTCTTGTAGCATATGCGAGGTTAGAGTTAAAAATTGCAACTTCGTTGAGTTTCTCTCTAAACACATTTAATGCTTTTCTATACTCTTCATTTTTTTCTCTCAAAGAACTAACTTCTGATTCAAGAGACTCCAAATTTAGATTTGCTTTTGAATGAGCTCTTGGTTTTGGTAATCCACCTTTTCTAAAGTTTGAACCCATACCTAAAGTTCTTGCCGCTTCCTTTGTCTCAACTTTCTTGACGACCTTGTTAGAACTTTCCATGTTTTCACCTTTTTTGTATTCGAACTTAGCTTTACCAGTACCTACAGATTTCGGTGCTTCTTTTTTCTTTTCATCGAACCCACCAGAACTTTTTTTGTAACTGAACTTAGCTTTTCCCATTCCAACACCTTTAGGCTTCACGGACATTTTACTTTCTTTGGTTTCTGATTTTTTGGATTTTTTGTGACTGTATGCTTCACTCATGTGGTCGTGACCATACTCATCAACTTCTTCGTCCATTTCTTCGTCAACCTCTTCAGACATTTCTTCATCTTCTTCGTCAACCTCTTCGTCGATTTCTTCGTCCATTTCTTCCTCAACATCTGAGTCTTCGGTGAACTCTATCTCATAGACAATTTCATCAACTTCTCCCTCCATGTCATCCACTTCAGTGTCCATTTCAGTGTCCATTTCAGTGTCCATACCTTCTGGAGAGTCGCTAAAGAGTTTTTCGATAATATCATCTATTTCTGATTGACGACTACCATAACCTTCGTCTTCTTCGTTATATTCCATAGTTTCTTCTTCTAATGATTCTCCTAACTTAATTAGATATTCTGTATCGGCATCGTTGTCAACAAGATGAACGTCTTCATTATCTTTTTTAACAATAATTCCGTCGTCTTCTCCCATTGCCTTGAATACTTTCAACAAAAATTCATCATCTTCAACGTCAGTCAAATCGATTGGTTTATCAACATCCATATCCAAAGAGTCGTCACCCATGTCATCTGAATCAAGTTCAGAATCCATATCAGACAAATCCATATCCATGTCTGTCTCATCATCTGCTTCCATGTCAACATCGACATCAACAACTTCTTCTTCGTCATCTGTGTCTAAGTCTTCAACTTCAGCATCAACATCTATCTCTTCTTGTTCAGAAAGAGATTCTTTTACCAATTGATTGATTTCTTCCTTCATGGTAGAAGCAAGTATTCCTTTTGCATTTTCAGCGATAGCCTCTTCAACATTTTTCATTTGAATGAGTGCTTCTTCAACAAGATTTTTGTTTTCTTGCATAATGATATTATTTTATACAATAAATAGTATGATGTTAGAAAAAAGATAAAAAAACCCTAATTTGATTAAATTAACAGGTTAAATGGCATAAAAAAAGTGGTCGAGATTGACCACTTTAAATTTTTAGTTTTCGATTACCTCGTCGATTTTACTTTCTGAAACCGAAGTTATTCTCCAATCATGGGAAAAACTTTCATAAACTTTTGTAACCTTTGCCTCGACATCAGTCACTGAAAATCCTTTAACAAGTTTTTCTTCTCTAATCTTTTTTATTTTACCAGTACTATCGTCAGGTAAATCGTAGGAGATTTTTGCAACAAAATACTTTTCGTCCATTTCAATTATTTTCCTAAATAATCGGATAATTTTCTCATTAAATCAATAGATTGGTTTACATCCCCTGACGACACTACCTTCATTTTTCTTTCTTCCTCTAAGTTTTCCTCGTATTGGTCTCTATCTTTTACGTCGTCAAAAAGATAAGCACCAGGAGTTGACGGAGAGTGAACTATGTCGAAACATAATAATTCATAATCACCTTGAACCTCATTTCTTTCTCCAACCTTTTTTAGAGTTCCGACACCTCTAGACGAAATACCCAAAGTAACACCCTGTCTCAATAAGTTAGCAGCAATATCACCTTTAGTTGTTACTACACCTCTTTCATGAAAACCTGGTGATGTGAGCATTCTTAGTTTACCCATGAGGATGTTCTTATCCCACCATATGTCAGTTATTATGTGAGATACTCTATCTAAATCAATTAGAGATGATTCTGGATGATTTAATTCAGAAGTAGCTAAACCCTTTTTGATTAAGGTTTTATATTTTTCCGCTTCTCTTTTGAGTATCCTTTCAGGATAAAATCTCCCATTTCTATTTTCGGTATCGTATTTTTGTAATACAGCAAAAAATTCAAAAGGGTTTCTATAGTCAAATTCTCTACCCTCTTTTATTGATTCTAAATTAAGACCATGCGTTGGCGATATAACACCTGCATCCATCTCGACTAGAATACCATGACCTATTTCATGAGATTCTAATATTCTAAGTTTTTCCATCAAATCTTTTTAGATAAATAGTATGATAATTCATTAGTTACTATTTTGATTCTTCGTTAATGAAAAATCGAAGTATGAATTATTATAAAGATTAGTGTGACTGATGTTCTTTACTATTTTTTTAATAGAGTCTTTTATCTCATTTGATTTAAAATCCAACTCTTTATCTAAGAATAAATTGATTTCTAAGTTGAAAAAGGATTTTTTTCCTGATGATATTCCACTTGTCCTTAGGTCTAAATCGACTATGGAGTTTTTCACAAAAATTGATGTATCTATGGATTCATAAACTGTGTGTTTTAATTCTCTACTCAAGTTACACACAACTCGGTTCCAATTTTCTAATTCAATTTTTGGCGCTACCCATGATTGTATGTTTATGTATAACGATTTTAAATTTTTAGAATCTACTGTACCATATACCGACTTGAAAGAACTCGACAAGTTCATCTTCACACTTTTTCCTTTTTTCATTAATTTTCACCTTACAGATAAGTTTATTTTTAATAAACATAAGATATAATAGGTTTAGAGTCAAAAAATTATAAAAAACGATATATTTGTAATATATGTTAATAGTTGAAATAAAAGGTAATGAAAGTATCGATAGGGCGCTAAAAGTTCTTAAGTCTAAAGTAATAAAGACAAAGCAACAACAATTTCTTTTTGACAAAAAAGAATATGTAAAGAAGTCTGTCAGGAAAAGAGAACAGTTATTAAAAGCCCAATATACTCAGAGAATTAAAAATAGTTAAAGTGATTCTGTCAACTTTTTAAGTCTGAAAAAGTTGATTTGTGTAAAACTATCTTCATTTATTTTTGAAATAGTTTCTTCTAATCTCTTTTTTGTCTCTGAATCAATTTCTTCACTCATGATAGATGAGAGCTTGCCCAACGCGAGTTGTTTTAATGAATTAAATTTAGTTTCTAACTCACCAGCATTTTCTTTTACTATGTTCAAAAACTCTTTTTTAGAAGTTTCATCCAAACTTTCAATATATGAATGTACTGTTTGATTAGCAATTTTTACCATACTGCTAATAGGGATATTGATTGGAGATTCAGTTAACTTAGGTGTTTCTTGTAATTTTTTCAGAATTGTTCTTTTGACTTGAACTCTTTCCAATAAATTAATTGTATTAGTGTCATAAACAATATCATCTATTAATCTGTACTTATTATCTACTGATGATTCACCAATAATTTTTGGTAATTTTACTTTTGGTAAAATACTTTTTATAAGAGAAATACCTTCGGATAAATAATCCTTTGCATCTTCTTCATTCAAACCTTTCGGTGATGACAAGTCATCATACAATGAATATAGTTTTGATAAGTTCTTATTATTCAAAATATTATGTTTGAACTCATTTATAGATTTCTTGAAAGACTTTTCGTCTTTATATGATTCGAGAAGATTTTCTTCGATTATGGATTTTATTATTCCGAATGTCATAAATTATTTAATTTAATAGATAAATATTAGTCATTTAATAACTTATTCAGTTCTTCTTCCATTTCTTTTAAAGATTCTTGTCCGGTGTCCATTCTAACAAAATGTGAACCTTCCAAAACATCATTTTCAACCAAAATATTTAAACGATTGATTCTAGATTCGGGTGTTATTTCTGCAGGTTCCGATTCAGTCCCTAGTGGCGGTGGGGGCTCTGATGTCGATGGTTCTGGTGAGAATGGTTCCATGCCTCCAAGTGAAGGTTCAGATTCGGATGGTGTGGAAGCTGCTGTTGGAGTTCCTCCACTAGTATTTCCATATAACTTATCAATATTATCGAAAAGTCCTGTCTTAGTAATTACTGTAGGTGTCTGTTTGAGTTCTTCTCCTATAGCTCTTTCTAATCTTTGTTGCATCAAGTCTATTCTTATTTCTTCATCAGAGAAGTTAAATATATGTTTTTTAGCCCATGTTGAAGAAGTGGCTGCAATTCCTGTACCAGGGTCTGCAACCAAATCTTTATACAATAATATTTTTTCTTTATATACGTCTATCTTGAGAAGGTCAGCTTGTGTGGAAGGATTTGTGAGACCAAGTTGGAAATTATCAATTTCATCCTCGAAACCTAACAAAAACAAGTGAACTATTGCAATTTTATTTAATTCCTGCAACATACTTTTTTGTATTCTATTGATGGTACGAGCAAATCTGATATCTTGTAAAGATAGATTTTTACCGTCACCAACAACTTCCTCGAAACCCAAAAAAGCTTTGGGTACTCTGAGTGCTGTCAACAACTTTTTCTGAATATATTCAATATCTGCAATCTCTGAAAGATTTTGAGCTCCCGGTAAAGTTTCAATTGGACTAGGTGTTGACGGGTCACGTACAGGTATAAAGTAATCTTGGTCCACCGCCATTTGATTGAATCTCAAATCAACGTTACCTGTTTTAGAATCAACAATTTGTTGTCTTTTGAACTTATCAGCAACACGATTTACATATGCTTCAACATCATCGTCGTTCATATTACCGACAAATACCTTAAATACTCTTCTTTCAGGTGCTCTTGATGTTCTATAAATCATCATTGCGTCCTCAGATAACAATAGTTGTTTCCATATTCTTCTCGCTTTTTCCAACATAGAAGTACCATAGGGTAACTTTCTATCATCTCCTAACAGTCTAAAGTGAGCGATTTCCCATGTTTGGAAGGTCATATTTTTTTGTTTCCATTCGAAAGTCAATGCCTTTCTCGCCTCCTCTTGACCTGAGTTGATTGGTGTTTTGTCTGATATACCAGCTTCGTGTCTCACAATTTCTATATTCGGTAACTGTTGACAACCAACAACACCTTTCTCAGGGTCAAGTTTTAGATAAACAAAATTATCACCATACTTACATGTGTTTCTTGTCCACATTGGTAAGTTTGTATTAATGTCCAAAGAATTATTGAATAAGTCAGCTAAAACCGCCTTTATTCTTTTTGACTCTGAATATATTTGTAGCATGAATCCATCTTCGTTTACTGTTGTGGATTCTTCAGAATAAATGTCTAATGCGGCAGAAATCTCAGGCGTATACTCCATACTTTCATAATCATATGTTGCCGAAAGTCTACTTGGTTCATAATATATTGCTTGAGAATATAAATTATTCTCAATCTTAGACCACTGACTAGCCAAGAAAAAACTCTGTTTAGCTTGAAGTTTTTCTTTTTCATATTCCTCTCTATCCTGAGTCCTTAATAATTCCTTTTTGTCGAACTTGAAAGTTGGGTAATCTTGACCTAATAATGAATTCGGTCCAAAGGTTTTACCCAATCTCTGCCATATAGTTAGATTGTTATCTGCCATGATATAATTTTACTGTTAAGGTTGATAATATAAATAGTTGTGTCTAATAGAACAACCATCTATATTTCTCATAATCACTTTTACTGGGTCCCTCGTTTGGAAAAAATTGTCTCTTGTCGTTAGTTTGAGGTATCAAAGGATTGAAAAATTGTGACGAATTCTTGTTTTCGTTTACAGATGTCGACCAAGAATCTATCATAGCTTTTGTATGATTTAAATTTTTTGTGAGTTGCTGGAACGATTTTTCTGCAACATATGTTGCCATAGATATTCCCATGATACAATCATCATGATGTCCTTTCTGATGGTCAGGTCTACCATTTATATAGATGAATGTATTCATTTCATTGTATAGTCTGTGCGACCTAACTTTGAATCCATGTCTTACAGATTCTTCGAATGAAGCAATAATCTGAACTCTTTTACTGTTGAAATTAATACCAGGTATTCTCTCATTTATCTTTGGGTCCCATTTCCATTTGTTTGTGCTTTCTATAGTATCAACATATAGATTTTTGTAGTTCAACTCTTGCATTTTTCTTGCGGTAGATACTCCCATACCACCTGTCAAATCTATAACACAAAACGCATCATACATGGTACCCCACTTGTACGCAATTTCTGCAACAACATCTGGTGGTACCTTTGCAACATATTCTAAAACCTGTTCTTGTTCGTCGAAATCAATTATTTCGATACAAGAAAAATCTTCAGAATCCCCTCTTGATACATCAACACCCATTACATATTTGTGACCAACAACGGGTTCTTTCCAAATCCAAAGTGCTCCACCCATTAACTTAGCACCAGGTTCCTGTAAAGTATTTTTAGAAATATTCTGTAATACATCAGACTCGAATACATTATCACCTGAACCCAAAAAGTTACATTCAAGTTCCTGAGCAACTTTTCTCCTATCAAACTTGAGTTTTTTAACCATCCCTTCGAACCATGAAGAACATGGTTTGTATCCCTGTTTGATATATTCATCAACTATTGAATGGTCCCTTTCGTATGGTTTGTCAGTTGATAAGTCTAAAATGTCCTCAGGTTTGTATTCTTCCCTATTAAGTAAAAAGTGTACTAAATCTGAAGTTTTGACCATGTATAAGTCTTTAGTATATCTTGGGTCCCTGTACCAAAACATCTCTGATACTTTGAACTCATTCATACCTCTCAAGGACTGGTCATAAATCTCATAATAAATTGGGTCATATCCATTTGGAGTAGAAACTACTATAACCTTACCACCTGTAGAAAGTGAGGCCATACAAGCAGCCCAAAAGTCTGAATCTGCTTCAATATAGGCGGCTTCATCGAATATCAATATGGTTGGGGTATAACCACGGAGTGCGTCTTTAGATGTTGCAACTGCTTTTACCTCACACCCATTAGTTAGCTTGAAATGTCTTTGCGAATTTTTTTCCTGTGAAAATCCAACACCTACCCACGCCGGCCATTGCTCAGTGAAACCTCTGACTTTATTTGCCATTTCGACTGCGGTGTCAAGTTTGTTGGCAATTATCAGTATTTTTTCTGGTTTGGTTTTTTTGGCAAATACAAGTCTTTTAGATGCCCATGCAGCGGTGACTGTGGATACTCCGGCCTGTCTGTATTTTAATGCGATGTTTTCATTATAATTTTCGTAGTCATCTATAAGACTTTCTTGGTCGGGAAATAAATCCAAAGGGACATACTTAGAAACCGTATTATCGTAGGTTTGTAAGTATGTCCTCAGTGCATAAGGTGTATTTTTAATACACTTTGTAACTTCAATAATCAGTTGTTCTTTCGTCACAATTATTTACTCCTGGATATGCCAAGACTTCCTAATAAATTATCTAACCCACCATCATCTCCTCCATCATCATCTCCTCCATCATCATCATAATCACCGTAGTCGATATCATCATCGTCTTTATTCTTTTTACTATTACCTGATTCATGTTCTGCCTTTGCCTGTTTTGCTCTTTGGAAAATTTCATACAATCTCTTTTTACCTCTTTCTTGCTTCTTTTCATCTTTATCCAAAATATCTCCAAATATGTCAACAACAAATTCTTTTGCATCAATTTTATATAGTTCGATTTTGAACCACGGTAATAATTCTTCGTTACCTGACTCAAACATTTCATCAGGTAAAGACATTCTGAGAACTTCAACTATTTCAGGGCCAATTCTTAGTTGACTTGGCTCATTTCTTAGTAAGTCAGTTTGACCCATAACTCTCTGTGCCAATTTATCGCTTTTAGGTAATGAATGTTGTGATAAAAATCTTTCAATTCCTTTAACAACTTCATGGACTAATATAGGAAAAATCATTCCAAAAGCAGTTATCACATCTTTACTTTCACCACCTTCACCATCTTCACCACCTTCTTCTTCCTCATCACCACTATCTTGAATAGTTTCTGTGTCTACCTTACCAGCAATACCACTACCTGTCTGACTCATCATCTCAATCATTTGTTCCATTGTAAAATAAAAGAAATCATTTATTGTCATGATTTTATTATACAAAGGATATAATTGTGGGTTGATTCTGTCCAATTCTCTGCGAGCCTTTTGATATGCGTAATGTGCTTTTTTTGCTGAACCTTGTATTAATGCCAAAACAAGATTACGCTTGTGTTTTTCTAATTCGAATTCTTCTTCAGGTGTCAAGTCTTCAATTTCGAATGACGGTATTTCCATTGGTGGCTTTTTCTCATCCTCTTCTTCATCATCTTCATCATCTTCAGGTTTATATCTAAAATCAGAAGTATCTATTTGGGATTCATTTAGATACATAACGACTTCATATGTACCCTCAGGAACTCCTGTTTCTAAGAAACTTATTTTTTTTGCTAGTTCTTTTAACTGCTCTTTATGTCTTGATTCTAAAGACATTACCTGTTGAGTTGCATTCATCATTTCTCCCATCAACATCTGTTTCACATGATTTGGACTAAGGTCTTCTATTCCTGTGACTTGCCTAAGAGAATCTGCAACCTTATTGAATCTTGAAGATACTAATCTCTGTACATCCTCGGCACCCCTTCTCATTGCAGGATTCGATGCGTAAATATCTTGACCTGACCTCAATTTTCTTTCTAAATTGGGGTCCATTCTTTCTGGTCTATCTCCGTACTCTATTTGTTCTTTAATTTTTTTCATTTTGTAGGATTTGCATTATTGTATCGATTATTTTCTCTTTTGCTTCTTCAGGGGTAATTGCTTGTGGCGCTGGTTTAACATTTGGTCTTGGGTTTTTGAATGGATTTGGATTCTTAGAAGGTTTTGTAGGTTCTTTTGTTCCTGGTTTTGGTTCTGTTTTCGGTTTAGATGGTGCAATTACGGGTGAATCTTCCTTAACCTCTTTACTCTTTGTTTTAGCTTGGGGTGCTGGTTTAACATTTGGTCTTGGGTTTTTAAATGGATTTGGTTTCTCGGAAGGTTTTGTAGGTTCTTTAGTTCCTGGTTTTGGTTCTGTTTTTGGTTTAGACGGTGCAACTTCAGGTGATTCCTGTAGATATTGTAGTAAATCCTTTTTTGTAATTTTGGGAGGTAGATGTGTCTCTAAAAGTTCCATAATTCTATCTTCTATTGCCAAAGATAATCGATTTTCACTTTCTTCCAAGGATTTCTTTACCTGTTTAACACAACTTTCGAATTTTGCATTTTTTCTTGGTCCGAGTTTTGCATGACATATCGCCCATGGGTTTTTTTTAGAATCTTTTTCTTTTTCTTCAATTTCTTCAGTCTCTGTCATACTTACATTAACTCCTTGAGAATTCAACTTTTTTGCAATATCAGGTGCATTAGGATTTTTACTTGAAACCATAGTAACTCCTTTGGTTTGAAGTGATTGTTCATTGAACAATCTTGAATGCAATTGTGATATTTGTTCTTCAGTCAAAGTTGAAGCAACCTTAGCAGGTAACCCATTCTCCATCAACTTAACGACTTTTAATTTATTTTTCATAGACAACTTTTTTTGCAAATTCGAGAATTAAATCTCTCTCGTAAAGTTTATTTTTTATATTTTCTTCAGTTTCACCAAATCTAAACACTAATCTTTTTTGTTGACCATATACGTCAGATTCCCAAGCCAAAGAAACAACATCATCCAAAGCATCTGTCATACAAAAGAAATCGGAGTTTTGTATCAACTCCAATTTAACATCAGTGTTTTCCAAAACTCCAACCTTTTTAATATATTTCAGTTCGGGTGGATGGGGGTAAGAACCACATGGATTAGAATCCCAATATTCACCCCACACATCCAATTCATCCGAAAAAATGAATTCATACAAATTATCTCCTTTATAATTCGGACCAAGTCCGTTTACATAAATTAAATAACTCATATAATCAAACCTTCAGGTGATATTTTAATTTGACCTTGTTTACCTTCGAACACTAAGTTAGACTTGTTAGTCTTACCCATGAAAGAATATCCAGTATTTTCTTCCAAAAACTTGACACCAGACAATTCTTGTTCTATTGATTCGCTAAGTTTTCTAACTTGTGTTATCTTTCTTTCGAAGTCTTTCTTTTTCTTAATTGATTTTTCTTTTTTTTCTGATTCAGTTAGCTCAAAGTAATTCGAAATAACTTTATCTACTTTTGATTCACCAAATATACTATCATAAATGTGACCATACTCGTCCATTTGTGATTCGACAGGAACGTCCATGTCCGCTTGAACGTCTTCAACTTCAGAGTCTCCTGTAATATCTTCTTCGTCGCCCATACTCATATCCTCATCTCCCATATCCATGTCTTCATCGGATTCGAACTTTGATAAAACATCTTCTCTATCCTCTTCTGAAAGATTGTTCAAATCAACTGAAGAAATGACCATGTTAAGAACATACTTTATATCTTCAGATGTCAAACCCTTTTCAGATTCGTATTCTCTAATTTTTTGAGTTAATTTACCTGTCAACTTTTGGATAGATTTGAAAGTAACTTCCTCTCCTGATGGAGCTTCTGAACCCATTTCGTCACCCATACCTTCATCATCAGCAGGCATGTCATCTACAGGCATTTCGTCTGCCGGCATATCTTCACCACCCGAAACAGGTGATGGAGGTAATTCTGGTGAAGGAACTGCTGGTGGTTCAGCAGGTGCTGCTGGTATTTCAATATCATCCATAGCAGGTTTTGGAGTCTTAAGGACAAACTTCTTTTGTTCTCCAAATAAGTTTACACCCTCATCATTCTCGTTTAATCTGTTGAGTTCCTTTGCCATCAAGTTTAACCTTTTCAATGCACCTGAATATGATGAATAATACTTTCTATTTTTCATCGGTTCGATATAGTCTGTTGCTGATTCAGATATAGTTTTTTTAATAATATACCCTGCTTTCTCTTTAACTATTTGATACTCGTTACCATCAGATAAATTGATTGTGTATTCTGTTGTTGACAAATCATTAGTCTTTGAAGATGAAGACTCTTTATATCTTGCAATCTCCATGATTCTATTCAACTTTTCTTGCCCTGTTAATTTTTCGCTTCCTATTGGTTTTAAGTCTGCCATTTTATAGAAATTTAATTATTTTTAATTGTTTAATCCGTTTTGACCTCCTATAGTAATTGAACTTAGGTCTATAACCGTAAGTCTTCTACTTGGGTCGTAATTTATTGGGTGTGGTACGTTTCCATATTGTGCTTCCCAAGAACCACCACTGAAAGAACCAAATATTTCATTTGTATAATCGTATTGTACGTTTACGTCCAAAACACCGAATGGTGTAGGAGAAGGGGTCAAAGTTGGAGTTACCGATGGTGTTATAGATGGTGTCGGAGTTGGAGTTCTTGTGTTTGTTGGTGTTATTGAAGGTGTTGGTGTATTTGTAGGTGTTACCGAAGGAGTAACTGATGGTGTAACGGATGGTGTTGGGGTTGTTGTTTTAGTTGGTGTAACGGTAGGAGTATTTGTTGGGGTCACTGTTGGAGTTGGTGTTTGAGTAGTCGTTGGTGTCGGTGTTGGTGATGGTGGGGGTTCAATTGTTAACCCGATTGAATCTGCGGTTCCTCCATTACCCCAATTGAATGAATATGTACCAGCACTAAGTTGTAAAGATGAAATAGATTGACCTGTAAAGGTCATTGTGAAGTCCAAAGGTTGTAAATTTGTGTAACCCACAGGTAGAAATACTATAAATTGGTTTACACCAAAAAAATCACCTGTAGAGGTGTCTGCATATACCTGAGTACCTGATGTTCCAAACCCTAATAAATCCGATGTTTGACTGGTAGGTGAAAAAGAGTCTAAAGCCCCTGAGGTTCCATCACCGAATCTTAAGTCACCTAATGACCCAATGATGTATGATACTGCGGTATAGGTTTCACTCAAGTTGCTCAATTCTCCGGTATTGATTGTACCACTACCCGAGAATATGACATCGTTGCCGACTTGACGAGCAATTATATTTACTGCCATTTATTTTTTCTTTATAAATATACGTTGATTACTAATTATCGCAAACAAACCACTATCTCAAGGTTTTAATATGTTTCATTACACTCTCTTCTATTTTCCTTTCAACTGAAAGTTCTTTGTCAACCTTGTCATTTATCTTATCAAATAATTTACCAATGTGTCCCGACCTTCTCAAAAATTTGAAAACTAAATTTTCGTAAGACAGCTCACCTTCTTTCTCCAATCCTGATTTTCTGTATTCTTTCAATTTAGATTTCAAGTCTTCTAAGTTTCTACCACTCTTCAAACCTCTTTCAATTTTTTCTTTCCAAGAATCTATTTTCTGAACCAACATTTGTTTGTTGATATCAGGAAAATCTTTTTTCGGTTTCTCTATCCACTTATTATCTTGAATAGAATATAATCCCGTACTTGTATGTTTTTCCTTAGTATCTTGGGCATATAATTCTACATCATATCCGTAGATTTTGATATCATGACTTTCGTTGAAAATATATTTTCTTGCATCAAAAAGTTCTTGTCTTAATTCAGACTCCTTTCCGTATTTTTCAAAATCAACTAAAATGTGTAAGTCAAAGTCAGAATATTCTGACCAGTTAAAATTAGACAATGACCCAGTCAAAGTTATATCTTCAACAGGAACATCATCCCCCAAGTATTCGATAAACTTTTCAGCAATTTTCATTAGAGCCTCCCTAACTTTTGGTTTCAGTGAGGAATTTTCAACATCATCAGGATTTTCCCATACTTTAGGGTTAAGTGTCTCCTTGATAGAGAAACTTTTTAATATCTTTGTAAACTCTCCCATGACATATAAATACCTTGATACCTATACTTTTTTGTATTTGTACTTTTTTGATATTTCTGTAACAAAAAACTTGCCCTGTGACTCAGCGTTTCTGAATTTTGTATAAATTTGATGAGGAACGTCATCATACTCATATTGCAAGTTATTATTAAATTCTACCAACATCTTTTTTGTTTCGGTGTCATATTCTGTTTTTCTGATATTAGATGATTTAACTTCGTTTATTATTTTTGTTCCTTTGATTTCTTCTCTTGTGATTGCCATAATATAATTTTTACACTTAATTTTAGTAATAAAGGTATTCAAGTAATTATTTATACCAATAATTATCTATATGGAAATTCAAGAATTAGGTACAAGGGTAAAAGAACTGTTTGGTAGTGGATTAGAACATCAAATTTTCGGGTCTAGAAGTAACCCGAATGTTATTTTCAAAGTTGGTCATAAAGATACTGTTGATGAATGGTATGATGTATTCAAATCAAATCCTGACATTTTTCCAAAGGTTTTTAGGTCAGGAAAAATGCATAATAGTGACATTTATTATGTTGAGCTAGAAAAATTGGATACTAAACGTTTTGAAAGTGATTGGGACAAACTTGAACTTGCGTTAGAAGACATCGGAGCGGTAGATGTTGATGGTGGAGAGAGTTTTTCTGATTTGTATATAACACAAGGTTCAGACGCTGAAATATTCAGTGAGATTGCGAAAAATCTATATAATCATAGTAGAAAAGACTTCGATTTCTTCATAGAACTCTTAACCGTTATAAAAAATTGTGAAAAGGCAAACATGAAAATAAAGAACAAAGATACTTTTGTTGACGCTCACAAATACAATTTTGGCTATGGTAAAGATGGAAAAATAAAATGTTTAGATATATAAAAAAACCCTCCGTTATGGAGGGTTTTTGTTTTACATTAGGTTAACACGGTTTTTCTTTTTCTGAGTTTCTTTTTTATAACTCGGAATATAAACAGTCAGGAGCCCATCTTCAACCGTAGCTTCAACGGACGATGGTTCGTAAAGATTTTTCAAATCAATTCTTCTGTTTATAACCTTTTCCTTTTCTTCACCGTTCATTTTATATTTTCTTGTTCCTTCCAAAACCAATTCAGAACCTTCAATCAGGACATCCAAATTATTTTTGTTAAAACCAGGAACCTCAAACTGAAAATAAGCACCATCTTTAACGATGTTTACTTCATAGTCGTCAACACTTTCTGATTGATTAGTTGATACAAACTTGTAGGTCTTATAAGTACCTCCGTTGTCACCATTTAGTAAATTCTCGAAAATTCTGTCTAAATTACTGTAATACATCATATTAGTTTTTTTAAGTTTATTTATTTTTCATAAATAAGTCAAACTGAGTGCCAACTACAGTATTATGACAAATTGTCGTATATTATAAAAAATACCTGACAAAAAGACCTATCAATAAGTGATACCCTGCAATTTTGACAAATTATTTGTTAGTGTCCAAAAATTGATTGATATTTGTGGTTCAATTAACGATTATGAAAAATAAACATGTAGATGTAATAATGCAGACTAAAACCTCCATGTATTGTGACTTAAAACCATTTGACCCAGGTTTTGCAAAAGACTATGATTTTGTTGAAATAACCGAATGGTCAAATGGCGAAGGTTTCGATGTTCTCATTGAGACAACTAAAAGAGAAAGATTTTCTCTAACTTGGGGCCAGTACGATGCTGTTAAACATCTTGTAAAAAAATTAAATAAACTCTAAATTATAAAATCATGAATGAATTAATGGATGATGACGACATGAAAACGAGTAAAAAACAAAAACAGGCAGATAGCGCAACCCCTGTGTTAGATAATTTCAGTAGAGACCTAATTAAACTCGCGGAAAGTGGTAAACTTGACCCTGTAATTGGTAGAGAGAAAGAAATTCTCAGGATTGCTCAGATTTTGTCAAGGAGAAAAAAGAATAATCCAATTATTATAGGTGAACCTGGTTGTGGTAAAACCGCAATCGTCGAAGGTTTGGCAATCAAAATATACAACGGAGATTGTCCAAGAAACCTTATGGATAAAAGGATTGTTGCACTTGACCTAACATCGGTTGTTGCTGGCACTAAATATCGTGGACAATTCGAGGAGAGAATGAAGGTCATTATGGAGGAACTTCAAGCTAATCCGAATATTATTGTATTCATAGATGAAATTCACACTCTCGTTGGTTCTGGTAATGCCGCAGGAACTATGGATGGTTCAAACATCTTCAAACCTGCACTTGCAAGGGGTGAATTACAATGTATCGGAGCAACAACATTGGATGAGTATCGTAAATCTTTTGAGAAAGATGGGGCTCTTGAGCGTAGGTTCCAAAAAGTTACCGTTAGTCCTTCTACAATCAAAGAAACTATAGAGATACTAAATAATGTTAGAGACAAATATGAGTCATTCCATAAGGTAACATATAGTGATGAGGTAATCGAAGCTTGTGTCAAGTTGGCGGACAGGTACATAACAGATAGAGAATTTCCTGACAAGGCTTTAGATATATTAGATGAGGTTGGAGCTCGTATGCAGACAGAAACTAAAGTCCCTGAGGTTATAGAAGAATTAAAGAAAAAAGCGGCAGAACTAAAACAACAGAAAATTGATGTTGTAAAAAAACAAAACTTCGAGCAAGCTGCCGAGTTACGTGACAAAGAAAAGAAGTTGATTACAAAATTAGAAGCTGAGAAAAAGAAATTTGAAGAACAGATGCAAAAAGACAAACAAGTAATCACTTTGGAAAATGTTTACGATGTTGTCTCAATAATGACTAAAATACCTGTATCCAAAATGTCAGTAGATGATGTTAAGTCTCTTATCAACTTAGATAAAGAACTTGTAGGTAAAGTAATCGGTCAGGACAGTGCAGTATTGAAGATTGTTAAATCCATCAAGAGAAACAGACTCGGTATTAAAGACCCTAATCGTCCAATTGGTTCATTCATATTCTTAGGTTCTACTGGTGTTGGTAAAACACATCTGGCAAAAACTTTAGCAAGAGAGTTATTCGGTAGTGAAGATTCACTGATTAGAGTAGACATGAGTGAATATCAAGAAAAACATACTATATCAAAGTTAGTAGGAGCACCTCCCGGTTATGTTGGTTATGATGAAGGTGGACAACTTACTGAAAAGGTTAAAAACAAACCATATTCTGTAATTCTTTTTGATGAAGTAGAAAAAGCTCACAAAGATATATTCTCTGTTTTACTTCAAATTATGGATGACGGACACCTTACAGATAGTTTGGGTAGAAAAATCAACTTCAAAAATACCCTCATAATTCTGACATCAAACTTAGGTGTCAAAAAGTTCCAAGAGTTCGGAGCAGGTATTGGTTTTGGTTCCAATTCATATTCGAATGAAGAGGCTAAAAAACAAATGTTGATGAAAGAAATGAAGAACTTCTTCTCACCTGAGTTCTTGAATAGGATTGATGACACTATTATGTTCAATACACTTTCTCAGGATGACATCAAAAAAATTGCCAAAATAGAACTCGATAAGTTGATGTCTCGTCTCGATGAAATGAATTATAAAATTAAGTATGAAGACTCTCTGTTAGAATTCATATCTAAAATTGGATTCGATGATGTTTACGGTGCAAGACCAATGAAAAGGGCAATTCAAGATAAAGTAGAAGACTTTCTATCCGAAGAAGTTCTACTTGGTAAAATCAAAGAGAAAGTTGGTTATAAAATAAAAGTGGAAGATGAAAATGTGGTGATTCAGAAAGGTAAATAAGAAAGGGGGAATTTCCCCCTTTTTTTATATTTATATGAATGGAAAAAATCATTAAAAAGATTTTGTCAGAAGAGTATAATCAAAACTCTAACTACGACAAGTTAATATCGAAATTCAGGACTTCATTTCCCGAAGAATATAAAGACAAAGTTGATTCAGTTTCTGATTATGTCAAAAACTTTATAAGAGAAAGTGGTTACAGAATTAAGTTTTTGAACTCCTGTCATACAGGGTTTATGGGTGTCAGAACAAACCAATTTATCATAATTTGTTCTTCTTCAGCAATGAACACTCTCGGTGATTTTGTATACACGATTTTTCATGAAATGAGACATGAGGAACAGATGGGCACTTTGGAACTTCCAAATCCTTTGACCGGTGACCTTAGAGATTTTGATGAGTTATTTAGACAATATTGGGAACTAGAGTTAGATGCTGACAGGTTTGCTAAAAGTAAAATTGCTGAAATAATATTAGAATTCAATATACCCATGGATGTTGCCAAGGAACAATTTAGTTTATCACCTTACATCCAAAATTATGAATCCGTATCTAAAATGATAAGAATGCAAATTCAACAATTGGTTAGTCAAATAAAACAAATGAAACAAAATGGGATGGAATTCAATGATATTGCAGACCATCCCATTGTTCAGAGACATTTAGACAACTTGGAGGAATTTATTTAATCCCAAATTCCAAATCCGATAGGCAATTGTTGTTGTCTTTCTTTATAATGTAGAGTGTATCCTAAATTTTCAATAATTTCACGTCCCATTTTTATTCCGTTGAACACGTCTTCAGGTATTACATATTCATGTTTTGTATGATACTTGTAATATCCGATTGAAAAATTGATACATGCAAAATCAAACTTATTTCTCAACGCCCAAACGTCAGTATATGGATGAATCATATAATCCATATCTTCTTTGACCATATTTTCAGTTAATACCGAATCTACTTTCTCAAAAAATTCACTATCTCTATCGAATAATTGACTACCGAAACATTTCTCTGTAATCATCCAGTTTTCTGGTGCATCAAACTGAATAGCATATCCAACATTTGAGAAAAATTCTTCATCTGCTGCTTTGGAACCATGACATCCTGTTTCTTCAGAAACAAAAAATGAGGCTTTAAGGTTTGGTAACTCTTTCAACAGAGTTAAACAAGCAAATACTCCACATTTATCATCACCACCGATACCTGTAGGGTCTCCATCATCATTCAAAGCATAGAGAGAATCTTTGATTCTACCTTGAGCGTTCGGTTGTTTACTTTCTTTGATGTTGATGGTATCGATTTGGTGGACAGTATCTGTGTGTGAGATTACACACGGATAATAAAAATCATCAGGTTTCTCATTACCGTCAGATTTTGTTGCATAAATGTTGTTCTTGAAATCACGATAATAATCGATATTATTTTGTTCTAACCAATTTGTAATGAATTCGACCATTCGTCTTTCATTATACGTTACGGTAGGAACACTTAATACTTCTTTGAGAAAGGATAAATCTGACATTTGTAAATAATTTCCACAAAGATAAGTAAAAATTATTTATTTTCATCAAAAATATCAAACAATTCTGGTTGGTATAAAAATTTGTAAAAATTCTCTTCTGAGAACTGATGTCGTTTGTCCCAAGAGGACTCTCCAGAAAAAGAAGAGCGTCCTGCTCTTTTTCTGAATGAGACATCAATTTTGAGAGTGCCAGGATAAATTTTGTTGATTCTGAATAAAATATTTTTGTCTTTTGGAGTCTCATGCCATACATCTTGTCTATACTTTGAAAATATTCTACTGTGTAATTCGTAAAATTCTTTCATATCACCATCACCGTCTTCCATCTTTTCTATTATATTATCCAAAACATTCGCAAATTTTTCATTTAGTGCGTTGTCATCCAAACCACGTCCTTCATATTCATAATAACTGTCACCCCAACCACCGAATCTTGAATTATTACTTAATACATTTTTAACCAAATCAAGTAATGGAAGTGTTTTCTTTCCTGTCAAAGAATATTGATAAATTAAGTCAAAAACGGAGATTGATATTCTATCATAAGGTTCAACTAATTTGAATCCTTTGGAACCTAAATGTTCATCAAAATCTTTACGAATTTCCTCACGAGCAACTTCAGTTGCTGAGGTATTAATTGCGTCCATCAAATCATAATCCATTGAATCTACATCTCTTTCATACCCATCATAAAGCAATTTATATAATCTCCCCAAATAGTCGTCATTCCTTGGTTCAAATTCGCCAGGAGTCAATGTCGTTGCAATTTTTTTCAATCTTTCCATATTGGAATCATCGAAATATCTAAAAAGACCCATACCTTCTTTATTATTTTGCCATAAGCCATCACTAGTAATAAATTCAAAATCACGATAATATACTGCTTTTATAAACCATGTGTCATCAGTACCTAAATCTAATATTTGTTCTAAAAAATAATCGTCATCAGAGAATTCCAAAATAATCAAATCTTGTGCAGGATATTCTCCCATTTTTCTAACATCATAAATCAAATCATCAGATTTCGCCAAAACCTCTGCACTAATTTTACCCGAAGCATATTTTCTAAGCAACTTGAAAAAATCTTTTGACGTTAATTTTAGAATTATATCTTTGGCCGCAGGATATTCATGAACAAGGTCCTTGATAGTCTTTTTTGACATTTTCTCCCATGGGCTATTATAAACAATACCATATTGGTCTCTGTAGAACGAGTCTTTCTCACCTGTATTTTTATTGACAATATAATATATCTTACCTCCTGATTTCAATTTTTCATCAAAATCTTTCGTACCCTTCCAACTATCATCATACCAGGGACTTTTAATTCCGTAATATCTATTTGCCAAAACGGTAAGAGGAGTAACTATGAGGTAGGTATCGTCTTCATATACCTTATCAACTTGGTCTTTAGGGTCTTGATAAATTATTTCATCTTCCATAATGAAATAAATACTTTTTAATTTGGTTATGTATTTATGTCTTCTTATCTTTGTTTTGTTCTTTGAAATTATGGGGGTATAAGGTATCGATTGGCATTGTTGGGGATTGGTGGCACGTAGGAGCTGAGTTAACTCCTTAAAAACTGATTTGAAAAAACAAATGGCAATACTTTTGCTAAGATGTCTACTCTCGGTCTTATGAGAGAGACTTCTGTTGTTGCTGCGTAATCGTAGAGAACAACACTTGGGTCGGTCAGGACATTAACCTAGAAACAGAAGTCCGTTGTTGTGGAGCAAACCGGCCGGCTCCCTAAAAATCCGGGTCGGAACAGGTTTGTTAGTTGCTCTGTAAGAAACAAACTATTTGTTGGTTGAGAAACAATCAAATAAACGTGTAGTCACTAATTGTCAAGATGAGCAAGACGTGGGTTCGATTCCCACTACCTCCACCAAAAAACAGATGACGACGGTGGTGTCACCCCACTGTCTATAAATCCTTAACAACCGTCTTGATTCGCGATATGAAAGCGGTGCGGGTAGAGTCACTATAAGTAGGGAGTAATTAACCCAATTGCGAAAATGTGACCACCGAAGTAAAACTCGGTTATGATGTACAATGGGTACAAAAAATCTGTTTCTTTTTTTCCGTAATTTGACTTAATTATTTTATAACATTATATTTCAGTAACTTCGTATTTCTAACAATACTTAATTGAGAGAGTTATTTATGAATCATTCTTTTTTGAGCATCAACAATATTGGATACACAAACCCTGCTGGCGAATAGTCCGTGGGGTTTTTTATTATAAACAAATAAACAAAAACAAACATGAAAAAAGCAATCTTGATGTCACTTTTATCCTTTTTCGTGACGGTCGCAACTTTCGGGCAGATTACAACTTCTACCCTGTCAGGTGTGGTAAAAAATGAAAAAGGAGATGCTTTAGTAGGTGCTTCAGTTCATGCGGTTCATCAACCGACAGGTTCTGAGTATCGTACGCAAACAAACAAAACAGGTCAATACATCATTCCTGGTGTTAGACCTGGTGGTCCTTATGTTGTTCATGTATCCTTTGTAGGTTACAAAATGAAACAGATTGACAACATCAACACTGAACTCGGTGTAACTAGTAACGTAGATGCGTCACTCGTTCTCGATGACAAATTGATGGAATCAGTCAAAGTCACAGGAGCAAGAAGTAATCTTTTTTCCAAAGAAAGAACTGGTGCTTCACAACAATTCGGAAGAAGGGAACTTCAAACTATTCCAATCACAGGAGCAAGAACAATCGATGGTATTACAAAGTATAACCCATTCGGTAATGGTTCTTCATTCGGTGCTCAGGACAGTCGTTTGAATAACTTCACAATTGACGGTTCTCAGTTTAACAACAACTTCGGACTTGGTTCATCTGCACAAGCTGGTGGTAGAACTGGTGCATCTGCAATTTCTTTGGATGCGATAGACCAACTTCAAGTAAACGTTGCGCCTTTTGACATTCGTCAAAGTGGTTTTAATGGAGCGGGAATCAACGCGATTACTCGTTCAGGTTCTAACGACATTGAAGGTTCTGTTTATCAAACTCAAAGAGACAACTCATCAAGATACGTTGGTGATAATGCAAGAGGAACCAAAGTAACCGCCGCAAAGTTTGATGAAAAAGTTCAAGGCTTCCGTTTGGGAATGCCAATTATCAAGAACAAGTTGTTCATCTTCGGAAACTACGAAGGTATTGTAAGAACCGAACCTGGTACAGGTTGGATTTCTGATGGTTCTCCTCTTACAGGTTCACAGATTTCTCGTGTGAAATATTCTGACATGAAAACACTTTCTGATTTCATGAAGGATAAATTCAATTATGTGACTGGTCCATGGGAGGGGTATTCCAATGAAAACTCTTCTAACAAATTTCTCGTTCGTCTTGATTGGAACATCAATGAAAAGCACAAGCTTACTGCTCGCTATGTTCACCATAATTCTGAGGCCGAAATAAATATTTCTAACTCACAGTCAGCAGGAGCAGGTAATAGGACTACTCAGTTCAATGCAATGTCTTTTAAGAATAGTGGTTACATTATTCAAGATAACACACGTTCTGCCGTTTTGGAACTTAACTCAAAGTTGTCAAATACTGTTTATAACAATTTGATTGTTTCTTATGACAAACAAATTGAGGACAGAGCGTATTTGAGTCAGATGTTTCCTACCATCGACATCCGTGAAGGTGCCGCTACTTACACTTCAGTAGGTTTTGACCCATTCACGCCAAGTAATAAGTTGGATTACTCTACATTCAATATTACCAATAACGTAACAAAGTTTGCGGGTAAACATACTTTAGTTGGTGGTGTCAACTTCCAAGCCTATCAATCGAATAACTTGTTCTATCCGGCATCTAATGGAGTTTATATCTTTAATTCATTATCCGATTTTTACAAGGCGGCGAATGAGAGTCTTGCTAATGGTGGAAAACCTTCCACATTTGCGCCATCTCGTTTCCAACTTCGTTATTCTGCATTGCCAGGAGCAGTCGAGCCACTTCAGGTTTTGAAGACAACTCGTTTTGATGTTTATGGTCAAGATGAATTCAATGCAACAAAAGACCTTAAATTGGTTTTTGGTTTGAGAGCAAATATCATTGCTTTCGGTAATACCGCTTTGGAAAATCCAAAGATTACTGCAATGACCTTTGGTAACGGTGAAAAATTCAATACAGGTTTGATGCCGAAAACTCAGTTTTTGATTGAACCTCGTTTTGGTTTCAACTACGACGTTAATGGACAAAAGAAAACACAAATCCGTGGTGGTTCTGGTGTGTTCACTGGTCGTCCTCCTTATGTTTTCTTGTCTAATCAGGTTGGTAACAACGGAGTGTTGACAGGCTTTATTGACGTATCAGGTGCTGCGGCGGCTGGTTATGGTTTCACTGCAGACCCTAACAAATACTTCATTCCTCAAACACCAACACTACCTTCCACATTTGACTTGGCATTGACTGACAGGGATTATAAGTTCCCTCAAGTTTGGAAAACAAACTTAGCAATTGACCAAAAACTTCCTTGGTTGGGATTGGTTGCAAGTGCAGAATACTTGTATAATCAAACAATCAATGCAGTTCATTACTACAACGCAAACTTGGAACCTCACGTAGGAACATTGGGTGGAGCAGATACTCGTTTGAGATTTGCAGGAAATGACGCAGGTGTTAGAATTAATGATAACGTATCCATGGCAGCTGTTTTAACAAACAGAGATGGTGCTTATCATGAGTCACTTACATTGAAACTCGAAAAACCTGCATCAAGAGGTCTTTGGGGTTCAATCGCTTGGACAACTGCAGATTCTAAAGATTTCATGAGTGCTGGTTCAATCGCTAGTGGTTCATGGC